>ERZ1027208.6-NODE-6-length-309781-cov-107.243221_pt1 | contig 309781 bp, 248 predicted proteins | sample MGYA00520867_ERZ1027208 | MGnify/ENA primary metagenome ERZ1027208 (study PRJEB33311, sample SAMEA4378413) | marine metagenome | biome: Marine biome; feature: Fjord; material: Water | collected 2014-07-20T08:00:00Z/2014-07-... | depth 75 m ... | reverse complement strand
AAAGCGTTGTGTACCCGCAGCAGTACCCAGTATTAACTTCCTCTCCGGCGGTCAGACGCCTGTTGAGGCCACAGCCAACCTGAACGCCCTTAATCAGCAAGCACCTAATGCCCCCTGGCAGCTGACAATCTCCTATGGTCGCGCCCTGCAACAACCCGCTCTACAGGCCTGGCAGGGTAAGGCTGAAAACAGCGATGCAGCACAGCAGGCCCTACTTAAACGTGCGCGCTTAAATCATCTAGCCATGCTCGGCGAGTATCTACCTGCGATGGAAAGCGATTGAATTTGCAGTCTTGAGTAGCCCGGTGAGTGAGCAATAAGCAGTGCGCGAACAGTGGACGCGTAGCGGCTTCCTGCTCGCGGGGATTGGCTCCGCCGCCGGGCTGGGTAATATCTGGCGCTTTTCCTATGTCGCCGGGGAGAACGGTGGCGCCGCCTTTTTAATCATTTATCTACTGGCCGTTATTTTTATCGGCCTGCCTCTGGTCATCGCCGAGTTGGCCATCGGCAGCAAAGGACGGAATGACGCCGTTGCCACCCTGCGCCATGAAGCGCCAACGGGGCACTGGTATATCGCCGGAGGCCTGAGCGTCGTCGGGGCCTTTTTCATCCTCGGCTTTTACAGCGTGATTGCCGGCTGGGCCTTAAAGTATTTTGTTGGCGCTGCCGATGGCAGCCTGTGGGCGCCGCAACAACTCAATGCTTATCACGCTTATTTTGAAGGCTTTATTGCCAGGCCCTTCGAACCACTGGGCTGGCAATTGCTGATGCTGACACTCACCACAGCGGTGGTCGCCGGTGGCATTCGCCATGGTATAGAAGCGGCCAATCGCCTGTTAATGCCCCTGCTCTGCCTGATCGTTATCGGCCTCGCCGCCTATTCACTGAGTCTCGATGGCGCTGAAAAAGGTCTCGATTTTCTTTTCACCCCCGACTGGTCGGCATTTACCCGCCCAGCCGTTTATATGGCCGCCATCGGCCAGGCCTTCTTTTCCCTGGGCATTGGCATGGCGATTTTTCTGACCTATGGCAGCTACCTCGATCCGAAACAGTCCATAACAAAATCCGCCAGCATTATTGTCCTCGGCGATAGTTTGCTGGCTATTACGGCGGGACTGGCCATTTTTCCGGCGGTTTTTGCCTTTGGCATTGATCCGGCACAGGGGCCGGAACTGGCCTTTATTACCCTGCCCGGTCTATTTAGTCAGATCCCCGGCGGGCGATTGATCGGCACTTTATTTTTTGGCTTGCTGGCCGGTGCCGCGCTGACGTCGATGTTTTCCATACTGGAGGTGCCCTCGGCCTACCTCGCCCGACGCCTGTCCTGCTCCCGCCGCAAGGCCACGCTACTGGCGGCGAGCCTGTCTTTTATCGCCGGCATCCCCCCGGCGCTGGGTTTTGGTGTCTTTGAACAGGTGACCATCGGCGGGCAAAACCTTCTCGACAGCTACGATGATGCGGTTTCCCACCTCTTGCTGCCCACTGGCGGCATATTAATCGCGCTGTTCACTGGGTGGGGCTGGGGTAAACGCAGGGCTCTTGAAGCAGCGGGCCTGGATAATAGCAAGCTGGGTGAACTCTGGTTATTGTGCCTGCAATATATTGGCCCACTGGTGATTTTGACTATTTTTATAGCGCTTTAAGCCCTGTCTAACTATCCAGCACCTGGCGAACTAAAATCGATAAATCGGACGTTCTAAAGGGTTTTTGCAGAAGAACAACACCTGCGTCGAGCCTGCCGTGATGCAGCACGGCATTTTCGGTGTATCCCGACATATACATCACTTTCAGTTCGGGACTTATCGACTGCAGCTCTTCCGCCAGTTGCCGGCCATTGCGGCCCCCGGGCAGGATCATATCGCTCAACAGCAGATCAAAGTCACCGTGTTGATGATAAATTTCAATGCCTTCCTGCACATCGCCAGCCGTCTCGACGCGGTAGCCCAGAGCCTCCAGCATGTGGCAGGCGAGGATCGCCAGTGAGGGGTCATCTTCGACTAACAATATTTTTTCATTGCCCCGGGGCACGGCACCCTGCTGGGTGGAATTTATTTCATCGGCCTCGGCGGCGTGGGCCGGTAGATAGATATTAACCGTCGTGCCCTCACCCACCTCACTGTAAATACTCAAATGACCGTACGACTGCTTGGCAAAACCATAGGCCATACTCAAACCCAGGCCCGTGCCCTTATCCACATCTTTGGTGGTAAAGAAAGGATCGGTCACACGATGAAGAACATCTGGCTCGATACCCATTCCCGAATCACTAACGGAGACCACCACATACCTTCCCTCTGCCAGCTCACCGGCGCGAACCATTTTATTCTGCGCATCGCACATCACCTCATTGGCCTCAATGGTTAAGCGACCACCCTTGGGCATGGCATCTCGAGCGTTGTTCGATAAATTGATAATGACATTCTCTAACTCGGCGGGGTCAACCTCACAGTTGGAAATGCTCTGACCAAGGACCAGGCAGAGATCAATATCTTCACCGATAAGCCGCTGTAACAAGGCACAGGCACTTTCCAGAGTATCGTGGATATCAACCACTTTTGGTGCCAGAGGGGTCTGACGCGAGAAGGCGAGCAGGCGGTGGGTAAGGTCTGAACCGCGCTCTGCAGCATCGAGGATCGCCTGTAAATACTTAGCGCCGCTGTCATCAAAGCCTTTATTGGCCACTGCGAGTTCAGCATTGCCAAGAATAACCCCCAATAAATTATTAAAGTCGTGGGCAACACCCCCCGTTAATTGTCCAATGGCATCCATCTTCTGCGCTTGACGCAGTCGACTCTCCGACTCTAAACGTTCACTAATATCCCAGCCCAACATCACAACGCGTGGGCCGGCACTCGATTTCACCAATGCCGCACTGACCTCCACCGGTATATAGGGGCCGTCAGGCGGACCGAAATCAAGACGAGTACCGTGTACGGTCCCGCCCTTTTCGAGCAGGCTCTTATATTCTTCCATGCCCATCTCCCCTCTAATCCATTGCCGAGTGACCTGCCCCTTGACCTCGGATAAATCAGCGCGACCGGTTAGACGTACGTATTCGGGGTTGGCGTCAATGACGACTCTTTCAGTGCTAAGTACCGCATACCCGGCCTTCGTGCTGTCAACCACAGCGCGATAAAAGGCTTCTTGCTCACTGAGTTTCTGTTCAGCGGCAAGCTGATCAGTAAGGTCAATGTGCATTTGCACAATGCTCTCGACTTCCCCCTTATCGTCCAGCAGGGGGAAAAACATCGGTAAAACAGTATTGTCCCGGCCACTGCTAAAACTGTTTTCACTGCCCTTATAGGTAACGGGTTCCAGTTCTATCACTGCACCCTTGAAAATAGCCGCCAACCTTTGTTTGCCAATGAGACGGTTTTCCTGCTCATCTTGCAATAAGTTGAAATCGGGGGAGACTTCACTCAGATTGAAGCCCCACAATTTACCGTGGGCCTTATTGGCACGTAAAAATTGACCATTGGGGGCAAAAATGGCCGTCGGAATAGGCCCATTTTCAAACAGTAAATTTGCCCGTCTCTCACTCGCCTGGAGTTTTTTTCGAACGGCCTCCTGCTCCGAAACATCCCACACCAGCGCCAGAATACACATGCCATTTTTGCTTTCTGTTGCTCGGCTACGCACCTCTACCGGTATGGCAGAACTATCTGGATGACGAAACAGCAAACGACTGTAGACTTTTATTTCATTATCGGCATGGGCAGCCACTTCACTCTGAATATAGTCATCGGGTTGACCAGAGCTCTCCAGCCACTCCGCAATATTGTGGCCGATCACTTGATCCGGCTCGCGACGACCAATGAGTTGTCTATAGGTCTCATTACACTCTAGAACATTGCCCTTGCCATCAAGGATGGCAAGGGCGGTACCGGTAATTTCAATCAACTCCCGATATTTTTTTTCTCGCTCTTCTAATGTTTGGTAATCATTATCCGCGCTTTTCAAACGCCGGCTCAACTTAATGAGGAAAAGCAGACTCATACCGAAAGCAAGACTGAGTATAAGAATAATACTTAGCGCCATAGTGAGGACACTCACCCCCCGGTCCCCCGCGAAGAAGGGCTAAAGTGTATGGCATACAGTGAATAAATGCAGACGCAGAGCCGCAAGGCTAGCGCAGCATAAAGAAGGAATAAGTAGCCGTTAGCGTCCATCAAACGCGCCACAAATAACATTTTGATAGAGGCTTAAGATCAATGAAAAAAAAGGCGTCACCTTATCAACCATCCTTGCGTGTCTCTTGCCTATGGATTTCAACACAGCTATCAACCACCTCAATAGCTCGCAGAGCTTCTAGCGTGGTGGCCAGCATCAAATGCCAGGGGCTGACATCCACGCCGGCTTGCTTGGTCGTTTTGTTGAGGGGAATAGCAGCGTCGTCCAAGGCCTACTCGCCACTCACACGAATCAGTAAAGGCCAAAGTACGGAAGTTAGCAAAGATAGGCTAGCTCGCCCCCCATACTGCCAAGTATAGATCAGCAAACTATGTCCATCAGCTCAGTCCACGGTGAACGGTAAGTATCTGTAGCGGGTATTCGATACCCCTTTCTTTTGGTGAAGCCCGAGAGGCCATAGTCAAGCCACAGTAGATCTTTATGTTATGAGCTTTCGCAGTGATCAATTAGTACGACAAGGGCCACACGCGAAGACCCTCAGGGCAAGGCCTTACGTTTCTTCCTCGACACTCAGAATACTTATTAAGTGAGTGTCGAACTGGGTTAATACCCAGCCGCCTAACTGTCCAGTACCTGGCGCACCATGATCGATAGGTCGGACGTTCTGAAGGGTTTTTGCAAAAGGACAACGCCTGCGTCGAGCCGCCCGTGATGCAGCACGGCATTTTCGGTGTATCCCGACATATACATCACTTTCAGTTCGGGACTTATCGACTGCAGCTCTTCCGCCAGTTGCCGGCCATTGCGGCCCCCGGGCAGGATCATATCGCTCAACAGCAGATCAAAGTCACCGTGTTGATGATAAATTTCAATGCCTTCCTGCACATCGCCAGCCGTCTCGACGCGGTAGCCCAGAGCCTCCAGCATGTGGCAGGCGAGGATCGCCAGTGAGGGGTCATCTTCGACTAACAATATTTTTTCATTGCCCCGGGGCACGGCACCCTGCTGGGTGGAATTTATTTCATCGGCCTCGGCGGCGTGGGCCGGTAGATAGATATTAACCGTCGTGCCCTCGCCCACCTCACTGTAAATACTCAAATGGCCGTTCGATTGTTTGGCAAAACCATAGGCCATACTCAAACCCAGCCCCGTGCCCTTGCCGACATCTTTGGTAGTAAAAAACGGATCGGTCACCCGGTGCAAAATGTCCGGCGCTATGCCGCTGCCCGAATCACTCACCGAGACCACGACATATTCACCGGCGGCAAGTTCACCGTTGTGAACCATAACGTTATGGGACTCACAGAGCATGCCATTGGCTTCAATCGTCAATTTACCGCCACTGGGCATGGCATCGCGGGCATTATTGGCCAGATTGATAATGACATTTTCCAGCTCACTCGGGTCGACCTCACAGCTGGGCAAGGCCACCGCCGGGACTAAAACCAGGTCGACATCCTCGCCAATCAGTCGCTGCAGCAAAGCGCCGGCATTTTCCAGAGCAAGATTGATATCGACCACCTTGGGGGCCAGGGGGGTCTGGCGCGAGAAAGCCAGTAAACGATGGGTGAGGTCTGCCCCGCGCTCGGCGGCATCGAGAATGGCCTCTAGATAGCGCTCCGCTGGAGCATTGGGGCCATTTTTCACCAGTGCCAACTCGGCATTACCAAGAATAACCCCCAATAAATTGTTAAAATCGTGGGCCACGCCACCGGTCAATTTACCGATGGCATCCATCTTTTGTGCCTGCCGCAGGCGACCCTCAGAGTCCAGACGCTCGCTAATATCGCGAGCCAATAGCACCACCTGTGGGCCCTTGCTCGATTCCACCAGGCTAGCACTGACCTCTGCGGGTATTTTCGTACCATCGGCGTGTAAATAGTCACAGCGCACACCGTAGGCATTGCCACCCCGTTCCAGTAAACGTTTTAGCTCATCCAAGCCCATGTCACCACTAACCCACTGGCGTGACACCTGGCCCTGAATTTCAGATAAATCCGAGTGCCCGGTAAGGCGCACGTATTCGGCATTGGCATCGATTACCGTTTCATCGGGTTCAAGCAGGGCATAGCCATCATTAGTGCTATCAATCAAGGCGCGGAAAAAACCCTCGCGCTCGCGCAGTTGCCGTTCGGCCTCGATTCGCTCGGTCAAATCGATGTGCATTTGCACAATACTTTCAACTCTGCCCTCGTCATCGAGCAGGGGAAAAAACATCGGCAAAATCGTATTGTCGCGACCATGGCCAAAGCCAAATTCACTGCCCTTGTAGACAAAGGGTTGCAGCTCTTTATGCTCACCCCTGAAGATAGCGGCCAGCGTCTCTTTGCCAATTAATCGATTGGCCTGTTCGTCTTCGAGGAGGTTTAAATCGGGGGCCATATCCGCCAGTACAAAGCCCCAGAGTTCATCATGGGCCTTATTCGCCCGTAAGAATTGCCCGCCGGCTGCAAAAATTGCCGTCGATATGGGGGCATTTTCAAATAATAAGTTGGCCTGTCTCTCACTGGCTTCAAGCTTTTTACGCACCGCTTCGCGCTCAGAAACATCACGTACCAGACCGACGATGCGCAGCTTGCCATCAATGTAGCGACCGCGGCTATAGATTTCGACGGGGATGGGGCTGCCGTCGGGGTTCTGGTAGGTCAGACCGTCGTATAGCCTCAGCTCGCACTGGGCGTGCCTGGCCATTTCACCCACCACAAAAGCACCTTTTTCGCTTTCGTCCACCCATTCAACCAGATTGTGGCCAACTACCTCGTCCGCGCTGCTACGACCAAGCAGTTGGATATAGGCCTCGTTGCACTCGAGAACATTGGCCTCGGCATCGAGGATGACATAACCGGCACCGGTACTTTCAATCAGCTCGCGGTATTTTGCCTCGCTCTCCTCCAGCGCCTTTTGGTTTTCTTCCGCTAGCTCGAGGCGGCTGTTGTAGGCTTTAATCACCGGCAGTGCCAAGCCCGCCCCCGACAGCAATAATACCGGTATCAATACATCGATCAGGTAGAGCCAGGAGTGACTCGCCGCCAGGTCCAGACTCGATTCCATATCGAGCACAGCCACAAAGCGCACCATAGAACTGAGCAGCGTTGCCCCTCCTACACCCAGCCACACCAGGCGCAAACTGGAAACACGCCAGACATAGATGGAGCAGAAAAAAACAAGGAGGTATAGCAGACCCGCCACACCCAGCATTAATTGATACAGCTCAGCGCTCATCTAATTCCCGCTCATAGCGCTAATACAATGGCTGTCGATCATAAACTCAAATCTTCCCTGTTAATACTTAACCTTGGGCAAGGCTTTAATACCTGACGTACCGCTCTCAATGTCAGCATTGCAGCCAACGAGGAGTTCGAGAGTGGAGGAAAGCGACGCGAGCTGGGCCGACTCGAAGCCCGAGCTCGCGACTCGCCATTAGGTATGGTTTTTAACAAAGGTACCAATCACCTCTATCGCGTGCTTGCCTTCGGGCACAATGGCCGACATCAAATGCCAGACGTGCATTTGCCCGTTCCACACTTCAAGGGTGACATCCATACCCGCCTTTTTTGCTGCCTTATTGAGACGTACTGCATCGTCGAGTAACACTTCCTGACCACCCACCTGAATCAATAGGGGTGGCAGACCACTGAGATCGGCAAAGATAGGCGAGGCCAAGGGATGGCTGGCATCCTGACCCGCTAAATAGAGGCTGGCAAACCACGACAGACTGTCTCTGCCGAGCATGGCATCGACTTTATCTTTGACGATCATCGAATCACCGGTGAAGGTCAGGTCGGCCCAGGGTGACAGGCAAACGGCTGCAGCGGGTAGCTCAATGCCTTCATCTCGAAGCGCGACGAGGGTGGCCATGGTCAAGCCACCACCGGCGGAGTCACCGGCAATAATGATTTTCTCTGCTTTTTCGCCGTTTTCAAGTAAGCCTTTATAGGCCGCGACAGCATCATCAACCGCTCCGGGAAAGATGGTTTCCGGCGCCAAACGATAATCGACAATAAACGCTCGTGCCTGAGCAGCATCTGCCATCGCACCCACCATGTCGCGATGACTGGCGGGTGAACCGATAACATAGGCACCGCCGTGCAAATACAGAATTACATTATCGGCACTGCCCAGCGAGGCCTGCTGCCACTCGCCGGAAACCCCGCCAACCACATCGTATTTACCCAGGGGGCGGCGCGAACTCATGGCCGACATTTTGTCGAGAAATGCTCTCTCCTTTGCCGGGTCACCACTTTTACCCAGCTTTTTCTTCATGGTCAAACGCATAATGGATGCGATGAGCTGACTGCGAAAACTCGCCATTGTTATATCTCCTTTTGATTATTTGATTGCCTGTCAAACGACTGATTATTTTGTCGGCGCTAGTGTGCAACAAAGCCCTGGCAGCCGCAATGGCAGCGCTATCAAGGCAATGCCAGAGTAGGCTCCCATTCGACACAGCCCAGAACGCCTTCCAGGAAATCCTGGGCATAAAAAAACGCGCTCGCCCAAAGGCTAAAGCGCGTTGTCATCTATGGTAGATCTCAGGCTAAGAAGCGGCTTAGGCGCTGGCCCGCTGCTCAGCGGGGTCACAGGACCAGCCTTGCACCTCTGGCAAGACCTTCTCGGCGAATAAACGCATGCTCGACTCGGCGTAGTCAAAAGGCATGCCGCCGAAGCTAAAGGAGACATTCAGGTTCATCGGCCCGGCGAGTTGATGAATCCTGCGCAGTTTTGTTAATACCTGTTCGGGCGTGCCGTGCACCTGATTATTGGTGAATAATTCGGTCACCGACTCTCGTCCCCTATCACGCATAATGGCCGCACTTTTAGCGTAGTAGTCGTAGACCTTTTTATCGCCAAAATGGGTGCCGTCCATTTCGTAGTGGTCGAGGGCGGAAATCCAGTAATCGTGCATATATTTGTCGGCCATTTCAGCGCCGCGCTGTTCATCTTCGTCACACACGCAGAAGATGTTCGCCACTATCGGTGGTGGCTCAGTACCCTGAGATTTGCGGAAGCGGGCGCGATAGCGGTCGACATCCTTGGCCCGTGTTTCCCAGGGCGAAATGGCAAAGACCATCATCGCCGCACCGAGGTCGGCCACCACATCGGCAGAATCCGGCGACTGGCAGGCCATAAATAAGCGGTCTTTAAACGATTTAAAGGGCCGGGGGCGCAGCTCGCGACGTTCCTGTTTAAAGAACTTGCCATCGGCTTCAATATAGCCCGTCTCCAGACCATTGATAATCATCGCCGCCGACTCGTCAAAGCGGTCCCGTGACTCCTCCATGGGAATTCCAAAACCGTCGTATTCAACGCGGCCAATACCACGGCCAAAGCCCATTAAAGCCCGCCCTTCGGAGAGGTTGTCGAGCATCACCATTTCAACGGCGATGCGCCCGGGATCTTTGTGCCAGGGCAGAATCAACACCGCCGTACCCAAACCAATGCGCTCGGTGCGCCCCGCCATATAGGCCAAAAACTCGGTAACACTGGGGCACATGGTGTAATCGGTGAAATGGTGTTCCGCCGCCCACAGCGAGTCGTAGCCCAGGGCTTCGACCAAACTGCAGATTTTTAAATTGCCACGATACACATCCAAATCGGAAAGGCCCTGATCAAGACCCGCCTGAAACACACTTAACATTCCCACTTTCATTATTGATTGCCTTTTATTATTTTTAGAATGCTTGTTATGAGCACCACGACTGCAGCGCCCTACAAAAATTAAATAAGCTCGCGCTGCCAGTGTATGAATTCGGCGAATCTAATAAAAGCCTTAATTGGACATCGTACGGCCACCATCAATAATCAGCGTTTGACCATTCATAAAAGCACCGGCGGCCGAAGCAAGAAACACCGTGGCCCCGGCAATTTCATTGGGCTCGCCAATGCGACTCAAGGGGCAACTAGCCGTGGCCTTTTTCAAATACTCGGGGTTATCCCACAGGGCCTTGGCAAAGTCGGTTTTAATCAGCCCCGGGGCAATGGCATTGGCGCGAATATTATCACCACCAAATTCAGCACCAATATTTCTGGCCAACGCCATATCGGCCGCCTTCGACAAACCGTAAGCACCCAGGGTGGTGTGGCCGACGACGCCGCCAATCGACGAGATAATAATAATCACACCGTCTTTACGAACCTGCATTTCGGGGATCACCATCGAACTCAACCAGTGGTTCGATTTAATATTGTTATCCATAATTTTATCGAACTGTTCGTCGTTAATGCCGAGCATCGAACCGTAATAGGGATTGGCCGCCGCATTGCACACCAGAATGTCGATTTTGCCAAAGGCCTCTCGGGTTTTTGCCACCAGGTTTTCGAGGTCTTCTTTATGGGAAATATTCGCCGGGATGCCAATCGCCTCGCCAGTCTGCCCCTCAAGCAGGGCATTAATTTCAGCACTGACCTGAGCACAGGCATCGGCCTTGCGACTCGACACCACAACGCGGGCACCGTGGCGCGCCATTTGCTCGGCAATCGCCCGGCCAATGCCTTTGGTGGAACCGGTAATAACGGCAACTTTTCCCGTGAGATCAAATAATGTCATGGCCTTACTCCTTAAATGATGCTGTTGAATGGGCAAAAGTTTCCTGAATTCAATACTTCAGTGCAAGCCCCAATCGGTAATATTTTTCAACAGCGAATCATTGCCTATAAAATTGCCCGTGTTTTTACTCATATTATCGTTAATGCTAGAATGCTGTGTTGTTTAGCCCATCGACAAACAAAGTACGGTCGAATTTTGGGGTATTACTCAGGGAAGAAATAAGCGCAAGTAAGAGGCAAAGAAAGCGATGTACCTTCAGTATTCAAAAAATTTCACCGGCAAGCTGGCCTTGGCTCTGTTACTGAGTGCTTTTTCCATAAGCCTCGCAGCAAACGAGACAAAAAGCTGGCGCAGCGTGGAAAACCTGACACCCAGCGAATTGGCACGGATAGATTTAAACGGCCCCGGTGCTCGCGATAACAATACCCCCTACATACCCGCAAAGCCCTATCCCTACTCCGCACCCTACACCATTGAGCAAATGACCTTTCGCGCCATGGAGTTTACTCAACATGCGCGCTGGTCCAGTGTCATTGTCGATGTCTATGGCACCATGACCGGCAACGGCTATCTCGACCAGGGCGTGACGATTACTTACAAGCAGTGGCTAGCCAAAACCGCAGGCGTGCAAGGGCAAATAGACGCGGCACCCGGTGAAGTCTATCAACGCATGATCCACCACTACACCTATCCACCGCGCATTGCCGGTCAGCAACACTATTGGCAGGTGCGTCGCTCCGATCAAGATGCGAAGACTCGCCTCGATATGTTTGTCTATACCCCGGCTTTGCGACGGGTGCGGCGCATTCCCCAGCCCCAGCGCGATGTGCCCTTCGGCAATAATCCGCAATCTTTTGACGCCATTGTCGGCCGCGACGCCTGGGAGTTTGAGGTCAAGCTACTCGGTGCCGATGTGCTCGAAGAAACCATTCGCCTCCCCAATACTCGCCCCTCCATTACCCTACGCCGCCCCGATGGCAGCTACTACAAAAAGGCCGCCAGCGACATTAAGCTAATGGGTGACGATTACACCCACTACACCGAATCTGGCGGCGTGCCCTGCTTTGTTATCGAAGCCCAGCCCAAAGAGGAGTGGCTGGATACTTACTACGACAGCAAGTTGGTGCTGTGGCTGGACCAGGAAAATTTTTATCCCCTGCGCATCGAGTCCTATAACGCCGAGGGTGAGCTCATTCTGATTGAAGAACGCACCGCCTGGCTGGCAAACCCCGCACTTGGCCCCCAGGGTTACGCCAAGTTCAATACCGCCTATTTCGACCCCCGCAGCGACCTAATGAGTTATACCCTGCACGATGCCCCCCAGGTGCTGGATATGAGCGCCGAAGAGGGCGACCTGGTGTTTCGCCCCGACTTTATGCGCCGCAACTGGCTGAAGTCTTCGCTGCGCAAGAGTCAGGCACTAGTCGCCACCCCAGAGCAATACTACCTTCGACCCAGGTTGTACCTGGGTAAATTCCCCGCAACCCGTACGATTAATATTCCCGACTACGTGACCCGCCGTATCGCCTTGCAGGACGCTGCGGGGCATTTGGTGTTTGACGATCAGACGGCAGCACCGGCGACGCAAGATGCCCTGTCTGCCAGCGGGCAAGAGAGCGCTTTAAGTGGGCAAACCGAGCAAGAAGTTCTGCTGACGGTTAATTAAAAGAGAGGGATTCGCGGTTTTAAATCAAACCCTCTCACCATCAACGCCAGGCAATAATAAACCCCGGGGGCAGGCCTTTTACTTATCGCGCCCCGCCATGATGACTGGCACCTTGCTTATGAGCTTTTGCCTGCCCTTTACCTTGTTTAGGGTGCGAGCCATTGCCCTGTCCCTCTCGCGCTTCATGGCGTTCATCTCTACGTTCCTGCCTTTGTTGCTCGCGATGCACGCGCTTAGGGTTCTTTTCATCATCGTCATAGCTTCGATAAACCGTTTTGGGCTGATCAGGCTCGCCCCCTTTGCTGACCTTTTTGATTTCAGGTTTGCTCTGCCTGGGTGCATCAGGAACCGAGTCAGCGATATTGGGGTTTTCAATATCGACAACTTCTGCCCCGGCACTGGCTTGATCGGTAAATTTTACCTCCCCCTGTTTATCGACGGATTTGTAGACTTCCTTTTCGGCCGCCATAACGGACAAACTAAGGGAAAAAGTACTTACTAAGGCGATTAAACAAGCGCTGTATCTCATCTCAAATCCTTTACATCAGTGATGGAGGTGTTCGTTAAAACGTTAACAAAGCGGGGAAATCAGTACAAGTCGTTCACTTATACCTGCTCGTTTATTGTGAGCGCTATCGTTCGCAACACTGGCCATAGGGGCTCAGTTAAAAACCAGAATAGTCGAATAGTCAGGACATCCATCCAAAACCTCCCACCAAAGCTCTCCGAGCCTAAACATCTTTGCGCCAGCCCCTTCGCCTTTTATTTATCGACTGAATATTCAGGCATGCCGGCCCAACAAGCCCACACTTTCAAGGCACTGCCAGCTAAGGTAGTATCACCGCGAAAATAATCAAACGCGGGCGATGAGCGCCCATCACCACATGGATACCTTCATGGCCCCATGCTCGTTGTTGTTTAAAGCAAAGCTCTCGCGCCCACGGCGTTACCTGTCCACCCTGATTTACAGCCTTGGCTGTTTATTACTTGTCGCCTGTGGCAATGGCGAAAACAACGTCACCACTGGCCTGCAAAGCCAAACCCTGCACTGGGGCAATGGTGCCGAGCCCCAGGAGCTCGACCCCCATATCGTTACCGGTATACCCGAGCACCATATTATTGTCGGCCTGCTGGAAGGGCTGGTTCTGAAAGACCCCGCGACCCTTGAGCCAACACCCGGCATGGCTGAGAGTTGGGAGATCAGCGATGACGGTAAAACCTACACCTTTCATATTCGCGACGATGCCCGCTGGTCGAATGGCGACCCAGTCACCAGTGAGGATTTCGTCTGGTCCTGGTGGCGCGCTCTGCAACCGGCGCTGGGTAATCTTTATGCGTATATGTACTACCCGATCAAAAATGCCGAGGCTTATGCAACGGGCAAGCTCGATGATTTTTCTCAGGTCGGCGTTAAAGCTCTCGATGCCCTTACGCTGGAAGTCACCCTCGCCAACCCGACGCCCTACTTCCTGCAATTGCTCGACCACTATTCGATGTTCCCCGTGCACCGCGCCACCATCGAAAAGTTTGGCGAGCCCGCCGAGCGCGGCACCCGCTGGACGCGAGCGGGTAATTTCGTTGGCAACGGCCCCTTTATTCTCACCCAGTGGGATCTCAATCGCCTGGTCATGATTGAGAAAAGCCCCACCTATTACGATGCCGATAAAGTACGGCTTAATGCTATTCGCTTTTACCCTACGGAAAACACCTCGACGGAAGAACGCATGTTTCGCGCGGGGCAGCTGCATGTCACCGGCTCCCTGCCCGCCGATAAAATTGCGGTGTATAAAGAGACTAATCCGCAGGCCCTGCGTATTTCGCCCTATCTCGGCACCTATTTTTATCGGGTTAACACCACGGTTGAACACCTCGCCGATAAACGCATACGTCGCGCTTTAGCGATGGCCGTTAATCGTCAGCAAATTATCGACACCGTTACCAAAGGTGGGCAAACCCCGGCCTTTACCTTTACGCCGCCCAATACCCTGGGCTATACGGCAGAAGCCGGTTTTGTTGAAGATATTGCGGCCGCAAAAGCTCTGCTCGCCGAAGCGGGCTACCCCGAGGGCGAGGGCTTTCCGCCCACCGAAATTTTGTATAACACCAGCGAGGGCCACCGCAAGCTCGCCGTTGCCATTCAGCAAATGTGGAAGAAGAATCTCAATGTCGATATCAGCCTGAATAATCAGGACTGGAAGGTCTACCTCGACAGCGAGGCCTCGGGCAATTTCCAGATTTCCCGAGGCGGCTGGATCGGCGACTACGTCGACCCCAACACCTTCCTCGACATGTGGCTCACCGACGGCGGCAATAACCGCACCGGCTGGCACAACCCCGAATACGACCAGTTGATTAGCGAGGCCGCCCCGGCAGCCAGTGAGCGTGAACAACGCTACGCCCACTTTCGCCGCGCCGAAGCCCTGTTAATGGATGCCATGCCCGTCATCCCCATCTACACCTACAACACCATTCATTTGGTACACAAGCACATCAAAGGTATGCCCTCGAATATTCTTGACTACGCCCTGTACAAGCAAATCTATTTGAGCGAGGATTAAGCCGCCATGGCTCGCTTTATATTGATGCGCCTGTTGCAGGCGATACCGGTGCTACTGGTGGTAATCACCGTCACCTTCTTTCTCGTGCGCCTTGCCCCCGGTGGGCCTTTTAGCGCCGAAAAGGCCGTACCCGCCGAAGTATTAAAAGCCCTCGAAGCCCGCTACCACCTCGACCAGCCGGTGATTAACCAGTACTTCTCCTACCTTGGTGATCTCGCCCACGGCGACTTCGGCCCCTCGTTTAAATACCCCGGCCGCTCGGTAAATGAAATGATCGCCGCCGGCCTGCCCGCCACGGCGGAGCTGGGCCTGTACGCCATGTGCTTTGCACTATTGATTGGCGCCAGCGCCGGGATTATCGCCGCCTTAAAACCGAACACCGCCCAAGACTACATTCCCATGTCCACCGCCATGCTGGGTATTTGCCTGCCCTCGTTTTTGCTCGGCCCGCTGTTAATGCTGGTGTTTGGCGTGTGGCTAGAGTGGGTGCCTGTGTCCGGCTGGGGGGATATTCCCGGCGACAAAATTCTGCCCGCCCTGACCCTCGCCTCCGGCTACACCGCGTATATTGCCCGGCTATCTCGCGGCGGTATGTTGGAGGTAATGTCCCAGGACTATATTCGCACCGCCCGCGCCAAGGGCCTACCGGAGTGGAAGGTGGTGCTCAAACACGGCCTGCGTGGCGGCATGATTCCAGTTATCGCCTTTATCGGCCCCGCCTTTGCCGGGCTACTTAGCGGCTCCTTTGTGGTCGAAACCATCTTTCAAATACCCGGCCTCGGGCGCTTTTATGTGCAGGCCGCCTTTAACCGCGACTACACGATGATTATGGGCACCACGGTCTTATTCGCGACGCTGATTATCCTCTTCAACCTGCTGGCCGATATTGTCGCCGTGTGGCTCAATCCACGCTTGCGTGATCTCTACAGAAGCGGAGGCGCGTGAAAATGGAAAGCACCGAACTTAATAACAATACGAATCCACAAGCAACTTCCACACCCGCCGAAAAAGGCAGCTCCCTGTGGCGCGATGCCTGGCACCGCCTGCAAAAGAATAAAATGGCCCTGCTCGGCCTTGGCGTGATGGTGACGATGTGCATCGCCGCCCTCCTCACCCCGTGGATTACTGTCTACGGTTACGAAGAGCAAAACCTCATGCTCGGTGCTTCACCGCCCTCTGCCGAACACTGGCTAGGCACCGACACATTGGGGCGAGACTTGCTGACACGCATTCTTTACGGCAGCCGCATCTCCCTCGCCGTGGGCTTTATTGCCACCGCCGTGGCACTACTGATAGGCGTGATTTACGGCACCGTCGCCGGCTATATGGGCGGCCGCGTTGATGCGGCGATGATGCGCCTGGTCGACATTCTCTACGCCCTGCCCTTTATGATTTTTATTATCCTGCTAATGGTGATTTTCGGGCGCAATATTCTGCTGCTGTTTCTCGCCATTGGCGCGGTGGAATGGCTAACCATGGCGCGCATCGTTCGCGGGCAGGTGCAGTCGCTGCGCCAGCAGGAATTTGTCGAGGCCGCCGTTTCCATCGGGCTGGGGCCGTGGGCCATTATCCGCCGCCATCTCATTCCCAATACACTCGGCCCGGTCATTGTTTACACCACCCTGACCATTCCCAACGTGATGTTGCTGGAGTCCTTCCTCAGCTTTCTCGGCCTCGGCATTCAACCGCCGCAAAGCTCCTGGGGTTTGTTAATTTCCTACGGTGTCGAGACCATGGAAGAGTACCCCTGGCTGTTGATCTTCCCCGGTCTGGCCCTGTCGATCACCCTGTTTGCCCTTAACTTTCTCGGCGATGGTTTGCGCGATGCCCTCGACCCCCGTGCGGCGAAGGACTGAGTGGCCATGAGCGAAAACAACAAAGAGAATATACTTTCGGTTAGCGATCTATCTATCTGTTTTAAAACACGTAATGGATCGAGTAAAGCCGTCGACAATGTAAACTTCGAGATAGCCCGAGGAGAAACACTGGCCATTGTTGGCGAGTCCGGTTCGGGTAAGTCCGTCACCTGCTATAGCCTTCTGGGACTCATTCCCCAGCCACCGGGGGTGATTGAAAGCGGCGCCGCACAATTCAAAAGCGATGCTGAAAAACGCGACCTACTGAGCAGTGATAAAGCCACCCTACGCAGTTTACTGGGCGACAAAATCGCCGTTATTTTTCAGGACCCGATGACCTGCCTCAACCCTTATTTAACGGTGGGCGAACAACTGATCGAGCCCCTTTGCCAGCACAAAAATAAGACCCGTGCGCAGGCTCGCAAACGCGCCATCGAACTGCTCAAAGAGGTTGGCATTAACGATGCCGACATGCGCTTTGGCAGCTACCCCCATGAATTTTCGGGCGGTATGCGCCAACGGGTAATGATCGCCATGGCGCTGATTACCGAGCCAGAATTGCTGATCGCCGACGAGCCCACCACGGCCCTGGATGTCACCATTCAGGCACAAATATTAGACCTGCTCGACGAGCTGAAAAAACAGCGCAACATCGGCCTGATATTTATCTCCCACGACCTCAGTGTGGTCGCCAATATTGCAGATAGAGTCGCGGTAATGTGCGCCGGGCAAATTGTCGAAACGGGTGAGACCCAGCAAATCTTCAAACAGCCACAACACGCCTATACACAGCAATTGCTCGCCTCGGTGCCCAGCGGTGCAAAACCAGCGCAGGCCTTTCAACCCGGCCCGGAAGAACAGCCCCTGTTAAAGGTCGAACATTTAAAGACGGTTTTTGAACAGGGTAAACCCGGGCTTTTCGCCCCCCGCCCAGCGCCGACAATCGCGGTTAACGATGTCTCCTTTGAATTGCGCCACCACGAAATTCTCGGTCTGGTCGGCGAATCCGGCTCCGGAAAATCAACACTCGGGCGTTCGGTGATTCAACTGATCAAACCCACATCGGGCAGCGTGCGCCTCGACGGGCAAGAGTTGACTCAACTCAGCCCCAAACAGCTCAAGCCCCTGCGCCAGCGCATGCAAATGATTTTTCAGGACCCCTACGCTTCGCTGAATCCGCGCATGACGGTATTCGATGCCCTGGCCGAGCCCCTGCTCTACCACCGCATTGCCAAGCGTAAAAATGTCAGCGCACAGGTGCTCGCCTTAATGGGTGATGTTGGCCTTGCCCACGCCGACATCCGTAAATACCCCCACGAGTTTTCCGGCGGGCAGCGCCAGCGTATTGCCATTGGCCGCGCCATTGCCACCAAGCCCGAACTAATTATTGCCGATGAACCCGTCTCCGCGCTGGATGTGACCATTCAGGCGCAAATACTGGAATTGATTCTGAGCCTTGTGGAGCGCCACAATCTGAGTATGTTATTTATTTCCCACGACCTGTCAGTGGTGCGCTCAATTGCCGACCGGGTGTTAGTGATGCACAAGGGGAAAGTCATTGAGAGCGGCGCGACGGAGGCCCTATGGGCGGCGCCTGTCGAAAGCTATACCCAAAGCCTGCTCGCCGCCGTGCCCCATTTATAAGCGCAGGTTAAGGGGAATACGATATAGACAATTAATAATAGCGCGCTACAATTACGCCTATTTCTTACACCCCATACACAACTGACTGGCCAGAGTCACAAGGATAAGAAAACAGTCATGAGTATTTATAATAAAGAAACTCTCGACCAGCTACGCGTTGTCCGCAAACGTATTCGCGAAGAATTTGGCAGTGCCCCCACTCTCGATACGCCCGAATTACTGGAGGATATTCTGCAGTGCAGCACACGTTCAAAAGACGCTATTACCAAGTCACAGATTCGCCAGTTAATGGATATTGTCGGCGAGCCTTGGGTGGGTCGGTTTGCCGAGCTGCACTCCCCCTACTAGCCCCAAGCTCTACTAGCCCCAAAGCTCTACTTTCAAGGCCTGAAACACTAGTCCGCCAAATCCAGTAATACCGGGCAATGATCCGAACCCAAGACATCGTTGAGAATATCCGCACCCGCCACCCTCGCCTGTAAGCTCCCCGACACCAAAAAATAATCGATGCGCCAACCGACATTGTTAGCTCTGGCACCGGCGCGATAACTCCACCAGGAATACTTCACTTGCTCTGGGTACAGGTCGCGAAAGGTATCGACAAAACCAGCGGCAACGAGATTATCCAAAGCATCAATTTCTTTCTGCGTATAACCCGCACTTTTATTGTAATTGGGCTTGGGCCGCGCCAAATCAATATCCTTATGGGCAACATTTAAATCGCCACACAGCACCACGGGCTTTTGTTTTTCGAGGTCTTGTAGATAGGCCAGAAAATCCCCATCCCATTGCTGGCGATAGTCGAGTCGCTTCAAGCCATTGCCCGAATTCGGCGTGTATACGGTGACCAGATAAAAGGTCTCGAACTCGGCGGCAATCACCCGGCCCTCCTGATCGTGTTCTTCTATGCCCATATCGTACTGCACGGATAGCGGCTCGGTTTTCGATAACACCGCCGTGCCGGAATAACCCTTTTTCACTGCAGAATTACTGTAGAGGTAGTAGCCATTGATCTCGGCCAGCGCCTCGGCGACCTGCTCGTCCTGGGCCTTGGTTTCCTGCAGGCAAAGCACATCGGTCTCCATCGCCTCGAGGGACTGAGCAAAATCTTTCTTCATGGCAGCTCGAATACCATTAACATTCCAGGAGACTAAACGCATTGAGACGACTTCCTCGTATAAATTAACGTGAATAAATAGAGTGGGCTTATATTCAGCGGCACTGATAAGGCCGCCTATGGTAAACCCAGGGCCCGGCTTTCCAAACCTCTTTTATCGAGCGGCGTGTGAAAGTCTATTTACTCTTTATTCGGCAAGTAATGGGCACCGACGTACTGCGCGTCAAGCCTTGGATTCAAGAGCTGTGCATCGACCTGTAAATCAGCCATGCCCACCACCTCCTGGTCGACAAACCTCTGTGTCGTGCGCAGCAGGGGCAAGAGAACATTATTCCCGTAGGCGCAATGCACCTCCCCGGGGTCACTCTGGCCCTGTTTACCCGAGGCCTCGCCACTGTGACAAAGTCCCGCAGAATGGTAGTGCAACATCGCCTTATAACCCGGCTGCCAGGCCCTTATGCCGCTAAAGCCTTGCCCAAGCGCAGCGAGTATCGCCATGGCGGAATAATCCAGATCACCCCAAAAGTAACAGGGCATGGCCGTGCCATCCTCAGCAAACCACCAGCGCTCGAAATCCAGAAAATGCTCTTCATCGTAAGTTTGCACATGACTAAACTGCGTTGCCCCACGCTGGCGAATACGACTAGAGGCACCTCGGAAACCGGCACTATTCACCAGGGTAAGATTGTTGAGAAGCGGGCTGTGACGCTGGGCTGTAAGCAGTAATAAAAAGGTATCCTGATTCTCAACAAACAAAACCTGCTGGGTTTTTGCGGCCATGGCGATATGAATCAACAGTGGCCGCGTCATTAAATATTGATCGGCATTGGGCAATAAACGCCGCACCAGCTCTTCACGGCTATCGAGAAACTTGGAGTCCGCCCAAAAACACCTGGCCGACAGCGCCCGCAAAGTCATTGGCTCGCGCAGCGCCGCCGCAGCCCGCACAAAACCCTCAACGACATCTGCCGCCCTTTTCCCCTGCTGCCGTATTGGCTTGGCGAGCAGAGCCTCAGCGCCTGCGACAAAATACTCTGCTTTGCTCGCCACTGCTCTTTTCCAGCTGAGCGGGTAGGACTCCTCCCGAGGGCGTTGTAGCCAATGCCGCAGCAGGGCCTCGCCACCGGGCTCGAGAATCAGCCGGGCTTTTTCATACACCTCCACACCGGTGCGTTGCCGCGCCAGGTCAAGCGAAAAAACGCCGTAGTCCTCGGCCAATGAAACGATCAAGCTCCAAAGATATTGCGTGTTGTCACTTGTGTAATCAAACAGTGCAGGCAGGGTTTTGCGGCTAACTTGCAGGGGCCGCACACGCCCCTTGTCAAGATTGCTCAGCAATCTATTCAGTAAAGCCATGACAAAGGGGTCGTCAAGAAAGGCTGGCGGCGCACGAAACTTCAACTCAGTCATTAGCCTATCCGTTCAAAATTTATCAATGGCGGCCCTCTTCGGCTTCCTTTAAGCCGTGCTCGTTCCCTGCACAATTAAGCCTCACGTTTAAAAGAGGCGACCTCTGCCGCCCTTAAATAACGCCACGCGCCCACTTCAATATCCAAGTTCACTTCGCCAATTTTTTCGCGATGTAAGCTGACGACGCGCTTACCGATGCTGGCAAACATACGTTTTACCTGATGAAACTTGCCCTCGGTGATGGTGAGCAAGACATCCTGTGGGCCGAGTATGATTAATTGTGCGGGGCGAGTTAATGTCGCCTCCCCCTGCAACTGCAAGCCTGCGGCAAACTTTGCCGTCAAATCCATTACCTGCCCCTCATCAATCGCCTGCGCTAAACCGACGCGATAGACTTTTTTACAGTGCTGTTGGGGGCGAATAATATCGAAGGACCAACGGCCATCGTCGGTCGCCAGCACCAGACCCGTTGTATCCGCATCCAAACGCCCCGCCACATGCAGCTCATCGCTGTGCTCAAGATCGAGGGCACTAAACAGGGAGGGGTAAGCCTCATCAACATTTGAACAAATAGTATTGACGGACTTGTGAATCATTACATAGCGGAATGGGCGGGGCTTAAGTAACTCAGCGTTAAGCGTAATGGTGTTGTTTTCGTGCACCTGGGTGGACTCAACAAGCACCGCCACTTCATTAACCACTACCTCACCGGCGTGAATGCATTCCACAGCCTGCGCTCGGCTTAGCTGGGTACTTTTACAAACAAATTTATCGAGGCGCATAGTGAGCTTTATTAAGACGGGTGTCCTGAATAACCCTTATGGTCGTGGTTTAACTGCATATTTAAAAAAATAATAAGGGTACGAGAAGCCGCCTACAAATAGAAACAACAAATACCATTTACTACGCTCACTCTTTTCACTAAATCGTTGGTGTATATCCTTAAAGCACAACACCGCCCCAAACAGAACTAACGGTAGTGAAACCCAGAAAAATAAATTGTACTGCGCCGGAGTTATATAACCTTCACTCCCCTGCAAACCAGCCTGAACATCAAAGTGTGTTACCACAATGAAAATCAATGACCAAAGTAATGAAATGATGGTTAATGTTTTTTCGAGCTTATTCATGTGTATATAACACCCCGCTCAGCAGCTTGCGGAGTCAGATTTCAGCTGCTTTTTTATGCTTAAGCGCAAATATTGATACTCTCTCTGAACATCCAGCCTTGCAGTATAGCAATACATCATAATACCAGTGGCATCAACCAGGAAGTGCAAGCGCGCACCCTTCAAGCTCCGTATTTAATAGTGAGCAGCGGTAGTAAAACCTCAACTAGCCCTACCCTTCAAGGCCTGTTATTTACAAATCCTCCATAAAATCCAGCATCGCCTGGTTGCGAATGGTTTTGCGATGTCGCGCCCACAGGGCTTTAATTTTTTCTTGATTACAGACCTTGCGGTCTACCAGGACATGGGTATCCAGCTCACCCACTTTCTCCGTGGCCGGGCATTTGCTAAACACCACCTGATTACTAATCAAGTCTAAAAACGGCCCCGATTTGCTGGTGGGCATAATAAAGATCAATTGCAGGCCCAGGGCCTCGGTGAGGTAGTGGATGACCTCGCGGGAGCGGGCTTCATCCATTTTTGAAAAGGCTTCGTCGACCAACACCATGCGGCAGTGCGAGCTGCCCTCGTTAAATCGAAAGGCCGAGGTCACTGCGGCAGAGCGAATAATATAGGCTGGGGTTTCCAGCTGCCCACCGGAGCCGGTGCCGTACTTACTAAGCGCAATGGGCTCTTTATTTTCCGGTTTTTTATAAATCTCATAACGCCGATAGAGGCGATAATCACTGATGCGCCGTAATTCGCGCAGGGCCGCCTGTTCATCTTTATCGAGTAACATGGCGACGAGCTTATCTCTGACCAAACACGATTGCGGGTTTAAGTCGGCATCGAAGAGGGAGTTGCCATCACCCAGGTTGGGCAAGTTAACCACCTCTTTAAAAAAGCGCCAGTACTCTTTAAATTCTGGCACCCATTGCCAGTCAAAATAGAAGCGCTCGCGGTCGGAACCAAAGACATGGTGTTCGAGCTCTTTATTAAGGTCTTCCAATACCCGCTTGCCATCATTGATGGCCTGATAAATGGAGTGGCACAGATTACTGACAAACGCGGTGTTAAAACTATCGCGCAAGGTTGCCAGCTTTTCGGCTTTACCCACCAGTACATTATTTTTTAAAGCATTGTGAACGGCCTGTAGTTCACCGGCCAGCTTGGCGATGCTTTGAAAATACTCGGCCGCGTGTTGCTCGCCATGGCCAATGGCGTAAATAATATTATGGGCGAGGGTCGCCATTTGATTGTGCTGCATAATGGCCTGGTACAGCGCCCTGTCATGCTGGTCGAGCTGCTTAAAATAAGCACTATTTTCTTCCACAAAGCTAAAATCTCCCTTCGCGGCACGGGCCTTTTCTTCGGCCTCTTGCAGGGCCGCTTCGCTATCGAACTCGGGATAATAGCCAGCGATGCCCGTGACCCTGGCTTCACGCTCATCTCTATCCTCTTGCAGCCTTTCAAGTTCGGCCACGAAGGTGTCGATGGACACTTTAAGATTGCTCTTCTTCTCCTCTAAAGCACCGAGCTGACTGTTAAGCTCACTACCGCCCTTATCAAGCGCGTCGAACTCTCGCTGTACGGCTTGCATGCGTTTTTCAAGTTCTTCAAAGTCGCTTAAATCAAGGTTTTGTAGTTGCTCTTCACTGTGTTGTCGGGCGCGATACAGCGTCAACATTTCTGTTAACACGTCACCACACTGCAGCGCTTTTATGCTTTCTATTAGCTCGTGCAGTCGCGCCGCCTGGCGGTATTCATCCTCCTGTTGTTGACGCTGGTGTTGTAGCTCACTCAGCTCCTGACGCTTCGCCTCCAGCGCTCGCTGGCGCGCACCCTGACCAAACACCAGATCGGCATCATTCAGATCACAGCGGAACATGGCGTAGTTGCCCGACCCCAGCCCGGCACTGGTGACACCCCGGCGGGTTCTCCGCAAGCCCTCCTCGTCCTGCACTCGCAATACAGAACCGTAGGAGGCCTGCAAATAATATTCGACAATTTTATGATCAAATTCCATTAGTTCAACAATGGAGTCTTGTGCCAGGGTGATTTTAGCCGCGTCGCGCTGGGCTTTTTCACCCTGAATAACCCGGGCATTATTGCGACCACCCTTCATGCCCCGCACCACGCGAATGGCCTCGGCCTCATATTCTGGCTCAACAATAATGGCAAAGCGCGCACCACCCATGTAGCCCTCGATGGCCATTTGCCACTTCGGGTCAATGATTTCTACAAAGTCACAGAGCACGGCGGCGCGGGCATCGGGGTATTGCTTATTAATGGCTTGCAGGGCCACTTCAACATGGGGCGGATAATTAATTTTATTGTGTTCGAGGCGCTGAATTTCTACTTGCTTGCGCTCATGGCGCTCTTTACTTTGGCCCAGCTGACGCTGCCTGTCATTACTCAGCGTTAGCACCTGGTCTCGAATGCTGCGTGGGCCGCTACTGCGCTCGGCACTGTGCAGAGCCAGGGCCAAATCACTGTGATGGCGGTCGAGTTGTTTAACCTGTTCGAGCTTGTGCTCTAGCGCACCGATGCCGACCCAGTCTTTGGTCATTAACTGGGGCATGTCGAGCCCGGAGTCCTCGGGGCCTTTTAATAAATTGGCGATTAACAGGTTCAGCGCCTTGCTCTCCAGCGCCGGGATCTCTACCCCGAGGGAACTGGTTTTTAAACTCTGTTGCAGCTGCCGTATGGCTTGATAGTTGTGTGCAAATTGCGGCTCCTGCTCGAGTAAAGATCGGGCGCTAGCGACAAGGTTCTGCTCACAAGTTTCAAGTTCTTGCTCAAGCTGATCCTTATCGCGCAGTGCGGCGATACCACGGCGCTGGGCAGCCAGGTCGACCAATTGACTATTGGCGGCACGCTTAAGGCCCGCATTGTCCTGTATCTCCCGCTCTGTTTGCCCAATGGCTTCTACATTGAGGCGCTGCTGGTCTTTAATGCCGAGGTAAGTCTGCTGCTTGACCCACACCTGACGACTGAGCTCGCAGTATTGCCCCACACAGTAGCCAAGCCAGTTGGCAATATAAGCGTCCCCATGGCCCTGCGCGACGTCGAGGTTTGCAAGCACCCGCTGTATGGCTTGCGTTTCCTCGTCCATGCTGTGAATGGTTTTCATCAACTCGGAAACTTGACGAATATCTTCACTTAAATCTTTCGGTTCCAGTATTTCTCGCTCGACAAAAGCGCTAATACTTTTTACCGGTTTATAGGCCATAAAATTGGCGAAGGTACGCGCCGCGTGCTTGGCCTCCCGGTCGGAGACGGCACCCGGAAAACCGCGAAAAGCACCGTATAGACGGCGTAAATAGGGGCCTTTTTTATCGTAAATTTCGACCGCGTCACTGCCAAATTGTCGCTTCAGGCGATGGGCAATGTCGGGAAGCGGCACGACCATTTGTCCGGCGGGGTCCTCGCGCAGAAAATCCTGTAAACACAGTTGCTGATTGGGAATAATTAAAAACAACAGCTCGTCTTGCCGCGCCTGACGACTGGCACCGGCGTTATCTAAATGAGCCCGCACGCACATCACTGCGGTAAAGGCCTCGCCCCCTTCGCCCTCGGTGGGATGAAATATGCCCGCCACATAGCCGTCACAGGCCTGGGGGCGCGCATAACTACCGTCGTCACAACCCAGCACATAGGAGGCCAACGTGCGCACCTGCTTGCCGCCGCGCCCGCGCTGGGTGGTTTCATCCTGCCCGGGGTTATAGGTGAACAGGTTTTCGTGGGCCGCCGTCATTAGCGACTGCAGGCCATCGGCTGCGGTGGTTTTACCCGAACCATTACCGCCAGAAAATAAATTAATGGGGCCGAAGTCAAACTCTAGGGGCGGAATATTGCCCCAGTTGAGATAGATAACGCGCTTACAAAACATCGCTATCGCCCTCTACATTATTGTCCTGCTGCACTGGGCTATGGGATTCGTCACTGGGCGTTTCCTCTGGCGAAGATAAGTTCACTAAAACCTCATCGTTAACGAAGCGGGTAATCGAGGGGTGAATACTAATCCAGCCCTCGGCAAAGTCTAATTCCTGCTCGGTGTTGTAGCGGATCAAACGCAGCTGACGCAGCCGTTTAAAAATATTTTTTCGCTCCACCGCCGTATCGGGCAGCGGGCGTTTTAATAAGTTTTTATAGGCGATGGCCAGACCTTCGAGTGCCAACATGACACAGCCCTTGTCATCCACCTGACCATCGCGCAGGGCTTTTTCATACTCCACGCGCAGCACCAGAATTAAAGCCACTTCTTGCTGGCTAGGGCGCTGGCGAAAACCACTGTTAAAGGCGCTGTGATCATCGTCGGCCAAGCCCGGCACGACGGCGCCGGGAGGAAAAATACGCACGAAACAAAAACGGCTATCGTGTTGTATACGCATTTTTATAACACTTAAATAATCTTCGACCAGCTCACTGCATTGCAAGTAACGGTCGTAGAGCTGGCTTTCAATTTGGCTTTCATCGCGGCACAGCACGCCGTAGTCGAGCAGGCGGATTAATAGTTCTGAAAACTCCTCAGCGCTAATGCCCAGCTCACTGAGCCCTTCTGCTATTTCTTCTGCAAACATAAATTTATTAACCTAAGCCCAATTAGATGAGGTTTTTTAAAGACTGGCATTGTTTTCTGAGGAAGGTGGCTCACCTGGCCTCTCACTATCAGCGACCGGTTCGTCATCCGTTTGCTTTGACAGCAGCTCGATAGTGAATTCATCGTACTTGGCATAATACTCACTATCGGCCACCTCTCGCCCTGTGGCCTCGACCCGAAACACCAGCTCCGAACTGAGGTTATTGAGCGCCCCCACTTCAATGACGTGGGCCATGGCCAGCAGGTCACTGGCGCTATCAATGGTCAGGGCACGGGTCGAAATACGCTGCCCGGCACGGAGTGAATGCAAAACATAGTCTTTGACATGGCTGTTATTCACCATAAATGCCTGGTCGAGTAATTGACGAATCATCAATTCTCGCTGTGCCTCTGCGTCGACGACCTGCTCGGTGGCCAGCACATTATCAACCCACAGTCGCGACTGGCGCTCCTGTAATTTAATGTGCTGGGGGTCGACCAGTTTGACATTGAGGCTGGCCATGGAGGCTGCGCCAGCATTGAGACGGGCGGCATACTGCTCGTCATCGAGATCGGCCAGCTCGCTACACAGCGCTAAAAGGTCGTTATTGTGGCGGCTATTCATATAGCTGAGTTGGCGAATAATAATGTCGGCGCGCCGGGTAAAGCTATGTAATGCACTGCGCAAAGCGGGCAACATGATGTCGGCCGCATTGCGCATGCGTTGTTCAATGGTGTCGAGAATAAACCACAAATAGGACTGTTCGTCGGCACAGAGGTCGGGCACGGTGCGCCGTAAACTGCGCTCGAGGTTTTGCTTAAAGTCCTTGGATTTACGACGAATGCGCGCCACCGCACGGCTAATATCTTCGCGGTGTTTTTCAACACTATCGGCCGACAGTCGCACGGCAATGTCGGGCTGAAAGCGCTTTTCCATAAAGTCGAAAAACTGCTCGGCGGCCTGCTGGGCCAATTGCTGGGACTCCACCTCGCGAATCAACTCGCGCTTGCGCTCATCGAGTTCGGCAATGACATCGGTGAAGTCGGTAATGATGCGCTCGGAATATTCGTAGGCATCGAGCAGGTCGTAGACCTCGCCTCGACTGAGCAGGGCTTCGAGAGCGTTTAGGGTATTGCGGGTGTTGCGGTGGCGGGTGCGAATTTGCCGACTGTCGGCCTCGAGCAGGGCCTGGGCAAACACCCGGCCCAGACGCGTAAAGGGAAAGCTTGAATGCAGGGTGGCGGCATCGACCTGACGCTCTAGCCAACCGCCCTCGAGCAATTGCTTTAGCACCCAGTTAGCCTGTTCCCGGTGGTTCTTAAAACGCAGCTCAGTGTCATCCCCGTTGATGGCGGCTGGCTCGTCGACAAACACTTCAATCTGGGGTCTGGCTAAGGCTTCGCTAAGAATTTCCAGTAGCTGTTCGCGGCTCAGAGCCTGACCGTAGTCGGCTGAGGAACTGTACTGGCGTTGGTAGAGCAGGCACAGGCACTGCACGACCTGTTCGCGGTACTTACCTGTCAGGGGTTTGAAGAAGTGCCGACGCGGTTCACTGAAAAACATAGGGTGGTATCGTTGCGAAGCAGAGTAAAGAAGGGGCTGGGTAAGCCCTTAAAAAGCCGGCTACTCTAGCGTAAAAATACCGCCCTGGGTATCACCAACAGCGACTCAATCACACAAAGTAAGAGCGGCCTGAGCCGGTGCGCGAGCGACGTGATTCAGCACGCCCCGCTTCGCCAACAACAGGGGCTTGAGGTAAGAGCTCAAGGCAGACAATAGCCAAAATATTTCACGGACTAGGCCCCCCGTATTCAAACATCAAGTGCACCACTGCCAAGATTCACACCCGCTGTCGGCGCTTTGCTGCGACAAGGCTATCTAACCCCGGCCTTACCATCGACATTCAGGGTGCGTTACACTGGCTGTTAATGCCAATTCCTCACCGGGAGCCGCTGCACGCGGATAACAATAAAATGAGCGATAGCGACAAAACACCCAAAAAACATAGCAGCGACCCCTACGCCGACCTCATCAAGCCCGGTGATAAACCCATTACCGAAGCGGCCATTCCCGCCGCCACCGTGGTTTTATTACGCGATAGCGACGCCGGTGTAGAAACCCTGATGCTGCGCAAGAACAAAGATATCCGCTTCGGTGGCATGTGGGTCTTCCCGGGCGGGCGTATCGATGCCGGCGACTACCCTGAGAATGGTGATAAAACCGAGGCCGCCCGCCGTGCAGCCGCGCGAGAAACCCACGAAGAAGCCGGTATTCATACCGACCCCAATGACTTCATCTGGTTTTCACACTGGACACCACCCCCCATCACGCCCAAGCGTTTTACCACCTGGTTTTTTGCCGCCCGCGTACCCGAGCACAAAGAAATCATTATCGATGGTGGCGAAATACACGACCATCAGTGGATCAATCCTCGCGATGCCATTGAACGCCACAGCGAACGCACTCTCGACTTCGTGCCCCCCACCTGGGTGACACTGCACTATCTGGCAAAATATGGCTCTGTCGATGAACTGCTCAGCGTATTTGCCTCGCGACCGGCAAAAATCTATGAGACCCACCTCGGTAAAACGGAGAGTGGCGAAAGAGTTGCTATTTGGCACGGCGACGCGGGCTACGAAGCCTGGGACCCAAAAGTTGCAGGTGAGCGCCACCGCATTACGATGGCGAAAAGCGGCTTTGTTTTTGAAAACACCTTTGAAGAATATTGACGTTTAGTGCACTCGTGGGGCATTAGTAACAGCGCTTAAATTTGGTCACGCTCCGGCCATGCTCGCACTAAGCTGTACCACCAATATGAGCCAATCAATAAGAAAAAAAAGACCACTCGATGCAATGTATCAAGCACCCTGTCTTAAGGGAGGCTCAGGACCTCCTGTTTAAGTTAATCACGTAAGTTCAGCAAACCAAATCACATCGGCATAGAGCCCCTTCATTCAATACCGGGCAGCAGTCACATTACTTATTAGCGTATTTAGCACACTGAACAAAGCCGTACTATCTTTGTAACAACTACATACGACCACGTTTTCACGGAGATAGACATGGATGAAGCACTGCTTAAGGATAAGCGCAACGGGCAAACCCCAATCCCTACCAATCTGAAAGATTACCTGAGCGAAGAGCAAATGATGTCCCTCAATAATCTCAGCCACTTCGGCTGGGAAATATTCTTTATTCGGCGACCCGCCTTTAAAAACCCCGTGGTGGTACTGCTCAATAGTGACGGTCACTCTATTGGCATACTGGGCGATGATGGCAAAATCCAGGTCGACCCCGATATCGTCATTCGGAGTTAGTTTGATGACCGACGTGGTAAACATGCGTTTAACCTGGTGAAACATGCCTTCGTTAATGGTGAGTAAAAATTTATTCGGACTCAGTGATTTTTAATTGCGCGGGTCGCGTTAATCCAAACTCACCCTGCAGTGCTAATCCCGCTACAAATTTTGAAGGTGAATACCAGCGCCCATCGTCGGTGGCCAGCACCAGGCCTGTGGTATTGGCATCACAACTCCTTGCCACATGCAGCTCATCGCTTCGCTCAAGATCGAGGGCACTAAAATGGGGAGGTTTACACTCGACTGAGGGTGGTACTTTTACAAATAAATTTATCTAAGCGCATAATGACCATTACTGCTTAGGTGCGAAGAGGAATTATTCTTACCGATAAGCGTAAAAAAGACCGGAATATCTTATTTGTAATTATGCTTGCCCGTGTCAAATACGCTTTCGACATAAACTCGCTGCGTATATTTTACTACCAGTTTTTTAACCGCCGGGTCGGCCGGTGCAATGACAGTTAATTGCGAAATAGCTTGATAAATTGAGTAGGTACTGTCCGCTTTTTTCCAGATAAAAACCAGAGTCATTAACAGCTCATATTGACTCGGCCAACGCTTAGCGGCAGAAACCAGAACCTTGACAGCCGCCAGCGTCTGGCCGAGTTCGGCAAGAACAACAGCATGGACATAACGGGGTGGGCTTCGACCCGTAGCACCGACTGTTGCAAACGGAGTCGTTAATGGCTGCCCTGTGTTTTATTCCTAACTCATGTCCTGTCAAATAGCGTCCTGAGCTTGACCGATAATAATAATTTGCTCGGCGGGCTGGGATAAGTTACCCGCTTCATCGGCACTGTAAACGTAGTAGTCACCGTCAACGAGCCCGGTGGCGTAGAGATGGACCTGGCTATTACTGATGTCGATCAAGCTCCGGTCACTAAGTTCGGTTTTATTCCACAGCTCATCGGCACTGCTGGTGATATCCAACACACTGGTGACGACAATATCGCTATTAACCAGGTAGGCCTGGCCGCGTTCGCTGCTGGTGACGGTGACAATACCCTTAGTATCGATGATGCCGTCGGCGTCGAGTTTGCGAGTGCCATCGGCATTAAAGGCCTGGACAAAAATCTGGGAACCACCACCTTCAGAATCTGTGTTCCAGGCAAGCACATACTCACCACTACTGCCCACGGCACTGATGTCAGGGAGTGTTCCAAAGGGTAGATTGACGGCGGCACCGTCGAGTTTACCGTCGCTGCCGACCCGCTGTACGCTAGTGGCATACTTACCTACCCAGGCCAGTACATAGGCACCGTCGGCACCGAGGGCACTAACCGTGAGGTCAGAAATATGGTTGACGAGCATAACGTTGCTCAATTGCAGCAGGGTATTGCCCGTGGTGCTGCCATCGGCGTTAAATTTTTGAGCGAAAACTACAGACCCCAATGACGTAGTAGTGCCGCCATTCCATACCAGCACAAACTCCCCACTATCACCCAGGGCGGCTATTTGTAGGTTGCCGACACCTCTTCCCCCTAGCGCCATATTGAGCTCTACGGGCGTGGCGGCGACACTGCCATCGCTATTAAAAACTTGAGCAAAAATCGGTCTGCCCCCTTCGCTAGAGACCTCGTCCCAGGCGGTGGCATACATGCCGCTATCGCCAAGGGCTGCAATTTCGATGTCGTAGACCCTGTGCTCGCCGAGTTCGGTAAGGGGCCCAGCACTGCTGCCATCGGCATTGATGACTTGGGTAAACCCCCGATAATCCCCCTCAACATCCACTGAACTCCAACTCAAAGCGAGGCGCCCGCTTTCACCGAGGCTGGCAATCTGTAAATCATCGGCAAAGCCGCTTACCTCCAACTCAATTGGGCTGGGGTTAAGTTGTCTGCCCTGGGCGTCGAAGTGCAGTAGAAAGATGCGTGGCTGTTTATCGGTTCCCTCGCTATTGTAGCCGGCCCAGGCAACCAGATAGTCGCCCTTGCTACCCAGTGTCGTGGCCACCGGTACACCAAGAGACGGCTCACTAGCGCCTTCGATTTCGATCAGGGGATGGTTGGTGGTACTGCCATCGGCATTGATATGCTGGATAAAAATTGCATCATCATCTGGTCTAGCGCCATTAAAGCGACTCGCATAGTCACGATACCAGGTCAGCAAGTAGTCACCACTACTGCCCAGAGCTGTCACTTGCGCGGTAAAGTCCACGCCATAATTTGGGCTCGGCGTCTCTAAATGGAGCAGACTCGTAGCAATGGCCTCACCATTGCTATTCATTTGCTGCACACGACCATCCCTTAATATTTCTTGCTCAAGATGAATCTCTGTCCAGCTGAGCACGTAGTTATCACCATCGCCCACCGGGGTAATGCTAGCAGATCCACTACCATGATCGGCGACGGTGTAGAGCTGAGGCAGAGAGGCGCTGACCATGGGGGCAAGGGTGTCGACAAAATAGGGCACCGCTTCACCCCTATAAAAGGCGTGGGCGTAGAGCTGCTCGGTGAGCTGCAGGGGCGACGTAGCAGCCGCGGCGTTGGCGAATTCTCTTGGCCCGGGGTCGGCACCGAGCACACTGTGATATTGGGCAATAATCGCCAGCTCGTCACCGCGCAGGGCGGCGAGTTCGGGTGAGCGGGCAAAGTGGCCCAGCAGCTCGGCACGACTCATACCCTGGTCGAGCTCGGCCAACCAATTGGCGTGGCCCGCGGCATCGGCGGCCCGGGCAAAGCTATTGCTATACACCTGGTCGATAAAGTCGCTGTTATCGACCAGCCCACCGTAGAGCGCCTGATATTCGGCGGAAGCCATAAAGCTTTCGCTGATGGCGATAAATGTGCTGCCAGCCTGTAACGCTGCCGCCCAAAAAGCCAGCCCGGCCACGTCGGGCGCGCGATTAAAGGTGGTGTAATAGAGAGTGGCCAGAGGGGTGATGGTGGTGGCAAATTCGCCGCTGTTGAGAAAGGCCTGTGTGGCCTGGGCGGCAGACAGACTGCGGCTATCGATAGCGTCGAGCCAGTAGGCTTTGCCCTCGGCATCGGCCTCGCGGGCGAGAATATTGTTGTACAACTGATCGATAAAGGCATCCGTGCTCATTGCTTGCAATACCCCCTTATTAGTGAGTTTCAATCGTCAGTAGAACCATTTTGCAATCGTGGAACGAACCATTGCCCCGTACTGTATCAGGGCTGTCATGAATGGCTGCCCTGTGCTTTATTGCTAACTCATGTCCTGTCAAATAGCGTCCTGAGCTTGACCGATAATAATGATTTGTTCGGCGGGCTGGGATAAGTTGCCCGCTTCATCGGCACTGTAAACGTAGTAGTCGCCGTCAATGAGCCCGGTGGCGTGAATCGCAACGAGGCTATTGCTGATGTTGATTGAGGCTTCATTCCAGAGTTCATCGGCACTACCAGTAATGTCGAGCACGTTAGTGACGACAATCTCTCTATTGACCAAATAAGCCTGGCCTTGTTCGCTACTGATGGCGGTGACGAAACCGCTAGTGTCGATGGTGCCATCGGCATCGAGCTTGCGGGTGCCATCGGCGTTAAAGGTTTGCAGCAAAGGCCCTCTGTATTCGCTTCCAAGGGCATCGTGATACCAAACCAGGGCATATTCGCCCTTACTGCCCACGGCGCTGATGTCGGGGTCACGGCCAGCCTGAAAATAAACGGGGTTGCCGTCAAGCTTACCGTCAGCGCCGACCCGTTGTACGGCGGTGGCATACTTACCTTCCCAGGTAAGTACATAGGCACCATCGGTACCGAGGGCACTGACGTCTGGGCTACCGGCACTAGAAAAGGGCCCCGTAATATCTGACAATTGCAGCAAGGCATTACCAGTGGTGGTGCCATCCGCATTATATTTTTGCGCGAAGCCCATTGTTCTCAATGACTCAAATACAGAGCTTCCCCATGTCAATACAAACTCGCCGCTATTGCCCAGGGCTGTTATTTGCGCATAGCTACTCTCGATTTCCGTAGCGCTGGTGGCGGCACTGCCATCGGCATTAAACACTTGTACAAAATTACCCTTGTCCTTTCCGTTCGACAAGCTATACCAGACGACAGCATAGGTACCGGTATTACCGAGTGTCGCAATGTCCAATATGAAGCGAACGTCTTCGTTAAATTCGGTAACGTTACCAGTACTGCTGCCATCGGCATTGAATATCGGTCCAAACACGCTGTTCTCTGAAGAGGGGGTATCTGCATGCCAGCCCAGTACGAAGCGTCCACTGTCATCGAGCCCGGCAATGTGCATACCATGGGCATAGGCGCTCAGGGCGAGTTCTACCGGCTGTTGGCCAGCAGGATTGCCCTGGTGGTCAAAGTGCTGCAGGAAGATACGTGGTGCTTTATCGGCACCATCGACATTGTAGCCAGCCCAGGCAACCAGGTAATCGCCATTGCTGCCCAGCGCGGTGGTGAGGGGAAAGCCGATTTCTTCTTCGGCTGTCCCGTCTATCTGTATCAAAGGGTGGTTGTCGGTGCTGCCGTCGGCATTGACATGTTGAATGAAAATTGTCCGCGTATACGAGGGCTCGTCAGCACTATACTGCGTGCGATGCCAAGTCAGGACGTAGTCACCACCACCTAGCGCAGTAACTTCTGCGACCTCTGTACTATCACCTGACTGAGAGCCCTCATCTAAGTGAAGCAGACTGGCGGCAATCACTTCGCCATTGCTGTCCACCTGCTGTACGCGACCATCCTTGAACCTACCTCCTTCAAAAAGATGTTCGGTCCAACTGAGCACGTAGTTATCGCCATCGTTCAGCGGTGTAATACGAGTATCCACGCCACGGACATCCGTGCCAACACTCAAAGCAAAAAGCTGGGGCAGCGAGGCGCTGACCGTGGGTGTAATGGTTTCGACAACGTAGGGCACCGCTTCACCGAAATAAAAGCCATGGGCGTAGAGTTGCTCGGTGAGCTGCAGGGGCGACGTGGCGGCCGCAGCATCGGCGAACTCTCCTGGCCCGGGATCGGCGCGGAGCACGCTGTGGTATTGGGCAATAACCTTAAGTTCTTCTCCGCGCAAGGCGGCGAGCTCGGGTGAGCGGGCAAAGTGGCCCAGCAGCTCGACACGGCTCACTCCCTGGTCCAGCTCGGCCAACCAATAGGCGTGGCCCGCGGCATCGGCGGCCCGGGCAAAGCTATTGCTATAGACCTGGTCGATAAAGTCACTGTTAGCGACCAACCCACCGTAGAGCGCCTGGTATTCAGCTGAAGCCATAAAGCTTTCGCTGATGGCGATAAATGTGCTGCCAGCCTGTAACGCTGCCGCCCAAAAAGCCAGCCCGGCCACGTCGGGCGCGCGATTAAAGGTGGTGTAATAGAGAGTGGCCAGAGGGGTGATGGTGGTGGCAAATTCGCCGCTGTTGAGAAAGGCCTGTGTGGCCTGGGCGGCAGACAGACTGCGGCTATCGATAGCGTCGAGCCAGTAGGCTTTGCCCTCGGCATCGGCCTCGCGGGCGAGAATATTGTTGTACAACTGATCGATAAAGGCATCCGTGCTCATTGCTTGTGATATTCCTTTTTTAGTGGACTTTAATCGTCAATAGAAGCATTGCCGCCTACTGTACTAATGGCAGAAATCGATTTTTCTGTCAAAGCTGAAATACAGAGCCTGTGACCTAGACCAAAAAAATATCTAACGCAGTAAAGAGCAAAATAGCTTGATGGCTGTTCTGTGCTTTCTTTGTGCTTTATTTTTTTGACAGTTTGAGGTTCTCCATAGATCTCCTACGCTTTTTCCCTCGCTCTCCTAAGCTGAAGCATCCTGGGCTTGACCGATGATAATGATTTGCTCGGCGGGCTGGGATAAGTTGCCGACTTCATCAGCACTGTAAACGTAGTAGTCGCCGTCAACCAGTCCGGTGGCGTAGAGGTGGCTATTGCTGATGTCGTGCCAGATTGCATCCGGGGATACATTCCACAGCTCATCGGCGCTGCTGGTGATGTCGAGTACGCTGGTGACAACGACCTCGCTATTAACCAGGTAGGCCTGGCCCCGTTCGTTGCTGGTGACGGTAACAATGCCACTCGCGCCGATAACGCCATCGGCGTCAAGTTTACGAGTGCCGTCGGCATTAAAGGCCTGAATAAAAATCAAGGAGTAGGTGTTTTCAGACGCTGTGGACCAGGCGAGAACATACTCACCGCTGTTGCCCACGGCGCTGACATCGACGGGGCCACCGGCTTGTAAATAGACGGCTTCACCGTCGAGCTTACCGTCGGCACCCACTCGCTGTACAGCAGTCGTGACTAAGCCTGACCAAGCGACGACATAGGCACCCTCGCTACCTATTGCGCTGACCGATGGGGACTCAAACGTGTTGCCGAAGGGCTCCATCACAGCATTCAATTGCAGCAGTGTATTGCCGTCGATGCCGCCATCGGCGTTAAATTTTTGAGTGAAAACCCGGTATTTGGATGATGCCGTAGATACGCCGTTCCATGCCAGCACAAATTCGCCACTGCTGCCCAGGGCGGCAATTTGTAGGCCCGAGCCAAACAACCCCGCCTGAACATTGATTTCTATCGGATTGGCGGCGGCACTACCATCGGCATTAAAGACCTGTGCAAAAACACTGGCGTCCCCTTCGCTGGAGTAACTACTCCAGGCCACGGCATAGGTATCGCCATTGCCGAGGGCGGTAATGGTAACCAGGCTAGTGCGCTCGCCGAGCTCGGTGGCGGGCCCAACACTGCTGCCATCGGCATTGATGACCTGTGTTAACACACGGTACTGCCCGTCGCCATCGTCGACACGCCAGATCAGGGCTAAGCGCCCGCCGTCACCGAGGCCAGCGATCTGCAAGTCATGGGCATAGTCGGCCAGAGCGAGTTCTACCGGGTTTGGCTGAAGAGCATTGCCCTCAGCGCCGAAGCTCTTCAGGAAAATGCGTGGCTCTTGCTCGACGCCAGTGACATCATAGCCGGCCCAGGCGACCAGATAGTCGCCGGTGCTGCCCAGTGTAGTGGCGACGGGTGCGCCAAGGGCTTGTTCGGTCGTGCCATCGATTTGTATCAGCGGATGGTTGTCGGTGCTGCCATCGGCATTGACATGCTGAATAAAAACTTCATGGCGATTAACAATTTCATGCTCTAGCGGAGTCCCAAAAATAAAACTGACATCATCACGATACCAGGTCAGCAAGTAGTCACCACTACTGCCCAAAGCGGTCACTTGCGCGGCAACGTCAAAGCCAGGAATTGGCGCTTGCGTCTCTAAATGGAGCAGGCTCGCGGCAATGGGCTGGCCATTCTCATCCACTTGTTGCAAGCGGCCTTCTCGCGCAAGACCTTGATCAGTACGACTCTCCCACCAGTTGACCACGTAGTGAGCGCCAGTGCCCACCGGGGTGATGAGGGGGCTAGAAGCGTAGCTCCTCTCAGTGTCAGTGGGCAAGGCATAGAGTAGCGGCACAGAGGCGCTGACCCTGGGGGCAAGTGTATCGACAAAATAGGGCACCGCCTCACCGCGATAAAAGACATGGGCGTAGAGCTGCTCGGTGAGCTGCAGGGGCGATGTGGCGGCCGCAGCGTTGGCGAATTCTGCTGGCCGGGGATCGGCACCGAGCACACTGTGATATTGGGCAATAACCTTAAGCTCTTCTCCGCGCAAGGCGGCGAGTTCGGGTGAGCGGGCAAAGTGCCCCAGCAGCTCGGCACGGCTCATACCCTGGTCGAGCTCGGCCAACCAATTGGCGTGGCCCTCGGCATCGGCGGCCCGGGCAAAGCTATTGCTATACACCTGGTCGATAAAGTCACTGTTATCGACCAGCCCACCGTAGAGCGCCTGGTATTCGGCGGAAGCCATAAAGCTTTCGCTGATGGCGATAAATGTGCTGCCAGCCTGTAACGCTGCTGCCCAAAATGCCAGCCCGGCGGCGTCGGGAGCGCGATTAAAGGTGGTGTAATAGAGCGAGGCCAGAGGGGTGATGGTGGTGGCAAATTCACCACTGCTGAGAAAGACCTGGGTGGCCTGGACGGCCGACAGGCTGCGGCTATCGATAGCGTCGAGCCAGTAGGCCTTACCCTCGGCATCGGCCTCGCGGGCGAGAATATTGTTGTACAGTTGGTCGATAAAAGCATCCGTGCTCATTGTTTATGGTATTCCTTTTTTGTGGGTTTCAATCGGGGCCCGAAGTATTATCGCATACTTAAATAAGCGCCAAAAATAGATTTTCCTGTCAACGCTGCAATCCAGAGCTTGTGAAATTTTTCAATAAAAGTGACCAGCGCAGCTATTGTTTTATTAAGGCCAAGGGGAATTATTCATATCGATAGGCTTTAATAAAAATCAGGATATTTTATGAGGAACGATCCTTGACCGCGTCAAATTCGTTTTTAAATAAATTCACCGGGTGTATTTTTCTACCAGTTTTTTTACCGCCGGGTCGGCCGGTGCAATGGCGCTTAATTGAGAAATATACTGGTAAATTGACAAGCTATCCCCGGTTTTTTCCAGATAAAAAACCAGGGTCATTAACAAGTCATATTGATTCGGCCAACGCTTAGTGGCATTAACCAGCGCCTTGACGGCCATCTTCGTCTGGCCAAGCTCATCGAGGGCAACCGCGTAGACATAAGCGTAACGGGGCTGGGCATCCGTCTGCGCCACCGCCAGTTTCAAGTGCGGTAGTGCCGCTTGGTAATCACCCTTGCGAATCAGTAATAAACCATAACTGTGTTGTGCCGCCCCGCTATCGGGTGCCACGCCCAAGGCACGTACCAGTAAAGCTTCTGCGTCCTTTTCACGCTGCGTACTGCGATAAAAATCGGCTAAATTGAGCAGCACGGGCACATAGTTTGGTTCAATGCGTAGCGCCTGAAGATAGGCCTTTTCTGCCGCCTGAAGATTACCAAGATTCAATGCCAGCTGGGCTATAGCACCCTGGGTTGCGGGGGAATCCGCTGAGACACTGAGCGATGCGCGATATTCTTCGATGACTGGCAGCAGAGTGGCCTGCTGCTCTGCATTTGATTGCGCTAATAAATCCGCCAGTGTTTCTGCCAACTGAAAACGTACCGAGCGACTTTCATCCTGCAGGTAGGGTGACAACAGCTGCCAACGCACTTCCCCAGGCAAGGCCTGCAAGGAGGCAACAGCCGCTCGTCTGAGCAGTGGGCTTTTATCCTGCAAACTTTTTTGTGCGGCCTCAACGCTGACTCGCGACGGGAAGGCCCCGAGGCGCTGTAACAGGCTCGACCTGACAATCGCTGGCGCTTGCGCCTCATCCAGTAAGCGCGTGATGCCCCGCGTCACCAGAACATCTCCAATTTCGGCTCTTTGGTTTAAGGTCGCCCAATGGCTTTTTACCGGCTTTACACCCCAGCGCAATAATTGTTCACTGGCCCAGTTATTATCTTTTCCAGCCTCAGATTCGTGGCAAGTGGTACAAGCGTTCGGCACCCCCAGGCTCTGTGACAACGCGGGGCGCGGCAGTGTAAAGCTATGGTCTCGGCGATCATCCACCTGCATAAAAGAGCGGGCTGGCATATGGCAGTTGACACAGGCAGCCCCTGTGGAGGAAACAGAATGATGGTGATGCTTTGGCGTATCGAACACTTCTGGCCGATGACATTGGGCGCACAAACCATTGCCCTCTATCAATACTTTGCCACTGTGGGGGTTATGGCAGTTGCTACAGGTTACGCCCGCACTATGCATTTTGCTTTGCAGGAAAGAGCCCATCACAAAGGCTTCTTCACGAATCTGCCCGTCGAGAAAATAGGCCCCCTCATTTAATAATTGCAGGCGGTTACTATCGTGGAAACCTTTACCGTCTGGATTTTCTGTCAATGAGGTACGTAAGGCATGGCAAGTCCCACACCTATTAATTTCTTCTGCATTTTTCTTACCCTGGGGGCTGGCAATGGCTGCACCCGGTGTAAACTGCCAGCTCAGGGCAGTGGATAGGTCAGTGCTAAAACCACTATCGCTGCCGCTTAGCTTGCCTTCGTTAACAAGCTGTAGGTGCTTCGCGCCCCCGCCATGGCAGGCCTCACAGCTGACATTGATTTCCGACCAGGTGGTGTTATAGCTATGTTCTTCGACATCATAATTTTTAACAACATTAGTCGAATGGCAACTGGCACAACGATTATTCCAGTTCTGGAAATAACGCGTCCAGAAGAAGGGGTGCTCTGGGGTAATGCTTTCATCCGGTTGCAGATGGAACCAGCGCTGCCCACCCTGCTCTTTATTGCGACTATCCCAGGCAGTATTCAAGGCCTGAATATGCCCATTTTCCATTTCAACCAGATATTGCTGCAGCGGATGAAAGCCAAAGGTGTACTTTATTTGAAAGGTGTTTTTCTTACCCGCTGCATCCAGCGTATCAACAAAATAATCTTTTCCCTGCTGATAAAAGCGACTAGTAATATTATGGAAATGTACGCTTGCGTCGGTAAAATCACCCAGCACCGCGTCGGGTGTCGCTAAAGCCATCGCCTTGTGGTGATCGGATTGCTGCCATTGCTGATGCTGTTGCTGATGGCAAGTCGCACAGGCTTTAGCCCCTACATACGAGCCATCATCTAGCTGGGCAGAAAATATTGTCGCGCTTAAAAAGAAGCCAATAAAAAGAGTGGTTAACTTATAGCAAGTTGAAGCATTGAGCATAAAAGTCACAGCTTACGATCTAATTTTTGAAGTCTCTATTGTCACATAAAACGACTTTCAGCAACCACCACATTCAAACCGCTCAGCAGAGTTCAGGGGCTTGTGTAAAACCCCTGGCGCACAGGGTGCCACTGCCGGAAACCACACCCGTACTCGTGTGATTCTGTAGTGGCAGCGCTGTTCTTACTTCAGCTGATAGGGATAAATCACTTTCCAGTCATTTTTCATATCAACCACTGTCCAACCGCCTTTTTTGGCTGCGTCCAGACCCTTGTCGAGTTTACCAATATGGGATTTACGATCGTAAGCCCATTCCCGCTTGGCATCGGTATGGTGAACATAAAGAGCAAAGCGGGCACCCTCACCGGCGGTGGTCCATTGCAGCATTTGCAGGTCGCCATCGGAATTCCCAAAAGATGCTATTGGGCGTCGGCCAATATGCTGGTTGATGGCGACGGGCTTGCCAGCCTTGTCATCTAAAAAATTCAGTTCGGGCAAGCGCACAATCACCGGCTCGCCATCGCGGATTTCAAATCGGGTGTTAATACTGCTACCCACGACCTGTTCGGGCGGAATACCATAGACGGCCTCTGTCCAGGGGCGCATAAATTCAATGCCGCCGCCGGAGACGATGAATGTTTTGAAGTCATTGGCACGCAAATAGTTAAGCACTTCCAACATCGGCTGATAAACCATTTCCGTGTAATGCTTTTTGGTGATGGGATGTTTCGCCGAAGCCAACCAGTCTTTGGCCACTTGCTCAAACTCTTCGGTAGTCATACCGGCATGGGTCGCCATGATAATTTCCAGAATAGCCTTCTCGCCCCCGGAAAGAGCCGCTTTGACGTCACCCTTCAGTAGCGAGGCAAAGGGTTCTGTATGCTTCCATTCGGGGTGCTGCGGTGCCAGGGCTTTAACCCGGTCGATGGCAAAGAATAGTTGAAAATACATCGGCTGTTCAGACCACAGGCAACCGTCATTATCAAAGGTGGCGATGCGCTCAGCGGGCGCCACAAAATCAGCAGAGCCTTCTTTGCTTACCCGCGTGACGAAATCAATGATGGCTTGTTTCGATTTACCTTCATTCCAGGAGGGCAGCGGATCAGCGCTCTGAGCACCGGCCAGTTGGGCCAGGACTAAAAAAATAAAGCCGAGTAGAAATACGTTTAATTTTTGCAGGGTGCTGGATATTTGTTTCATGATGATGACTCCCGATAATTTCAACGCTCAAAACTTTGTCGTCAATAAACACACAAAATAGTCCTGGCCTACATTACATACCCGTATAAAAAAGCCGGCCGTTTAATGGATAAAACGGCCGGCCAATTTTCATACCTTTTGATCTAATCAGTGATCAGTGAGCAGCAGGCTCTGAAAGTTTATCCAGCACCTTCTCCAGACTAAAGCTGGCGGCTTTCTGGCGGGGCGGATAGTCTTTAAAAGTGGCGAGGAACCTTCCAGCTATGGCTTGTGCGGGTACCAACAAGTAAGCCCGATCTAAGAGCCAGTCATAATAAGTATTCGACGTCAGCTGAGCCCGCTCGTAGGGGTCTCGTCGTAAATTAAATATCAAGGGAATTCTTAAGGGTATGAAAGGGTTCGCCCAGGTTTCGAAGGTTTCATAAATCCGCTGCTCCATAAAAACCAGCTTCCAGTCGTTATAGCGCATTGCCGTCAGATCACCATCATCGGAGAAATAGAAAATTTCTTTTCGCGGGCCTTTATCGTCCTTGCCCGTGAGCAGGGGCAAAAAATTATAACCATCGAGGTGAACCTTATACTTACGGCCATTGGCCTTGTGGCCTTTTAATAGTTCTTTCTTGATCTCAGTATTACCGGCAGCGGCCAAAAAGGTCGGCATCCAGTCCATGTGATGCATGATTTCATTCGACCAGGTACCGGCTTTAATATGCCCGGGCCAGCGCACCATGGCAGGCACTCGCCAACCACCTTCCCAGTTGGTATTTTTTTCACCACGAAAGGGCGTCATTCCCGCATCCGGCCAGGTATTCATATGCGGGCCGTTGTCGGTGGAGTAGAAGACGATGGTGTTATCGGCAATCTTCAGGGCATCGAGTTTATCGAGAAAGCGACCGATATGCCGGTCGTGCTCGACCATGCCGTCGGAGTACTCGTCCTGCCCAGAAATGCCTCGCAGTTCCTTTTTGACATGGGTGCGAAAGTGCATGCGCGTGCCACTCCACCACACAAACCAGGGCTTACCGATCTTAGTTTGCTTCTCAATAAACACCAGAGCTGCATCGCTGGTGTCATCATCAATGGTTTCCATGCGCTTTTTGGTCAAGGGGCCAGTGTCTACAATTTTGCCACCGGCATAACTACGAATAACTCCCCGAGGGCCAAATTTCTTTTTAAAGTTTGGATACTCACTGGCTTTAGGGTAGTCCTCGTTCTCGGGCTCCTCCTCGGCATTAAGATGGTAAAGATTGCCATAAAACTCATCAAAGCCGTGATTAGTGGGCAGCATGTCATCCCGATCACCCAAATGATTTTTACCAAACTGGCCGGTGGCATAGCCCTGTGCTTTGAGCATGCCGGCAATGGTGGGATCCTTGATGTTCATTCCCTCTTTGGCCCCGGGCAAACCCACTTTCGAAAGACCGGTACGGAAGACGCTTTGCCCGGTAATAAATGAGGAGCGACCTGCAGTACAGCTCTGCTCGCCGTAATAATCCGTAAAGGCCATCCCCTCCTTTGCGATACGGTCAATATTGGGGGTTTGGTAGCCCATCACACCATGGGTGAAATAACTGATATTCGACTGGCCGATATCGTCCCCCCAGACAACAAGAATATTGGGTTTCGATTCTTTGGCAAAACTAGAGGCCGAAATGGCGACAAAAACCATTAACAATGGCGTCAATAAAAAACACCTAATTATTTTCATGGGAATCTTCCTTAATAATGGGACAAAACAAATGACGCAGGATAATTGTCACAATTAGCCGTGAATAAATAACGAGGGTGCAAGAAGGGTGTGAAGGAGAGCAAATCTTTCCTGAAAACTGTGGCATGTTGACACAAACTATCATCCTGATAATTATTGATTTTCGATCAGCCGATAAATACTAACACGCCATTTATTATTGCGTCCAGAGTCGCAAAACAAGGCAAGCGGAGAACAGACTCCGCCTGCCTACAGCTTAGCGCGGTCGCAAGGTACGAAAGACGTGGCGCATAATATCGTTGGCCGAGTCGAAGGCGGCGGCCTGGCTCATATCCGTAATCTTGTCATAATTTTCCTGGATAAGTTCCGGTGTTGGAATCTCCCCAGCGCCGAGCACCACGCCAGCCCCCTCGACAATTTGCACCTTGGCGTAATACCCGGCACCCGCTTCGACCACGTCGCCGGAGGTGGTATTTTCTTCGGCACAAAACCAGGCGACGATGGGGGTAACAAATTCAGGTTTCACCAGCGGTTTAATTTTGTCCGACATAATGTCTTCCGTCATACGTGTTAGAGCCATGGGCGCCAGGGTATTGACGTTGATATTGAATTTCCGTCCCTCGTGCTTAAGGGCGTTCATTAAGCCATAAACACCCATTTTTGCCGCTGCGTAGTTACCCTGGCCAAAGTTGCCGAACAGACCGGCCGATGAAGTGGTCATCACAACACGCCCATACCCCGCCTCTTTCATATGGGGCCAGGCAGCCAGGGTGCAATAGGCTGAACCGGACAAGTGCACGTCGACCACGGCGTCAAAATCTTCAGGCTGTAACTTGGCAAACGATTTATCGCGCAAATTCCCGGCATTGTTAATTAAAATATCAATTTGGCCATAATTATCGATGGCGCTTTGAATAATACTTGCCGCGCCTTCGGACGTGGCGACCGAGTCGGCATTGGCAATAGCCTCACCCCCTGCTGCTTTAATCTCAGCCACGACTTTCTCACCCGCAGAGGTGGAGGCACCACTGCCATCAATGGCGCCGCCCAAATCATTAACGACAACTTTGGCGCCCCGTGATGCTAAAAACAGGGCGTGACTGCGGCCGAGGCCAGAGCCAGCACCGGTAATTACTGCGACGCGATTGTCATATCGAATAGTCATACTTTATTTTCCTTATATTATTAATATTTTAGGGTAAAGCGTTCAGAGGCCCTGAGCTTAAAAACAATACTGGAGAACAATAGCCGGGCCAACAGCAGGCCCCATAATAGCCAGCTGACAGACATTTGGCACAACTCAATGTTATTATTCAAAGGGCATTGCGGAGCATTGCCATAGAGCCGACGATAACTATAAAAGGTCCACCATGTCACAGGAAGCTAGAAAAGACACACCCGAGCAGGCCGAATTCCGCCGCTATTGCCGCGACTGGTTAAATCAGCACGATGCCGGTACGCCTTCGGTCAGACTTCCCCAGTCCGCCATCGAAATCATGCACGGCGAACAACTCGACTACCTGCGAAAATGGCAGGGCGAGGCCTACGAGGCGGGTTTAGTTGGCTGTGATTATCCCCTTGCCGAAGGGGGCGGCGGTCGCACAGATTGCCAGCTGGTCGCCAATCAGGAAATGGCTCGCGCCAGCAAACCTTTTTTACCGAATATTCTCGGCCTCGGCATGGCTGCACCGACCATGCACTTCCACGCACAGCCGGCATTAAAAGAGCGCTTATTGCCCGGTTTATTTTCCTGTAAAGATGTTTGGTGCCAGGGTTTTAGTGAGCCCGGCGCCGGCTCTGACCTCGCCAATGTACAGACCTTTGCCGAGCGCAAGGGCGACAAGTGGATTATTAACGGCCACAAAGTCTGGACCTCCCTCGCCCATTTTGCCGACTGGATGATTCTGTTATTACGCACCGATAAATCGAGTAAGTACGACGGCCTCTCTTACTTTGTGGTGCCTATTAAAGCGGCCCTCGGCAAGGGTGTCACCGTGCGGCCCTTAATTAAAATCACCGGTGAAACTGGCTTCAATGAAGTGTTTTTCGACAATTTAGAAATTGGCGATGAGTACCGCCTGGACGACGTTGGCAAGGGCTGGCAGGTGGCTCAAACCACCTTGCTGCACGAGCGCGGCGCAGGACCCATGGTCACACCTTCCAGCGGCCGTGGCAGTGACAAAGCCAGCGCCGTGGGTGATGCCTATGCATTAATCAACTTAGCTAAAGATTCAATGCGCGATGGTCAAAGTGCCGCTAATGACCCCCTACTCCGCGATCAAATCATGCAAATGATTATTCGCCAGGAGGGTTCGAAACAGGGCGCCCGCCGCGCCAAAGTGGAAGGCCTGTGTGAGCACCCCATGCGCATTCCCCTGCAGGCAAAGCTGGTGATGTCGGAGGTTCGCCAGGACAGCGCCGCCGTCGCCATCGATATTCTTGGCGCCCAAAGTACTCTGTATATCAATGATGAAAATGCCCCTGTGGGCGGTGAGTGGCCGCTGGCCTATATGAATTCCTACGGTATTACCATCGCCGCCGGTGCCAGTGAAATTCAGCGCAATATACTCGGTGAACGCATACTCGGTATGGCCAAATCAAAATAAAAAAACATTAAAAGCCGCTTAAAAGAAGATTAAACAATGACTCAAGCAAAAAACTTCGCCTTTGGTGAAGACGAAAAAATGCTCCGTGATACAGCGCGTAAATTTCTGCAGGATAATTTACCCACCGATAAACTTCACCAGCTCGTCGCCAGTGATTCAGACCCCTATCGACAATCACCCTGCCTCTGGGACCAAGACCTTTGGCAACAAATTGTCGAACTCGGCTGGACCACCGTGATTGTGCCCGAGGCCGATGGCGGCATGGGCATGAGCCTTGTGGCCCTCTGCGCACTGCTTGAAGAATGCGGCCGCGTCGCCCTGCCTTCACCCTTTCTGGCCACTGCCAATGCCAGTCTGGTATTACGTGAGTGCCATAGCCCAGCGGCGAGCCGTTTACTGGGGGAAATCGCCAGTGGTAAAACAGCGACGCTGGCTAGTACGCCAAAGAATGGATCGTGGCGCACTGAAGACTGTGATGTTGAGTTAATCGACGGCGTGCTCACCGGTAGTGCCTGGTTTGTGCAAGATGCCCGCAAGGTTGAAAGCATTGTTGTGCAAGCCAAAACCGGCAAAGGCTCTGCCCTGTATCAAGTTGCCCTTAGCAGCGAAGGGCTCGATATCATTGCCGATGGTATTATCGACCTGACCCGTGACCAGGCGCATATTGTCTTTAATCATGTCCCTGTCAATGACGGTCAATGTTTAAGTGATGAGGCCTGCGCCGTACTTGAACAGGCCCAGCCCGGTTTATTAACGCTGCTCGCCGCCGACATGTGTGGTGCCGGGGAGTGGCAACTGCAAACCACCGTCGAATATATGAAAGTCAGAGAACAGTTTGACCACCCCCTGGGATATTTTCAGGCCTTAAAACATCCGCTGGTTAACTTAATGATTATGATTGACCAGGCTAAGTCTCTCACCTACAACGCCGCCTGCGCCATAGATAGTGAACCGGAGAATGCCGCAAAATTTGCTCGCATGGCCAAGGCATCGGCTTCCGATATGGCGGCCTTCGCCTCCAGTCGTTCGATTCAATTTCACGGCGGCATCGGCTTTACCTGGGAGTGTTTCGTGCATCTCTACAGCAAACGGCAGAAACATAATCAGGTTTTATACGGGGATGCAAAATACCAGCGCAGTAAATTGGCCGATTTACTGATGGGGCCAATTTCAGCCTAAATCAATGGGCGCTATTGCGTTTAGATCTGGGTTTAAAACAATTTTATGCGAGCCCTTAAAAACAGGGAGGGGGAAAGCAGGCACACGGGGGCCGCATAAATAGTACCTATTTCATCAAGGGGATTTCAGACGCCAGCTTAAGCTTGCTCACAGCATTGATTCTATTTTCAATTTGAAAAATGCGGAACACCTTAGCCGGACTGACAACCTTGCGAAACTTCTTGGCATAGCTCATCTGTAGCTTCACGCGCTTCTGCTCAAGCTGCAGGGCCTCACTGGTCAAATCCGTGGCTTTCTCGTCACTCATGCTATTGTAATTTTTTGCAAAATCCTTGAGTAAGGCCAGACCAGAGTCACCAATTTTCTGGAACTCACCTCTGTACTCTCGATACAGGGGCCAAAAAGCCTCGGACTCTGCTGCAGTGAAGGACACATTATCGGCAACGATAGCGGTGCGCTCGGCATTGGCAACTTCACGTACCAGCGCGATTTGAGCATCAATTGCCGACAGTTTTTGATCAGTTCCTGACTCTGCCTGTGCTGAAAAAATAGCACTAAGAGTCACTAATAAACATAGTATTTTTTTCACGATAATCTATTTCCTTATTGATAGAACATTGAATACGCTTGTGCTTAAGCGTCCAGAGCCCCCGTGAGCCTCGCCGGATTCTACACGCCGAGCTAGAATTCAACCAGCCCCCTTGCCCACCCCGTCCCCTGCCGCTCACCGCGAAACAAACAAGCCCTGAGCCTGGCGCTCACTGCAGGCTGATAGATGACTGCGCCATCGACATTACACAAACCATCTGGCGACAACAAAAAAAGCCCATGCTGCGTTGCACTTGTGGGTCAAGTGCTGGAGAATCACCACTGGCATATTAGTGCCAATTTTTTCTATTCAATAACGAGGTTGGCATGTTGTACGCTCAAATTACGGGCTGGGGTCGCTTCCTGCCACCAGCAGTATTAAGCAATGAAGACATCGCCACCGTGGTCGATACCTCCAGTGAGTGGATTAGCTCACGCACCGGCATCAATGCACGACGCATTAGCCATGTGATGAATGTCGATCTGGCTCATGTTGCCGCCGAACGAGCCCTGGCTTGCGCGGGTATTTCCGCACTCGATGTCGATGTTATTGCCTACGCCACCACCACCCCCGACGAAATCATCCCCAACACCGCCTCGATGTTGCAGGGCAAAATCGGTGCCGCTAACGCCGCCTGCTTTGACCTCAATGCCGCCTGCACCGCCTTTCTTTATAGCTTTAACATGGTCTCGGACATGATCCGCGCCGGTTCTATTAAAACAGCCTTAATTGTCGGATCCGAACGACTCAGCTCGCTGATGGACTGGGCGAATAAGCGCGATTCGGCCGTGCTCTTTGGCGACGGTGCCGGTGCCGTGGTACTGCAGGCCTCCGAACAGGAAAGCGGTTTTTTCCAGGGTAAACTGGGCTGTGTGCAAGATACCCGCAACTTACTGGCGATGCCCGACTTCGGCATGCATGCCGTCTCTCAGCATCGACCCCTCGAAGTGTCACTGGATTTTTCCGGGCGCGAAATCTTTCGCAATGCGGTCAATGGTATGGCCGCAGCCTGCAATGATGTCTTAAGTAATTCTGGCATCAACCTCGACGATATCGACCTGGTCGTTCCCCACCAGGCCAATACCCGAATTATCGAGGCCCTGGCCAAGCGCCTTGAAATTCCCATGGAAAAAGTCGTGGTCACTCTGGGTAACTACGCCAACACCTCGACCGCCAGTATTCCCATCGCCCTCTGCGAGGCCCTTGAAGAGGGTCGCGTCAAACCGGGCATGACCATATTGATCGTCGCCTTTGGTGCCGGCTTAACCTGGGGCGCATCACTCTTTAAATGGGCCGATAGAATTACACCACTGGGCGAGAGCGACGTAGCTCTGCCAACGACTGACAAGACGGGGTTGGACTTAATTCTCGAGGCCACAGCGCTTCGCGCCGAGGCGGCAAGCCGCAACGAACTGGCTTAAAAACACCTTCAAGCCGCCCTGTTGAACTGCTAATATCAGTCGTCATTTCCAGTCATACTGCAGGTCTATAAACCAGACCTGCGGTCGCTAATCAGGTTTCTTTATGTCCGAGCAGGCTCCCGCACCCCACTCCGCCGCCCCTCCCATCCCAACGCCTGCGTTCATCCATTTACACCTGCACAGCGAATACTCTATTGCCGATAGCACCATCGGCATCAAGCCCCTTATCGGCAAAATTCGCGAGCTCGAGATGCCCGCCGTTGCCGTCGTCGATGTCTGCAATTTCTTTGCCCTGGTTAAATTTTACAAGGCGGCACAAGGTGCGGGCGTGAAACCCATTTGCGGCAGCGACCTGACCATTGCCGGCGATAAAACTGACGACCCACAAAGCCAGATTACCCTGCTGGTGCAAAACGACATCGGCTACCAAAACCTCACGCAATTGATCTCCCGCGCCTATCTTGAGGGCCAGGTACACGGCGAGCCCTGCATTCGCCGCAGCTGGTTGAAAGAATTGGGCAGCGGCTTGATTGCGTTTTGTGGCAACAAAAGTGACATCGGCGCAGCCCTTGCAGGCAATCGCGCGCCCCTCGCTCAACAGCTTCTACAAGAGTGGATGGCGGACTTCCCCGATAGCTTTTATCTTGAGCTGGTACGCTGCCAGCGCCCCGGTGAAGAAGAGTTTGTACACAGTGCTGTCGAGCTGGCGCAAAACTTCGACTGCCCCGTGGTCGCCACCAATGATGTGCGCTTTATCAGCCAGGAGCAGTTCGAAGCCCACGAGGCCAGAGTCTGCATTGTCGAGGGCCGCACCCTTGACGACCCGCGCCGTGAACGCCGCTACAGCGAGCAGCAATATCTCAAGTCGGTTGAACAAATGCAGGCGCTATTTGAAGATATTCCCGAGGCCCTGGAAAACACCGTTGAGATCGCCAAGCGCTGTAACCTGAGCCTTACATTGGGCAAGCCCCAGCTACCGGAATATCCCATTCCCGAAGGCATGACCACCGAGTCTTTCTTCCGCCAACTATCCGAAGAAGGGCTGGCGAAGCGTTTAGAGAGCATCACTCTCAACCCCGAAACCGACCAAAGTCTTGAAGACTACAATAATCGCCTCGACTTCGAACTCAACATCATCAACCAGATGGGTTTTCCCGGCTATTTCCTCATCGTGATGGATTTTATTCGCTGGGCCAAAGAACAGGATATTCCCGTCGGCCCCGGTCGGGGTTCGGGTGCCGGTTCGCTGGTCGCCTATGCACTGGAGATCACCGACCTCGACCCCCTCGAATACGACCTACTGTTCGAGCGCTTTCTCAATCCCGAGCGGGTCTCCATGCCGGATTTCGATATCGATTTCTGCATGGACAATCGCGACCGGGTAATCGCCTATGTGGCCGAACGTTATGGCCGCAACGCGGTTTCGCAAATCATCACCTTCGGCACCATGGCGGCGAAGGCTGTGGTGCGCGATGTCGCCAGGGCTCAGGGTAAGTCCTACGGGCTGGCCGATCGTCTGTCGAAAATGATCCCCTTTGAAATTGGCATCACTCTGCAAAAGGCCTTTGATCAGGAGGAGATACTCCGCGACTTCCTCGAGCAAGATGAAGAAGCCCAGGAAATTTGGGAGATGGCCCTGCAGCTCGAAGGCCTGACGCGCAATGTCGGCAAACACGCCGGTGGTGTGGTCATCGCCCCCACCCAGCTCACAGATTTCGCCGCGCTGTACTGTGACGAAGCCGGTGAGGGCCTGGTCACCCAATACGATAAAGATGATGTTGAAGATGTTGGCCTGGTGAAGTTTGACTTCCTCGGCCTGCGCACCCTGACCATTATTGATTGGGCGCTGGACAACGCCAACGCGCAGAATGAAAGGGACGGCAAGCCGCCTGTCGTCATTGAAGATATTCCCCTCGACGACCCGGGCAGTTATCAACTCCTGCAGCGAGCCGAAACTACCGCCGTGTTTCAGCTTGAATCCCGTGGCATGAAGGATTTGATTAAGCGCCAGCTACCGAGCCGCTTTGAAGACATCATCGCACTGGTGGCCCTGTTCCGACCCGGGCCGCTGCAGTCGGGCATGGTTGACGACTTCATCAACCGCAAACACGGCCGCCAGGAAGTGGCCTACCCACACTCCAAGTACCAGCACCCCGATTTAAAGCCCGTGCTCGAACCGACCTACGGCATTATTCTCTATCAGGAACAGGTGATGCAGATCGCCCAGGTGCTGGGTGGCTACTCGCTGGGCGAGGCCGATATGCTGCGCCGGGCGATGGGTAAGAAAAAAGCGGAAGAAATGGCCCGCCAGCGCCAGCTCTTTGTCGACGGTGCCGCCAAAAATAATGTCAGCAATGAGCTGGCGGAAAATATTTTCGACTTAATGGAAAAGTTTGCCGGTTACGGTTTTAACAAATCCCACTCCGCCGCTTACGCCCTCCTCGCCTACCAAACGGCCTGGTTAAAAGTGCACTACCCCGCCGCCTTTATGGCCGCCGTGCTGTCGGCCGATATGCAAAACACCGACAAGGTGGTGACGCTGATTGATGAGTGCCGGGCGATGGATTTACTCGTCACACCACCCGACGTCAACACCGGGCAGTTTCAATTCTCGGTATCCCTCGAATCGGCCGTGGTTTATGGACTCGGTGCCATTAAAGGCCTAGGTGAAGGCCCCGTTGAAAATATTCTCGCCGCCCGCAACAGTGGCGGCCCCTTTAAAGATCTGTTTGATTTCTGCCTCCGTACCGATGCGCGCAAGGTCAACAAACGTGCCCTTGAAGCCCTCATTCGCGCTGGCGCACTCGACCTTATTGGCCCCAACGACGACCCCGGCTACAGCCGTGCGGTGATGCTGGCAGCCATGGAAGAAGCGGTAAAACTGGCCGACCAGCACAGTAAAAATGCCGCCAGTGGCATGGTCGATTTATTCGGCGCGACCCCGGCAGAAAGCGCCCCCGAAATTGGTTACTCCGCCTTTACTCAGGTGCGTCGCTTTCGCCTTCGTGATCGCCTGCAGGGCGAATGGGACACCCTGGGGCTGTATCTCACCGGCCACCCCATTGAAGAATACGTTGGCGAGCTGAGCAACTTTATTAGCTGTCGCCTGAAGGCACTGCAGCCCTCGCGAAGCGTACAAATCGTCGCTGGGCTGGTGCTTGAAATTCGCGCCATTAAAACCAGTCGCGGGGTGATGGGTGTAATGACCATCGACGACGATAGTGCACGTATCGACATCACCATTTTCTCCGAACAATTCAATGCCTGTCGCGACAAAATCAGCAAGGGCAGCATGGTGGTGGTCAACGGCGTGCTCAGTGAAGACGAATACTCCGGCGGCCTGAAAATGCGTGCTCAGGAGGTACGGACACTGATCGAAGCCCGACAGGCCATGCTCAAAGGGCTGGCCATCGATCTCTCTGCGAGCACCATGACACTGGCGACGGTCGACAACCTCGAGCACCTACTCAAGCCCTATAAAAGCGGGCAATGCGCGGTGAAAGTAAAATATCGCTGTCGCGGCGCAGAGGGCGAGTTCGCATTAAGCCAGGAATGGGCGATACAGCCCGAGGACGAACTTCTGCATCACCTGAGAGACAGTTTCGGCGCCGCCAATTTACAGCTGCTGTATTAAGGCCCCGCCAGACAAAGAAATTGCGGCAAAATGTCAGTTCAATGTTTCGAATGAATAAAGTATCTGTATAATTTGGCCATCTAAATCGACGACCCCTGCGCGCCATAAAGCCAACGGAATTAAAGTAATTATGAATCTTGACTACCTGGACTTTGAACAGCCCATCGCCGAACTTGAGGCTAAAATCGAAGAACTGCAATTGGTCGGCAACGATAACGAACTCAATATTGCCGATGAGATCAAAAAATTACGCGGTAAATCACTGAAGTTAACAGAGAGTATTTTTTCCGGCCTCTCTTCCTGGCAGACCGTTCAGATAGCTCGCCACCCCCTGCGCCCCTACACCAAAGACTATATTGGCAGGCTCTTTACGGAGTTTGAAGAATTGCACGGCGACCGTCACTTTGGTGACGACAAAGCCATTATCGGCGGTGTCGCACGACTCGACGGCAAACCGGTAATGGTTATCGGCGAAGAAAAGGGCCGTGGTGTTAGTGAAAAGGTCGAGCGCAACTTTGGCATGCCCAAGCCCGAAGGTTATCGCAAGGCCCTACGGCTAATGGAAATGGCTGAGCGTTTTAAAATGCCCATCCTGACTCTCATTGACACCCCCGGTGCCTATCCTGGCATCGACTCGGAAGAGCGCGGTATCAGTGAATCTATCGCCCAAAACCTCGCCGTTATGTCGCGTCTAAAAACGCCCATTATCGCTACAGTAATCGGTGAAGGCAGCTCCGGCGGCGCAATTGCCATTGGTGTCAGCGACTGGTTGAATATGCTGCAATACTCGACCTATTTCGTTATCTCGCCCGAAGGTTGTGCCAACATTATCTGGAAGACAGCGGAAAAAGCACCGCTGGCTGCTGAGGCCATGGGCGTCACATCGGGTGTTCTGGAAGAGCTCGGCATTGCCGATGAAACCATCCCCGAGCCCCTCGGCGGCGCTCATCGCGATGTCGATACCATGGCTGAAACGCTGAAAGGCCGCTTAATCGAGCAGCTCGACCGGCTGCAGAGTGAGCCCCTCGACCAGCTGCTCGAAAAGCGTTTTGAGCGCTTGATGTCCTACGGGAAGTAGCTAGAAAACATCTAGACAAGCGGCAGTCCAATCATTGTATCGGGCTGCTGCAACCACTGTTGTTTTGCAGATATGAATAAAGCAGAAAAAATTGTTGTGCTCAGTACATTTGGACTTAGCGTCCTTTTCATCATCTTATTTAATTTGAATATGCCCCATTACTGGAACAATAATAGCCCTCTTATTGTTCCAGTAATGGCTATAGATACAATGTGGCTTATCTGCCTCTTCTTAAGTATCGCTACTCTATTGTTGTGCATTAAAGATTCTGGAAACAGGAACCTGCCCAATAGAACAGCTTGGATAGTTTATATGCTTTTCATCGGAGCGATAGGTATGCCTCATTATTACGTTAAGTATGGTAGGCATCCTCATTGAATGCATATAGCATTCAATGAGGACTCGCTACTAAATACCACCAGTCAATCAAAGCACCGACATACCGTGGGGCGTCGCCAGTTTAATACGCCACTGCTTTTTACCCCGGTACTTCGCAGCATAGACCCAGCCCTCGATTTCCAGTCTTTTACCCCGCCAACTACTCACTGTTGATTGTTTAAAATACCGCTGATTTTCCGGATAGATCACCGCCACAAAACCGTCATCAAAATTAATCCACCAGGCTTTGGCAAAGCTCACCTTGCGTACCGTACCGCGCACCCGCTGGTAGCCACCCTGTTGAATATTTTTCGTAGCAAGGTATTGCCTCAGGGATTTTCGCCATAGGCCTTTCTGTTGCCGTTTGGCCTTTTTTTCAAGGCCCGCATAGCAGGAAGCCAATCCGACATTGGGTGGTATTTCCACATGCCAGCCCAGCCCCTGGCTCAGCAGCGTGGCGGCGAGACTTTGGCCGTCGACAAACACATGGCCCAGTTGCCGACCGTAGGCATCGCTCCGTTCACGACCGAGATAAAGGCGCACATCTTTCTGCCGAGAGTGACTAGCCTGCAGTGTACTTTGCACCGCCTGTTTCGCCTCCTGTGCCAGAACTTCATCGGGCCGGCCCTTGCGACCACGCTCCGGCGTATTAATACCAATCAAGCGTATTTTGCGGCCGTCGTTTAAGGTGAGGGTGTCGCCGTCATAGTTATATTTGACGGTAATCGTTTCACCGCTACCCCTCTTGAGATCGCCTGAATGACAGCTGCCACCAAGTGCCGTGGCCGAAGATAACAGGCAAGGGATTAAAATTGAGGCGAAAAAAAATGCGCTTCGAGCGTGAACTCTAAGCGCATTTTTCATTGGCTGGTCAGCCAGCGGGCTAGATTTACTTCTTGCCGCTGCTGATACCGCCAAAACGCTGGTTGAAACGGTCGATTCGACCACCCGCGTCCGCTGTCTTCTGCTTACCCGTGTAGAAAGGGTGGCACTGTGCACAGACGTCGAGGTGAATTTCACTCGCCAGGGTTGAACCAACTTCGATAACATTACCGCAGCTGCAGGTTGCTTGCAGCTTGCCATAAGCAGGATGTATTTCAGCTTTCATTTTACTTGCCTCATTGTTGCAGGGTTGTTGCACACCGCCGCCTGATCAATAACAAGGCTAATATAATAGTCCGTCTTGTCAGGCACCGCATGCATACTTGCAGGAGCGCGCATACTACCAGAAAAGCCCGCCGATTCAAGTACAAAGTCGCCCCCTGTCAAGGGCTTGCTTCCCTGGTGAGGCGTTTTGTCAAAATCTGATCTGTCGATTGCACACGGGGGTACTTACATCCGACAATAGCCCCTTATTCAGCGCTTTGTACATTCAATTTAAAAACACTCTCCCCATGCCACCAACAGATTTAATAATGACAGATGCGCTATTTTATCAGGTCGCCGTGCAGTCGCCTCTGCGTCGACTATTTGATTATCTGCCACCCGACAATGTCAGCTCGACATTAGCACCCGGTGTGCGCGTCACCGTGCCCTTTGGCAAGCGCCAAGTGACCGGCATTATTGTCTCCAGCACCCCAGATAGTGACTATCCCGCAAGTAAGCTAAAACCGATTACTGCCGTACTCGATGAAGCGCCCTTAATCCCGCCAATACTTTTCGATGTACTGCTTTGGGCTGCCCGCTACTATCAACACCCCGTCGGCGACGTACTGGCCAGCGCCCTGCCGACAGTGTTGCGCAAGGGTGGTGAGCTTCCCCAGCAACAATTTTATCGTTTGAGTACTCACGGCAAGGGCCTGCCCAATGACGCGCTGAGCCGCGCCCCTAAACAGCAGACCCTGTTACAACTGCTGCAACAGCACGAGAGCCTCAGTCGAGAAGCTCTCGCTGCTGACGGTGTCAGCACTGCGACTCTGCGCAGCCTGCTGAAGAAAGAGCTGATAGAGAGCTTCACGACAACAGCCTCTAACCCGACATTTGATTTAAGCGCCGAGCTGGATCTTCTCGCCGAGCGACCCTTAAGCCTGTCCGAGGACCAACAGTCCGCTCTGCAGCAGGTCGAATTTCACACGTACAACAGTTATTTAATTGATGGCGAAACCGGCTCCGGGAAAACCGAAGTCTATTTACAGGCCATCGCCACCGTACTGCGCTATTCCCGACAGGCCTTGGTGCTGATTCCCGAAATTAATCTCAGCCCGCAAACCCTCGCCCGTTTTCAGGCCCGCTTTAATTGCCCCATTGCCCTGATTCATTCCGGCCTCAGTGAGCGGCAGCGCCTTGAGGCCTGGTGGGCAGCGGCTAGCGGTAGCGCCGGCATTATTATCGGCACCCGCTCCGCCGCCTTTGTGCCAATGAAATCGCCGGGTATTATTATTGTCGACGAAGAACACGACGGCTCCTTCAAGCAACAGGAAGGCTTTCGTTATTCCGCCCGCGATGTGGCGGTAATGCGTGCCAATCGAGAGAACATCCCCCTGCTGCTCGGCTCCGCCACACCCTCGCTGGAAAGCCTCTACAACTGCGAGCAAGGGCGTTATCGCCACCTGATCATCAAAGGCCGACACGGCGGCGCAGTTCAGGCCGAATGGCAGTTGGTGGATATACGCCACAGCCAGCTCAATACGGGGTTTTCACAAATCGTTATTGAGGCGATGAGCGCCCAGTTGGCCCAGGGCAACCAGATTCTGGTCTTCCTCAATCGCCGCGGCTTTGCGCCAACGCTGATGTGTCACGACTGCGGCTGGGTCGCCAATTGCAAGCACTGTGATGCCCACCTTACCGTACATACCCAGCGGCCGGGGCTGCATTGCCACCACTGTGAATCGCGGCAAGCGCTGCCCTCCACCTGCCCCGATTGCAGCAGCGTGCAGCTCAACTATCTCGGCCAGGGCACTGAGCGCAGCGAGGCAACGCTGCAAGCCCTCTTCCCCGCGGCCACGGTGCACCGTGTCGACAGAGATTCGACCGGCAATAAACATGCGATGGAAGAGTTGATGCAGGAGGTCAGTAAAAATGAACCCTGTATTCTGGTCGGCACCCAAATGCTCGCCAAGGGCCATCACTTCCCCGGCGTGACACTGGTGGTGGTACTGGATGCGGATACCAGTTTATTTAGCACCGATTTCAGAGCGCTGGAAAAAATGGGCCAGCTGATTACTCAGGTTGCCGGGCGCGCCGGGCGTGGCGCCAAACCCGGCAAGGTGATGATACAAAGCCACCACTGTGAGCACCCGGTGTTTGAACTCCTCAGCCAGCACAGCTACGCCAAATTCGCCCAACATATATTGCGTGAACGCCAGTTTAGCGCCATGCCACCCTTTGCCAATGCCGCCTTGATTCGTGCTGAATTTCATCAGGCTGGCGAGGCCCTCAGCTTGCTACAAAACGCCCGCACCTACCTTGAAAGCCAAATGCCATCGAGCCCGACGATGCGCTATCTTGGCCCCTTCCCCGCCGCCATGGAAAAACGCGGCGGTCGCTATCGCTATCAACTCACCCTGGTCGGCACCGAACGGCGTACCTTGCATACCTTACTCGAACGGCTTAGCCGCTGGTTAGAGCAGCAGAAGAGCGCTCGAAAAATCAGGTGGGCAATTGATGTCGATCCGCAAGATACAATTTAATTAACAATTAATATCAATAGCTTACAGAGATATTCTAATAATAAAATTAAAAATAATTAGCGCTTATTTAGCCAAGCGAATACAATAGCAACTGAGCCCACAGCACCGACGAATATGTCCCGAGATTACGCCAACAAAAGCGCCAAAAAGCCCCCTGCCAAGCGCAGTAAGGCCCGCACGAATAGCCGCCAAACTAAGAACAGCCCGACACAGTCGCCGCGCTGGATGTGGCTGTTCAGTGGTTATCTGCTCGGCATTTTATCTATGGGGCTGTTACATCTGTGGCAAAGCCCCCAACAAGATATTAGCCAGGCCATTGATAAAGTCACCGGCACAAAGTCTGTACAGGATGCCAAAGCGGAGTTTATTTTTTACACACAATTGCGCGATGCTGAAATTATCGTACCCGACAGTCCACCCGATGCGCTGCGAAATACAAAAGCGGATAAAGGTCAGGACGAGGTCTTTATTTTGCAGGCAGGTTCCTTTAAAAACCCCCGGGATGCCGATAGCTTGCGCGCCAATCTACTACTGTTAAATATGAATGCGAAAGTAGAAAAAATTAATTCCAGCAAGGGCGGCACCTGGCATCGCGTATTAGTTGGCCCCTTTCAATCCAGCTCTAAACTGGCGAGCGCCCGCTCGACCCTGTTGCAAAATGGTATTGATAACCTGGTCTTAAAACGGCCAAAGAAATAGCGCCGTGCTAACTTGATACCTAGGCTTGATACCTAGACTCGAGCCAAAAGGCGCAAGAGTGAACACAGGTTTAAGCTCGCTTACTCATAGCTAAACATAACGCGCTGATTAACACCCGTCAGCAATTCGTAGGCGATTGTCTCGCTGTATTCAGCAATGGCTTCAACAGCCAGGCCTTCACCCCAAAGGGTGACGCTATCACCCACTTTAGCCTGATGATTATCACCCAGGTCGAGGGCCAACAAATCCATCGACACTCTACCCGCTATAGCAGCAGGCCGGCCATTCACCAGCACCGGGCAGCCATTGCGGGCGTGGCGAGGGTAGCCATCCCCATAACCTGCCGCGACCACGGCAATACGCGATGGACTCGCTGACGCAGCGTTTAAAATACCCGGCGCTCGCCACGCCTCGCCATAACCGACACCCTCACCCGCAGGCACCGTTTGTAAAGCCACAATGCGCGAGCGCAGGGTCATTACCGGGCGCAGATCGACACCCTCGGGCAAAGGCACCTCGGCACTCAAGGGATTCACCCCATAGAGCATCACCCCTGGTCGTACCCAGTCAAAGTGCATATCGGGCCGGGTTAACAGAGCGGCAGAATTAGCCAGGCTCAAGCCCTCACCGCGGCGAACACCAGGCTTATCGACCGTGTTTCGAAAGGTAGTCAGCTGCCCTTCATTCAACTCTGCAGCAGGCTTATCGGCGCAGGCAAGGTGGGAGAGAAACACGCACTTGGCGACCTGTTCCGCAGTACGCAAACGTGCCGCCGCCCGACAAAAGCCATCCGGGGTAAAGCCGAGTCGGTGCATGCCGGTATCGAGTTTAAGCCACACATCGATGGGCTGATTTAACTGGGTATCGAGTAATATCTGCAATTGTTCGGCGCAGTGAATAACCGTGCCCAAACCGTAGCGAGCCACTTCACGCATTTCAGTGGGGCCAAACACCCCACTCAGTAATACGATGGGCTGGTCGATGCCCGCATCCCGTAACTCCACCGCTTCTTCAAGACTGGCCACACCAAAGGCATCGGCAAAGGGCGCTAAAGCCCCAGCGACCTGAACAGCACCGTGACCGTAGGCATTGGCTTTAACCACCGCCATAATCCGTGCGCCCGGTGTCAGGCGACGAACCACCGTAAAATTGTGTTGTAGATTAGCCCGAGAAATAAGGGCTTCGATGGGTCGCGTCATAAAGTTTTTGGGTCAGAAGAATTGAATACAGGTTCAAGCCATCATCATCGGCTTGAGCGCCCATAGTGTCACAGGGCAAGTTGATAGAAGCAAGTCTTCGCCGTCCGCTAAACATAGGTATAATTCCCAGCCAAAATTATCACACACTCTTTTCACCCACGTATTTCACCTACTTATATCAGGAGACGACCATGGCCGCTGACTGGGCTAGCTTTAACTGGGAAGACCCCTTTCTTATCGAAGAGCAACTGAGCGAAGACGAGCGCATGATTATGCACAGCGCCCGCCAGTACGCCCAGGACAAGCTGCTCCCCCGTGTACAACTGTCTTTCCGTGAAGAACGTATGGACCGGGAGATTTTCACCGAAATGGGCGAACTGGGTTTACTGGGTTCAACCATCGACGGCTACGGCTGCCCCGGTGTTAATTACGTCAGCTACGGTCTAATTGCTCGCGAAGTCGAGCGTATCGATTCCGGCTATCGCTCAATGATGAGCGTGCAATCCAGTCTGGTAATGCACCCCATTTACACCTACGGCACCGAAGCGCAGCGGGAAAAATATTTACCTAAACTCGCCAGCGGCGAATGGGTCGGCTGCTTCGGCCTCACCGAACCCGACCACGGTTCCGATCCCGGCGGCATGAAAAGCCGGGCCAAATCTGTCGACGGCGGTTACAGCCTGACGGGCAATAAAATGTGGATCACTAACTCTCCCATCGCCGATGTCTTTGTGGTGTGGGCGAAAACCGATGACGGCATTATTCGCGGCTTTGTGCTCGAGAAAGGCATGAAAGGTTTATCTGCACCAAAGATCGAAGGTAAGCTCGCCCTGCGTGCTTCGGTAACCGGTGAAATCGTCATGGATGAAGTCTTCGTTTCAGAAGATCACCTGCTACCCAATGTAAAAGGCTTAAAGGGCCCCTTCGGTTGTCTGAACAGCGCACGACTGGGCATTTCATGGGGCGCCCTGGGTGCTGCAGAAACCTGCTGGCAAACGGCGCGACAGTATGTTCTCGACCGCAAACAGTTTGACCGTCCACTAGCCGCCAATCAGTTAATTCAAATGAAGCTGGCGAATATGCAGACTGAAATTCACCTCGGCTTGCTCGGCTCGTTGAATGCCACGCGTTTAAAAGATAAAGGCCAACTCGCCCCCGAACTCATCTCGATGATGAAGCGCAATAACTGTTCGAAGTCTCTGGATATTGCCCGTGTCGCTCGGGATATGCTTGGCGGCAATGGTATCTCCGACGAATTCCCGATTATGCGCCATATGATGAATCTCGAAGTGGTCAACACCTACGAGGGAACGGCGGATATTCATGCGCTGATTTTGGGTCGCGCCCAAACTGGGATTCAGGCTTTTTTCTAAGACCAAAACCACAGGAAACTCAAGTGTCGTTTCCTGTGGTCATACTGCTGGGCTGCATTTCTGAAACAAGTTTCTTACCGAATACGGCTTGTCGCCTTTCAGTTAGAAACCTCTCCAGGGCACCTTAACAATCTGTCTCAAGCACTGCCGGAACACACCCCTGGCCCGAAGAGTCTTTTCTTTCCCAATATTTTGGCGCGTTACTAATATTTAAGATTTCGGCCTGGCCTCTAAAAATGGAATATGCCTATTAGAAATTGGGAGACCGTCTTACTAATTGCGTTTAACCATGACGTTTCACAGAACTATTTACAGGACCGATAAACTCATAACTGCCAATTCTTCTGGTGCTTGATCTTTCTATTATTCCAGTGTTGTACTTATTATCTGCACTCAAGGAAGGGTACATAATGAAACGGAATATTATAGGTTTCCTAGTCACGCCGCTTATCTCACCGTTCGTTATACTATTTATAGCCATATCGCACATGAGGATTACATCGCGAGATTATTTTGAATACCAGGTATTGACTGATCTTCAATTCCAGCTCTTACTTGTTGCGGTCGTATTTTTGATCTTTACCCTCTCAATTCCAGTATTCTTCTACTTTAGGAAAATTGGCTATGTGCTAATACGGCATCTCCTGATACTTGGATCTATCTGGGGGCTAATTCCGTTGCCGATGATTGCTAGTAAGCTCATTCGTTTTGAGGGTTTGTTATATACCTTAGAGATGCTTATTCTGGCTGCAGCTGCTGGCGCAAGCATCTTTCTGATTTATTGGTTTCTGGCAGTAAGACAAAATGAATGGTGGAAAAACCCCTAATGCAACAGCGTTTAGTGTCAATGAAAAGAGGGGACCAACCCCATCTAATGCCTACACCAGCGCCTCACTAGATATTTTTTCTAGTCGAAAGCGATATAAAATATAAATTGCAACGGCGACATCAAATGAAACACAAGCAAGGGAATACCACCCCGGCACCACGTGACTTCCAGGCCCGTTAAAATGTAAAAGCACATCCCAGACAGGGTGCAGAAACCAGCCTGCAGTCAGCCAAATACAGGTATATTTTTGTGACAAATAATAAAAAACACCATAAGCAGGCACACCCATTATTTCAATCACAAGCCAAGTAGAACTCCCCCAAATAATGGCGAAAGCTATATAAAGAACTGCTGCCACAACAAGACTCAAGCCCAACACCTTTTGCATGGCATTAAAATCCAGCTTATTAACAACCCACAACAGTGGAAAAACAGCTATCAAACCCAGTATTAGCCAAAATAAATAGAACACCTGCCCGTCCTTGAGTGTTTAAGTAGTATACGGCAGAATCCACCTGCCGCCGTGAGTTGAAGGCCTTATTAGCAGTGATACCGATAGCCAGGCTATTCAAGCCGATAAAATTGCTCTGCCCCTGGCCCCAGCGGTTGGCCATAACTGAATTCGACAAAATTACCGTTGGGATCGCGCAAACCGCAGTAGTAACCCACCGGAAAGCTCTCGTCGCGTGGCGGCCAAACCAGGCAATCCCGTTCACGGCCCAACTCGGCGATGGCGTCAACGGCGGCCCTGCTCTCCAGGGCAAAACCAAAGTGACGATAGTCGCTAGCGGGCAATTCGAGATTCTGTCCGCCATTCATCAGCACAAAAATAAAATCACTTTCACGGCCCGGTTCTGCCATCCAGACAATGCGCTGCTCGCCCGCCGTGCGTGAATGCACGATGGCCATGCCACAGCATTGTTGATAAAAGTCGATGCAGGCATCGATATCGACAACGTGCAGGGCAGCATGGGTCATTCGTGGTGTGTGCATTGCGTGAGCCCTCCCTTGGCTGTGTGCGTCAGTTGTTTTTAGCCGAAATAAAGAGGGCCACAAAGCAACAGAATGAATTAAGCAAGCGTAGCCAATACCTCAACGCGTAATTAAAGAAGGTACTGGCCAGTAGAGTTAACGCGTAAGAATACTCAAGGTCGTTGCAGCGGTATCGTCTTCTATCCAACCACCCCCATTTTGAGCGAGAGCCACTTTCGCCCCTTCAACCTGACGTTTACCACAGCGGCCCCGCAGCTGGTTCGTCAGCTCAACCAACTGAGCACAACCGGTGGCGCCGACGGGATGACCCTTGGCCACTAAACCACCACTGGGATTGACCGGCACGCGACCACCGAGGTCAGTTTCGCCATCGCGAATCATCTGTACACCTGCGCCGGGCTTACAAAGGCCCAGCTCTTCGATGTACATCAATTCAGCGGGCGATGCCGCATCGTGCAGTTCGACCACATCGACATCTCCCGGGCTAACACCGGCCATGGCATAGGCTTTTTCTCCGGCTCTGTCATTACAACTACGACCACCGGGCTGGCCTGAAACCAGAGTAATTGTCTCGGCTGTAACCGCATCACAACCGTGCTTGCGAGCAAAATCGTCAGACGTAAATACCAGCACCGCAGAGCCATCGCCAACGGGAGAGCACATCGCCAATGTTAGTGGGTCGACGATCAAACGGGTGGCGAGGATCTCCTCCACCGACAGGGCTTTCTGAAACTGCGCCTTGGGGTTGAGGGAGCCAAACTTGTGAGACTTGGCGGCAACGCGGGCGAAATCTTCCATCGTCGCGCCGGTCTTCTCCATGTATTTGCGCGCCTTACCGGCGTAGACATCCATAAAGCCGGAACGCCCGGGCTCACTGCCCGCTGTCAGGGGGTCGTCGGAACCCGTCTCGGCCTTAATTTCTTCCAGGTCCATCGCCGCAATCAAGGCTTTAAAGGTCAGCATTTTATCTTTGTGGGTCATCTTCTCTGAGCCAATCGCGAGAGCCACTTCACTTTGCCCCGAAGCCACCGACAACCAGGCCAGATGTGCAGCGGTCGAGGCCGAGGCACAGGCGTTTTCAACATTGATAATGGGCTTACCCATCAGGCCAGATTCACGCAGGGCAATTTGTCCCGGGATCATTTCCTGCCCTGTTATAAGGCCTCCCACCGCATTGCCAAAAAAGATGGTGTCGACGTGGTCGGCGTTAATAGCCGCATCGAGCATTGCTTCGTTTAAAGCCTCTGTCGTCAGGCTGCGTAGCGTGGCATCTAGTCGCTTGCCAAAATGGGTCATTCCGGTGCCCGCTATCTTTACTTTACGCATTATTCATCCCCTTTACTTCAGTAAGTAGTCAATATCAGCATTCAACTATTGCCGCCTTAACTACGACATTTTTGAATAGCATAAAAGCCCTACTATAGACCCTCAGAGGCCTTGAGAAAACGTTGATTTTTTGGCAGCCCACGATCCAGCCATCATGCGCTGCAGGTAATACGCCTCTGAATGATATGGATCGAATCGGCTATGATCACGAAGATTCGCGGCACTTTCTTATCGCCCACCTTACTCACTTCAAGTTGCGCTACCGAGCGCCAGACTAGTTATTGTTTTATTCGCGGCAGGCTCAGAAAGAGAGCTCATGAAAAAACAGGTGCTCTATTAATCTCCAGAATGTATCTTGCCAAACGGCTTTCGCAATGGAATAAAGTTTTTACAGATAGCAAAACGGCGCACTAAAGCGCCGTTCTTAAAGGGAAGACTCATAAAACTTTTTTACATTATTTTTATAAAAGCACTAAAAACCAGGCTCACACCTTTTGTGCGGAAAGCACCAGCGCATCCACCTTTATCTTTTTCCCATCTAATTCAATATCATCTTCTTCAAAGTACTCACTTCCGGACAGACGCCAGCCTACCGCTGTCATCGCCTCTTCAATTTCTGCTTTTTCACGCAATTTAAAACCATGCTGAGTGAAACTCTGCGCCTTCATCGTGTCGGAAGTTCGCATTCCCAAAGCCACTCGACCACCAGGTTTTAACCAACGATCAAACAGGGTAAATAGCGCGGTAATATCTTCAATAAAATAAATAATGTTGACACCAAAAATGCCATCAACTGAGCCGTCATCAATAGGCGCATCAAAGCAATCTTCATTGTGCACCGTCATTTGGCATTCAGCATATTCGGCCAGGTTGTCTTTCACTTGCTGTGCCATATCGGCTGAGCGCTCAATAGCCTGATAGTGGCCATCGCCCTCAAGGGTGTAGGTTAGGCTGAAGGACAACATGCCGTTACCAGGGCCGATCTCTACAATATTCTGCCCCGCTTCGGGGATAAGACAATCGATAGTGCACGCGGTTACCAGCGCATTAGCTTTGTTCATATTCGAGGCAAGTGCTATGCCTTGCTCGCCCTCGGGGTTTGAAAGCTGAGCGGCCAATTTGCGGTCATCGTCGTTATTTTCTGTACTCATCGTTTACCTTCCCTCAAAATTAAAGCTGTATTTGACAGTGCCCAGAGCTTGAAATCGCCAAATAATATGTCAGGCATGACTCCGTTACTATCGAACTTCTCTCACTTTATGAAGCCTGTGAAAATCCCATAACAATAACTCATTGCTACCATCGTCCAGCTTAAAAAAACTCATCAACTGCCTGAGCATAGACGATAAAACGATGCCGTGGGTTAGGTGCGCTACTATCAAAGGGCCAGCAAGTAACCAGCATCAGGCTTCGAGCATTGTTATTGTTGGTTATCAAAACATCTTCATCCACCACCTGCCTACTACTAACCCGGTAAACTGTGTGCTGCCCCTCCCAGTTTTGTAAAATTATCTCCTCATCCTCCTGTAAAAACTGCAAAAAACGAAAATGTGTGTCGCGATGGCCGGAAATAAGCACCACTCCGTCTGCTCCCGGTTGCGCGCTAGCCGAAGTATGTCCCGGGCCAAAAGCCAGAGCCTGGCCACTATCGCCCGCCAAAACGATTTGTGTAATACCCTGAGAAGGAATTTCTAGACGGGCAATGGGCCAGGTATCCGCCCAGAACCAGGCCTTATTTACACTCCCGGTCAATTGGCTTTGCTGCCAGGCACGATTGATTAAGTATTGTCCGAGTTCGGCTTTAAGATAAATATAACCGCCCTTCATCCACAGGCTGGCACCGACAAGTAATAAGGCGAAGCCAAGGTATTTTAACCAAACCGCACGCCACCCCCGTCGACTTTTCACCACCCCGCCGCTGTCATTACTCAACATACATCGAGCAGTGCATTTTGTTTTCTTTTACATAATCGAGATAGCCAAATAAAGCATAGTCCCAATAACAACATCCCGCGGCCGGTCCAGATAAAAACATCCATTGCAGTCGCCGTACGCGCCAGGCCAAATTGCGTACCCTTTGGCAGATTGTTTTTAATGGCATGGTTTTTAAGTCCTTCCGCTGTAGGCCTAAGGGGTGTTTTATCCACCGCCACCAGACTGGTAAAAGGCGTCACCAAATGATGGTCTAAGGCTATATCCACCACTTGCTGCCGCAGGGCCTGCCGGCTTTCATTATCACGCGACATCCCTCTTTCATCGAGTATTGACTCGATTTTTTTCCGTGCCCAGGCAACACGAATACCGCCGCGCGGCGATGCAGTGGCCAGCGACAGCACCTGCTGCCAGCTCTCACCCTGGCGCTGACCCTTGAGTGTTATTTGCTGCGGTAAGTCATCGGCTCTGATAGCCACTACCAGGGCTTCGCCAGAATAGAGATCCGGTATTAAGGCCGGGCTGATATCGATATTTTCACCCCGTAACTGCAGTTCGATGTCATTCATGACGGGCGTATCAATGCGATCAAACAGTTGTGTAATTTTTTCTTCCACCTCGCTAATTTTGCCGATATGGACAAAAGTACCACGACCCATTTCTGCGGCCTTGCGCATAAAATAATGATTCGGTGCAGAGCCAATACCCACGGTGAATAGACGGCTATTACCGAGTCGCGCTTTAATCACGGCAAACAATGGCGCTTCGTTACTAATGGCACCATCGGTGAGAAATAAGACCTGTCGCAGGCGTCCGCCGCTGTCATTGTCGGCACAGACGCCACAGAGAGCCAGATCCAGCGCCTTGCGCATTTCCGTGCCGCCACGAGCTTCCAGACCTTTCACGAAGCGCCGTGCCCGGGCGACATTACTCCCGCTGGCCTCTCGTTCAGTATCAAACAATGACCAGGCCTCGGAATTAAATTCGATAATATTAAAGCGGTCATTTTCATCCAGCCGCTCGATTGCCCATAACAGCGCACGCTTTGCCTGACGCAAGGATTCACCACCCATCGAGCCCGAGGTATCAATCACGTAAACAATGTCCCGGGGCTGACTATATTGTTCAAGCTCTACCTGTGGCGGCATGACTTGCAGCAAGGCGTATTCCTGCCCGGCAAAGCGCTGGCTAAAAACATGGGCCTGGGGCACCGCCAATTCTCGACCCTGCCATTCGACAACAAAATCGGCATTAGCAGAGTGTGTTTGCGGGTCGAGCCGCAATTGCCAGTGGCTGTCATCGACTCGGGTTTTACTGACAAAATAATAGCGACTTTCAAGCTCTTCAAGCTCAAAGCCCGCCTGTAAATCGAGCCAGATTTCCGTGGCATTGGTATTAACAGCGGCCGGAGCAATAGATAATTCAGTAAGCGGTATATCACCTGTCACCTGCCCGGTGGCGAGATGATGACGCGGCGTGTACCGGGGGGTAATACTCATCGGGTAATGTAGGCTGTAACGTGACCCGCGACGAATCACCTGCTGCTGATATTCAAGCACCACTGTCAGCTCTTCGCCGGGGGGTATATTGGCAATATTAGTGCTGAATATATTGGGCCGATGTTGTGCAACGAGCGCTGCCTGCTGCCCTGCCTGCCGGGCCTTTTGATAATTCTTTTGAGCCACTTCGCGCTCTTGTATTTCCCCACTAATAATTCGCTCACCAATATGCATTTGCAGTTGATCGACGGCACTATCGGGAGGTAGCGGAAAGGTATACACCGCTTCGGCCCAGGCATTGGATGGGTTACTGAAGGTTTGCGCCACCCTGACCCGCGCGATGGGTCCGGTGACATGAATATCAACCTTGCTGTGCAATTGCGGCGCGATAATTCCGGCCCGGCCATCGCTAAACTTAAGCGCCAACATGGCACTGCCCAACAAGGCGCTCTCCTCTGCTTTGCCTGGCAATTCAGCAACGGCATGAGCACTGGCCGCGAGCACCAGCAGCGTCACGATGCGACAACTGCGCTTGCGACCACGGCGTAAGAAGCGAAGGCTTGCCGCGATAAGGCGAACGATACAAGTCATGGCTTTTCACCCTGAGCGCGCAGTTCTGCGACCACAGTATCGTATTGATCTTGTTCGTCAGCCATCTTTCCCGCATTGCCAATTAAGACAATTTCTATGCGTCGATTGGCGATGCGCCCATCCAGGGTCGTATTGTCGGCAATGGCCTGGGTTTCACCGTGGGCCTCAATCAGCAGTAAACCGGCTTCGACACCCAGTTCTTCGAAGCGCTCGGCCACGCGATTGGCGCGGCGAATGGACAACAACATATTGCTTAACTCAGAACCCTCGCTGTCGGTGTGCCCATGGATCTGCAACTCAGCCACAAAGGCCCACTGGCGCGACTCCTCGATAATACGCAGCACATAGTCATCGAGTTCATCCGGGGCAAAATCACCGCTGCGGGCCACGGGAATGACAAAATGCTTTTCACTCACAGTCGCCAGAGGCGCGGGTTGGCGTACGATTAATACCGGCTCGGTCTCGACATGTGGTGCCGCTACTGTCTCCTGTTTAGCAGGCTTATCAACATTCAAAGCCCCGGTGCTCAGGCCCTTACTACTTGGCCCCGTTAGCTGACAGGCCACTAGCGACAACACGCCGACCAGTAAGGCAGTGAATAAACTGAGCCGTCTTACCAGTAAACATACCTCACTATTCATGGCTCTTGCCCTCCCCGTGTAAAACCACAGTCCGCTTGTTGGGGCCAGGCCCCAGTAGTTCTTCAAGGGGCTGGCGATACAAATGTTGGCAGGGATAGTCACAGTTGTAGGGCACTAGTCGCCCCACTACCTGCGGCTGCTTCTCGAGCAAGTCATCGCAAATCGCTACAAATTTTTTCATCACACCCTTCCTTTTGTTGGTTTAAGGCTATTAAAGCCAAACAAACTGCAGGATTAATGCTGAGAAAATGGAGAAGTCATGGATTTATAGCGGCCGAAAGGGATCTCATTAAAACGAAGAGGTATGCTAGGCCCCGACGCCGCTAAAGGAAGATAAACCCACTTGAGCTATAAAATCGCCATTGTCGAGGACGACCCCGACCAGCGGCATAATTACGCCACGGCACTGGAAAAGCAGGGCTACGAGATCAGCGCCTACGCTGACCGAGCCAGTGCTCGCGAGGCGATGCGTACGGCGATGCCCGACCTGGTGGTGCTCGATATTATTCTCGGTAATGAAATCGATGCCGGCTTTCAACTGTGTCGCGAGTTACTCGCCATTGATCCCAGTCTGCCGGTACTCTTTCTCACCGAGCGGGTCGATGAAATTGATAAAATATCGGGCCTGCGTCTCGGTGCCTGGGACTACCAACCCAAGCCTGTCAGTCTGGGCTTTCTGGTAGAGCGCATCGCCTCCCTGCTGCGTTTAAAAGCTCTGCGCGACAATCCCGCACCCACGGCACACCCGGCTCGCACAACGGGCCACTTATCCATCGACGAAGATGCCATGCAGATTCGCTGGCGCGAGCAATTACTCGAACTGACCATTACCGAATTTCGCCTCATTGCTGCATTGGCACGCAGGCCCGGTTATCCGGTTGCCTACGAGGCCTTAATGCAGGCCACCATTCAGCAATACGTCACCCGCAATACCATCAATACCCACATGCGCAATATTCGCCGCAAATTCTGCGCCCTCGACAACGCCTTTGCCTGTATCGGCAATGAATACGGTCACGGTTATCGCTGGGTGCAAGAAAGCCCTGAATCCCCACAATAAGTGGCAGTGCAAGCATGAAAGTTGGCTCGCGCATTATCGGCCCCCGCCTGGGTAGCAAGTTATTACTGGCCGGTTGTGTCTTGCTATTGATTCCCTGGCTGGGGCTGCAATCGCTGCGCGCCATGCAGCAGTTTTTAACCGACGGTCAGGCCGAGGCGCAACTCCTCACCGCTAGCGGTATTGCCGCCCTGCTACATGGGCGTAAAGACCTGTTTGACGATAGTCCCGACAGCACCAGTCAACTGGCCGAACTGCCCCTCTACCCACTGCCGGGGCGGATATTACTCGACGGCTTTGCCGAAGACTGGCAGGGGCTGGAACAACACAGCAAACACTATGGCACGGCACCCGGCCCGACCTTCTCGCTCATTCTCGGGGAAAATAAACAGCGTATTTATGGCCTACTAAACGTCCGCGATAGCTCACCCGTGTATCGCCACCCCGCCTATTTACGACTCGACCACAGTGACCATGTGCGCTTTTATTTTAAGGGCACTGACAATATCGACCAACACTTACTGCTCACCTTTGAGGGCAAGGGTAAAATTAGCGCTTATACAGTCGATGAGGACTGGCGCATGGCGACACCGGGTCATCCCGACTATCGCCTGCAGGGCCATGTCGATATCGACGCCGAGGGCTACCGCATTGAATTTAGCCTGCCCCTGACTATGCTCGGTGAGCAGCGCCAGTTAGGGATTGCCGTGGCCGATGTTAGCGACCCCCGGCAGCGCACCATCACTCATATTAGCCGTACTTTTCCGCAGATAAACCAGGGTAACTATAACCGGGTGCTTATTCGCTCCGTGGCCACAGAGGCCATTATTCAGGGCCTGGAAAAGGAGGAAGCTCAAATCTGGGTGTTTGATCGGGACTTGAATGTTCGTGCTATCGCCGGTGGTTTGGCGGCTCAGAGGGAGGACTACCTCAACACGGAGGAGCAGCGCGCGACGCCCCTATGGCAGAGCGTTGTCGACGCCCTATTGGGCACACTGGTGGGCGCTACCCGCCAGCGACTGGAAGACTTCGACCCCTTGCAAACACTCAGCCGTGACGACGCACTGTTGCACACGGCCATCGGTGGGCTCGGTAGTACACAGCGCCGTGCCTCTCTCGATGGTCGCCATGAAATTATCGCCGCCGCTCAGCCGATTCGCGACGGCGACACCATTATTGGCGTGGTTTTAATCGAACAAAGCACGGCGACTATTTTGAGCCTGCAGCGGCATTCTCTGCAGCATATCGCCCTCTTATCACTACTCAGCTTAAGTGCCATCGTCATCGTCTTACTGCTGTTCTCAGCCCGCCTCACCTGGCGTATTACGCGACTGGGTGGCGATACGGATAGAGCCAGCGATGAATGGGGGCGCATGCAGCAAAGTGCGAACATTCGTGGCACCCATGCCGGTGATGAGATCGGCGACCTGAGCCGCAATATTGAACAGCTACTGGCCCGCTTAGCGCGCTACCAGCAATTTCTCAGCGCCCTGCCCCGCACCCTGCGCCACGAAATTAACAACCCTTTGAATACGGCCTCCACCTCCCTCGAACATCTGCAAACACAGGGTGGCGACAAAACCTATGTCGACAGCGCGCAGCGGGGCTTGCAGCGCATTAGCGCCATCGTCGACAGTTTGGCTGAAGCCGCCAGTCTTGAAGATGCGCTGAGTAGTGACGAAATACTGCCGCTTAATTTAAGCGCTTTACTGACGACCTATATCAAGCATCAGCGTCGCCGTTGCAACCACGAAATTGAGCTCACCACGCCTGCAGAGGAGGTCTGGGTACAGGGTTCCGATATTCATATAGAACAGCTGCTCGACAAATTGCTCGACAACGCTATCGACTTTTCCAGTCCCGACAAAAATATTGAAGTGAGCCTCAGCACCGACAAAAACCACTGTTTTTTACGGCTTAAAAACTACGGCCCAATCATTAAAGAGAGTGAAGTAGCGGCGCTATTCCAGCTCTTTCACAGCCGCCGTGTTGGTGGGCAAAGCCAGAGCGGCGCACAGCATCTCGGCCTGGGTCTGTATATCGCACGACTTATTTGCGAGCGTCACGGTGGTGACTTAAGCGTGGCAAACCTCAGCAGTGGTGATGGTGTGGTTTTCACCGCCACCCTGGCACTAACCAGCCCTGGGCAGAAATAAGCCCTTGTTCTGCACTATCGTTTATAATCCCCGCCGCTAGCGGGCCTGCACCCCACCCTGCTAGCTAGACATCATCGATCCTATAAACCATCGCTGCCCTGGGCCAAAAAATGATCCTACTCAATGCCTCATACTTCGTCGGTAAAGGTTTACACCGCGAGTGTTATATCCACCCCGACAATGAGCACCGCTGCATCAAGGTCGTCGTCGCCGGTGATATGTCGGAGAGTAAGCGCGAACAAAGTTACTACAAGTTGTTGCAGAAAAGAGATATCTGCTGGGACATACTGCCCCGCTTCCACGGCCTTATCGAAACCAACAAGGGCGCTGGCGCCGTATTTGATTTGATCCGAGATTTCGACGGTGAAGTCTCAAAAACACTCGAGCATTATCTTTCTACCAAGTCTTTAGACAGCACAGAAAACCCAGGCATTAGCCAGGCCATTAGCGTGTTCAAACAGGAGCTCTATCGACAGTCAATTATCACTATGACCCTGTCGCCAAAGAATATTATGTATAAAAAAACCGCCGCCAACGAGGGGCGTTTAATCCTTATCGACAATATCGGAAATTCGGATTTTATTCCTATTTGCAACTATATTGACTCACTGGCAAAAAAGAAGATTACTCGAAAGCTGCTGCGCTTTGAGCAGACCGTATTAAAAATGTGCGCCCACAATATTGCCTTGCAGCAAAGCCTGTCGAGCTAGCTTTTTGACTTTATGCTTACTGAATTAATCTTTAACAAATGCAGATTTATCGAGCCAATATCACTCAACGACCAGACTTAAATTCAGTTCTTTATTTCCGCGTTTAACGGTGAGAGGGATCTCTGTACCCGGTGCAAAATCGAGTAGCAAGCGCGTAATCGACCGTAAATTTTTAATCCGCCGGTGGGCGAAACTCAGCAACTCATCCCCCTCTTTTACACCCGCCTTCGCAAAGGGGTAGGCCTGATAAACCTTGAGTACTTTAATCACATCACTGCTGTCATTGCTGCGCGTTACTTTAATACCCATTTTGTAACGATGTTTACCGTCCACGCCAATTTCCATAATCTCTTCTGACAAGGCGCCTTCAACTTTCCGGTTTATCATACTGCGAATTTCCTGTGCCTCATGCTGCATATTTTGCGCGTCAAGAATGGAGGCTAAAGTCATCAGGTGCTGCACATTGGAGCGACTATCATAGCGCCCGAGCACTTTTCGCATAAGAACTTCAGCCTCAGTATGTTGGCCATTAGCGTGAAAAAGCCGGGCCGCAAGGGCACGAAAATCTGATTTACCCGTACCCTGCGAAATTAAATCAATTAGTGACAAGCGCTCGCTCATGCTCAGGGAAAAAAATGCCTCGCCTGTAATGGGCTGCTGTTGATCCGCGGCAATCAGGGCACTACTCAGTAAACCCACCGCTTTATTGGCGGCACGAATACTTTGTAATGTCTGCTGCTCCTCCTTCAACTCGATGGCTCGCCTCAACGTCAGCAGGGCCAGGGCATAATCACCCCGCTCCGCTTGCACGCGACCAAAAGCAGTCACATAAATGGCCTCATTCGGCTCGAGGGTTTGAGCCTTCTGCAAGAGAAGATAGGCTGCCTTAGTTTCATCATTTTCAAACAACCATTCCCCGTACCAATACTTGGCATCCGCATCCTGTGGGGCGAGTTTATTGGCTTTGCGGAAGAGCTCATCAATGCCCATCGGGCTTTCCCAGCGCCGGTCATACTGTAATAAACGCCCCAGCGTAATGTAGACCTGCGCCAATTGCGTATCGCTAAGCGCACTCTCGACCAGACTAAAACCGCTGGTTACCAAATCGGGCATAATTACCAGCTTTTCATCGGGCATCTGCAGGCCATAGTAGTCAACTTCCCGCAGCAGGTTTTGCCCGCGCAGTAAAAAATAGCGCAGCCGTAGCTGTTCATTGGCAGGTTCAATAGCGAGCGCTTTATTCAGGCTCAGCTCGGCATAGTCCAGATTATCGAGCTTAAAGAAATGATCGGCGGTGTTTAAATAAGTGGTAAACAAGCTGCGCTGCTGCACTTGCTGCTGAATATAAAAATAGCCTTCCTTGAGACCGAAAATAAGACTCAGCAAAGCGGTGAAAATACCCAGCACAGCAACAAGTCTTTTAAACAGGGACTGCTGCGTCGAAGCCTTTATCTGCAGCTCATGACAGTGGGGGCACTTCAGTGCGCGGGGGTCAATGGGGCAAAAACAATAGCGACAGCTCACCCTTGTGTCGGTCGTTTGTACGCTGCTAATGTCACTCCCTCCGCGCTGTATAAGCAGTGATGACATCACTGCTTATAAGGCCCATCCCTCACTGCCACTGCCAGCATGACGACCTGAGAAGTATGTGGGCTACACTGCGCTCATGCTTCGCACCTCCCTCAGCCATCGATTAATCCTCGCACTACTGTTCATTAATTAGAGGGCGCCGTCGATTCTTCTGTGACGCCAATCAGCTCAATTAATCGGCTGTTTCAACCCGGTTTCGACCCTTGTTCTTCGCCTCGTAAACGGCCTCATCGGCACGATTGAATAAATCGATAAAGCCCTCGCCACTGGCCAATTGTGCCAGGCCGAAACTGGCGGTTATTGACAGGCTCTGGACATGGCTGTCCTGGAGGATTTTGCGCACAGCTTCTGCTTTGTTGGCCCCAGCCTCCCGATCGCAGGCATCCAATAAAAACACAAACTCCTCGCCGCCAAAGCGCGCGACAACATCTTCATTGCGGCTTTGCTGTAAAAAAATACTGGCGACATCACGCAGCACCGCATCGCCAACACTGTGGCCATGTTCGTCATTCACCACCTTAAAGTGGTCAATATCAACCATCAGCAAACACAGGGGCTGGTTGTGACGATGTGCCTGGCTAATTCTTTTCGCTGCCACGTCGATCAAAAAATGGCGGTTATATAAGCCCGTCAACTGGTCGCGCATGGCCAAATTGCGCAGGGCATCGCTCTGTTGCTTGAGGGTTATGTGTGTGGCGATGCGAGCCTCGACAATGGCCGGCGAATAGGGCTTGGTAATATAGTCAACGGCACCCATACCCAGGCCCAGTTCCTCCTCTTCCACCTGGTCTTTGCCGGTGACAAAAATAACGGGGATATGCTTTGTCGCCTCCGCAACTTTCAAGCGCTCGCACACTTCGTAACCATCCATATCGGGCATTTGAATATCGAGCAGAATAAGGTCGGGCTGGGGCTCGGCTTTGGCTAATTCGATGCACCGTAGGCCACCCGTAGCCACTTTTATTTGATAGCTATCTTTGAGCAGGCCCGCGAGTAGCTGGATATTCGCAGGTGCGTCATCGACAATTAAAACAATTGGCTTTATTTCCACATTTTGCTCCCCAGTAATTTCATCCACTCGAGCATTAATCCGTAACCTTGCGTAGTGTGCCAGATCACCCGCACAGGCAACGGCGCCCTTCAGGTCAAACTGGTTTAGCTGTTCACGTAAACTGTCCAACAGAGTATCTTCGGGCTCCCGCCAGCAGTAAGAGCGCAGGGGCAGCAGGTCAGCGCTGTCAACATAATTACCCCGTGCCAAATTGGCACTCAACTGGTCAATTAGCAGAACGAATTCTTCCAATCGGCCCAACTCGGGCTGATTGAACAGGAGCTCGTCCCTATCCTGCTCAGCAGGCTGCAAGGCAGGGCAAGCCCCGGCTTTATCAAATATCGACATCCTTTATTCCACGTCCATGCTGACTAAATGCACTGAAATTCCCTATAAATCCCTGTCATCAACTGTCGTTGCCCGTGCTTCTCGACGAGGCCCCATTTATTCTTCGCTGGTCAGTACAGCAGCCAACTGGTTTAGGGAAACCAGTGCTGCCGGCATATCAAACTGGCTCAATTGCTGGCTCAGAGCTGTCAACAAGGCTTGTTCTGGGCCCTCTTGGCAGTGGGCTTCAAAAGGCTGTAGATCCCCGGCATCCACATAACTGCCCTGCTCCAGCTTTGCTCTCAGCTGCTCAATAAGCAGAACCCGTTCGCCCTGGGTCTCTGACTGGGCCGGGGCAGCAACGGGCGCTGAGGCCTGTACCTGTGTATATTCTTCTAAGTTTAGATACAACTGGCGATATTGCTCGGCAAAATTTGTCCATTGACGCTGTAGGTCTTCGCTCTCGCCCTGGCTTGCAGACTGCTCCATGGCTGCCGCCAGGTGTTGTAAGCGCTGCCCGCTCAGATTGCCGGCAATACCCTTGATGGTATGTGCCAAACTGCTCACCTGGGGCAAGTCTTCGTCGGCGACTGCCTGTTCGAGCTGCTCCACCTGTTGAGGCATATCGAGGATAAACTGCTGCAATAAGGTCAGCATCAACGATTCATTGCCCCGCACGCGCCTCAGCAGGCCCTCCCTGTCCCATACCGGGTGCTCCTGATCTGCCTCCCCATGGCTTTCGGGCCTTGTTGTCTGCTCGCCACGACCTGCCCCTTGCCCCTCGGGAGTGGGTGCGGATGAAGTGGCGGCTGGTGACTTGGCCGCACTCAAACCCTGGTATTGGGTCAAAATACCCTCCAGTAGATCAGGGTCTATGGGTTTGGCAATGTAGTCATCCATGCCCGCCTCCAGGCACTTCACTCTGTCCCCCGCCATGGCGTTGGCGGTCATCGCAACAATGGGAATATCACGGTAACGCGCACCGGCATCACCGGCGCGAATTTTAGCCGTCGCTTCATAGCCGTCGATTACCGGCATCTGACAATCCATAAAAACAAGCTGGTACGGTGCATCGGCGGGGGCCGCTTGCAAACTCTCTATCGCCACGGCACCGTTTGCGGCAATATCCGCACAGTAACCCATGTCCTCCAACAAGCCCTGGGCAACGTGCTGATTAATAACATTATCTTCAACCAGCAGCAGGCGAAAGCCACTATTGGGCAATGACAGTGGCGGACTGCCGCCCTCGGTAGGGGCATCCAGGCTGCGTAAATAATTGGGGGTGACCAGGGGACTGGCAGCCTGCAGGGCCTCACCCCCACCCAGCACTACCGCCAAGGCGTCAAACAGGTCGGAGGTGGTGGTCGGCTTGGGGAAGTAGGCGGCAAAACCCATCTTGGCAAAAAACTGTGCGTCCCCCGGTTCACTCATCGAGGTCATCATAATCAGGGCCGTTGACTGAAAGCGCACGTCGGTGCGGATTGTGCGACCCAGCTCGGCACCATCCATGTTTGGCATTTGCATATCAATAATCGCTACTGGGAAGGGCTCCTCGGCCTGTTCATTAATAATCCTCAGTGCCGCGTCGCCACAATCCGCCTCAGTGACATAGGCGCCCCAGAGGCTGAGCTGCTGCTCGAGCACCTCGCGATTAGTGACATTGTCATCAACCACCAAAATACGCACCCCGTGCAAATCGACCACCGGCCTGACGATGGCCGCCTGCTCGCTAAGCCCCAGGCTTAGATTAAAGGCGAAACAGCTGCCCTTGGCCGGTTCGCTGGTGACGCTTATATCGCCACCCATCAAATGACAGAGTTTTTTAACAATCGCCAGGCCCAGGCCGGTGCCTCCAAATTTTCGCGTTGTCGAGGCATCAACCTGAGAGAAGGAATCGAATAAATGGCCAATTTGGGCGGAGGGGATACCCATCCCCGTATCCTCAACCGAGGCCTCCAGAATCATTTCCCCCACATCCCCGGCATACAGCGCGGCGCGAATAACCACCTCGCCCTCCGAGGTAAACTTTAAGGCATTGCTGATCAGGTTGACGAAGAGTTGGCGTATGCGTGTCGGGTCACCCAGCACCCGCGACTGTTCGATACGAGCGAGGTCGAGGACAATTTCCAGGCCCTTGCTCTGGGCCTGTAGGGCCATGCCCTCGGCCAGCTCACCGAGCAACAGGCGCAGGTCGAAATCAATCGACTCCATCTCCAGTTTGCCCGCTTCAATTTTTGAAAAGTCGAGGATGTCATTGATCAGGGTGAGCAGAGCTTCCCCGCTGGAGCGCGCCAGGCGCACCTGGTGGCGTTGCTTGTTATTGAGGTTCGTACTCGACAATAAATTGAGCATGCCCAGCACACCATTCATTGGGGTGCGAATTTCATGGCTCATATTAGCGAGAAAATCGCCTTTGGCCTGAGTTGCGGCCTCAGCCTCGTCCTTGGCCCGGTTCAATTCCGCCGCCACTAAGGTCTGTGCGGTAATATCACTAAAGCTCCAAACCTGGCCCGCCGCGCCATCGGGTAACTGCAATTCCCGGGCGTTGTATTCGACAATGCGGCCACTTTTAAAATGCATAGCACCTGCCGAAAACAGACCTCCACTACTGATTATGCCCTCGACCACGCGGCCAAAGGGGTCATCCTCAACCAACCTGTTGGTAATATCGACGAGCATAGTGCGAACATCACCAAACAGTACCGCCTCGGTATTTAAGCTCATTAGCTCGAGGAAGCTCTGATTGTGGTGCAGGGCCTTGCCGTGCTCATTAATCACGATAATACCGTTATCCGTGGCTTCCAGTGTCGCCTCGACAATGGCCAGAGAATTATCATTTTGCAACTCGGCCATTTTGCGCTGAGTAATATCCGAGCGAATGGCAATGTAGCTTTTGGTTTTACCGGCACCATCCACCAGCGGCATAATGGTGCTATCTACCCAGTACAAACTGCCATTTTTTGCCCGGTTGCAGACTTCGTCGCGCCAGACCCCGCCCCGTGCCAGCGTCGCATAGAGATCTAAAAAGAAGTCCTTTGGATGATGGCCCGAGTTCAACAGACGGTGGTTCTGGCCTATTAGCTCTTCTTCGCTATAGCCACTGATCGCTGTAAATTTAGAATTGACGAATGTAATGGTGCCGGCGGTGTCGGTAATCGCCACGATAGCGTGTTGATCGAGTGCAAACCTCTGCTCTTCCAGCTCCGCCAGGGTTTCCTGCATTTGTAAGGCCGTAGCCTGCAACTCATTTTCAAAGGCCTGGCGAGCCACCAGCATGAAATTAAACGCCTTTGCCAGCTGGGCAATTTCATCGTTGGAAGTGACAAGTACTTGATGCTCGAGCTCCCCCGCTGCAGCCAGCTCAATATTGTCGACCAGACTCTTCAGGGGCCGGGTAATGCGTCGCGACACCAGGGCAGCTACCACTAACACCAGAAAGAATACCGTCACCAGAATGATAATCGTCAATTGAGCCATCCACCGTGCCGGCGCGAGGGCCTGAGAGGTATCGACTTCTGCTATCAAACCCCATTCAACCTGACCAATGCGCAAGGAGTGGTGCACTCCAATGACCTTTTTACCCGCGGGGCCAATATAGTCAAAAGTCTGCTCAGCAGGCTGACCCCCGGCGGTTTCAGTCCCCACATGTTCTGCCAGCCAGAGTCGAGATTGTTCGGTATCGATCTTCTTGAACAGGATATCGTCCGGCGAAACAATGGTGCTACGTGATATAAGATCGCTACCGACCAGATAACTCACCTGCGAGGCACGACTCAATGCGGTCGCGGCCGTCAATTCAGTAATGGTATCGACTTTCAATTGCACCGCGAACACACCCACCTTTTCACCGTGTTCATCAATTAGCGGGGCCGTCAAAAACCCCGTAACGATATTGCCACTGGGTTCGTAACGCTCATAGTCAGAAAACAGGGTCTCACCGGTGTCCAGGCTCTGACGCACAATATCGGCAAATTGCGTCTCGCGGTGGGGGCCGGTGAGTAGATTGCTACCCAGGTCGGTCTCTTGTTTGATGCTGAACAGTACATTGCCCTTCAAGTCGATTAATAAGAGATCATAATAGTAGGCATAAATCTGCATTAACTGCACCAGGTCGCCTTTATGACCGTCAACCAATTGTGCCCATTGATAAGAAGCGACGAAGTCGGCGGGGCTTTTACCACTGTTGCTTAAACCCTCCGTCAGGGCCTTAATAAAATCACTATTTTGTCGGCTTTCAGCCTGTACACGTAAATCTTTAAAACGAAAATCAAACCAGTTATTAATAAAGCGGCTTTGTTCGGCGGTAACTTCACGCAGACTAAGCTCCGCGTTTTCACGTAGGGTCCTTACACTCTCGCTGTAGCCGAACCAACAGACCAGGCTAAGAGGGATTAAAGACAACATTAAAAACCAGTAAAGGATGGTGCGAGTTAGGCCCGCTTTGGTAAAAAGATTGGCTATAGAGCGATATTGCTCAGCGTCCGACATATTCGATTCCCACATGAAACGAGCGACCCACTAGCGGGTGTCCATAGTAAACCCGATGAAAACCCAGACTATTGAGCATTATTTTTATTATTTTCAAGCACGTCAAAGCGCGTATCGGCAAAGCTATCAACATCAACCTCCTGAGTGAGTAAGCCCGCCTTTATAGCGTAGTTCATAATTTGTTTTAGGCCCGCTTTATCAATATTTAGCTGTTGATAATTAATGACCCGCAAACTGGCATCGAGGCTCGCGACAATGGCCGAGGGATTGTGAGCCGGTATATGCCGGCGAATCATCTCGACAATGAGCTGCATCGACTCGCCCCCCGCTTCTCGCGCCGCTTCAATATCGGCACCGGCGCGCTGAATATAGGTCATCACTTCCTGCAGTGCCGCAAATTTATCGGCAATCGCCCGATCCGTGGCCAGAGCAATACACTCCACATGCCCACCCGGCCAGGGCATGACATCTTTTGAATACCAGGCAACGTGGCCAAAGCCACCGGTTTCAACCACATCGGCCCAGGGCAGGGATTGTTCAAAGGCGGCGGGCTCGGCGCGATTACTCTTACCCTTGATAAAGGCTGGCGCCTTGGGTGGCGGCACCGCCACGGGTAGCACATCAACACCCGCATTTAGATCCAGGCCCATCGCCAGCCCATGCTCCTGAAGATAGCGATACAGCACGACGGTATGGGTCGAGTAAACATGGGGGACACCAACCACGGTGGGCGCACTGCGCTGCCGGCGAAATTGCTTTAAAACCTCGGCAAGCTCAGCGCCAGGTTTACGCTCTTGACGCAGCGCCGGTAGCGTTATTTGTTGCTTAATAAGGTCGTTAATGGCCAGGGCATTGCCATCGCGGTGCATTAAGCCAATCCAGCGAAACGCCGGTTTTTGCTGATACATATCCAGCGCCAGTGGCGTCATCACATAGGCCATGTCGGCATCCCCCGACTGAAAATAGGCCCGCAGTAAATCCCAGTTGCCCATTTGCTCAATCTGAAAGTCGGCGTATTGCATGTCCTCCCGGTAGCGCTCGTAGGCCACGATAGCGGCGTAGTGATCGGCGAGGGGAATATACAACGCTTTAATAGTTTGGCGCTGTTGTGCTGCGGCAAAAACCAGTGCCGGCCAGAGAGTCAGCAGTAGCCAGCAAAGCAGCCTTGCGTAGTGATGCGACACCAGAGAAACAAGTATCCAGCCCCTGGGAGTCCTTTGGTTATTTCTCGTCGACGCCTGTCTTGTCAGCATCCTTCCATCCTCAAGTGGCAGCGTGCACAAAAGCTAATACTGAACGAACTTAGAGTATAGGCAGGGGCGGAGGGATTGAGAAATAACTCTCAAAAAAAAACGGCGGCCCCAATGGCCACCGTTTTTCGTACTACCGTTTACAGCGTAGTGTTGGCTACTTATTTCAGCACAAAGCCGTCGTAATTATTGGCCGCAACATCGTCACACTTGGCCTTGTAGTTTGGCGCACCACCGGCGTAGAGCATAAACATGCGCTTCTTGTCGGGGTTGTTGACATTGGTGCCCATAAACCAGGAATCGGCGGTGGGGAACAGTGTCATCTGTGCCAGCTCGTCGACGTGAACCGTCCAGTCATCTTCGGCCTTTTGCGTGGGCTGAATTTCATTGAGCTTGTTGTCGCGCATATGGCCAACCAGGTCGCTGACCCACTCAACATTCTGCTCGATGCAACGGGGAATATTACAGAAAGTCGCACCGTTGTGCGGGCCAACCAGAGTAAACAGGTTGGGGAAGCCCGTGGTTTGCATACCGAGGTAGGTGCTGGGGCCGTCGGCCCACTTATCGACCATTTTCTCACCACCGATACCGGCGATGTCGATACGGCGCAGCGCACCGGTGACGGCGTCAAAGCCTGTGGCGTAGATAAGTACGTCAACATCGTACTGCTTGTCGCTGCACTTCACACCAGCGGGCACGATTTCTTCAATCGGCGTGGCATTGAGGTCAATCAGCTTGACATTGTCCTGGTTGAAGCACTCAAAGTACTTGGTTTCCATCGGGACACGACGCGTGCCAAAACCGTGATCTTTAGGGATCAACAACTCGGCGACGTCGGGATTGTCGACGCGCTGGCGGATCTTCTTGGCAATGAACTTGGTGATGATTTCATTGGCTTCGGGGTTGGTCATAATGTCGGAAAAGTTGCCCAACCAGATACCAAAACCGGGCTCTGCGTAGAGCTTCTCAAAGAAGGCTTCGCGCTCTTCCTCGGAAACAGAGGCTGCCTCGCGCTCGTCAAAGGCGTGCAGGAAGCCGCCAAAGGTGGCGTTGCACTGGTCGAAAATTTCCTGGGCATTTTCTTTGTTGTGCGCGCTTTCTTCGGCATCGATGGGGCCATTATTCAGCGGCGCACACCAGTTGGGAGCCAATTGAAAGACCGTCAGTTCTTTGGCTGTTTTGGAGATCTCTTGAATAACCTGAACACCGGTGGCGCCGGTGCCGATGACACCTACGCGCAAGCCACTAAAGTCGTTGGCCTTCCAGCCGCTGTCGCCGACAGGCCAGCGGGCCGTGTGGCAGGACTCACCGGCATAGCTATCGCGACCGGGAATATTGGGCAAGGTGAAGGCCGACAGTGGGCCGGTGGCGGAAATGACGAACTTGGCGCGGGCTGTGCTGCCGTCGTCCAGTTCAACTTCCCACTCGGTATTGGCTTCGTCGTAAGTGGCTTTGGCAACGCGGCTGTTGAACTGAATATCTTTGCGTAGCTCAAACTTGTCGGCGACAAAGTTGAGGTAGCGCTTGGTTTCGGGCTGGGGAGCAAAACGCTCGGTCCAGGTCCACTCGTCAATAATGTCTTTTGACCAGGAGTAGGCGTAGGTGTAACTCTCGGAATCAAAACGGCAACCCGGGTAGTTGTTCCAGTGCCAGGTACCGCCAACGCCGTCGCCCGTTTCAAAAACCTTAACCTTAAAACCCTGCTGACGCAGTGTGTAGAGCTGGTACATACCAGCAATACCCGCGCCCATCACAATGGCGTCGTATGTGTTTGATGATGTCATATCGTTTCCTCGTTAGATATCTCTGAACAAAATGTAATGCTTGATTCACTTTGGCCTTGTAATTGATCTTCTGACAAGAGAGCACAGTACATCCTCAGACCTTAAAACAACCTTACTAACAACGACTTACAAAAAGAATGAAAGCTTATCGCAATAAAGTAGCGGCACATAGTATCACCCCAAATGCCAAAGCCAAAGCCACGCCAGGAAAGGCTAAAACGCCGTATTCAGGGTACTATTGAGTACCTCGAGTAGTCTTCATCAAAGCCCAGCTAAGACTTGAGCTGCTGCAAACTTAAGGGCTTAATGGTTAAAAAGTCACATACAACTGGCGGAGAGAACTCGTTGCTCCGCCCCCTGGATAAGCCTATTCAACAGCACACTAAGGCCTGGCAATTTTTCTGGGCCAGCACGGCTTATCCCCGCCTCACCCTGTGTCTGAGCATCTGCCTGATCCTCCTCTTTGTACGCTTTATTCCGACCCTGGAAAAAGACACCCGCAGCGATGCCTTTATGCCGGAGGATCACCCCGCCCTGCTATTGAGTGAAAAGGCACGACAAACCTTTGGTCTCGGTGATCCGGTGATCATTGCCATTATCAATAACGGCCCCCAGGGGGTATTTAATACTCACACATTACAACTCGTCGACTGGCTAACCAGTCAACTGGAAAACATCGACAACCTTGACCCCGAGGGCATTACCAGCCTGGCCACGGAAAACAATATTATTGGCTCGGTAGAGGGGATGGAGGTCGAACCCTTTTTCGAAACCCTGCCCACCACTGACGCCGCTGCGGCCGCCATTAAAAAAGCCGCTATGGCCTTTCCCCTCTACGTCGGTACGCTGGTGGCTGAGGATGGCTCGGGCACCTTGATTATTGCCGAACAGCTTGATGTCAACCAGGCGCAAGCCACCTACCAGGCCTTGCTGACACTGGCTAACAGTGCCACATTAAATGCCGATGAAAGTATTCATGTCGCCGGGGAAGGCGCACTGACTGGATACTTTGGCACCTATATTGATGCCGATGCCTCGCGTATTTTACCCCTCTCGGCGCTGTTCATTATCGTTCTCTGCTTCGTTGCCTTTGGCACCCTGCGCGGCACCTTAATTCCCAGCTTTGTAATACTCGCCACCGCTGCGTCGGCTATTGGTTTAATGGCCGCACTGGATGTCAGTTTCTTTATTATCACCAATGCTCTGCCGGTGGTCTTAATCGGCATTGCCGTCGCCGACTCCATACACATACTCACCGAGTACTACGAAGCCGCAGCTCAGCAACCCACATCTAGCCCCCGGGAATTAGCGGCCACCACCATGAGCCGCATCTGGCGTCCCATCACCCTGACCTCGCTGACCACCATCGCCGGTTTTTTTGGCCTCAGCATCGCCTCCATCATGCCGCCGATGAAATACTTTGGCCTCTTCGCCCTGTTTGGCGTCGGCATTGCCTGGCTCTACTCGATGTTCGTGGTCCCCGCCCTGCTGAGCTTACTGAAACCACAAACCAGCCGCGCCTATGAAAAAAGCACCCAGCCAATCAGCGCAGACTATTCAGAGCTGAGCCTGCCCAGTGAGCAAAGGGCAGATGACATTGACCGCGAACACCCCGATAGTTTTGCCAAAGCGGTGAGCTGGCTCGGTAAATTGACCCTCGACCACCCCCGATCTTTTCTGCTGCTGGGCATACTCGTGGTCGCCGCTGGGATACACGGTGGTCTTAAAATCGAAATGGATGAGTCTTTAATTCAGGCCTTTCAGCCCGACGAGCCAATTATTATCGCCAATGATGCGATCAACGCCGCCTTCGACGGCACCTATTTTCTCGATATCATGGTTGAAACTGAAAATACGGAGGATCTTTTCAAACCGGAAAACCTGCAGAGAATCGAAGCTCTGCAAGCCCACATGGCAGAGCACCCCTTTGTCAAAAGCAGCACCTCGGTGGTGGATTATTTAAAACAAATGAATCGCGCCATGCACGGCGATGCCCCCGAAGCCTACCGCCTGCCGGAGAGTGTCGAACTCAGCGCCCAGTATTTCTTACTGTATTCCGTCACCGCCGACCCCACTGACTTTCACGACATTATTGACTACGACTACCGTATGGCGAATATTCGCATCAGTCTTGAAAAAGAAAACTACAAAACCATTGCCTCAGTGATCGAATATCTCAATAGCTATCTGCGCACCACCTTTAATACTTCACACATCACTGCCCAGCCCACGGGACGCGCCAATATTAATTATGAGTGGATGCAGCGTCTCGGTGACGGCCACTTCGTCGGCCTGGCGGTCACCCTGGCCCTGGTCTTTATGATGGCGACGCTGAGCTTTCGCTCCCTCAGCGCCGGGCTGTTTTGCCTGGTGCCCATCGTCACCACCATCTTTGGTGTGTATGCCTACATGGGCTACGCCGGGGTGTCACTTTCCGTCAGCTCCTCGATGTTTGCCGCTATTGCCATCGGCCTCGGCGTCGATTTTTCCATTCATACCGTCGAGCGGCTACAGGTGCTGATAGGTCACAGCGATAAAGTCAACGACCAAACGCTGATGGCCCTGTTCCCCTCCACCGGTCGCGCCCTGCTGTTTAATTTTCTCACCCTGGCCACCGGCTTTGGCATGCTTATTTTTAGTAAAGTGGTCATCCTGCAAGAGTTCGGTATTTGCGTGGCACTATCGATTACCCTCAGTTTTCTTGCCAGCATGATTTTATTACCCGCCATGGCTAAAATATTTCAGCCACGATTTTTGGGCTACACTGCCACACCCTAAAATGACTTTATGCGGCATTAAAAAGGAATACTATTTTTGAAATCGATCCTGCGACGTAGCGCCCTACTGAGTATCTGCACGACTATCTGTGCTGCCCCGCTTTTCGCCCAAAGCTCGGAAAACACCAGTGAAGCCGCGTTGCCAAGGGCTGAAGATGTTGTTGCACACATCAATAGCCGCGATGAAGGTGAGGCCGTCAGCCGTAAACTCAGCATTGAAATGCGCGACAAACGCGGCAAAACCCGGCATCGTGAAACCAGGAGTTATCGCAAATATTACGCCGGGGAAAAGCGCACCGTTATTTTTTATCTCTCGCCAAAAAACATTAAAGACACCGCCTTTTTAACCTACGACTATAACGACCCCGAACAGGAAGATAGCCAATGGCTCTACCTGCCGGCACTGCGTAAAGTCAGGCGTATCTCCGCCTCCGACCGAGGCGATTACTTTCTCGGCACCGATATGACCTATGAAGATATTAAGCTGGAAACCCGAGTCTCAAGCGCTGACTTTAATTTTCAAACCATCGGCACCTGTGACGCCGACGACAAGCCCGGCTTGCAAATTCAGGGTACGCCAAAAAGCCAGGAGATAGCTCGCGAACTTGGTTACAGTAAAACCCTGTCCTGCGTCGACAATGAAATCTGGATGGTTCGCCACAGCCAGTTTTGGGATATTAAAGGCAATCTTTTAAAGACCGTAACGATCAGCAATATTGAGCAGATTCAGGGTATTTGGAGCCAGCAAAATATTGACGTTGAGAATCATAAAACCGGGCACAGTACCCGCCTGATTTTCAGTGAAATCGATTACCAAAGCCCGGTACCTGAGGATATTTTCACCACCAATGCGATTAAACGCGGACTGTAAAAACCTAGCCGTGTTGACATTCGCTAGCGCCAAAGTAGCTGCCAACAAGACCTCGGTATTAATAATAAAAAGTCGTTATTTATTAACAGCTATTGCCACCATTATTTTCGCCGGCCTCGGCACGCTACATAGTCCTGTTCTACAGGCCGCCGGCTTGCAAAGTTCTGTTATCGCCAGTGCTTTATGGAGTGCCGACAGTGGCAATTTTAAACGGCAAAACTATCAATTCACCCTCGAGCCCGAATTCATTCTACGCTTTGATAACAGGGCAAAGCTCACCGCCCTGAGCCGACTACGCAGTATTAGCCTCGACGCCCTGTCACCGGAAAATGTCACCGACAATGCCTATAGCCCCTACAGTAAGCCGCTTTTTATCGGCAATAGTAGCGAGTTTGAACTGCGTGAATTTTATCTTGAAATCCCCAGCGAGAATTATTATTTCACCCTCGGTAAACAGCAAGTGGTGTGGGGTAAGGCCGACGGCTTAAAAGTACTCGACATCGTCAATCCCCAGTCCTACCGCGAGTTTATTCTGGAGGACTTTGACGACTCACGTATTCCCCAGTGGCTGGCCAATATCGAGACCAATATCGGCGCGTGGGACGCTCAGTTTTTGTGGATACCCGATCAAAGCTACCACGTACTGGCTAGCGAGGGCGGACTGTACACGCCCACCTCTCCCCTGTTGCTGCCCCAGGCCCCACCCGCCGGGGTCAGCGTCGATGTCGAGCCCATTGAGCGCCCGGAACGCCTATTGAAGGATTCCGATATAGGGCTGCGTCTGTCGCGTTTCTGGAAGGGCTGGGATCTCAGTCTCAACTACCTCTACCAGTACGACAACTTCGCCCTGCTGTACCAGGAAAGGTCACTCACCGCCGTTGGCCCCCACGTCACCATCGAGCCCCAATACCGCCGCACCCATGTGCTGGGCGGCAGTTTTAGCAATGCCTTCGACAACTGGGTACTGCGCGGCGAGCTGGCCTATTTCACCGACCGCTACTTTCTCGCCGAGGGCTTAAGCGACAACGACGGTATCGCCAAAGGCAAAGAAGTGTCTTACGTGGTGGGCCTCGACTGGGCAGGGCTGGAAAATACCCTGATTAGCGGCCAGCTCTTTCAAAGTGTCGCCCTCAACCGCCAGTCAGCCACCGTGCGCGACAAAAGCGAGTCCACCTTGTCCCTGCTGGTCAATCACACCCTGCTCAACGAAACCCTGGAGCTGCGACTGATCTGGCTTGCCAACAGCAATATTGGCGACGGCCTGGTTCGTTTGCGCGTGAGCTATGAATGGCAGGACAATCTGAAAACCTGGCTCTCGAGTGATACTTTTTACGGCAGTGAAGAAGGGCTTTTTGGCCAGTTCGACGCTAACGACAGGCTGACCCTGGGTATAGAAATAGGCTTTGAGTAAAGAGAGACAGTGCAGCAACTGCCTCTCTTTTACGACTAACCCCGGCCCAGATAGGGCTGGGTGACCGGCAAAATTACCGACTCGAACAAGTTCACGTGGTCAGGTAACGAAGCCATAGTCACCACTAGCTCGGCGAGATCGTCCACCGCCATCACCCCTTCTTTCTCCGGCACCTGGGGGCTTTTTTCCCAGATGTCTGTCATCACATTGCCGGGATTAATACAGCACACGGCGATATTATAGGCCCGCAATTCCAGTGCCAGCGCTTTGGTCAAACCGGTGACGGCAAATTTTGAGGTGGTGTAGGGCGAGCTTTTCACCCGCGGCATTTGTCCGGAGATACTGCCAATATTGATAATGCGACCCTTTTTGGTCGGCTTCATCAGCCGCGCGGCACCGCGACAGCAGAGGAACATGCCGTTGACGTTGACATCCTGTACCTGCCGCCAGCTATCGTAGCTGAGCTCGTCGATACGACCGGAGATGGCCATGCCGGCGTTGTTGACGAGAATATCCAGACCTTGATTATGCTCTGCGACCAGCTCGAAAAGGGCATCAACCGAGGCCTCATCGGTAATATCACAAACACAGACTTGCGCCCGGCCACCCGCTGCACTGATTTCGGCGGCGACGGCCTTCATCTTCTCTTCATCGCGAGAGGCCAAAATCAATTTACAACCCTGCTTGGCCAGTGCGATGGCGATGCCCTTACCGATACCTTTACTGGCGCCGGTGACGACGGCGAGTTTATTGTCTAAGGATTCCATGTTGTGCCTCATTTTTGTTGTGGGTGTAATTTGTTGTCGGTGTAAATGGGTGTTAATAAAAAGGCGCCCGTAGGCGCCTCAAAACAGCAGAACAACTTTTAGGTGTTGTGGCCATTTTTAATAAGCTCATCAACCACTGAGGGATCGGCCAAGGTCGATGTATCCCCCAGGCTATCCAGTTCGTTGGCCGCGACTTTGCGCAAGATTCTACGCATAATTTTGCCGGAGCGAGTCTTCGGTAAACCGGGTGCCCACTGAATGAGGTCGGGCTTGGCAATGGCGCCAATCTCCTGCACACACATGGCGACCAGGGCTTTGCGCAAGTCTTCAGAGGGTTCGACACCGCCCATCAACGTGACGTAGGCATAAATGCCCTGGCCCTTAATATCGTGGGGATAGCCCACCACTGCCGCCTCTGCAACGGCTTCGTGCAGCACCAGTGCACTTTCGACTTCGGCCGTACCCATGCGATGGCCCGAGACATTGAGCACGTCATCGACGCGGCCGGTAATCCAGTAGTAGCCATCGGCATCGCGACGGACACCGTCGCCGACAAAGTAGTAACCGGGATAAGTGGAAAAGTAGGTGTCGATGGCGCGTTGATGATCGCCATAAATGGTACGAATTTGCCCCGGCCAGGAAGATTTAATCACCAGGTTGCCCTCACAGGCATCTTCCAGCTCTTTACCGTCGGCATCGACAACAGCGGGCTCTACGCCAAAGAAGGGCAGCGTCGCTGAGCCAGGCTTGAGATCGATAGCACCGGGTAAGGGGGTCAACATAATGCCGCCGGTTTCGGTCTGCCACCAGGTATCGACGATGGGGCAGCGCGATTCACCAATCACCCGGTAGTACCACTCCCAGGCTTCGGGGTTGATGGGCTCGCCCACCGAACCGAGTAGTTTAAGAGAGGAGCGCGAGGTGCTTTTCACAAAGTCATCGCCGGCACCCATTAAGGCCCGCAGTGCCGTTGGCGCGGTGTAAAACTGATTGACCTGGTGCTTGTCGATGACCTGCCAGAAGCGCGAGGCATCGGGGTAAGTGGGTATGCCTTCGAACATTAAGGTCGTCGCGCCATTACACAGCGGCCCGTAAACAATATAGCTATGGCCCGTCACCCAGCCGACATCGGCGGTACACCAGTAAATGTCACCGTCTTTGTAATCGAAGACATATTTGTGGGTCATCGAGGCCTGTAGCAAATAACCGCCCGTAGTGTGCAAGACACCCTTGGGCTTACCGGTGGAACCGGAAGTGTAGAGGATGAACAGCGGATCTTCGGCATCCATCGACTCTGGCGCACAGTCACTAGCAGCCTCGGCCATCGCTGCGGCGTATTGTATGTCGCGTCCTTCTTGCCACGCCACATCACCACCGGTGCGTTCGACAACAACACAGGTGTGGACGTTGGGGCATTGCTCGAGGGCGATATCGGCATTGCTCTTTAAAGGTACCGAACGACCACCGCGCAAACCTTCGTCGGCGGTAATCAACAACTGGCAGTCAGAATTGAGGATGCGATCTTTCAGGGCATCGGGGGAAAAGCCACCGAAGACCACCGAGTGCACCGCGCCAATGCGGGCACAGGCGAGCATGGCGTAGGAGGCTTCCGGGATCATCGGCATGTAAATACAGACCCGATCGCCTTTTTTAATGCCGCGCGCTTTCAGTACATTGGCCAGCTTACAGACCTGCTGATGCAGTTCACGATAGCTAATGTTCTTATCGACGCTGGGGTCGTCGCCCTCCCAGATAATGGCCGTTTGATCACCACGAGTGGCGAGGTGGCGATCGATGCAGTTGACGCTAACATTCAGCTTGCCGCCAGCAAACCAGGCCGCTTCGGCTTTGCGCAGGTCGTATTCGCAGACCTTGTCCCAGCTTTTATCCCAGTCCAGAAAGGCATTGGCCTGTTCCGCCCAGAAGGCATCGGCGTCGTTAATGGAGCGCTGATACATCTCCTGATAGGTTTCTTTATTGATATAGGCACTCTCGCGCCAGGCATCCGGCACCGGATGAACGGGAAACTCAGACATACTACCCCCTGTGTCAGTCAAATATGACGGCTAATAAAAGGCCGCCATTTTGTCACAACAGACTGGCTTTGTCATAGCGAGGGAGCTAGCGCATCGAGAAAGACCGGGCTTGAAAGATCGGGCTTTAGAGGGGAATAAAATCGAACCCCGCGACAGCGGGGTCAGGTATCAGGATACGGCTTGTACCGCGATAGTATTGGTGGTGCGCTCAACACTGTTGTCTTTGTTCAAATAGACCAGCTTGGGCTTGTGTTCCGCCATCTCTGCCTCGTTGAACTGGCCGTAGGTGGCGATAATAATTCTGTCGCCAACCTGTACTCGCCGTGCGGCAGCGCCGTTCATGGAGATAGTGCCACTGCCCGCCTCTGCCTGAATAATATAGGTGGTGAAACGCTCGCCGTTGTCGACGTTGTAAATATCGATTTGCTCAAATTCACGCATGCCCGCCAATTTAAGCAGGTCGCTATCGATGGCACAGGAGCCGTCGTACCAGAGCTCCGCTTGAGTAACAGAGCCCATATGTAACTTGGCTTTCAACATGTTGCTCAACATAAATAAAACCTCTACTTCTTCACTTCTGTCTGTTCTGCCGACGCATCGGCTTCGCCGAGTGTCATGCTGATATTGTCAATAAGACGCGCGCCCTTGGTAAACATCGCACCCAGTATGGTTAACTGACTGTCGTCGTGTGCCGCTGGCTCCAGCGTTTTCGAGTTGCGAATACTAACATAATCTGTACGAAAGCCACTTTTTTCAAGTGTTTTTGCGGCCTGAGTTTCCAGCGCCGTAAAATCACGCTCGCCGCCCTCGATTTGATCACGACACCAGCAGAGCATTTCATACAGCACTTTCACTTTGGGACGCTCGTCCTCACCCAGAAAGCCATTGCGTGAGCTTAGGGCCAAACCATCGACATCACGGGCGATGGCAGCACCGACAATAGCGACCGGAATACACAGATCTTCAACCATGCGCCGAATCACCGCCAGCTGCTGATAGTCTTTAATGCCGAAGATCGCCGTATCGGGCTGCACGATGTGTAGCAGCTTGGAGACCACGGTAGTGACCCCTTCAAAATGACCGGGGCGACTGGCACCACAGAGGATGTCCGTCATGGTTGGCACCACAACGCGGGTTTGATCGGCCATGCCATTGGGATAGATCTCATTCTCATCGGGATGAAAAAGAAAGTCACAACCCTCGGCTTCCAGCTTTTTCGCATCATTCTGAAAGGTGCGCGGGTATTTTTCCCAGTCCTCATTAAGACCAAACTGCAAAGGGTTAACGAAGATACTCACCACCACCACATCACACTGCTCTTTCGCCAGGCGCACCAACTGCAGATGGCCTTCATGTAAATTACCCATGGTGGGTACAAAGCCGATCGTTTCGCCACCCTGGCGCCGTGCTCTTATCTCCGTACGCAAACCGGAAACCGTGTGGTAAATATTCATCCTGCTCTCCAACTACCAAAGTGCTTCGTCACTTCGACTTTAATCTTCAGAAAAATAATCTCGGGCGAGATTTTCAAAACGCGTGTACTTGCCAACAAAAGCCAGCTTCGAGGTGCCAATGGGACCGTTTCTCTGCTTGCCAATAATAATTTCGGCAACACCCTTATCCTGGCTATCCTCGTTATAAACCTCGTCGCGATAGATGAAAATAATCACATCGGCATCCTGCTCGATGGCACCTGAGTCACGCAGGTCTGAATTAATCGGCCGCTTATTGGGCCGCTGCTCAAGATTACGACTCAACTGCGACAGTGCCAATATTGGGCAATCAAATTCGCGGGCAATAATTTTTAAATCCCGAGATATCTGCGAGATTTCCTGTACCCGGCCATCGGCCTTGGTACTGGCACTCATCAACTGTAAATAATCGATCATCACCAATGCCGGGCTGCCGTGCTCGCGGCTCAGCTGACGAATGCGGTTGCGCAGCTCCATCGGGCTAATGCCCGGCGTATCGTCGATAAACAGGGGGCGACCTTTGAGTCGTGCGGCGGCACCGGCGAGGCGAGTAAAGTCATCGGGGTCGAGATTGCCGTTGCGCATTTTCGTTTGATCAATCTTGCCCATCGACGACAGGAGACGAATCACCAACTGGTTGGCCGGCATTTCCAGGCTGAACACCAGCACCGGCTTTTCCTGATTGAGCATGGCGTGCTCAACCAGGTTCATTGCAAAAGAGGTTTTACCCATCGAGGGACGACCGGCGATAATCACCAGATCGGCCAGCTGCCAACCCGAGGTACTGGCATCGAGGTCGTTAAAACCGGTACTCAGACCGGTAATATCAGCATCACTGCCAAACAGCTGTTCAATGCGATCTACGGCCTGGCGTAGCAAGTCGGTGACATTCTGAAAGCCGCCCTCTTTGGGACGCCCCTCTACCACCTCTAAGAGACGACGCTCGGCCTCAGCCAATAACTTGCTGCTATCCCAGCCGAGGGGGTTATAGCCCTGCTGGGCAATCTCACTGGCCGCGAGAATCAATTTGCGCACAATGGAGCGTTCGAGAATAATTTGCGCATAGGCGCGGATATTTTCGGAGCTGGGGGTATTGCGAGCGATATTAACGAGGTAGCTATCCCCTCCGGCCTCATCGAGGCGATGCAGAGATTTAAGGGCTTCGGAGAGGGTAATCGGGTCGAGGGGCTGATCCTTATCGGCCAGTTCCTTCATCGTTTCAAAGATCAGACGATGATCCTGACCGTAGAAGTCCTCTTCTGTGATCAGAGAGGCAACGCTGTCAAAGGCATCGTTGGCCAACATCAATGCGCCAAGTACCGCCTGCTCCGCTTCTATGGAGTGGGGTAATTCAGGTATTTGCGTATTGGCAGTGGCGAGTTCAGTCATTGAGCAAACACAACCATGGGCCCAGGAAACGAGCACCCTACGGGACAATAATCACCAGAATGGTGAGAACAGATAGTCGAACAAGTAGCCACCCGATGAGCGGCCTGGTTTTGCACCTTAATATTCATAGCAGAAAAGTTTGTGCACCTGGCCATTTAACAGTTGGCCAGCAATTGTGCCAACAAAAGGTGACTCACTACAAGCCGTCAGGCAAAAACCTGTACGGCCTGTAGCACGAGCAGAGGCTTATTCTTCTTCTGCAACAACAACCTGAATGGTGGTTGATAAATCACTGTGCAGCTGGATAGAGACTTCAAACTCACCGAGTTCACGCAGGGCGCCCTCGGGCATTTTGACTTCACTTTTAGCCAGCTCAACACCGGCAGCGCTGACGGCTTCGGCGACATCGCGGGTACCAATGGAGCCGAACAACTTGCCTTCGTCACCGGCAACAGCGGTGATTGTGACACTAGCCAACTCGGCCAGAGCCGCAGCACGGGCCTCGGCCTTACCGAGCTTATCAGTAGCGGCGGCTTCTAACTCAGCGCGACGCTCTTCAAAATCGGCCAGATTTGCTTCGGTAGCAAAAACGGCTTTGCCCTGAGGAATCAGGAAATTGCGGCCAAAACCTGCTTTTACAGCAACTTTGTCACCGATAGTGCCTAATTTACCGACTTTTTCTAATAGTATTACGTCCATCACTCAACCTCTTAAATCATGCTGTTCAAGACGACCGGCGAGCTGCCAGTCGCGAACGAAAATCCATCACACTGTCGAGAAATCCCAACCCGATCAGCACCGAACTTAAAGGACCCAGTAATAACACCAGCCCCATATAAAAAACCACTATCCAACGCGTACCGAGACCTGCAAAAGCAACACTGTGGTGTACCAGAGCAATACCACTCAACAGCAATGGCAAACCCAGCAAGTTACCCCAGGTTACATACTCCTGCCCCAGCAAGTAACAGCCCATCAGGGCCGCAAACAATAGCGACGCACTTAACCGGTCAAAACGCAGGGCATGAAACTCGACGCCAAACCCACCGGGGTTATACAGCAACGACTGCCACCAACGTGCCAGTAGAAGAGCTGCTACTGCCGTTAAGGCAATAACCCAGGCTAGCAAGCCCGCAACAAACAAATCGCTAGGCTCAAAAACCAGCGCACTATTTTGCTGTTGCAGCTGGCGAAGCACTTCATTTAAGGCTTCGCGCATTGCACTCACCTCAGTCGCCAGCAATAATTTCATTGCCAGCCCGCTTAGCACACTCACACCAAGCATCACCTTCAACGCACTGGTCCAGGCGCGAGTCTGGGTTAAAGCACTCGCTCCGATCATCACTACCAGTACCGAAAATATGGAGGCCCAAACCATGGCGCCGTTCATATTTTCTGAGCCCACTAATATCACCAGGGGCAATATAGCCCAGAGCAATACCAGGGAACCCTCGGTGAGACCCTGTCGTAACACCACTAAACCGACTGCTGCCGGACTCACTAAGGGCAAAAAATTACCCAGTAGTGCAACCAGTGCCGCCTTAAAGCGACCAGCCATAACAAACTCAGCCAGAGCACGCATCGGCAAAAGCGGTGTCTAGTTCGCTAGTTTATTTGTGGCCGTCAGTGTAGGGCAACAAAGCAAGAAAGCGGGCTCTCTTGATAGCTGTCGCCAACTGGCGCTGGTACTTGGCTTTGGTACCGGTAATTCTGCTGGGCACAATTTTTCCAGTTTCGGAAACATTGGCTTTCAGAGTATCGAGATCTTTATAGTCGATCTCGGTAACACCCTCGGCAGTAAAACGGCAAAATTTGCGACGACGATTAAAACGTGCCATGGCTTATTCCTCCGCTTCGGCAGTTGGGGTTTCAGGGGCAGCTTCAGGCTCTTGCGCAGCAGCTTCGGCTTCAGCTTTTTTCTTTGCTTCTTCACGTGCAGTACGCTCAGCTTCGCGGCGAGCACGGCCTTCTTTCTCAGCCTTCTCAGACGCTTCAGCTTTCATGATATCGGTTTCTTCAGTGATCGCGCTATCGCGGCTAATCACCAAATTACGCAGTATCGCGTCGTTGTAGCGGAAGGTTGAAGTTAGCTCGTCGAGCTCTTCCTGGCCGCATTCAACGTTCATCAGAACGTAGTGGGCTTTGTGGATTTTCTGGATAGGATAGGCGAGATGACGACGCCCCCAATCTTCCAGGCGGTGAACGGTGCCACCGCTGGCAGTAACGATAGTCGTGTAGCGTTCCACCATGCTGGGAACCTGCTCACTTTGATCCGGATGTACAATAAATATAATTTCGTAATGGCGCATTATGCCTCCTTACGGGTTAAAGCCACCCGCTATTCGCGGTGTGACAAGGAGAATCCCGGCAACAAGCCGGGATCGGGGGCGCGAATTTTAGGGCAAGTTTGCTGAAATAGCAAACATCACCCGCCTCATCCGCATAAAAAAAGGACTGCACATCGCAGCCCTTTTCTGGAGATTAAACTCGCAATTAATACGAGCGCGGCAAACCCAGTACATTGGTCGAAATAAAGTTGAGAATCATATTCTGACTCACCGGTGCCAAACGCGGCAACATGGCTTCCCGCATTAAGCGTTCGACGTGATATTCCTTGGCATAACCCATACCACCGTGGGTCATTACCGCCTGCTGGCAAGCCTTGAAACCCGCTTCGGCGGCAAAGTACTTGGAACCGTTGGCCTGGGCACCGCAATCGAGGCCATTATCGTAGCGCGAGGCGGCGGACATAATCAGCAGGTAGGCGGCTTCAAGCTCCACCCAGTTTTCGGCCAGAGGATGCTGCACCGACTGGTTCATACCAATGGGGCGACCAAAGACTTCGCGATCTTTGGCGTATTGGGTGGCGCGCTCGAGGGCACTGCGACCCATGCCAACCGACTCGGAGGCCAACAACATACGCTCGGGATTCAGACTGTGGAGAATATAGCGAAAGCCCTTGCCCTCTTCACCAATCAGATCGGCTTTAGGCACGACTAAATTATCGTAGAAAGTCATATTGGAATTGACGCACTTACGACCCATTTTCTCGATTTCTTTAATTTCGACATGCTTGGGATCCATGTCGGCATAAAACAAAGAAATACCTTCGTGGGGCTTCTCACACTCATCGCGCGGTGTGGTGCGCGCCAACATCATAATTTTGTCGGCCTGCTGAGCAGTTGTTGTCCAAATCTTTTGGCCGTTAATGATGTAGTTATCACCCTCGCGCCTGGCGAAGGTTTCAATGCGCGTGGTATCGAGACCGGCATTGGCCTCGGTAACGCCAAAACAGGTTTTCTGCTTACCCTGAATTAAGGGTGGCAACCAGCGTTGCTTTTGCTCTTCAGTACCGAACTTAACAATCGGGTGTGGGCCAAAAATATTGATGTGCACGGCCGAGGCTGCGGACATACCACCGCCCTCGGCAATGGTCATCATCATCAGCGCCGCTTCACTCACGCCCAAATTAGAGCCGCCATATTCTTCCGGCATGGTGATGCCCAACCAGCCACCTGCGGCAACGGCCTGATAAAAATCTTCGGGGTATTCGCCGGTTTTATCGTGCTCCAACCAGTAATCGTCATCAAAATCTTTCATCAAGCCCTTGATGCTATCGACGATGGCCTGCTGTTCACTACTCAGTGAAAAATCCATTACATAACCTCTTCTTTATACTTAATTCAAAATCTATTTATTGATGAGCCCAGGCCTATCGCGCGTCGGTGACGGCGGTAATACGCGGCCAGAGTTCATCCGCACCCCAGCTCAAGACCTCTTCACCCAAACGGCGCGCCCAAACCACATCACTGCCAAACTCATCGCGCCAGGCCCACAGGCGGCGCGTCACATGGTGCAGGCTGTGCTCGTAGGTAAAGCCCATCGCACCGTGTACCTGGTGAGCAACGGCAGCACCGTTGTTAACGGCTTCTTCGAGACGGGTTTTCGCGGTGGCGATTTCTATCCACGCTTCATGATCAATGCTAGGGGCTCTTGCCACCGCTTCTGCGGCGGCATCGGCAGCGGCGTTCATCGCAGCAACCTCACCGGCAAAGGCAGAGATGGAATGCTGCAGGGCCTGGAATTTACCGATGGCACGGCCAAACTGCACTCGCTCCATGGAGTATTCAATGGTCAACTCCAGCGCTGTACTCAGTGCGCCCGCCGCTTGTACACAGCGGATCAAGGCACCCATGGCTTCAACATTCTCGCCATTAAAGCCCTCGCCCGGCTCGCCGGTTTGCGCGACGGCCACGGCATTAAAGCTGATGCTGTCAGCAGGCTCCCCCGCCAGGCTTGTCTGCTCGGTAATGTCACATTGCGCTGTCGCAAGCTGAACCACCTGCACCTTGCCAGCTGTCTCAACCAAGGCAACCAGTTGCGTCGCATTGCGCGCATAGGGAACGCCCAGCGCACTGCCACTCAACTTTCCATCCGCCAAACTTAAGTCGCCCACTACAACAGTGGCCGTTTCACCGCTGACCTGTAAACCCGCCTGGGCCAACAACCAACCGGCGAACAATGTTTCTGCCAGGGGCACAGGCACGGCCGCACCACCGGCGGCTTTAATCACCGCGAAGCCGTCCAGTACTGTGGCACCAATGCCGCCGTTGTCTTCAGGTATCCAGGTCAGGTTTAGACCCGACTCGCTAATCGCCTGCCACAGAGCTTCTGGCCAGGTGCCCGCTTCCGCTTCGTTAATCACCTCAGCGGTGCTCAGGTCATCGAAAATACGACTGGCGGTGTCAAAAATAATGTTATCTGAATCTGTCATTCTATTGTCCTTTGTCTATCGCCAAGCGGCTTAACGAATACCCAGCTGACGGGCAATCATGCCCTTCAACACTTCATTTGTACCGCCACGCAAGGTGGACGATGGCACACGCAGTACACCTTCACGCAATAGTGTCGGCAGCAAGCCCGCAGACGAATAGAGCACATTTTGCGGCAGTATACGGCGCAGTTTTTCGAGCAGCTCGCGCTCAAAATTGGTGCTCATATCTTTCACCAGCGCGGCTTCCATTTCAGGGGACGAGCCCTCCTGCAGTAAGCCGGCAATACCCAGCGACATACGACGCAGGGTTTTAATTTTGGCAACCACCTGACCCAACACTTCTTTAGTTTGATCAGTAGGATTGTTCACCAACAGGCGCATGGCCTCTTGCAGCACGATAAAGGTTGAGAGGAAGCGTTCGGGGCCGGAGCGCTCGAGAGCCAGCTCGCCAACCACCATATTCCAGCCACCACCGACTTCGCCCAGCACATGGGAGTCGGGCACGAAGACGTCTTCAAAATTGGTTTCGTTAAAGTGCACCTGACCGCCGATGTCGGCGATACCGCGTACATCAACACCCGGGGTATTCAAGTCGATAATAAATTGCGACAGACCTTTGTGCCGCGCCGAGGTATCCAGCGGCGAGGTGCGCAACAAGGTAATCATGTAATCGCAGCCCGGCCCGTGAGCGCCTGTTGACCACAATTTAGTGCCGTTGACCTTCCAGCCACCTTCGACTTTTTCCGCGCGGGTCGATACGGAAGCGAGATCGGAACCGGTACCCGGCTCACTCATGCCAATGGCACAGAAGCACTCACCGGCAACAATGCGCGGAATAATCGCATCGCGCACTTCGGGGGCGGCATTCTTAATGATCTGTGGACCACTCTGGCGATCGGCAATCCAGTGGGCCATTACCGGCGCACCGGCCGCCAGCATCTCTTCAGTCACCACATAGCGCTCGAGAAAAGAGCGACCGTGACCGCCGTATTTTTTGTCCCAGGTCATGCCCAGCCAACCGCGCTGGCCCAGCTTGTGGCTGAACTCGGCGCTCATGCCACCGGCCCAGCAATCGGCCATCGGTGTATAGCCGCCATTGGCGCGCTCTTCGGCGAGAAATTCCCGAACCTCTTGTCGCAACTGTGTTGCCTCGGGGGGCATCTCGACAAAGGGAAAACGAAATCGGGTTACAGACATACCTTGTTCTCCAATCTATTACTTTAATAAATATAAGTTCAGCAAATATACGCTCAACAAAATATCGCTTTAAAAAAGCGTGTTAATGGCGAGAATACGCCATTGGCAAAAAGACTTGAGCCCTTTTCTAGTGCAGAGAAGGGCTCAAATCGCACACCTCACAGAGTGCTTAGGCACCCGTGAGGATGGCTTTTTCTTCAGTGTACTCAACCAGACCGCTGGCGCCCCACTCACGTCCGTTACCGGACATTTTGTAGCCACCGAAAGGGGCGGCAAAGCTGAAGGCCGGGCCATTGACTTTAACCTGACCGGCACGCAGTTGGCGGGCGATACGCATTTGCGTTTCTTTGCTCTCCGCCCAAACGCCACTGGATAAACCAAAATCGGTATCGTTGGCCAGAGCAATGGCTTCGGCTTCATCTTTATAGGAAATAAAGCACAGTACCGGGCCAAAGATTTCATTGCGGGCGATGGGCATATCGTTGGTCACATCACCAAGAATGGTCGGTCGCACGAAGGCGCCTTTTTCAATGCCCTCGGGCAAGTCACTACCACCGGCCACCAGACGAGCACCGTTGGCCAGCGCGTCATCAATCATTTTGGTCACCGACGCACGCGCCTTCATGGAGCTGAGTGGGCCGAGGAAGGTGCCCGAATCAGTGGGATCACCCACCACCAGTCGATCACTGGTTTTCTTCGCGGTTGCCAGAGCTTCTTCGTACTGCGACTCGTGAACAAAGATGCGGCTCAACTGCACACACATTTGCCCGGAGTTAAACATGGAGTCTTTGACCACATATTTGGTGGCTTTCTCAACAGGCGCGTCTTCGGCAATAATGAAGGCCGACTTGCCACCCAGCTCCTGACAAACACGTTTGATGGTGCCAGCCGCTGATTTGGCAACGTCGATACCCACTTCGGTGGACCCGGTAAAGGACACCAGATCCACTTCTGGATGGGAGCTCAGCTCGTCACCAATCATCGAACCCTTACCGGGTAGCAGGTTAAAGACACCGGCGGGCAGGCCCACCTCGTCACACACTTCGGCAAAAATATAGGTCGACAGAGGCGTCTGCTCACTGGGCTTGAGAATGCAGGTACAACCGGCAGCCAGCGCTGGGCCGACCTTGGCAATCACCTGAAACAAGGGGAAGTTCCAGGGCGTAATAAAGGAGCAAACACCGATCGGCTCTTTAATGGTGATGTAGCCCTCTTCGTGTTCCTTGACCTCGTCCATCGTCTCGGCCAGATTGCCAAAAATTTTCAGACCGGAAATGGGGCCAAGCACCTGAATGCCCAGGGCAAAGTGCACGGGGATGCCCATTTCCTGAGAGATCAATGACGCCATTTCATCTTTGCGTTCTTTGAGCTTGGCGCAAATCGCATCGATATAGGCTTTACGCTCCACCGCAGGTGTTTGTGACCAGGGGATAAACGCCGCACGTGCTGCCTGGGCCGCTTTGTCGATATCTTCAGGGAAGGACATCGGCACGGTGGCAAAGACTTCTTCCGTGGCGGGGTTAACCAGGTGCGATGTCCCTTCGCCGGAAGGTGCTACCCACTCACCATTGATGTAAATTTTATCGTATTCAATCATCGCTACTCTCTCTTATGTGCCTCTAGATGACACGGCCTGTTGACTACAAAGGCTGCGGTGAAAGCACCGCGACCCATTCTTAAAACGGGGTTGCCCCCAACTTTAAATAATTAACTCAAAGCGCTTTAACTTAAACCCAGGTGGGGGCGCATAAAGGCGGCAATTTTTTCAATCGCATCATCTGCTTCCGGCGCATTACCCGCCATAAACTGGAAGACATGCTGCATTTCATCAAACACCTGCAGTTCAATATCGACACCCGCCGCTTTACCATTTGCGTAAAAGCGCGTGCTGTCATCGAGCAGTACTTCATACTCACCCACCTGAACCAGTGTTGGCGGGAAACCGGCCAGATCACCGTACAGGGGATTGGCAAAGGGATCTTGTTTTGAACCATGCTCACCGAGGAAACCGCCGATCATGCCCTCAAGCATGTCGCCGCCAACCAGGGCATCGTTATCGGCATTGGTCTGCATACTGGCGCCTTTCGACTCCATGTCATACCAGGGCGATAGCGGCGCAGTACAAGCTGGTACAGGTAAACCTTTATGACGGGCATAGAGAATCATTGAGGTGCACAAATTACCGCCGGCGGAATCACCCGTGGTGGCGATGTGCTCGGGCTTGTAGCCCTGCTCGAGCAGCTGTCCATACACCGCAACGGCCTGCTCTACGATACCGGGGTGGGGGTTTTCGGGGGCTCGCGTGTAATCGAGTACCAGGGCCGTGCAACCCACAGCCTTGGCGACATGGCCGTACATTTTATTGTGGCTTTTTGGTGAACCGACCATAAAACCACCGCCGTGGCAGCAAATCACCACGCGACTTTTGTCGGCACCCTTGGGGATGGCCCAGACACAGTCGACACCCGCTATGGCTGTCTCCTGAAATTCAACACCCGCTGGCTCGCTGCTTAGGTCACCCCAGTGATCAAACAGTTCACGCAGCTCCGGCAGTTCCATGTCACCGCCTAGTACCAGTTTTTCTGACCACTCTCGGTATAAACCGACTATCGATTCCGCTTCTTTACTCGCCATTTCCTAACTCCATGTCGTTCGACCTTATTATTAGTCGTTAGATTTTAAATAAAATTTTGTCGTTAATTGTTGTGTACACGGCATCTGCTACTGCCAGCCTGACCGCCTGTCGAATCTTAATTCAGCGGGTCATTCTGCCTTAGCACCGCAAGGAGGTAAACCGGCACAGGCGCTTATCTGAACAAATTGCACTCAATCCTCCGCCAGACCGTAGCTTTTTATTTTCCGATAAAGCGTACTGCGGGAAATACCCAGAATTCGGGCCACTTTTGAGCGATTTCCCTTATGCAGAAGCAGCTCTTTGCGGATGGCCTCGCACTCCAGACCGTCCAGCGTTTCAGCACCGAGAGTATTGCTCACCGAGCCAGAAAATGCCGCCAGACCATCAACAGTAGCGCCTAAGGCGGCTGTAATATCGGCGGGTAGCTCATCGCGACCCAAAACGGGGGCATCACTCATCACAAACATACTTTCGAGTACTGCTCGCAATTCGCGGACATTGCCCGGCCAGGAATATTGGCACAGCGCCTTGAGTAACAGAGGGTCAAGTTGGCGAGGCTCAATAGTATAAGTTTGGGCAAACTGCTTGAGAAAGTAATTCGTCAGCAGCGCAATATCACCGGGGCGCTCATGCAGGGGTAGTATATCGAGAGACATGACCTTAAGCCGATAGTACAAGTCCTCGCGAAAGTGGCCCTCGGCCACGGCGCAACCTAGACTGCGATTGGTCGCGGCAATAACTTTCACCTCCACCTTGCGCTCTTTACAACCACCCAATCTGACAACGATACCGTCTTGCAATACCCGCAGCAGAGCAACCTGAACCTCGGCCGTCAACTCGCCAATTTCATCGAGAAAGAGCGTACCGCCATTGGCCTCTTCGAATTTGCCACGATGGCCCTGGGGTGCCGCGCCGGTAAAGGCACCGGGCTCATAACCGAGCAATTCACTGACCGCCAGCTCGCGGGTCAGGGCGCCACAATTAACCGCGACAAAGGGCGCACCCTCGCCGCTGCCCGCACCGTGAACCGCGCGCGCGAACAAATCCTTACCACTGCCGGTCTCACCCTGTATCAGTACCGGCGCCGAGGAAACCGACAGGCGTAGCGCCCGTTCTTTCAACGCCAGGATGCCCGGGCTCTGACCGACAATGGCATCGAGGGCCGAAGCGGATATCGCCTGGGGAGCCGACAGATTAGGTCGCACGGCCGCAAGGCGGGGGCGAATAACCAGTATGCCGCCCTCGGTACGGCCCTCGCGGTTATAGGCCTCATAGGCCACCGGCACAATGGCGCTGGGCAGTAACTCCTCCCAGTCTTTCACCGCGCCCAGGCTTTCGGGCTGTAGCAGGCGATAATTCTTGTCGAGCTTTTCTTCAATACGCTCACTGGCAAACAAGCTTTTGGCCTTTTCGTTGGCCGTCACCACCCGGCCCTTGCGGTCGAGCAAGACCACGCCATCTTGTCGCCAACGGCCCGCACTGCCGGCAAACCAGTCGACCAGGGTGACGTTGCGTGCCAGCTCCCGTGAATGCAGGGTCTGTTCAATTTGTCGTGCCGCCGTCATTGCCAGAGCCAGGCTCTGGGCGCTGTAGGCATGGTTGAGGGTGGTGACATCGATAACACCGAGTAAATCGCCGTCAATGGTGTCGATAATGGGCGCTGCCGAACAGCTCCAGATTTTTACGGTCTCACAGAAATGTTCAACGCTATGCACTTCGACCGGCCGCTTCAAGGCCACCGCCGTACCCACCGCATTGGTACCGGTACAGCTCTCGCTCCAGTCATAGCCGGGAGCAATGCGCTGCCCCGACAGGCTGTCACACAGATGGGGGTCACCACAGACATCCAGCAGCACGCCATTGCTTTCGGCCACCGTTAGAAAACTTTCACTATCGGACAAAATATCGGAGAGCATCTGCCAGGTATTGTGGGAGGCCAGCAAGAGCTCCTCATTTTCCTGTTTCAGCTGATCGAGCCGCGCCCCCGCTGCCGCCATTGGCGGGTAGTGCTGAGTAAACTCAACGCCTCTGTTGAGACAGCGCTGCCAGGAATCGTGAATAACATCCCTGACCTGCCCCGGCCGACATTCCCCTTTGTTGACAAAGTCGGTCCAGGCGATATCGACCTGCTTGCGAAAACTGGCCTCCGACTCTATCGGCATACGGCCCAGATGTTGAATTTGCATAGTTGAACTCAAAGCTGCTGACCTCAAACGGATTGCCTTAAAACTACCAACCTTAAAACTATTAAGCTGAAAAGCGATTAATCTTAAATAAAGAAAACTACGACGCTAACCCGCCACGACGCCCTGATCGTAAAGGCTGCCAATTTCAGCACTGCTCAAACCCAGTTCGTCGGCGAGAATTCCCTCGGTATGCTGACCCAGTGCCGGTGCCGGCTGGGCATTTTGGCGTTCAAAGGCACTAAATTGCAGAGGACTGGATGGTGATAGGTAAGTACCAATATCGCCTTGCTCAACGTTGCTAAACATCGGATTTTCAAGGGAACACTCAACATCGCTATCGACCAGCTGCTTCAGTGTCTGATACTTGCCCCAGCAGACTTTATGCTCATCGAGCAGCGCCGTCACCTGTGCGTAAGACTGACTGGCAAACCAGGGTTCAAACAAAGCGGTAAGTTCGACCCGTGCCGTAAAGCGGTCACCCTCCTGACGCAGGTTCAAACCGAGGCGCTCTGCCAGCTGATCAATGTCATTACTCAGATCTGTTGCCTTACAGATACCCTTCCACTGATTACCGGTCAGACCAACGATCATTACTCGACGTTTATCAGACGTTTCAAAATCTTTGCCGTAGGCACCGAATAAATAATTGCCACAGGGTTGACGATCTTCAGCGTTAATTTGTGCCTCGGCGATAAAACCCAGGTTGCCCATCGTCGCCAGCGCCACATCGGCCAGCGCCAGTTTAATCAACTGCCCTTCACCACTGATACGTCGGTGGCGCTCCGCTGCCAACATACCCAGGGCCAAAGTCTGCCCGGTAATCACATCCCAGGCGGCGAGCACATGATTGACCGGTTCGGTATTTTCGCCGGTCATGGTCGGCAAGCCCATGGCGCAGTTAACGGTGTAGTCGACCGCCGAGCCACCGTGGCGGTCGCCACTAAGATTCATATAAATTAAATCGTCGCGATGCTCGCGCAATTTTTCGTAGGACAGCCAGCCTTTGGCGGGGAAGTTACTGAGAAACATTCCCGCCTCTTCGCCCGGTGCGGCAATTAAACGGGTGAGAATTTCCTGCCCCTCGGGCTTGCGAAAATCCACGGCAATCGAACGTTTCCCTTTATTCAGCCCCGCCCAAAACAAACTTTGATTGTTTTTGTCGACCGGCCAGCGGCGGTAATCGAGACCGCCGCCAATCATGTCAAAACGAATCACATCGGCACCGAGCTGGGCCAGAGTCATCGCCCCCGAGGGTGCGGCAACAAAAGCAGCCCCCTCGACAACGCGCAGTCCGGAGAGAATATTATTCATGCCCGTCTTTTCCATAAGGAGCTTCCATAAAGATTTTTCATAACGAGTTTCCGCGTGCCATTCCCTGGTTGCTATTTTTCCTTGAGACCTGAAAATAGTAGGCGATAAACTTCGCCAGTTTTTTAACCGACGTCGGCAAAACCGTTATCGATAACCACCAGATCGCGCTCAACCACGGTGCAACGAAAGGCCACGCCTTTATCGAGTTTCCAGATATCGGTGCGAATAGTTTCACCCGGATAAACCGGTGCTGAAAAGCGCGCTTTCATACTACGGAATGTATTCACATCGTAATCGCAGCAGGTTTTAAGTAGCGCATGGCCGGCAACACCAAAAGTGCACAAACCGTGCAGAATAGGACGATCAAAACCGCCCTTTCTGGCCACGGCCGGATCGGCGTGAAGGGGGTTGTAGTCACCAGACAGACGATAAATCAACGCGGCCTGTAACAAGGTCGGCAACTCACAGCTAATATCGGGGGCCGTATCGGGTATCACCTGCGATGCTGGCGGACGATCGGTGCAACCGCCAAAACCACCTTGCCCGCGAACCATGGTATTTTGAATCAAGGTGCACAAAGGCTCACCATCTTCGGTGGTCACTGTGCGTGAAGAATAGATGAACACACCTTTGCCCTCACCTTTGTCGATCACCTCATCAACTTTAGTGGTGGCCTTTAGCGTGCCCGCTGGGGGCAATGGCTTGTGGAGAATAATTTCCTGATCGGCGTGCAGCACCTTGGTCCAGTCAACACCGGTATCGGGTTCTTTCAGCCAGAAACCCGGATAGGCCAGCACGGTCGCCATGGTTGGCAGCGCACTGAGGTTTTCTTCGTAGACGTAATTCAGTGCTTTTTCGTCCATCGGGTCATAACCAACACCGGCACCGAGAGCGTACAACATGGTGTCGCGTTCAGTATAAGTGTGGACGATTTCTTCAAATTTTCGGTTTTTTAATGTCTCGTAAACAATTGCCATTACTCAGCCTCGCTATTGAAAAATATTATCTATAAAAAAGGAGCGTCAGTACGCCCCTTTTTTATTATTCACTCTATTTTCGCTCTATGCCCGCTTGTCTCAGACTGGATCCCAGGAGAAAACATCCTGTGAACGATCCAGGGGATAGAAGTGGCTTTCCAACTGCGGCATGGCCGTTTCGAAGATACTGTCGATGGTCCAACCATCACCGGCGTGACTGGAGCGCTCTGGGCGCGACTGACCCATGAGGAAAATCTCATTCATGCGCACGGCAAAAATCTGGCCACTGATATGAGCAGCGCGATCGGAACACAAAGCCGCAACAACAATACCAACCTTTTCAGGAGTCATCTTTTTCAGCTTTTCAACGCGGGCAATTTGATCCGGCGTGGTGGCTGGAATAGACGCCGTTAAACGACTCCAAGCGAAGGGCGCGATGCAGTTTGAACGCACGTTATAACGCTGCATATCGAGGGCGATAGACTTGGACAAACCGACGATGCCCGCTTTGGCGGCGGCGTAGTTAGCCTGGCCGAAGTTACCGATCAAACCGGAAGTCGAGGTCATGTGTACACAGCAACCACTCTCCTGATTACGGAAGTGAGTTGCCGCTGCACGGCTAACATTAAAGCTACCGTTGAGGTGAACATTCATCACCTGATGCCAGTCGTCCTGGGTCATTTTGTGGAAGATCACATCGCGCAGATTACCGGCGTTGTTAACCACGGCACTGATTTCGCCAAAGTTATCAACGGCCTGGGTGACCATATTGTTGGCGCCTTCCCAATCGGCAACGCTATCGGTGTTGGCAACGGCATCGACGCCGAGGGCTTTAATTTCTGCAACCACTTCTTCGGCGACATCGCGGTCGAGGTCGTTAACAACAACGTTACCGCCCGCTTTGGCGATTTCCAGTGCGATGGTGCGACCAATGCCACGGCCAGAGCCGGTGACAACAACGGATTTACCTTTTAAATGTTCTGTAACGCTCATTGCTTTTCCCTTCTTTAATTAAATTTAAATACTAATAATTACCAGGCCTTAATTGTTTCAATTTAAGCGTTGGCAACCAGCTCACGAGAAATCACTTTCAAGGCCAGGGTTTCTTCTGCACCTTCAAAAATAGACAGTACCCGCGCATCGACAAAATAGCGACTGACGGGGACTTCTTCGGCATAGCCCATGCCACCGTGAATTTGCAAAGCCTCACGGGTTACCCACTCGGCAGCGCGACAGGCAAATAACTTCACCAGACTCGCTTCCATTTTACCGCCACCCGCATCCACTTCGCGAGCTACGGCATAACTAAACTGACGCGAGGCTAACAGCGTCGTCACCATGCGACTCAACTTCACCAGGGTCAACTGATAATCGGCAACGGGCTGCTTGAAGACCTTGCGCTCTTTCGCGTAATTAATCGCCTGCTCGCTAGCCGCCTGCATGACTCCTGCCGCGCGGGCTGAGGTTTGAATACGGCCACCGGTTAAACCGGCCATGGCGTAGTAAAAGCCTTTGCCAATGCCCGATTCTTCACCAACGAGATTGGCGTCGGGGACGAAATAGTCCTCAAAAAACAGGTCGAAAGAATGCATGCCTCGATAGCCCAGAGTCGGAATCGACTTACCCGACAGCTTACCGCCCTCTTCCTGCACTACATCAATTTCGTGGCCAAAGGTGCGGGGTTTTTCAACGAGGAAAAAACTCAGGCCTTTATAGCCGTCCGCATCGGTGCCGGTGCGAGCCAGCGTTAGCAACACCGAGGCAGCACCGGCAAAAGTACACCAGGTTTTGCTGCCATTGAGCAACCAACCGCCGTCGGTTTTGGTCGCCTTTAATTTCGCCGAGGCAAGATCGGAACCATAATCTGGCTCCGTCAGGGCAATACCACAAAGGGTTTCACCACTGGCGATTTGCGGCAACCACTTTTGACGCTGGGCATCGGTGCCGCCCTTCATCAAAGCGCGGGCGAGAATTTCGGGGCGGGTAATCAAGCTGCCCGCGGCGCCGAGGGAGCCTCGCGACAATTCTTCGGTCACCAGAATCATATACAGACTGTCATCACCGGCGTCGGGCTGCAGACCATCGAAGCGCTCGGGAATGGAAATACCAAAACAACCCATCTCGCGCAGGGGCTGCAATATGCTCTCGGGAATATCGATGTCCTGGCGATGAATATCTTCGGCCAGGGGCATCACCACTTCCGTCGCAAAGCGGCGGAAGGTATCGCGAATTAATTCTTTTTCACTGTCGAGATTCGACGGCAGGAAATCACCCTCTCTATCGATCAGCTGACGGCCCAGTGCCGCCATCATTTTTGCCGATAAATAATGACCTGCAATACCGGTGTTATCGAAGGCTTCAAAGCTGGCGCAAATACTCGCCATCGTTAAACCGTAGTCGGCCGGCCGTGCTAGCAAGCGTCCGGCAACTGCCTTTAAGGCTTCACTACCAAACTGACAGGCGACCCAGCCGGATAGCTCGTCGCGCTCAAGCACTTGCTGGGTATAATTCAATAGTGCTTCGGTGGCCGATAAATCTGCCACACAGAAAGATGTTTCGTAACAGCCCAGTTGTTGTTCATCGAGTAATGCAGGCGACAAACCTTTTTCTGTACTGCTGACTTTTTTAATATGCGCCAGGGCCTGATCGACCAGCGCTCTGGCACACACAACAGCCTCAGTGATTAGCTTGAGATCCCCGGCATAGTCACCGGTAACAGGCTGGTTTTTTACTGCTTCCATTTTTGTACTCGCGCTTGATTAACAGAGTGTTCAGCGGGGGTTTTTCGATGCAAAAAGAAACCGGCCTTACAGCCGGTTTCTCACACAGAACAACAATCAGATACCGTATTCACCAATAATCGCAACACTGGAAATATTCTGGTGGGGGAAACCACCCAGGTTGTGAGTCAGGCCAATGGTCGGATTAGGTAATTGACGCTCGCCCGCTTTGCCGGACAGCTGTAAATACATTTCATAGAGCATACGCAAACCGGTCGCACCAATGGGGTGACCAAAGCACTTCAGGCCGCCATCGATCTGGCAGGGAATTTTACCGTCGGCATCGAAAACACCGTCCAGTACATCTTTCACTGCACCACCATTTTCGGAAAGATAAAGATCTTCCATAGTGACCATTTCAGTCACAGAGAAGCAGTCGTGCACTTCCGTCATGCTGACTTGCTCGCGAGGCTTGGTGATACCCGCTTCTTCGTAGGCACGTTTAGCGGCAACGCGTGTCGTGTGGACGTAGGAACCGTCCCAACCCTCATAACCACCTTCCGTACCATTGGAAGCGCACAACTGCAGGGCTTTAACTGCAACCAACTGCTCTTTACCCAGGCTCTTGGCGATTTCAGGTGTAGTAACAATCGCACAAGCGGCGCCGTCACTCACACCACAGCAATCGAACAAACCAATCGGCTCGGCGATCATCGGTGCATTGAGGGCTTGCTCCATGGTGATGGCTCGCTGCAAGTGGGCCTTGGGGTTCTTCAGGCCGTTAGCGTGGCTTTTCACCGAAACGTGGGCCATCGCGCGCTTGAGATCTTCTTTGCTAGTGCCGTACTTACCGCGATAACCAGCTGCCAACTGGGCAAACATGCCCGGTGCTGACAGATTCGGGTAATACAGATCATTCGCCACACCGCGTGAACGCTGGGGTAAACCACCGTAGCCAGTGTCTTTCAGTTTTTCAAAACCGACTGCCAGGGCGATGTCGCAAGCACCCGAAGCGACGGCATAAGTCGCCGCACGAAAGGCCTCGGTACCACTGGCACAATAGTTTTCAATTTTAGTAACGGGGATATCGGGTAGACGCAGACCCATGCTCAATGGCATGGCACCAGGACCAACACTGTAGGCGTCGATACCGGTCGATTGCCATGCAGCTTCGATCTGGCTTTTTTCGATGCCCGCATCGGCGATGCACTCTTCGAAGGCTTCGGCCATCAAATCAGCAGGTTCACAATCCCAACGCTCGCCAAACTTACTGCAGCCAGCACCTAAAATAACGACTTTATCTTTAATTCCACTTGCCATGATATTTAGCTCCTAAGCTGATAGTTAGACTTGAATAGCTTTCCAGAAATATTTACGGAAACCGGCCTGATCGTCGATCTGCTTGAGACGGAAGTGCATGGACACTTTCGAACCCGTATCAAAGGTCTCGGCATCGACTTCGCTCATGTCCATCATAATGCGACCACCCTCTTCAAAGGTCACCATGCCGAAGTAGGCAGGCGGGTTGTAGTCGAAGGTCAGGGTATCGGCAGTCCAGGTTGCGATTGTGCCGGTGGCACCGGCCATGGGGTGATCGACCTGGGTATCGTAAGCGCCGCAGTCAGGGTTAACACAGTACTTATGCTTGGGCATTTGCACGGTATCACAGGCAGTACACTTACCACCGAGGAAGCTGTTAGTCAGGCCACGAGCGCGGTACATGGAGGACAAATAACCCTGCTTATTCACTTCCGAACGCTTACCCAACTCTTTCTCGAGCAGGTTGTTAAACGATTGATACTTATTATAGTTGGTTTCAGGACGCCCATTGCTGAGGTGACCGGAAACGCCCTTGCTAGCACGCTGGCCACTAATGGCATCCGTCACTTTAAACAGCAAGACATCGCAACCCTGGCCAAAGCCCGCAACAAGCACCAAATCACCCGGTACAGCCTGCTCAAGACGATGGGCCAGCAGCAACATAACGTGTGCAGCACCGGTCATGCCAACGCTCTGCAGCAGGTTGTCGGCAACGGCTTCACCGCTAATGCCGAGCTTCTTAGCCACCATCGGCGGCACACGGCCCTGATCGGTCGGCAGAATAAAGTGAGCGATGTCTCCACCACTCACACCCGCTTTACTCAACAAAGCATTAACGGCGTCGGGAACGATTTTCATATAGCCTTCGTCGCGCACCCAGCGCTCTTCCCAGCCGTAGTCAAAGTCCTGACCTTCACCACGATAGTGATCGATAAAATCGACGGCCTGACTCTGGCTAGCAATCAGTTCGGCAATGACATTGTCAGCACCGACAGCGATGGCGGCAGCACCATCACCGTAGAGCATTTCTTCGCGGGAGGCACACTTGGCTTTGCGATGCTCAGAGGCAACCAGCACAGCTTCTTTACCGGCAGCGGCAATATCCAGCGCTGACAGCAAACCAGAGGTTGCAGCACGCTGCGAACAGGTGATATCCATGGTGCGCAGATCGGAGGTATCCAGATTCAGCGCTTCGGCAACCACCACTGAATTCTGACGATCGGCAAAGGGCAGCGTGGTCGATGCCAACAACAGTGCAGCAGGTGCCTGACCGGGGGTATTACCCAGGCAGTCGGTGTAGGCCTCAACCGCCATGGTGATGGTGTCTTCGTCCCAGTTACAAATGGCTTTTTCGCCTTTTGCCAGGCCTTTTAGGCCGGGATCAAACCAGGCGTTAGCGTCGGCAATGACCTGCTTCTGTAAGCGCATTCTCGGCAAATAAGCGCCGTAAGCTGTTATTCCTACCATGATTTTTCCTTTAAAAATAAGCTATGAAAAGTTAAATAGACTCTGTTGAAAGCCAGGCCCTGTACTACAAAGAGCGGCCAATAAAGAGCTTCATGATTTCAGTTGATCCGCCATAAATCCGGCGTACTCGCGCATCGGTATACATACGCGATATGGGGTACTCCCGCATATAGCCGTAGCCGCCAAAGAACTGTAGGCAAGTATCGACAATTTTACCTTCTTTTTCAGTGGTCCACAGTTTTGCCATGGCGCCTTCCTGAGCGGTCAATGTGCCATCGACAATCTTGCCCAGACACTGATCGAGATAGGCCCAACCGACGGCCAGCTCGGTCGCCACATCGGCCAAGCTAAAGGCCGTGTTTTGTTGTGCGAAAAGCGGCTTGCCAAAGGCCTCGCGCTCTTTGGTGTACTCAACGGTAATCTCATAGGCACGCTGAGCTTCTGCCCAGGCACGGAAGGCGACCGTCAGGCGCTCGCGAGGCAGCTCGTCCATCAGATAGGAAAAGCCCTTGCCCTCTTCGCCAATCAAGTTGCCCACCGGCACGCGTACATCGGCAAAGAACATTTCGGAAGTATCAGCGGCTTTCTGACCGATCTTGTCCAGATTGCGGCCCTTCTCATAGCCCTCAGTGCCCGTCTCGACAATCACCAGGCTGATGCCCTTCGCGCCGAGGTTCGGATCAGTTTTACAAACCACAATCACGAAGTCGGAGTGCTGGCCATTGGTAATAAAGGTCTTCTGGCCATTGATCACGTACTCGTCACCATCGCGAATTGCCGTGGTGCGAATCGCCTGCAGGTCACTGCCGGTACTCGGCTCGGTCATGGCGATGGAAGAAATAATTTCACCGCTGACCATCGGCGGCAACCACTTCTGCTTCAGCGCTTCGCTGGCGTGATTGAGAATATAGTAGGCGGTAATATCGGACTGCAGAGCAAAACCACAGCTACCGCCACCGATGGCGTAACCGATTTCCTCGGAGGAAATCATGTTGTATTTAAAGTCGGCACCGGGGCCGCCGTACTCTTCGGGAATACCGCAACACAGCAGGCCTTTCTCGCCGGCACTGCGCCAGAATTCGCGGGGCACGATGCTGGCGTTTTCCCACTCTTCAATATTGGGCTCTAACTCTTCGCGGAAAAAGCGCCGGGCATTGGCGCGGAATAACTCATGATCACTGTCGTAAATCGACCGGTTTTCCATAGACATACTTAAAATCCTATTGGTGGCGCGGGCGGCAAATGGTAGTACTGATGATAAAGGCACGCGCTAAAAGCGGCGAAAGTGTAGCGCAATTCAAGTGGCACAGGCACCTACTACTATTGAGTAACCCCCAAGCCAACCTTATATCAAAGAGTTAACACACTTTATTAAAGTAATTAACACAAAAAATCCCTGTCGCTTTTCGGCGGCAAGGATTTTTTATTGACTGATTAAAGCCGCTTGATTAGAACTATTTGCCCTTAACTATTTACCTTTAAAGACAGGCTCGCGTTTTTCCAGAGCCGCATCAATCGCTTCAAGGTGGTCTTCAGTATTTTGCAGTGTCGCCTGCATGCCTGCCGCCATTTCCAGCGCTCCGGAGAGGGGCATATTTTGCGATTCACGCAAAAGCTTTTTAGCATAGCGAACACCCAGTGGCGGATGAGCGACGATACGTGTCGCCACGGCCATCGCGGCATCGAGTAGCGCTTCCGGGGCGACGACGTCGGAGACCATGCCCCACTTATCAGCCTTGGTGGCGTCGATCATGTCGCAGGTATAGCTCATTTCACAGGCGCGGGACAGGCCAATAACACGGGGCAGGAACCAGGCGCCACCGTCACCGGGAATCAAACCAACGCGCATAAAGCTCTCGGCGAAGAGGGCTTTTTCAGAGGCGATACGGATATCGCACATCATGGTCAAGTCACAACCGGCACCAATGGCGTGGCCATTAACGGCGGCGATGACCGGTACTGTCATCTTGTCCATGGTACGGGGAATTTGCTGAATCATATCCAGGTACCAGTTGCGAATCTGGTGAGTGCTGAGCTTTTTCTCCTGGGTCATGGCGCGAATTTCTTTCAGATTGCCACCCGAAGAAAAGCTTTTACCGGCACCGGTGAGAATCACACAGCTCACCCCCTCATCCGCTTCCGCTTTATTGAGGCTTTCAATCAGGCTCGGCACCAAGACATCAGACAGCGCGTTGCGTGTCTCTGGCTGGTTCAGTGTAATGGTGACGATACGGCCCGCCTGTTCATACAATACGGCTTCGGTCATGGTCTTTTCCTTTGTTGATTTCATGTTGTAGACGACAGCAAAAAAGTTTCTGGCTATCCCATTATTTACGGTAATAAAGGCTAGCCTTCACCCACGACACGCCGTAAATACTTCCCTGTAGGCTCGTGTCGGCATCCCTGCCTCTAACGGTCATGAGCAAAAGCTAACCTTTTTTCTAACTCACTTAGCCTGCTTTGCACTCAAAGCACGATGTTTACGCAAGGTTTCCTCAGCGCGGGCAACTACCGGCGCATCGATCATTTTGCCTTTAAACTCGACAGCCCCACGGCCTGCGGCCAGCCCTTCTTCAAAAGCAGCCAGCAAGCCAGTAGCATGTTCGACGGCCTCGGCAGAAGGCATAAACTCTTCATTCATAATGCCGATCTGACTGGGGTGAATACCCAGAGCACCGCTAAAGCCCAACTGTTTGGCCTGACGGATTTTGGCGCGGAAGGCATCGAGGTCGGAGTAATCGGCGATGGAGCCAACAAAACCCAGTGGCAATACACCCGCTTTGCGAGCGGCAAATACGGCGCGCTGGTTGGGGTACATCAAGCCAATCTCACTCGGCTCCATACCCACTTCAGAGGAGAAATCTTCGGCACCAATAAACACCCCCAGCACGCGATCGGACGCGGCGGCAATGGCATCGATATTCTCCAGGCCATCGAGCCCTTCGATAAAGGCAAGAATGCGGGTGTGGCCATGGGGCAATTGCTTTTCGACTTCCAACTCATCAATCACTTCGGCGATAAATTGTATGTGGTCGGCACTGGTCACCTTCGGTACGGCAATGGTGTGTACGTCTTTGCAAACGGCCGCCTCGAGATCTCGCACCGCCAAACGCCAGGGGCGATTGATACGCACCAGCACATCGAGGCCATGGCCGGCAACAGTGGCTGCGGCCGCTGGCACCACATTGCGGGCATTGTCTTTTTCGGACAAAACCACGCTGTCTTCAAGGTCGAGAATGATTGCGTCGGCACCCCGGGTGTGGGCCTTGGCGACGAATTTTTCAACATTGGCGGGGACAAATAGCGCCGAGCGCCACAGGGGAAGTTCTTGTTGGGTCACGATTTAACTCCTCAAAATATCAGCTTTTCAATACGGCTCGTTACTAGCGCGCTATTTCAAAACAACCTTGGCCTGCATGGTCATCGCACCTTCGTGATCAACGACCCAGAGGTTCAAACCCTCGTCACTGCGACAACCCTGAATCTGAAAGGCATTGCCATCAATGAGTGGCCGCACGGCGCGGTAGTCGTAGTGGGCAATTTCAGCCTCGGGCAATTCACTGCGCACCAGATCGAGTAACAGGCTCGCACTCAAGGGGCCGTGTACCACCAAACCGGCGTAGCCCTCTTCATTCATCGCGTAGTTGCGGTCGTAATGAATGCGATGACTATTAAAGGTCAGTGCTGAAAAACGAAACAGCAGTACCGGGTCGGGCATCACGGTGCGGCTAAACTCGGCCTCAAACTTTGGCGTCATCGGCTTCGGTGCGGGTGCACCGGGGGCGGGATCTTCGCGATAGACCAGGTTTTGTGTATCGCTGATTGCCAGGGTATCGCCGCTGAAAATTTCATGCTCAACAACGACGAAGACTAGATTGCCACTGCCACCCTGCTTGTGAGTGACGCTCTTCACGGTGCTGACTCTGCGCACCGCAGCCCCAATCGCCAGGGCCTGGTGAAAGTCGACCTTGCCCGAGGCCCACATGCGACGCGGCAGCGGTACGGGGGGCAAAAAACCACCCTTCTTCGGATGACCGTCGGTGCTGATATCGGACTGGCGAGCCGTCGGCAGAAAGTGCAGCCAGTGGCCGGGTTTGGCGAGGGCATCGCCCGCCTGGGGCAAGTCCTGCCAATCCAATGTTGCCGCCATGGCCTGGGCGGTGGCCAGGGAAATCACATCCTCGTGGCTTTCCCGCTTACCTTCCCACTGCTTTAAGTGCTCTAAATCAATCTCTGTCATTGCCATCCCTTCTTAATAAAATAGATTATAAAAAACCATTACCTATTTGATTTAAAAAGACTTAGGCATGCCAAGTTCATGTATTCCCACATGGGAGAGAATCAAGTTAGTAGAGATCGGCGCCGTTTGATAGAGACGAGTTTCACGGAACTTGCGCTCGATATCGTATTCCTGGGAATAGCCAAAACCACCGTGGGTTTGTAGACAGGTATCCGCCGCATGCCAGGAGGCTTCAGAGGCAACCATCTTGCCCATATTCGCTTCGGAACCACAGGGCTTGCCCGCGTCAAACAGGCGGGCCGCATTGTAAACCATCAGTGCCGCCGCTTCGGTCTCGATATAGTTGCGGGCGATGGGGAACTGAATACCCTGGTTCTGCCCAATGGGGCGACCAAAGACTTCCCGCTCACAGGCATAGGCACTGGCGCGTTCGACAAAGAAGCGGGCATCGCCAATACACTCGGAGGCAATCAAAATACGCTCCGCATTCATGCCGTCGAGAATGCATTTAAAGCCCTTGCCCTCGGCACCGAGCATGTTGGCCGCAGGGACGCGCATGTCGTCAAAAAACAGTTCCGTGGTGGCGTGATTGAGCATGGTTTTAATGGGATTGATGGTGAGACCATTACCCAACACCTCACGCATATCGACCAAAAACACCGACATGCCGTCGGAGGGTTTTTTACACTCATCCCGAGGCGTGGTCCGCACCAGCAATACCATTAAATCGGAGTGTTCGGTGCGAGAGATAAACACCTTCTGGCCGTTGATCACATAGTCATCGCCATCGCGTACCGCCATGGTGCGAATGCGGGTGGTATCGGTACCACTGGTGGGTTCGGTGACACCAAAGGCCTGTAAGCGCAGCGAGCCCTCGGCAATACCGGGCAGGTATTTCTTCTTCTGCTCCTCGGTACCGTGGCGCAGCAAGGTGCCCATGGTGTACATCTGGGCGTGACAGGCACCGCCGTTACAGCCGCTGCGCTGAATTTCTTCGAGAATCACGCAACCGGCTTCGATCGGTAAGCCCGCACCACCGTATTCCTCGGGAATCAGCACCGATAGAAAGCCAGCATCGGTCAAAGCCTGAACAAATTCAGTCGGGTAGGTATCGGTATCATCCAGGGCGCGCCAGTATTCACCGGGGAACTTACTGCAGAGTTTGGCCACCGCTTCGCGGATTTCGGGGTAGTTCTCATTCGTGCTGCTCATAATGGGCTGCTCATATTAGGTAATCGTTTCGTCTAAAATTATTAGAAAGAGTAGGTTCTTTATAAAAGGTGCCGCTATGGAAATTGCAAGGGGCTAGGGCAGTAAAGCGCCCGACTCGCCGACGCGTGAATGCTCTTTATTACTCTGCCGCCTGGAAAACAGCAGGATTCTAAAGGGATTTTGCCGGTGAGTAAACGCGCCCTCTTCTCGGCAAAGAGTTCTAAACGGCCAGAATCAAACGTCTGTTCCAGCCGCCTCTATAAAGAAGAACAAGCTTCACAGGCTCTTAAAGCACATCGTTAACCCAGGCAAAATAATAGCTCAGGCCACCGAGAACACTGACCACGCCCCACAGCACCAGCAGTAATTTCCACGGGCTGTAGGGTCGGCGCTCAACCTGGTGAGTCGGCAAGGCCAGGTACTCATCAACCCGCGCCTGATCTTCGGGAGACAGCTTGTCGTTTTTATCCACAATCATTTACCTCTACATTCATAAGCTCATTAGTAGGCACGTTAAGTCCGTATTGACCCCGTGCTTAATCCAGCTCAAGACCGACAACAAAACGCGACTCATCCATGGCCATTAAAGAATCGGCACCAACACTGATGGTCGCTGCCAGGGTTTGAATGCGCGGTAGTATACGATCAAAGTAGAAACGTGTGGTCTCTAATTTCGCCGTATAAAACTCGCTTTCGTCACTGCTTTCTGCCAGCTTCGCCTCCGCCACCTCTGCGGCTCGTAGCCACAGATAGGCGAGCACCACATAACCGGAGTACATCAGATAATCAAACGAGGCCGCGCCAACTTCTTCCGGGTTCTGCAGGGCTTTCATACCGACCTCCTGCGTTAGCTCCTGCCACTGGGCAAGAGCCGCCGTCAGTGCCGGTAGTCGCTCGGCTTTAATACTGCTCGCACTTTCAGCCCCGCACCAGGCACTCACCTCTGCAATAAAACCACCGAGCAATTGTCCCTTTGAGGCCAGCACCTTACGACCCAGTAGGTCGAGGGCCTGAATACCATTGGTGCCCTCGTAGATCATCGCAATGCGGGCATCGCGCATGTTTTGCTCCATGCCCCACTCGCTGATATAGCCGTGGCCACCGAAGACCTGCACGCCGTTGCTGGCACATTCAAAGCCGGTCTCCGTCATAAAACCTTTAGCAATAGGCGTTAACAGCGCCAGTAGGTTTTCGGCACGCTGGCGTTCAGCCTCGTCTTCGCTGAGCTTGGTAATATCGAGGAACGACGAGAGATAGTGGGCCAGCAGGCGATTGCCCTCGGTCAGCGCCTTGATTGACAGCAACATACGCCGCACATCGGGGTGGACGATAATTGCATCGGCCGGGCCATCGGGGTTTTTCGGCCCACTCAAGGAGCGCATTTGCAGGCGCTCGCGGGCGTATTTGGTGGCACCCTGTAAAGCCAGCTCGCCGTGGGCAATGCCCTGAATCGCCGTGCCCACCCGAGCGGTGTTCATAAAAGTAAACATACAATTAAGACCACGGCCGAGTTCACCCAGCAAAAAGCCGGTGGCGCCATCAAAGTTAATGACACAGGTAGCGTTGGCGTTAATACCCATCTTGTGCTCGATGGAGCCACAGCTGACGCCATTTTCAGCCAGGCTGTCGTCCGCACCCGGCAGGCGTTTGGGCACTAAAAAAAGTGAGATACCCTTGGTGCCCGGAGGCGCATCGGGCAGGCGCGCGATGACGATGTGGACAATATTGTCGACCATGTCGTGATCGCCCGAGGAGATAAAGATTTTGCTGCCGGTAATGGCGTAGCTGCCATCGGCATTGAGCTCAGCCTTGGTGCGCAACAGGCCCAGGTCGGTGCCACAGTGGGCCTCGGTCAAACACATGGTGCCGGTCCACTGCCCCGCCACCATTTTTGGCACGTACTGGTCGATCAAATCCTGACTGGCGTGGGCGAGAATCGTCGCTCGCGCACCCTTGGCCAGAAAGGGATACATGCTCCAGGCCCAGTTGGCACTGCCGGCAAATTCATTAAGAATGCTTTCCATCGAGGGCGGCAAAGCCTGACCACCGTATTGCTCGGGGCTGGTTAAGCCCGCCCAGCCACTCTCGGCATAGGCTTTATAGGCCTCTTTAAAACCAGCGGGCGTGGTTACGCTCTCTTTTGACCAGATACAGCCTTCAGCATCACCCGACTGATTGAGGGGGGCCAGCTCCTCCTCACAAAAGGTCGCCATCGCCTCGACAATCGCCTCTACCAGGTCGGGCGTTGCCTCCTCGCAGCCAGACAGGCTCTGCCACAGCGCGGGGTAGTCAAATACCTCGTCACGCACAAATTGAATATCGCGCACTGGCGCTTTGTAATCCGTCATCTCAGTCACCGCTCATTTGCTTATTTTCCGTTGGTGCAAGTTTATGTCTCTGTGCTACCTTATGTCTATGTGCTGGGCAGAAGTTCATCGAACAAGCGGCATGAAAAATAACAATACCAGGGAGGGCGTCACCGGTAGAGGTCGATAAAAACAGACACAGAACGAAGTGAAGCCGCTACTTCGCCCTATTCTGTCAATTGATGACCCACCAGCTGCAAGACCTAAAAAGTAAAAAAAGGAGCTTATCCAGCTTATGGCTCAGGAAAAACAAGACAATTCTGGAAGAGCTGAAAATAGCGCCCAGGGCCTTCGCATTATCGAACAGGTTGACGATACGCTGTGGGCCTGCAACCTCGACATCAAACTCACCTACCTCAACCCGGCGACAAAAAGAAATAGTGGTTATAGTGCTGCGGAAAGAATGCAGTTAACTATCGACAAAATACTGACACCCGATTCACTCGCCATTGTGCAAGGGCTTATCGAAGAACATTCAACCATCCGCAGACCTGAAGAAGGCCCCGATGCACCGGCACGCTGCCTGCTCGACATCTACTGTAAAGACGGCTCCACCTACCCCTCTGAATCCAGCATCTCTTTTACCCGCAATGATGCGGGGGAACTTACTGGGCTGGTAGGCTCCAATCGCAACATTACCGAGCGGGTTCGCGCCGAAGCCATTGTCAAAGCCATTCACGATGGCACCATTCATATTACTGGTGAGCAATACCTCAGCAAGCTGGTGTGCCAATTATCGAAAACTCTCGACCAACGATATACCTTTATTGCGCAAGTAAATGCCGGCATCTCGAAAACCCTGGCCTTTTGTAAAGATGGCCTGATCAGCGATAACTTCTCTTACAGTTTAGCGGGCAGCCCCTGCGAAAATGTCGTTGCCGGCGGCATTTGTTACTACCCCCAAAATGCCACGAAACTTTTCCCCCATGAAGAGGGTATGAAACGTATGGGGGTCGAGAGTTATATCGGCACGCCAATACCCGATGCCACGGGCCAGGTGCAAGGTTTGATGGTCATCATGCACGACCAGCCCATGGAAGATATCCCCTTGCTGAGGCGTGTACTCGAAGTCTGTGCCGACCGGGTGGGCGCAGAAATGAGCCGACGCAAAATACAGGGGCAGCTCGAAGAGAGTGAACAGCGTTTTCGTGCCCTCTTTGAACAATCTATAGACCCCTGTTTTATCCACAATAGTGAAGGCATTATTATTGATGCCAATAAAAGCATGGTAGAGGCTTTTGGCTATTCAAAAGAAGAATTAAGCCAGCTCAACGCCACACAGCTCAGCAGCACCGAGCCCGCTATCAGGTCGATATCGCGCGCAGAATTTCAAAAGGTCATCAAGACGGGCGCATCCCGCTATGAAACGCGCCTCAAGCGCAAATCCGGAGAAACCTTCCCCGTTGAGGTAACCTCACAACTGATAAATATCGAGGGCAAAGAACTCGCACAGTCGGTGGTTCGCGACCTTACCGAACAACACCGACTACATGAGGAGGAAAAAAAGACACAAAAAACATTGAGCCACTTATTCAGCGCCATGCACACCATGATTGCCATGCTCAACACCGAGGGGCAGGTAACCTACGCCAATCCCACCAATCGCTCCAATCCCGATGCCCTGCAGTCTAATCATCTTAAACAAGCTCTCTGGGAGTACCAGGCCTTCAACCATAAGCCAGCGACCCAGGCGATGATCAAAGAGAATATAAGCACCGCACTCAAGGGGCAACACACCCAGTGCGACCTGGAGATTCTCAGCCCTCAGGGCTTGCTTTGGATGCAAATTAATATCCACCCCATCAGCGATGACAACGGCCAAGTCACTCAATTGCTGGTCGAGGGCAGCGATATTGATCAGCGTAAAAAGATGGCCGAACAAATTCTCGCCGAGGAAAAACGCCGCCACCTGTTTCGCGAACAGGCGCCGATGCCCGTTATCGAATGGGACACCGACACCTTTCAGCTCAGTCATTGGAACGCAGCCGCCGAACAGCTCTTTGGTTTTAGCGAGGAGGAAGTTAAACGACAACAGCCAGGCTTCCTCAGCCCCCCACAAACCCAGATTGATGTCGATGCGATTCGCCAGGCTCTCAATGCGAGCCACACCAATAGCAAAGTACTCAGTAAGAATCGCACCAAGAGCGGTCAAACCATTCTATGCGAGTGGTATAACTCGCCCATTACCGATAGTCACGGCAAGCTGATTGCCGCCATGTCCATCGTTCGCGATATCACTGCCGAACACAGGGCGCAGCGGGTACTCCTGAATCGCGATGCCGAACAGAGGGAAATCCTCGACACCATGCTCGAAGCCGTATTCACACTGGCTGAAAACGGCGAATTGCTCACCTTCAACCGGGCTGCGGAAAAACTGTTTGGCTACGCTGCAGAGGAGATTATCGGCCAGTCCGGCTGGACAGTGCTAAGTGAGCAATTTATTAAAGTGCACCGCCACTTAATGAACATGTACCTGGAGACTCGGGACCTCAAGTGGCTCGGCGTGAGCCGTGATATTGAAGGCCTGCGCAAGGACGGCACACGCTTCCCCATGCGCATGGCCATTGCCCCACTGGGCAAAAATAATGGTGGTGACCAGCGTTTTATTGTCTCACTGCAGGACCTGACTCGCTTTAAGCAACAGGAAGAACAGCTGCGGCGCAGCCAGAAAATGGACGCCCTGGGTAAACTCACCGGCGGTATTGCTCACGACTTTAATAATATGCTGGGCATTATTATCGGCTACACCGACTTACTACAGGCCTCGCTCAAAGGTCAGACCAAAAATGAAGGTTATGCCGAAGAAATATTTCGAGCCAGCCAGCGCGGAGCGCAATTAACAGAAAAACTACTCGGCTTTTCTCGGCAAAAAGTAGCCATTGCCGAACGGCTCTCTATTAACACTGTTTTGCAAGATCAGCAGCACATGCTCGCCAAAGCGCTAACACCACGCATTCTGCTGACTTACGATCTGACAGAAAGGCTCTGGCCGGCGTATCTGGACAGCGGTGATCTGCTCGATGCCATTCTCAACATCAGCATTAACGCCATGCACGCCATGCCCGAGGGGGGAAAGCTAGCCATCGCCACCGGCAATGAGCATGTCAACGAATTTGACGCACCGCTAAAAGGCCTGCCTAAAGGGGACTATGTACTGCTCAGCATTAGCGACACCGGCTGCGGCATGGACAAGGAAACGCAGGACAAAATATTTGATCCCTTCTTTTCAACCAAGGGCGAGCTCGGTACGGGCCTGGGTTTAAGCCAGGTTTATGGTTTTATCGAACGCAGTAATGGCAGTGTCAGAATCTACTCCGAGCCAGGCCACGGCACACTGATCAGCCTGTATTTCCCCCGCTATAAAGACATCGATTCCCGAAAAAACAAACAAATCCCGCCCTCTCCCCCACTGACCCAGGGCGGCCAGGAAACCATTTTAGTGGTGGATGATGAGGCGGCCCTACTCAATTTAAGCACTGAAATATTCAGCCAGCAAGGCTATAAAGTCATTCCCGTAGCGAGTGGCCGGCAAGCCCTCGAGGTGCTAAAAAACACCCCCGTCAACCTCTTGTTGAGCGATGTAATTATGCCCGAGATGGATGGCTACCAACTCGCCGCCGAGGTACAGGCACAATACCCCAAGGTAAAAATTCAACTCGCCAGTGGTTTTACCGATGACCGCCATTCGGACAAGATGAGTACCGATCTACTCGACAATATCATTCAAAAACCCTTTAACATTAAAGAGGTGCTAACAAGAATACGTAGCCTGCTCGACGAATAAACGGAATGAATTGCGTCCTGGCGACCATGGCTCGACTCCGCTGCAATTAAAGCCATGGTAGACACAGTGTTTGAATGCTTTTACCCCTCAATAATAATCATGGAGCTCAGCCATGGATTTTGATCTCAACGAAGAACAAAACATTCTGCGCGACAACCTGCGCCGCATGATGGATGAAGTAGCAAGCCCAGACTACCTGCGCGAACACGACGAACAGGGGCTCTATCCCTACGCTGTCTACGACAAGTGGGTAGAGATGGGCCTGCTCGGCCTGCCCTTTCCCGAAGCCTACGGTGGCTATGGCGGCGATGTTATCGACATGGCCCTGGTTAGCGAAGAACTAGGCCGCAAGGCCTACCCCTTTCTCGAAGCCTATGGCTTATCGGCCTTCAGCGGTCTTAGCCTCTTACAAAATGGCAGCGAGGCTCAGAAAAAGCACTACCTGCCAAAGCTCATTAAGGGCGAGATCCGTATGTCGATTTCAATGACCGAGCCCGATGCCGGCTCCGATGCGGGCAATATGCGCACCCTGGCCGTCGCCGATGGCGATAGCTGGGTGATCAATGGCCAGAAGGTCTTCTCCACAGCCGCCGATGCCGACAACAACATCATCACCCTGTATTGTAAAACCGACAACGACGCCCCCTATCAACAGGGCATCACCGCCTTTTTAGTGCCCAACGATACCCCCGGTGTAGAAATCAAACGTCTCGATACCTTTGGCTGCAGAATGCTCGGGCTCAGTGAAGTGTTTTTTGACAATGTGCGCATTAGTGATGAACAACGCCTCGGGGCCGTCAACGGCGGCTGGCAATGCATGCTCTCGGGGCTGATGTTTGAGCGCATCGTCACCTCTGCCGGCTACGTCGGCAATGCCCAAACCGTGGTCGACCAGGCGCTGGAATACGCCAAGGAAAGAAAGCAATTCGGCAAAGCCATCGGCAGCAACCAGGCCATCGCCCACATGCTGGCGGACATGCAAACCAATGTCGATGCGGCAAGAATGTTAATGCTGCGCGCCGCCGTAAAACTAGCGAAAGGGGGCAATGCCATGCGCGAAGTCACCCAGGCCAAGCTCTTTGGTTCGGAAACCTTTGCCGAGGTCGCCAACCAGGGCATGCAAATTATGGGCGGCTACTCCTACATGATGGAATACGACATGCAGCGCCACTATCGCGATGCCCGCAGCACCACCATCGCCGCCGGCACCTCGCAAATGCAACGCAACCTGATCGCCAACACCATGGGACTGAAAGTAAAATAGAGTCTTGTTAAAGCATTTTGGGTGCTATTAATTTGTTAGACTTAACAACTGATTAAAAACACTCGGGAGTTCAATATGAGCGCAGGACGCACCACAAAAATTTTGGCTTTGTCTGCCTCTTTAATAATTCTAGCCCCTACCCTCAACGCCCTTGAGACCGGCTGGCTAGAATTAGAAGAAGGCCATGAAGGACAGAAAATACATGCCAAGGTACATCGCATTAAGCTACCCGAACTCGGTGGTGATGGCGGTCAACACGTGACTCTGACGATTCCCAAAGACGAGCTGGAAAGTACCGACAAGGTTCACGAGGTGGTCGTGGTTGGCAAGCGGGGCGACAAAGAAGAAGCCTTGTCTGGCACCAGTTATGAATGGTCGGAAGATTATGAGAATGACAACTACGGCTTAATCATCAAGCTGGATAAAATGCAAAACTATCCGATTCGCGTCTATTTAAAGGATGATTTGCCGCTGCCCGAGAACCACTAACCACTAAGAGAACCATTAAACGCCCGGCTGCCAATGGCCGGGCACGCGCTTTACGCACCCAGCAATACAAGCTTAGCGCTGCGCCCCTCTCGCCTTCAACTTACTTAATTGCCGTTCTCGCTGTTGGCGCTCACTGGGCGTCAGCGGCTGAGGCTTGCTGGCCATGCCCATCGACTTACACAAACGGCTCACTTCCACCGGCGTAAGATCGAGCCAGTCACCACTGCGCACATAAGAGGGCAATTCAACCGTGCCGAAGCGAATACGCTTTAAGCGGCTGACTTCCACCCCCTGTGATTCCCACAAACGCCGCACTTCGCGATTACGGCCCTCGGTCAAGACCACAGTAAACCACTGGTGAGAACCGGAACCGTCGCCAATTTGAATTTTCTTAAAGCGGCCCATGCCGTCGTCAAGCATCACCCCCTGTTGCAAGCGCTTGAGCATGTCATCATTGACAACACCGTGGATGCGCACCAGGTATTGGCGTTCAACCTGGCCGGAGGGGTGCATCTGGCGATTGGCCAGTTCGCCATCATTGGTGAACAGCAATAAACCGCTGGTATTAATATCGAGACGACCCACGGCAATCCAGCGCCCCTCCTTGATGGGCGGCAGACTGGAAAATACCGTTTTGCGGCCCTCGGGATCCTGACGGGTACAAATCTCACCCACGGGTTTGTGATAAATCAGCACGCGGGTACGGCTATCTCTGGATTTGAGCTTGATCACTCGCCCATCGACGCTAACCTTATCTTCCATAGAAATACGATCGCCCGTGGTCGCCACTTTGCCATTGACGGAGACGCGCCCCGCTGCGATCCACTTTTCAATTTCACGGCGTGAAGCCAGGCCCGCCTGAGCCAGTAACTTTTGAATTTTTTCACTCATGGCGCGGGACTATCCTCTTCATTAATTACAGTGCTATTTAGTTCGGTGCTTGCGCTATCTTCGTTGCGCGAAACCTCAAGTTCCGACTCAGAAGAACTATCGACATCAGTATCGCTATCGGTAAAGTTATCCACCAGTGCTCGAACAGCCGAGTCCTCCGGCGATGGCTCTTCACCTGCGTTTAATATTTCGCTTTCGCCCACTGCGGCTATCCCGTCAACAGCAGCATCAACAGCCGTTTCTACACTCTCGTCACCCGGCTCGCCACCCTGCTCATTGTTCTTACTCTCACTAAGAGCTTCTTCAAATTGCAGCTCCCGATCAATCGAGCTGAGTTCACGTATTTCACTCAGGGGCGGCAATTGCTCGAGGCTTTGCAGGTTGAAGTTATCGAGAAACTGTCGCGTGGTGGCATAAAGTGCGGGCCGACCCGGCACATCGCGGTGGCCGACGGAGCGAATCCAGCCCCTGTCGTGAAGGGTGCGGATAATATCCGAGCTCACGGCAACGCCGCGCACCTGTTCGATATCACCGCGAGTCAGGGGTTGGCGATAGGCAATCAGTGCCAGTGTCTCAAGAGTGGCGCGGGAGTATTTCTTTGGCTTCTCTTCCCACAGTTTGCCAATCCACTGGGCGTACTGTTCTTTCACCTGAAAACGATAACCGCTGGCGGTGCGCTTTAATTCATAACCCCGATCGCGACAATCGGCTTCGATATCTTCCAGCGCTGCCTGAAGCTCATCGCGCTCGGGTACATACTCCTCATCGAAGAGTTTTTGCAGGGCGGGAATATCCAGAGAATCACCCGCAGCCAGCAATGCCGCTTCGACGATTCGACGGAGTTGCTCGACATCCATTAATCAGCCCTCGCTTTCAGGTGTATCGGCCCCAGGAATTCATTTTGTACAATTTCAACCAGTGATTCTTTCACCAGCTCCATCATCGCCAGGAAGGTGACAATCACACCCTGACGCCCCTCATCGAGCTTGAATAAAGTAATAAAGGGCACGAAACGCTTGCCGCTGAGGGTTTGCAAAATATGACTCATACGCTCTCGGGTCGACAGTACTTCAAATTCAATATGGTGGCTATCGGTCAACTTAACCCGGCGCATCACGTCGGCCAGTGCCAGTAGCAGCTCTTCCATTTCAACCGGCGGATGGGCCCTTGGGGCTCTTTTTTCGCCGGCCTTGGCACTCGCCGAAAAGACATCCCGGCCGGTGCGCGGCAGAGTATCGATGTCTTCCGCCGCCTGTTTAAAGCGCTCATATTCCTGTAGACGACGGATCAGCTCGGCGCGGGGGTCTTCGTCACTTTCCTCCTCGTCATTTTGACGGGGCAGCAACATGCGCGATTTTATTTCCGCCAGCATCGCCGCCATTAATAAATACTCCGCCGCCAGCTCCCACTGCATGGCCTCCATCAGCTCGATATAACTCATGTATTGATGGGTTATATCGGCAACGTTAATTTCCAAAATATCGAGATTTTGTCGTCGGATAAGATAGAGCAACAAATCGAGGGGACCCTCAAAGGCATCGAGGATAACTTCCAGCGCCTCGGGGGGAATATAGAGATCCTGGGGCAACTCGGTCACTTGCTGGCCCTGGACAATGGCGAAGGGCATTTCGTTTTGCTGGGGCGCTAGCACCTTGGCGGCTTCAGCGGCATCGACTTCGCCAGCAGGCGCATTGTCAGGGTGGGGGTCAGTTGTCACTGCACTACCGGATTAAATCGTGGAGGTCGGCCATTATACGGCTTCGCCCGCTGCGGTGACAGACAGATAACAGATGAGTAGAAAGTTTAAAGTCCGAAGGGGGCGAGATCGCCCATGCCGGCACGCACCAGCTCGGGACTATCGCCGGTGAGATCAATAATCGAGGTCGGCTCGAGGCCGCAATAACCGCCATTGATAATTAAATCGACCCGGTTGCCGAGGATATCTTCAATATCCTGGGGATCGGTCAGAGGGTATTCATCACCGGGCATAATCAGGGTGATGCTCATTAAGGGCTCGCCCAGGGTTTCAAGCAATGCCTGGGCGATATGGTTGGCCGGTGCTCGCAGGCCAATGGTTTTACGCTTGGGGTGCATCAGGCGGCGCGGTACTTCAGAGCTGGCATCGAGAATAAAGGTATAGGGGCCGGGAGTATTCGCCTTGAGCAGGCGGAAGTCCTGATTGTCGACTTTAGCGTAGGTGGATAGTTCGGAGAGATCGCGACAAACCAGGGTAAAGTTGTGGTTTTTCTCCAATGCGCGAATCTGGCGGATTCTATCCAACGCCGCCTTATCACCAAGATGGCAACCCAGGGCATAGGCCGAGTCGGTGGGGTAAATCGCCACACCGCCGCCACGAATAATCTCCGCCGCCTGATCGATTAAACGCTGTTGGGGATTATCGGGATGTATATAAAGAACCCTGGCCATAAATACTGCTTACCTCACTATTTGCCGCGACTATAAACCCTCTGCCCTGAAAACTCGACCCCAATACCGCGAAGCGGTATTTTGCCAACACGCCGATGTGCGAAAACCCTTTGGAAGCGCTAGAATGGTCGCCTTCTATTAACTCTGATCCACAGGAATAGGCACCATTTAGTGAGCAGCAGCGAACCCAAAGTCAGTACCAGCAGCTATAGCCCCCCGCCCGCACAACTGCCTTCCGCGCCACCCCAGCGTGAGAATATGCTGATTAACATCGGCTTCAATGTGGTCATACCCACCTTAATTTTGACCAAACTCAGCGGTGATGAATATCTGGGCACCACCTGGGGTGTGGTTGTCGCCCTGCTCTTTCCCATTGTCTACGGGCTGCGAGACTTTCAGCAACGAGGCAAAATCAACTTTTTCTCCGGCCTCGGTGTCTTCAGTGTGGTGATGACCGGCGGCATTAGCCTGCTTGAACTCGACCCCCAGTACCTGGCTTATAAAGAGGCCGGCATACCCGCCATCTTTGGCCTGGCGACACTGATCTCCCTGAAAACCCCCTACCCCCTGGTGCGCACCCTGTTATTCAACGACACGGTGATTGAAATTGACAAGGTGCATCACGCCCTGCTTGAACACGACAGTGTCGAGGCCTTTGACCAACGCCTGGTGGTCGCCTCGTGGATTATTGCCGGTTCCTTTTTGGTGTCATCCATTTTGAACTATCTGCTGGCGACGATGATTGTCACCAGCCAACCCGGCACGGTTGAGTACAACGCCGAACTGGGTAAAATGACCGCTCTTAGCTTCCCGGTGATCGCCGTGCCGGCAATGATAATGATGATGGGTGCGATGTTTTATCTCTTTCGCGGTATTACCTCTATGACCGGCATGCCCTTCGAAGACATTATTCGCGGCCACCACCACGAAACGGATAACAACAGTGACGATAAAAACAAGGATCAACAATAATGTGGTATAGCCTGGTTTGTACCGATGTCGCAGATAGCCTGGCCCTGCGCAAAGCCGCCCGCCCCGCCCACCTGCAACGCCTCGAAGCACTGCGTGACGCTGGCCGCTTACTGGTCGCCGGACCCAACCCCAGCATCGACAGTGAAGATCCCGGTGCAGCGGGCTTTAGTGGCAGCATTATTATTGCCGAGTTTGACTCCCTGACAGCCGCCCAAGCCTGGGCCGCCGAGGATCCTTATCAGGCGGCGGGGGTTTACGCCTCGGTGAGTGTCAAAGCCTATAAAAAAGTGCTGCCTTAGCGACGACGCCTCCTCGGCTCGATGATTACAACGACCTATATGCACGGCTCGACAAGCCGCCAACCCCAAGTCGTACAGCATTATTTTTACCCACCCCATTGCCAACGGAATTGTCATGTACAAACTTTGTTTAAGCCTGCTATTGATAGCGCTCTCGCCCAGCTTGGTGGCGGAGACGCGCTATATTTCCGATCAGTTCCGCGTGCCGCTGCGCAAAAGCCCCTGTAGCCGCTGCGCCATTTTGCACCAGGGTCTGAAGAGCGGGCTCAAACTCACCTACATTGAAAGCGCCGATGGCTGGAGTCATATCCGCACCCCCGGCGGCATGGAGGGCTGGATAGAAAACCAGTACATCGTTAACCAGCCCATCGCCCGCGACAGAATTGCGCGCTATAAAAAACAAAATGAAGCCCTCAATAGCAGCAATGGCACACTTCAAGCCCAGGTCAAAGCGCTTAAAGCCGACAACCAACAACTCGGCGGTCGCCTCAATACGGTGAGCGATGACAACGAAGCCGTGTCGCGCGAGCTGGCCGATATCAAAGTCGTGTCCGCCAATGCCCTCAACCTAAAAGTACAAAACCAACAGCTGCTAGAAGACAACGGCATGCTGCAAAGTAAAATTGACGTACTCAGCGCGCAGAATAAACAGCTTGAAAGTAGCCAGACCCAGAAATCCTTTCTCTACGGTGCAATAGCCGTTTTTCTCGGCGCCCTACTCAGCATTATTCTACCCCGCTTAAAACGTAAACGCCGTGGGCACTCGGAGTGGGCATAAACTACATGCAGTCATTGCGATGCACCCCGCGCGTTATTTATCAGGGCTTATTATCCTGCTGTCTACTTATTTTCTGTCAGGGTCTCAGTGCAGAAAGCGACAGCTCTGTGCTGTCAGTAGAGCCAAAACCGCGTCTTATGATAACCACCACGCTTGGCAATATTGAAATAGAATTGGCACCGCAAAGTGCCCCCCTCACCGTGCGCAATTTTTTGCAGTATGCCGACAGGCACTATTATGACGGCACTATTTTCCACCGGGTGATACAGGGCTTTATCATTGAGACCGGCGGTTTTGACCACAAACTGAATGCCTTTGAGCCCGGCCAGTCCGTCGCCAACGAATCCGTCGGTGGACTGCTTAATATTAAGGGTTCCGTTGCCATGGCCCGCGGTCATGACCCCGACAGCGCCAAAGCGCAGTTCTTTATCAATCTTAAAGACAACCGCAACTTCGATGCAAAATACGGCAACCCCGGTTATACCGTGTTTGGCCAGGTCATTTCTGGCATGGATGTGGTGCAAAATATTGCCACTAGCAAAGTTGAAAAATACAATCATCAATTTGTTCACTGGCCGGTCGAAAATATCAAAATTATCAGCATTCAACGCAGCCCAGGCCCTTGATAGCCCTCAGTGTTAACGTCAATAAAATCGCCTTAATCCGCAATTCACGGCAAGGCGACTACCCGAGTGTCGTCGACTACGCCACTACCTGCATCGATGCCGGTGCCGATGGCATTACCGTTCACCCCCGCCCCGATCAACGTCACATTCGCCCGCTGGATGTGCGTGAACTCGGCGAACTCTGCCGCTCTAAAAACTCGACTAAGGGCGCAGCTGTGGAATTTAATATTGAGGGCAACCCCTTTGCCGAACCGCTCAATGAATACCCCGGCTTACTGGCACTGGTCGAACAAACCCGGCCCCAGCAGTGCACGTTGGTGCCCGATAGCAGTGAGCAGCTGACCTCCGATCACGGTTTTGACCTCACCACTGCTGCCGAAAAGCTCAAGCCCCTGATTGCCGCGCTGCAGGCCCTCGATGTACGGGTCAGCCTGTTTATGGACCCCGATAAAAAGCAGCTGGACTTGGCCCGCGAGCTGGGTGTTGAGCGCATCGAGCTGTATACCGGCCCCTATGCCGCCGCTACAGATGACGAAACATTGCTGAAGAACTATTTCGCGGCCTCTCGCCACGCGACCGATATTGGTCTCGGTGTGAATGCTGGCCATGACTTAAATCTTCACAACCTCGGCCAATTTGCCACCGCTCCCGGTTTGCTCGAGGTATCCATCGGCCACGCCCTGATTGTCGATGCCATAGCGATGGGGCTCACCCCCGCCGTGAAAGCCTATAAAGCCCTACTAGCAAGGGCATAACTACCCCCCCTCCTCTATGAATGAGCCGCAAAGCACCTCATCCAACACGCCACCGAGGCTGAATGTTATCGGCGCGGGCAAGCTCGGCCGCACCCTGGCCCGACTGTTTAGTGATGCGGGGCTGGTAACGATGGGCGCTATCTATAATCGTAAAATTGAAAGCAGTCGCTGCGCTCAAACTTTTATCGGTGCCGGACGCGTGATTAGCCACATCGAAGAACTAGCGGATCAGCCCGCCGAACTGTGGATGATTGCCACCCCCGATGATGCGATTCGCAACTGTGCCGAACAGCTCGCCACCCTCAAAAACTTGGACTGGGACTGGGACTGGAACAGCACCACGGTTTTTCATAGCAGCGGCCTAAAAACAGCGCTGGAACTGGCCGCTTTGCAAAATCTCGGCAGCTCGGTTGCCAGCGCTCATCCCGCTCATAGCTTTGCCAGCCCGCAACGCTCGCTCAGCAATTTTTCCGCCACAGTCTGTACTTTGGAAGGTGATGACAGCGCGATCACTGTTCTCGATGGGCTATTTAGTGGCATTGGTGGACTAACGACAAGACTGCAACCCGAGGCTAAAGCCCTCTATCACGCCGCGACAGTAATGGCATCAAATTACCTGGTGGCATTGATCGGTGCCAGTGAAACACTACTCGAAAAGGCCGGTATCGAAGACGCCCTTGCCAGCGCCATTCTCTCCCCATTGATGCGCCAAAGCCTGGAAAATGGGCTTACCGTGGGAGCCGCGAACGCTCTAACCGGGCCCATTGCTCGGGGCGATATCGAGACACTGCAGGCACATCTCGCCGCCATTACACAAACTGCACCCGATCTTCGTAATACTTATAGGACTATGGGCAGGCAAGCCTTAAAGCTGGCACAGAAAAAAAATAATTTAAATCAGAAAGTGCTCACCGCTATGCAAAAGCTCTTCCACGAAGAGTCGAAATAGACTATTCAAACAGATGTTTTATGACATCAATACCCGGTTTATTCTGGAGTAATTCACGTTGATCCAAACCACAAAGCTCGTGGGGAAAGACCAGCCAGGCATCGGTGGTGTGTAAATAGTAGTCGGGTTTATGTCTCGTCAAATTATTTTCAGGCTTGAACCAGGGTACCGCAACACGACACTCCACCGGGTTTTCAGCGGGCAGCGAAGCAATATCACTCAAAATTTGCGCCATACTCAAACCACTGTCAAAGACATCATCGACAATCAAAATACGCTGGATCTGATCGAGCTGTGCGGCGACATAATCCAGGCCGTCGACCTGCACCGAGCTGCCACGTTCACCAATACCCTTATAAAGTTGGGTGCGAATGGGAATATGGTCAGACGCTACGCCCTGACACATCAGTAGCTCATGAATGGCGATCGCAATGGGTGTTCCACCACGCCAAACACCAATAATAAGGTCCGGCAGGAAACCACTCTGCAAAATGTTAGCGCCGAGAAGATAGGCATCGGCCAGTGTTTGCTCGGCACTGAGAAATATTTTTTCGCTCAAGATTGATGTTTTTCCTGTGTCATTGAGGGTCGAACCGCTGTGCTGAAACGCAAAGGCCGACAGGGTATAAATACTTAAAAAACTGCCTGCAATCATACGCCGTCTAATTGACATAATAGACTGGGAAGAAAGCACCCTTGAAAACACCATAAAATTTCACGCCACGCCTGACACTCGGCCCATAAAAAAACCGCAGTGGCTTAGCACTGCGGTTTTTTAACGTGGTCGTCCATTTTATAACAAATTAACTAGCGGATTCCCCTGCGGCGTATCGCTGCCGAAGTAAAATGCTTATCTTGAGCTCGCCAGGTAAAATCGGGACCCTTACTCTTGTCCATCATTAAGGCCAGCATGCGGTGGGCATTGAAGTCGTATTGTAATTCTGCGGCCCGATTGGGGAAGCCAACATCGTAGAACATCACCCAGTGATCCTCCCAGTGACGCCACAGCTCACCACGGCGATCATAGTTGTCGGCCAACATGACTTCCCAGGAATCCTCGTCGAAGTAATAGACCCGCTTACTGTAATCGTGGCTGGTTCCCTCTTTGAGATTAGCCTCAATCACCCAGACGCGGTGTAACTCATAGCGTGCATAGTCCTGATTAAAACGACCCGACTCGGCAATCACTTTATCGGCCGTCGCCTCCTGGGCATAGAGCTTATAGGGGTTGTAGGGCACATAAACTTCGCGCTTGCCGAGAAGTTTATAGGTAAAACGATCATTGGGGCCATTAAAACCATAGCCCTGGTCTGTCGTACCCAAACCATCGCCAGCGGTAATCGGATTGTCATAAACGATCTGCGGTGCCCGTTTAACCCGACGCTGACCGGGACTATAAGCCCAGGCTTTGCGGAAGTTTTGCGTAAAGGTAATCGGCTCCAAAGCGAGAACCACCTGCCCGGCAACCTTTGCCGGCCCCGTCAACGTCTGCTGGTAGAGTAAAATATTATCGGTCGGGATGCCGGCGGGATCATCTTCAGCAACCTCCGGATCACTCCACTTATAGTGAAATTCCACATCGAGATTGCTGGTCTCAAAACTGCCGTTAGTGGCAACGGCAATCGTCACCTCTCGAGACTTATTCCAGACCAGTTTAGGCCGCGATTGTTGATTGAGGAAGGCCTCGTCGGCATTGTGGGGAATGGGGAAAGCCCAGGCCCGGCGAGCGCCGGTGAAACCGATCATTCCCATATGGCTATCGGTGCGTTCAAACACCGTGCGGTCGAGGTTCTTCAGGGCCGCGTCATAAATATAATCGTTGTACACCATGGAGCGCCGCGTGGGGTAAATATTCATAAAGTAGTCTGAATAGGTCTTGAACATCATCTTCTGACCTTCAGACAGTTTATCGGCGTGCTCTAGATAATTGTCCGCGGTAATCGTCAAACGCACCTTATCATCCGCAAAGGGATCGAGATGAAAGGTACCTGGCTTAAAGCCCTCTGGTACTGGTGTCTGTTCATTTTTCCACTCGGGAATAGTGCCCTCGGCATTGCCCGCGCGAATAGCACCGCTGGGGGTGAGCACAGTACCCTCAAGGCCGATGGAGGCCCGCTCTTCAGGCGTCACTTTCGCCATCGCGAAGCTAGCACTGAGTACACTGGCAGCGAGTAGCGCTGTATGGAAAATTGGTTTTCTTAACACAAACATAGAATTACCCTCTTTATTCAATAGTTATAATTTTTATTCGAACAAGGAAATTTTCTAGTAGCGGGAATAAAATGGACGTCGTCGTAAATCCATTACAGTCGCCCCGATGCATTGAAGATGGCAGTCTTTTTATCATGAGTCAAGATAATATATAACATGATTTAAAGTTATCAAAACGAGTTGGGCGCCCTATCAGCGGGTCATATTAAAAATCTCCACGGGCAGCACGCAAACCCAATATTGCCGAGGTCAATCATTTGCCAAAGACAAGCTCCTATTTTTCCCGAAGCAGTGGAAAACGTCTATAATACGCGCCATTCTCGCCAAGCCACTGTGACCAATGGAGTCCTCTTTATGAAAAACCTGAAACTTTTAGCTCTATGTACCGCATTTTTATCGTTGCTCACCCTCGGGGCCTGTAGCGGCGAAAAGGGCGAAGTTAAACTGGGGGCTGCACAGGAAAAAGCCATGTCAGAACGCCTGGCGCCAGCGGGTGAAGTAACTCTGGTCGGCGATGTTGCCAGTGCACCCGCTGCAGGTAGTGGCGGTGGTAGCCGTAGCGCCGAAGATGTCTACAACACTAGCTGTAAAATTTGCCACGGTGCTGGTATGGGCGGCGCACCCAAATTCGGCGCCCCTGAACATTGGACTGCGCGCATCGAAAAAGGTATGGACACCCTGTACACCAATGCTATTAGTGGCTTTCAGGGCATGCCCGCTAAAGGCTTATGCATGGATTGCTCAGACGACGAGCTGAAAGCGGCGGTTGACTATATGGTTGACGGTAGTAAATAAAAGCGTCGTATAGCGGTGGCTTTTTGAAGCCACTCGCGCCAATGAGGAATGCCCGTTTCTAGCGATACGGGCATTTTTTTGACCCGTGAATTCAGATGCCAACTAGGAAAAGCCCCTAGCTTCGCCTTCGACAAGCCAGTATTTATCGTCTTATAGCGCTATTTCCGCGAACAGCGTTACACTTAGCCTCTCGAGAAACTCAGCACAATAATGATACCCAGAGGCATGCCCCACTGTGAGTAAAATCAAAACCCAGGCCCAACCAGCGATTAACACCAACAAAGACGAGGTTATTAGCCAGTTTGACGCACGTTTAAAGTCCACCCTGGACGAAGGGCGCAAAGAACTGATCGCCAAACGCCACAAACGCGGTTATCGCAGTGCCCGGGAGAACCTTAACGACCTCTGTGACAAAGACTCCTTCCTCGAGTACGGCCAACTGGCTGTGGCTGCCCAACGTCGTCGTAGAGAACTTGAAGACCTTAAAGTTAATACCGCAGCGGACGGCATTATCACCGGCCTGGCCACCATCAACGCTCCGCTGTTTGATGAGCAGGCCAGTCGCGCTGTGGTTATCGTCAACGATTACACCGTACTTGCCGGTACCCAGGGGGTCTTCCACCACAAGAAGCTCGACCGTGCCCTCGAACTCGCGGCAGAGTTAAAACTGCCCGTGGTGATGTATGCCGAGGGTGGCGGCGGTAGACCGGGCGACACCGACTACGAATTAAGCTTAAATTTAGGCTCCTTCGCCGCCTGGGCAGGCTTGCGAGGCCAGGTGCCGATGATCGCCGTCAACAACGGCTATTGCTTTGCCGGTAATGCCGCATTATTTGGCTGCGCCGATATCACCATCGCCACGAAAAGCTCATGGATTGGTATGGCGGGCCCCGCGATGATTGAAGGCGGCGGTATGGGCAATTTTAAACCAACCGATATTGGCCCGATTGAAACCCAAACCCAAAATGGCGTGATTGATATTGTCGCCGACGATGAGGCCGACGCCACGCGCATTGCCCGCCAGGTGCTTTCGTACTTCCAGGGCAGCACGGAAAGCTGGACTTGCGCCGACCAGCGCAAGCTCTGGCCGCTGCTACCCGCCGACCGACGATTCGTCTACAAGGTACGCGACATCATCACCACCCTCGCCGATAGCGATTCCTTTATTGAACTTCGCAAAGACTATGGCTGTGCCATTATTACCGGCTTTGTGCGCATTGAAGGCAAACCCTTCGGACTGATTTGCAACGATTGCCAGTTTCTCGGTGGTGCCATTGATGCCGAGGCCGCACTAAAAGCCGCGCGCTTTTTAGAGCTCTGCAATGATTTCGATCTGCCCCTGCTGTCCCTCTGCGACACCCCCGGCTTTATGGTCGGACCTGAAAGTGAAACCGAGGGCGCGGTGCGCAAAATGTCCGATATGTTTGTCGCCGGCTCCCGCCTCAAATCCCCCATGGTCGCGATCTTTTTGCGCAAGGGTTACGGCCTCGGGGCTATCGCCATGACCGGCGGCAGCTTCTCGCGGCCAATCTACAGTGCCTCCTGGCCCAGTGGCGAATTCGGTGCCATGGGCTTAGAGGGCGCGGTGCACCTGGGCTTTAAAAAGGAGCTTGAGGCCGTGAAAACAGAACAGGAGCGAGAGATTCTCTTCAACAAATTGCTCAACGCCATGTACGAGCGCGGCAAGGCGACAGAGGCTGCCAGCTACCTTGAAATTGATGCGGTGATTGATCCAACCGATACGCGCAAGGTGATTATTCAGGCACTGGGTAAAGTAGACAGTAAAAAATAGATGAAAAAAAACCGAGGCAAATTACCTCGGTTTTTTTAACTAACAATAAACAGTTTTAATTTTTAAAACTTGTAACCTACACCGACCATATAAACCCAGGGATCAATGTCCACATCCGCCTGGATTCGAACAGCGTCAAACTTGAAATCTGCTTCGGTATCAATGTCGATATACCAGACGGAGGCATTTAATAGCCAGTGCTCATCAACGGCATAGTCAAAGCCCACCTGCGCCGCTAAACCAATAGAGTCATCGAGCTCTAGATCACCACTACCAAAAGCGGCTTCAAGGTCACTACTGACACCCTCGTCAAAGAAAGCCGTGTAGTTAACACCAATGCCCACATAGGGTTGAAAGGCAGATGATGCTTCCATGGGGAAATACTGCAGGGTCAGAGTAGGCGGCAACTGCTTGGTATCACCAGCTTCAAGACCTAGGCCGTTAGCCGAAATATCATGTTCAAAAGGCGTTGCCGCCAACAAACCAATACCAATATTTGATGTCAGCATATAAGTGCCCGTCAGGCCCAACTGCTCATCACCATCCACACCGGCTCCAGTACCGGGTGCAGTAGTACCATTAATTTCCAGTGCAGAACTACTTTCATCCGGTTGCACCGAGGCGACACCGGCACGAATAATAATATCGCCCGCCTCATAGGCAAATACATTCCCCGTACCACAGGCCAAACTGCTCGCTAATAAACTACCTACAACTAAGGAATTGATTTCTTTTCTTTTCACAATACACGCCCTCTTTTAGAAAATAACGAGGTCATTAGAGCACTGGTCTAGCCTGCTTAAATTGATCTAGATTAATAAACTTTTTATTAATAATAATTGTAAACAGGCTAGTAGAGTTCCGTGCTAAAACAAGGTGACTTGTGAACAAGGAGGGGGAAGTGTGAGCTAAGCCTCACCATGACATTCAGGTGGGGCTGGCACTTCACCACTCAGCGCCCAATACTCGGGTGTAAAGGCGTGGATAGCCAGGGCGTGAACACCAGAGGACAGCTCTTCTGCCAGCAGCTGATAGACCCGCTGATGACATTGCACGGCACGTAGGCCTTCAAAAGCTTCAGAGACGACAACCACGTCAAAATGGGTTTCAGCATCAGCCGGTACAGCATGCATATGGCTGATATTGTCGACCTGTAAATGTACCGGAGAAAGGCTTTCCACCAGCTTTTCGATAATTACATCTTGCACACTCATGCTTGCCACCGCCCTGTAAGGTAAATCAAAAGCCTGACACCATGGAAATCATCACACCCGCTGCAACCGCGGAACCAATGACACCCGCCACATTCGGCCCCATGGCGTGCATCAACAAAAAGTTTTGAGGGTTGGCTTCAAGGCCTATTTTATTCGACACCCGTGCCGCCATTGGCACTGCTGAAACGCCGGCCGAGCCGATTAAAGGATTAATCGGCGTCTCACTGAAACGATTCATCAACTTGGCCATTAACACGCCGGCCGCGGTACCAATGCAAAATGCTAGGGCACCGAGAGAGAGAATACCCAGGGTTTCCCAGTTGAGGAATTTATCGGCACTCATTTTTGAACCCACCGCGAGTCCGAGAAAAATGGTGACAATATTGATCAGGGCGTTTTGCGTGGTGTCAGTCAAACGATCAACCACGCCACATTCACGCATTAAATTGCCGAAGCAAAACATCCCTAACAGCGGCGCTGCACTGGGTAATAACATGGCGACCAGGCCTAATAACATCATCGGGAAAACAATTTTTTCCCGTGTTGATACGGGGCGCAGTTGCACCATTTCAATTTTGCGCTCAGCTTCCGTGGTCAGCGCGCGCATAATCGGCGGCTGAATAATCGGCACCAGCGCCATATACGAATAGGCGGCAACCGCCACGGCACCGAGTAAATCCGGCGCCAGTTTACTGGTGACAAAGATCGCCGTCGGCCCATCCGCACCGCCGATAATGCCGATCGATGCCGCATCGCGAATCGAGAAGTCGAGGATGCCTAAACTGCTCAGGCCCACCGCACCCATCACCGTCACAAAAATACCCACCTGGGCGGCGGCACCGAGCAACAGAGTTTTGGGATTAGCGAGTAAGGGGCCAAAATCGGTCATTGCACCGACGCCCATAAAGATGATCAACGGGAACATGCCCGAGGCGATACCGACGTTGTAGATGTAGTACATCAAACCGCCGGGGGATTCGAGATGACCCATCGCATCATAGATGGGCGCGGCTTCAAAACCGGCACCGGGGATATTCACCAGAATGGTACCGAAGCCAATGGGCACTAATAACAGCGGCTCAAAACCTTTGCGGATGGCCAGAAACAGCAGGGTAAAACCCACTGCCATCATCACTGCGGTGCCCGCTTCAACCTGTGCCAGACCGGATTCGGTCCAGAGTTTTAATATTTGTTCCATGATTGACTCCGCAGGCTAAATGAGTGTGACCAGAGGATCACCAACGCTTATCGCGTCGCCCTCCTTCACCAACACATCACCTATGGTGCCCGCTCGCGCAGCACTCACGGCAGTTTCCATTTTCATCGCCTCGAGAATAATCAGGTTGTCACCCTCGGCCACTTGCTGACCCGGGCTAACCAGCACTTTGAAGATATTACCCGCTAATGGCGCCGCGACTGGCTCACCGCCACCGACGGGGCCTGCTGCTGCACCAACCCCGGGGGCAGCGCCACCCGTAGGCACAATGGCCGACACATCGCCGCCATTACTCACCGCGACGGTGTAGTCGCGACCTTCAACGGTGACGGTGTAAATTTCTTCGCCGCTATCGTTGGTGACAACACCCCCTTCTTTACCCGTGGGCACCGGCTCAAAGGCCGAGGGATTATCGCGGTTTTCGAGAAACTTCAAACCAATTTGCGGGAATAGTGCATAGGTCAGCACGTCGTCAATTTTTTGCTCACCCGGCTTTAAGGTGATATTTTTAGCGTTCGCTTCGTCGTCCAGCTCCGCAATCAGTTTGTCCAGCTCGGCGGGAATCAAATCCGCGGGGCGCACCGTAATCGCTTCCGCGCCCTCCAGTACTTTGGCTTGCAGCTCGGCATTCACGGCAGCCGGTGTGGCACCGTATTCACCTTTGAGAACACCTGCCGTCTCTTTGGTAATGGTTTTATAACGCTCGCCGGTCAGGATATTGATCACCGACTGGGTACCAACAATTTGCGAGGTTGGCGTCACCAGCGGCAGAAAGCCGAGGTCTTCACGCACCCGGGGAATTTCAGCCAAGACTTCGTCAAATTTATCGATAGCGCCCTGCTCATTCAACTGGCTCTCCATATTGGTGAGCATGCCACCGGGTACCTGAGCGACCAGAATGCGCGAATCGACGCCTCTTAATGAACCTTCGAATTTGGCGTACTTCTTTCTGACTTCGCGGAAATACGCGGCGATTTCTTCCAGCAGCCCCATATCGAGACCGGTATCGCGCTCGGTGCCATCGAGAATGGCCACTAGTGCCTCGGTGGGCGAATGGCCGTAGGTCATCGACATGGATGAAATGGCGGTATCAACATTATCGATACCGGCTTCAATGCATTTCAAATAGGTCGCCGTCGACATCCCGGTGGTGGCATGGCTTTGAATATGGATGGGAATATTGACCGCTTTCTTAAGCCGACTAACCAGTTCAAAACCGGTATAGGGCGTCAACAAACCGGCCATATCTTTAATACAGATGGAATCGGCCTGCATATCTTCCAGCTCGCGGGCCATATCCACCCACAGGTCGATACTGTGTACCGGACTAACGGTATAAGAGATTGTGCCCTGAGCATGCTTGCCAACACTCTTTACGGCCTGCAGAGCGGTGCGTAAATTGCGCACATCGTTCATCGCATCAAATACGCGGAACACATCGACACCGTTAGTGGCGGCGCGCTCGACAAACTTAGTCACGACATCATCGGCGTAGTGGCGATAACCGAGAATATTTTGCCCACGGAAGAGCATTTGCTGGGGCGTATTGGGCATCGCCTTTTTCAGCTCGCGGATGCGATCCCAGGGATCTTCACCCAAATAGCGTATGCAGGCATCGAAGGTTGCCCCACCCCAGGTTTCCAGTGACCAGAAGCCGACTTTGTCGAGCTTCTCGGCGATGGGCAACATATCGTCAATACGCAAACGCGTGGCGAAGAGGGATTGGTGCGCATCGCGCAACACAACATCGGTAATCCCAAGGGCTTTTTTCTGCTCTACCATTAACTCACTCTCAACTGTTTAAATGACGGAGCTGCGCTTCAGCGCAGCACCTTATTAATAATTTTTAAGGACTACTTACCGCGGTGCTTGTCGATTGCCGCCTGTATAACCGCCTGCACGCGAGGCTCAACCACCGCAACGGGAGCAAGTCGCACGGCCACCTCGGGCTGCACGGGTTCCGGGAAAAAACGTGTGATCACCGTAGACATCAGATAGATAGCGCCGACCAATAAGATCAGAAACGCAAACACGGTGCCCATGCCATAGAGCATCAGATCGACACCCTGTTGAAATAAATCGACTTCCATAAACTTACCCTATATCACCCAGTGTGCCGTCTTTCAGCAGCTATCGCCCTACTCCATCAAAAACACAGAACCTGCAGCGGCGAACTGTAAAACCTTTAGCGCTTGCTAGTAGAGACTAGCGGCCCATTTAATACTTCCACAACTGGCGAATTGTAAGCGATCCCCCGCCACGAAACAAAGTGAGTTTGCGGCTCCCCCTACCCACACAGTGGCAAAACTGTGATAAACACGGCCTAAAAAGAATAAAGATGTCAATATCTAGTCACTTTTTTTGACTTCCTTCGCCGATTGTTCTAGTGCTATAGTGAATTTAAATTGACAGGGGGCACAGAAACTAGCAGCGATTTTTTATCGGTGCCGGTTTCTAAAGATAGACTGCCCAAAAACTATAAACAAGATACGTTCAATTTGAATAACACCGGTCTACTTGCACCACTCGTTATAAAAAGTAGTAGCCCGCCGCATTTTATTCCATGAACGATATCCCCCAGTTTCTACCTTAGGAGAGTTAACCATGTCCGACGTTTATGATATTCAAATCAAAGGCGGCACGGTTGTCGATGGCACTCGTGCCCCACGACGCATAGCCGATGTCTGGATCAAAGATGGCAAAATTGCTCAAATCGGCGGCGAAGCCCCCGGTGCGGCAAAAGAAGTGGTCGACGCCACGGGCAAGATCGTTTGCCCCGGCTTTGTCGACCTGCACACCCATTACGATGCACAAATCCACTGGGATCCCTACTGCACCATTTCTGGCTGGCACGGCGTAACAACCGTGGTACTGGGTAACTGTGGTTTCGGTTTTGCCCCGGTCAAGCCCGAATATCAGGAGCGCTCGCTGCTGACCATGACCCGCACCGAAGCCATCCCCTACGACTGCATGAAAGAAGGCATGCCCTTTACCTGGGAAACCATCCCCGAGTACCTCGACTCTCTCGATGCCAAGCCCAAGGGCATCAACTGTGTACACTACATGCCGACCGCCTCTCTGCTGACCTATGTCATGGGCCTGGAAGCGGCGAAAACCCGCGAAGCCAACCCCACAGAACGCAAAGAACTGAAGCGTCTGCTCGATGAAGGTATGGATGCGGGCCTGATGGGCTTTTCCATTCAGCGCCTCGGTGAAAACTCCACCCAGGCCGATTTCGACGGCACCCCTATGGTGACCGACACCATGAGCGATGCCGAGGTTCTCAATCTTGCCGAAGTGCTCCACGAGCGCGGTGATGGCAATGTGCAGATCACCCAGGCCACCGGCGATATTAAAACCGATATGCAATTCCTGGAAACCCTGGCAGCAGCCACCGGTCGCCCCGTACTGCACAACGCCATCGCCCCCACGCGCAAGAATGCTCGCGTTCACCGCCGCAGTCTCGACTGGCTCAATAATGCCCGCGACAAGGGCCTGCAAATTTATGGCCAGGCTGGCACCGTGCGCACTGGCTTCTGCTTTACCCTTGAGCACTGGAATCTCTACGATGCCAGCCCCGCCTGGCGTCAGCTAACCACCGGTACTAAAGCAGAAAAACTCGAGAAACTGAAAGATCCCGAGTTACGCGAAGCTATCATTGCCGAAACCGAAGAAGCCGATCGACGCCTACAGGTGATTCAGGCCGGTGTTGGCGGCGCGGTTCCCCTGTTGCAGGTGCAAGATGTTCACGGCACCCAGTCACTGGAGAAATACGTCGGTAAAACCCTTGCCCAGATCGGTGAAGAAGAGGGCAAGCACCCAATTCACGTGATGCTCGATCTATCCCTTGAAGGCGACCTCAACGTCCACTTCCTCGGTCCAGATCGCGGCTTTAACGCTGACTTTATGGCGGAAATCATCAACGATAACGCCTACACCATCCCCGGTGTTTCCGATGGCGGCGCGCACACCAAGTTCTTCACCGGTGGCGCTTACACCACCGACTTCCTGAAGTGGTTAGTGCGCGACGAAGAAAAGATCACCCTGGAAGAAGCTCACTACCGCCTCGCTGCCCTGCCCGCTCAGGCAGTCGGCTTGAAAGAGCGCGGCGTATTGCGTGCAGGCTGGGCTGCCGACGTCGTGGTTTACGATATCAACGCCCTCGGTGACGGTGATCAGTGGATTGGGGAAATCGTCCACGATCTGCCCGCTGGTGAATGGCGTCGTATTAAACGCGCCGAAGGCTATCAGGCCATTATCGTCAACGGTGAAATCACCTTTGATAACGGCGAATGCACCGGCGCCACCCCGGGTGAGCTACTGCGCAATGGTCGGGGTAAAAGTTCTGCCAAAATTGCTGCAGAAAGAGCCGCGTAAGCACTCTTCTTCACAGCTAACAACAAACCCACGCCTCGGCGTGGGTTTGTTGGTTTTGGGGGCAGCACTAAGCGCCCGATAGCGCAAACGATTCACCCTATAGATTGCCCTACGACAATTCCGCTAGAATAAAGGCATGCCATTCTCACTGAGTCCGCCGTCTATTAAACGCTGTTTTAATCTCGACGATTTTCGCCAGCAAGCCAAACGTAAATTACCCGCCCCGCTATTTCACTATATTGATGGCGCTGCCGATGACGAGTTCACGCGCATCAACAATACCGAGGCCTTTAATAAATACCAGATAGTGCCGCGCTGTCTCGAAGATGTCACCACCATCACTATGAAAACCAAAGTGCTAGGCTGCGAGCTAGACTGGCCAGTGATGATGTCACCCACCGGCATGTCACGCTTTTTCCACCATGAGGGTGAGCGCGCGGTAGCCCGCGCAGCGGCACAATCTGGCACGATGTATTCACTATCGACCGTGGCGACCACCACCATAGAAGATGTCGCCGCCGCGACCAGCGGCCCAAAGATGTTCCAGCTCTACGTGCTGCGTGACAACGCCATCAATGAAGAGCTCATCGACCGCTGTCGCACCGCCAAATACGACGCCCTCTGCCTGACTGTCGACACCGTGGTACAGGGCAATCGCGAGCGCGACCTGCGCACCGGCATGACCATCCCCCCGCAGTTAACCCTGCAGAGCCTCGCCAGCTTCGCCCTGCACCCCGCCTGGTGTTACCACTACCTAAGAACACCAGCCCTGGAAATGGCCAACCTGAGCCACCATATCTCTGAAGGTAGCTCCGAGGTCAGCTCCCTCGGCAAATACATTAACGAACAATTTGATCGCGCCCTGAACTGGGCTTACGCCGAAAAAGTGGCCGCCCGCTGGCAGGGGCCTTTTGCCATCAAAGGTATTCTGTCGATTGAAGATGCCCGACGGGCTGCCGACATCGGTGCCACTGCGGTGATTATTTCCAACCACGGCGGCCGCCAGCTCGACACCGTTCCCGCACCCATTGATTTAGTCGCCGAAATTGCCGATGCCCTGGGTGACAGACTTGAAATCATTCTCGACGGCGGCGTGCGCCGGGGTACTCACGTATTAAAAGCCCTGGCCATGGGTGCCAGTGCCTGCATGATGGGGCGACCCTACCTTTACGGACTTGCCGCAGGCGGTCAGGCCGGGGTTGAGCGGGTGTTGAGCTTGCTCAAAAGTGAAATTGAACGGGGTATGATTTTGTCGGGACGACCCGACATTAAGCAATTAGATCGCAATTTTATTCGCAGCCTGCTTTAGTCGAACCTTGGTCATGCGCCGACTGCACGGGGCTTTCTTCACAGGCTTTTTTCTACAATAGTCTGCCCATCAAGCCAAATGCTCATCGAGGGTTTCCCTCACCTCGTCTTCTATGGTGCCCTGAAAAACCGAGGCAATAAAATTCAGTTTGATATCGATAAGAACCTGGCCGGCATCACAATCGATACGCGCCTTCACGCCCGTATACGTGTAGTGCACCGTATCGCCCTGCCAGCGATACTTGCCGCCAATGCGCCGGGTTAAATTCTGCGCCAGCTGCTCGGCCTTTTCTTTAATCTCATCCAGCGGCAACTGGTGTGAACGTTGAATATTAATCGTCGCCAAAAACAAATCTCCCCGGGCACAAAATCAAGATATTTAAACTGACGCTATTATTACAGCAACAGCCGTCATATCAACCAGCATCGGTGCGAAACTCCAACAAAGCCATTATAATTACCGCTCTATTTCGTCCCTATCTCAACAACCACCCCAGTGACTATCCGGAGCTATCCTTGCCATCGACCCCCGCCCCCTCAGATTCAGATAGCGCCGCAGCCTCGACAGATCAAAACAGCTCTGCAGAAAAAACACTGGATTCCGGCCCCCAGGCACTGCCCATAGCCCGACCGCTACGGCGCATCGCGGCACTGGTCTACGATATTTTTCTGCTGGCGGCCATTAGCCTGGCTTACGCCGCCATTTTCTTCATGGTTCAGGTGTTCACCGACGGCAACGCCGCCGCACAAATATTGAAGGAAGGCCAGGAAACGACACGACTGGAGTATGAAGGCCCCCTACGCTACCTCTTCCTTTTTGGCTGGTGGCTTTGCCTGGCACTATTTTATAGCTGGTGCTGGCGGCGCACTGGCCAAACCCTGGGCATGAAGACCTGGCATATCTGCCTGGAACAGCTTGATGCATCAGCCCCCGGCACCAGCCCCTTTGCCAGCTGGCGACAATGCTGGATTCGCTGTCTTCTCGCACCGCCCGCTCTGTTATGTGGTGGACTTGCTTATTGGTCTTGTTTCTTCAATCGCGAAGGCCATTGTCTGCACGATCTTTGGAGTCATACTCGAGTTGTGGTTTTACCCAAAGAAAAGACCCGCAAACAGCTTAATAAAGAGGCTGCCGAGGCAAGAAATAAAAAAGACTAGCCCGGCTAAGCCGCCCGCCGCAACAACACCAGACCAATACCCATACACACGATGGCCGGGGTGAACACCGCCCAAAAAGGTGAAAAGCCGAACACCATACTCGATGGCCCGAGGAGTTGCTGACTGGTTTGAAAGGCGATGCCGGCGATTACCCCGGCAAAGATTTTAAAGCCCATCGTGGCATCCCGCAGGGGGCCAAAAACGAAGGAAGTAGCAATCAGCACCAGGCTCAAAATGGAGAGGGGCTGCAAGGCCTTGCTCCAGAAAGCCAGCCAGTACTTCGACGATTTTTGCTCCTGCTCATCAAGGTAGTGGGCGTAGTTATAGAGGCTGCCCATCGATAGCGAGTCTGCCGGCATCACCATCAGTGTTAAGAGGTCGGGCGATAAATGGGAGTCCCAGCGGCGCGTTAAAAACTCGCTGGTTTGCGTACCGTCTTCAACGAAGCGTGTGACGACGCCCTCTTCCTCCAGCCAATAGTCTTTAAAGAAGGTGGCACGCGCGGCAAAGCTAACCTCTTCAATTTCGCGCTGCTCAGAAAAACGATAGCGCGTGACACCAAATAATTTACCGTTGGGATAGACCCCGTTAAAGTGGATAAATTCGTTGCCCTCACGATTCCAGACGCCGCTGGTGGCCGACAAATTCTCCTGCTCACCGCGTAGCAGCATGCGGCGACTGGTGGCCAGCTGGTCGGTATAGGGCACCACGTATTCCCCGAGCAGCACACCGCAGAAAATAATCAGTAACACCGGGCGCAACACAAAACCGCTAATGCGCAGCAGCGAGACACCGGCGGCACGCATCACCACCAGCTCACTATTGCCCGCTAATATGCCGAGGCCGATCAAGCAACCAATTAAGGAGGCAAAGGCAATATTGCTATAAATACGCGCCGGCAGGGTGAGCCAGACATTGTAGAGCACATCGCCAAACTGATAATCGTTGCGGACATCGCCCAGGCCATCGACCACGGCGGCGATCACATCAATACTCAACAGCACCAGTAGTACCAGAATGATGGCACCAAAAACAAAGCGCATCACGTAGTGGGATAAATGGCTCATGACTCACTCCCCGCAGCTGCCGCCGAGGCAGGGGACTTTGTGCGTACGCCCCGCCAGCCGCTATCCCAAAGCAACAAGCCGCCGGCAATCACTAAAAAAACACCGTGCACCCACCACAGACCGAGAGTGGCTGAAAGCTCGCCATCCTCCAGCGCACCGCGAGCGGCGTTGAGACCAACCAGATAAAAGATATACAGCAGCACGGCGGGAAACACTTTTACGAAGCGCCCCTGACGAGGGTTGGTGCGACTCAAAGGTACGGCCATCAATGAGACCACCAGCACTAAAATAGGCACTGAGTAGCGCCACTGTAGTGCTGCCACGTGCTCGGGACGATCAGATGCCCGCAGTTCGGCGGTCGACATAATCTCCGCCTTTTCCCGATGGCGGCGCACATTATTGTTCTTTTCCAGGCGCTGACCGTACTCCTCAAACTCGGTGATTTGGAAGTCGGCCTGTCCCGGTGTGCCTTCAATACGATAACCCTTATTTAGTACCAGATAGCGCTCGCCATTTTCCTCGGCACGCTTCGGACGACCGGTTTCAGCCAACACCACCACCTGGCGTACACCGCTGCTATCAATGCTCGACTGGGATAAAAACACCTCGTGCATGGTGCCATCCTTATCCATCGACTCGGTATACGTCACGCCGCGACCACCGCGTAAGGGGTAAAATTTGCCGCCCTCGAGAGACTCAAATTCGCCTCGGGATTTCTGCGCACTCAGCAGGGCCTCGGCCTTGGCCAGTCCTCCGGGGCTGACGGAAAAACTCAGCCAGGCCACCACCCCTGCCACCAGCACGGCGACCGCCATGGTGTAGGCGATTAATTTACCGGGGCTCATACCACAGGCGTAGAGCACGGTCATTTCACTGTCGACATAGAGGCGGCCATAAACCAGTAAAATGCCGAGGAAAAAGGCCAGGGGTAGTATTAATTCCAAAAAGCCCGGCAGGCGGTAACCGATCACCGCAAAGAGGATATTGGCATCGAGCATGCCGGCGGCGGCCTCGGCGAGATACTTCACAAAGCGACTACTGATAATAACCAGCATTAGCACGGCGCAAACGGCGGCCGTGGTGCCGAGTAAATCTCGAGCGATGTAGCGAAAAATAATCACAGAAAGTGGTGCAGCCTTATTTCGTTAATGGGTTCGTTCATTGTTTCGTCTATTGTTTCGGTAATCGGTGCGTTAAAAAAGCCTCATTTCGAGGCCGCAGCGATTGGCCTCTACTAAGCCATGACTTACACTAGCGGGCGTAAATAATTATCCAATATTTGATCGCTTTTGTCTCGGGAGACACCATGGATATTGTCGCACGTTCTACCAATCCACTGACACTGAAAACCGACTGCCTTGTGGTCGCCGTCTGCGCTGATAAAAAACTCAGCTCAACGACTGCGTCTATCGACAAAGCCTGCGATGGATTAATCAGCCGTCGACTTGAGGGCAAAGACATTAGTGGCAAATGCGGATCAAGCCTGATGTTGCATGAGCCCGCAGGTATTAACGCCAAACGCCTGCTCCTGGTCGGCACCGGTACAGCCAACACGGATAAAAAGGCCCTCTCCACCCAGGAATTTTTAAAGATTGCCCGCGGCATCGCCAAACTCACCAAGGGCGATGCCATCGCTTCTGTCGCGACAACTCTGGCTGAAGTAGAGGTCAGTGATCACGATGTCCGCTGGGCGGCCCAGCAACTGGCCCAGCAATTTACGGAAGCCAGCTACGCCTTTAACGGCGGCAAGCCCCCGGCTGCCAACAAGCTTAAATTAAAGAAAGTCACCCTGCTTTGCAGCGATAAAAAAACACAGAGTGCCGCGCAGGCGGGTCTCAACTACGGTACAGCCGTTGCTACCGGTGTTAATCAGGCACGCTTGCTGGGCGACCTGGCAGCGAACACCTGCACGCCCACCTATCTAGCTAAGTACAGCCGCACTCTGGCGCGCAAGCAAAGTAAACTCAGCTGCCAGGTCTTGTCTGAAAAACAAATGGCCGACCTCGGTATGGGGTCTTTATTATCCGTGACTGCCGGCACTGAAGAGCCCGCCCACCTCATCACTCTCGATTACAAGGGCGGTAAAAAAGGTGCCAAGCCCATCGTCCTCGTCGGCAAGGGCGTGACCTTCGACTCCGGCGGCATCAGCCTCAAGCCCGGCGGCAAGATGGATGAAATGAAGTACGACATGTGCGGTGCCGCCAGTGTGCTCGGCGTGATGGAAGCACTCGCCACCGCAGACTTGCCCATTAATGTCATCGGCGTTGTTCCCGCCGTTGAAAATATGCCCAGCGGCAAGGCCACTAAACCCGGTGATGTTGTCACTTCCATGTCGGGGCAAACTATCGAAGTCCTCAACACCGATGCCGAGGGCCGTCTTATTCTCTGCGATGCACTCACTTACGTCGCGCGCTATAAACCCGAAACGGTGATTGATATTGCCACCCTCACCGGTGCCTGTATTGTCGCTCTCGGCTCCCACGCCTCCGGCCTGTACAGTAACGACGATGATCTGGCGCAAGACTTGCTCGACGCCGGCCAAAGCTCTGGGGATCGCGCCTGGCAAATGCCCCTCTGGGATGAATACAACCAACAGTTAAAAACCAACTTTGCCGATATGGGTAATATCGGCGGCGCGGGTGGCGGCAGTATTACCGCCGCCTGCTTCCTCTCGCGCTTTACCAAAGATTACCGCTGGGCTCACCTCGATATCGCCGGCACGGCCTGGTTATCGGCTGGCCCCAAGGGAGCAACCGGACGCCCCGTGCCTTTATTAATGGAGTATTTACGCAATCGTGCCTCGGCATAACTCTTATTTTTAAAACCCAGTAACAATTACTCATTATGACCAAAGTCCACTTCCACCAATTGCAGGGCAGCAGCGAAGACACTATCGTCCGCGCCCTGCAACTGGTGTGCGAGCTCGCCAACGAAGCCGGTAAACGACAACACAGCGTGCTTATTTACTGTCGCGATACCGCGTTAGTGAAAAGCCTTGAAGCTGAACTGTGGCAACATATTCCCAGTAGTTTTCTTGCCCACAGCACAAGGGCCGACGACAGCTCGCCGATCTATATTTGCAGCGACGAAGCACCCGGTGACTATCACGACATGATGATTAATCTCGATAGCGAAACGCCGGACTGGTTCGGCCGCTTCGAACATCTGGCCGAACTTATTTACGGTGACGAGAAACAGGTGCAATGTAAGCGCGAACGCTTTGCCCACTACAAACACCTCGGCTACCCCTTGCAATTCAGCAAAGTGGCAAGCCCCGCAGCGAATACTCTGCCTTTATAGCAAGCCCTGATTAACGGCATGCTTTATAGTTTTCGTCTATAGAGTAAGTTCCCCTCGCCCCGTATAATTCCACCCCTTTCAGCCCCACCTACTTCAATCACCTTCAGGTACGCACACGCATCATGGAAAAAACCTACCAGCCCCAAGCCATCGAAAGCCATTGGTACAAAATCTGGGAGGAAAGCGGCCATTTTAAGCCCTCCGGTAGCGGCGATCCCTTTTGCATCATGATTCCGCCGCCCAATGTCACCGGCAATTTGCACATGGGCCACGGTTTTCAGGAAGCCATCATGGATGGTCTGGTGCGCTTCCACCGCATGAAGGGCGACAATACGCTGTGGCAGGTGGGCACAGACCACGCCGGTATCGCCACGCAAATGGTGGTTGAGCGTCAGCTCGAGGCCGACGGCATTAGCCGCCACGACCTCGGTCGCGATAAATTCATCGACAAGGTCTGGGAGTGGAAGGAAGAATCCGGCGGCAATATTACCCAGCAATTGCGTCGCCTCGGCGCCTCACCCGACTGGTCCCGCGAACGTTTCACCATGGACGATGGCTTTTACGACGCGGTGCAGGAAGCCTTTATTCGCCTCTACGATGACGGCCTGATTTATCGCGGTCAGCGCCTGGTGAACTGGGACCCGAAACTACACACCGCTATTTCTGATCTCGAAGTGATCTCGGAAGAAGAGCAGGGCCACCTGTGGCATTTCCGCTACCCACTCAGCGACGGCTCCGGCCACATGATTGTCGCCACCACCCGCCCCGAAACCATGCTCGGCGATACGGCTGTAGCCGTACATCCCGATGACGAGCGCTACCAGGCCTTCATCGGTAAGACCATTACCCTGCCCCTCAGTGGCCGGGAAATACCGGTTATTGCCGACGACTACGTCGACATGGCCTTTGGTTCTGGCTGTGTAAAAATCACCCCGGCCCACGATTTTAATGATTACGACATTGGCCAGCGCCACCAGCTGCCGATGATCAATATCTTCGACCGGGATGCCAATCTCAACGACAACGTGCCGGAAAAATACCAGCGCATGGATCGTTTCGATGGGCGCAAAGCCGTGGTCGCCGATCTCGACGCACTGGGTTTGCTCGAGAAGATCGATGCCCATACCTTGAAAACTCCGCGCGGTGACCGCTCCGGTGTGGTTATTGAACCCTGGCTCACCGACCAGTGGTACGTTAGCGCCAAGCCCCTGGCCGAAAAAGCCATCGACGCGGTTGAACAGCAGGACATTCAGTTCGTCCCCAAGCAATACGAAAACATGTACTTCTCGTGGATGCGCGATATTCAGGACTGGTGCATTAGCCGCCAGCTGTGGTGGGGCCACCGCATTCCCGCCTGGTATGACGAGGCCGGCAATATTTACGTTGGCCGCTCCGAAGCCGATGTCCGCAGCAAACATAATCTCGACGACAGTATTAATCTGCGCCAGGACGACGATGTACTCGACACCTGGTTCTCTTCCGGCCTGTGGACCTTCGGCACCCTGGGTTGGCCGCAAGACACTGACGAGCTACGCACCTTCCACGGCACCGACGTACTGGTCACCGGCTTCGATATTATCTTCTTCTGGGTGGCGCGCATGATTATGCTCACCCTCTATTTTATGGACGATGTGCCCTTTAAAACGGTTTACGTCCACGGTCTGGTGCGCGATGGCCAGGGGCAGAAAATGTCCAAATCCAAGGGCAATGTCCTCGACCCCATCGATCTCATCGACGGCATCGAATTAGAGCCACTGGTGACCAAGCGCACCACTGGCATGATGCAGCCGCAAATGCGTGAAAAAATCGCCAAACAAACCCGCAAAGAATTCCCCGATGGACTCTCTGCCTACGGCACCGATGCCCTGCGCTTTACTTTTTATTCTCTGGCATCGACCGGACGCGATATTAAATTCGACGTCGGCCGCATTGAAGGCTTCCGCAATTTCTGCAACAAAATATGGAATGCGGCCAGTTATGTGTTGATGAACACCGAAGAGCATGACTGCGGCCAGGACGGCAGTGAAGACTACCAACTCTCCATCGCCGATCGCTGGATTATTAGCCGCCTGCAAGATGCCGAACAACAGGTCACCGACGGCATCGAAAGTTTTCGTTTCGACCTCGCCTCACAGGCGCTGTATGACTTTGTCTGGTCCGAATACTGCGCCTGGTATCTGGAATTATCCAAACCCATTTTGTGGGACGAAAATGCCCCGGCAGCCCTGAAAAAAGGCACCCGCCGCACATTGATTCGGGTACTCGAAAGTATTATGCGCCTGGCCCACCCGATGATGCCCTTCATCACCGAAGAGGTGTGGCAGAAAATCCACACCCTCGCGGGCAAAGAGGGCGACACGATTATGCTTCAGCCCTTCCCCATTCCCGATGACAGCCTGCGCGATACCACGGCAGATGCCGATATTGAGTGGATTAAGCAAATCATTATGGGCGTGCGCAATATTCGCGGCGAAATTAATATCTCGCCCGGTAAATTTCTACCCCTGCTATTTCAGAACGGCGGCCCCGAAGACCAGCGCCGCCTCGACGAAAATGCCCAGTATTTAACGAAACTGGCCAACCTCGAATCGGTGCAATGGCTCGAACCCGATGCACCCGTGCCGCCCTCAGCAACCGCCCTGGTGGGTGAGATGGAAATTTTTGTGCCCATGGCCGGGCTTATCGACAAAGATGCAGAGCTGGCTCGTCTCGACAAAGAACTCGGCAAATTAAACAAAGAGTTAGGACGATTAAAAGGCAAGCTCTCCAACGAGAAGTTTATCGCCAATGCCCCCGAAGATGTCGTTGCCAAAGAACGTCAAAAGCAGAGCGACGTTGAAAGTGCCATCAGCCGACTGGAAGAGCAGAAAGAAAAAATTGCTGCCCTGTAAACATTAAAGGGGGGTACTGGTGCAATCTTGCCCCCTAAAAAACGCGAGCAGTTTCTGGCGATTAGCGGCATCCATAAAGGTGGCTGTATGCCGACCCTTAGTGACAACGCGCCAGTGATAGCCCGCGTGTTTGTCTATTAATAAATCCAGGTTCGCATAAGGAATGACCCTGTCGTCTTCGCTATGAAAAAATAATATCGGGGTCTCCGAAAGCTTCGTCAGGCCATCGATAGGGTCGTATTGATCGTAGCTATTCCAAAACACAGGGAAGTGGAAAGGCCATGTCACCCAGGACTGTCGTGTCACGTGACTGGCAATATCCCGATAACGCGTAAAAGCGGCGTCACTCACCAGGCCACACAACTGCGGATTGCCGGCATGTTTGACCGCATCGTGCAGCATTAAACTGGCCCCAATACTCTGGCCTAGAATAAAGAAGGGCTGAGCATTGATCTGTTCAGAGCTACTCATCCAGGCCACCGCCGCATCAATATCCTGAAAAACGTCGGGTAATTTTGGCACACCCTCAGAATGCCCAAAGCCGCGATAATCGAGTAATAAAACCTGATACCCCGCTTTAGGTAACCAGCGAATATTGTAGATATGGCTGCTTATATTCTCGGCATTGCCATGTAGATATAACACGCTGCCCCTGGGTTTTTCGCCAGTGGGCAGAAACCAGGCGTGTAGTTTCGTACCGTCCTCGGCGACCAGCTCAATATTTTCATAGGGCAGCGCATAGGCAGAAGGAGTTTGCAGGTGGGCTTTATAGGGGAAGAAAAACAAGCCTGAACAAGCACTTAATGACAAACAAATTAATAATACTGTAATAAAACGGATAATATGTTGCTCCTGCCTACCCTGCTTTCCATTGCTTAAAAATAGTGCCTGTAAGCCAGTTTCATATTGTTCTCCTGATACACCCCCTCTTTTACACCCTCTACCATTAAGCGCAGGGATTTATTTTTGGCCAAGTCATAAGCCAGGCCAAAGGTGATCGAATAGCGCTCTACACCGTTTAGTAGTTTGTAGCTCGTTAAATCTAGCGTCGTATTAAAGTTATCGATGGCGCCAATAAGACCCAGAGAAAGCCCTGCGCCAAATTGATGGTTGGCCTTGAACATTTCGTTATATTCGTAGCGTCCGGTAATCAGAGCGTAATACAGTAGATTGTCGTTAAGTTCAGCGCTAACGCCTCTACCGCCGGTAATATGGGGTGCCAACTGATCGCCGTCATCACTGTAAATCCTCTCCATGCCGACATTGACTCGCCAGGAAGAGGGCTTAAAGAAAATATCCCGAGCCGCAAATGAATTGATCTCGACGAAGTCCAGGCGCTCCAGCGTTGATCGTCCGCTTTGCCATTGCCGAGCGGTGATACCCAGCATTTCAATGCCAAGGCCCAGGGGATAACCCGGGCCCGGGTCCAATAAATCGTGGTAGGTCATACGCCACTGACCTTCAATAAATTCTTCTCCCCCTTCGTCACCGGCAGCAAGCGTCAGGCTCATCGTTTCATGCCCTTCTATTGGGTTGTAGGGTCGGGGCAGGGATGAAAGATCTGCATTGCCAGATTCATTAATTTCGACCAACAAACGGTGGCTGCGCTTGGCCATCGCCTTATCACGGGCTGTTTTACTTTGCTGATGTCGCAAATAATTGTAGGCCACATAAAGAATATTTTGTTTATCCGCAAGACTCGCGCTTTTGTATTCGCTCCCTTCTGCAAGCCCTGTATCGAGGGACAAATCATGGGCCAATGCCTTTTGTTTCGGCTTTAACAATGAGGTAATGTATTTTATTTTCTCAATATGCGAGGCGCGGTAGTGGATATTATTGATCATCCCCTGGTCGCGAACCACGCGAACCGTATCGGTGGGTATTGCCCTGTACTCAAAGCTTGAGAGAAGGTCTAGATTGGGGCGTGCAATTTCAACGAGCTCTAAGAGACGAAAGCTACAATTCTCATCCGCAAAGAAGTAGTCGAAACTGATGCCTTTTAGCTCCCAGAGATGGGTCACAAGCTTATTCACTTCTTCCGGCCTCAGATCTAACTGGTACTCCCATAAGCCACGATTTTCAATGTTTGAGTACTGCTTAATTTTTTTGTAGTAGGGCTCAATAGCAAACAAGCCGGGATAACCCCCTGTTAAACCACGCCAGGCGTAAAAAAGTGAATTATCACCTTCCCGCACATTGGCACCAAAGTTGACCGCATAAGACAACCACTTTGAGGGCTTATCACTTTTCGGAGGATCAATCCGCAGCAAGGTGTGACCATACATGGATGAAGGACTATTCACGAAATGGGATGCGAATATGACAGTGACCGTTTCTGCATTAATCGCCTTACGCCAAATCTGGTAAGCCGTGCAATTGGGTTGCGGTAGTTGTTTTCGGTCTAAAGATAGTTCACCGGCAATCCAGTTTAAGCGGGCCACAAAACGACATTGTGCATGCTCGTCGCCAGTCTTTTCAGGGGCAAAAAAAGCACTGATACTTGCCTTTAGCTCTTCCTGGGGCGAATACTTGCCATGTTCGCTAAGGAAAAACTTAGGATCATCCGAGTAACTTTCAAAGGCCTTATTAGACCGGCTTACAGCCTGGTAATGACCCAGGGCCAACCAATAAGGTTTTTCATAGAGCTTTTGATCTTCGGCCTGTTGCTGTAATTGTTCGGTATAGGTTTGTGCAAGGGAGTAACTTGAGGCGCAAAGAAGGATGGACAGAGATAAATATTTGAACAAATGAAAGTGCTTGCTTGCGTTGTGTTTCAAGGTGCTTGTCTCTGTCATCGGCAATAAAAAAGGCCAGTTTTATACTGACCTTTTTTATTGCCGTTTCGGTGAATCAAGATACGACGTATTTAGCCAACCTGCCATCATTAGTCAGGAGCTTGTCGATGGCAAGCATCACCTGGTCGCCAGTGACTTCTGACGATGGTGCAATAGTATTGAAGTTATCGTGTGTTAATTGATTAAAATAGGCACGGTCTTCGTCGGCAATACCGATCATTACAGCCAGGGCGTCGAGGGCTTCGCCTTCGCCTTTGGCAATATCTTCGATAATGCTATCGGCAAAGTCGGCAGCGGCAAACCATGACTTACCACCATAGGGCAATGGGTGGTGAGTTTGGCAACCATTGGTACCCGAGGTCATACCAAACATAGCATTACTCGCCGTGCCATTAGTAATAGAGGCTAAGACATAGGGTGCCAGTCCGCTTTTTCCTTCAAAAACAAGGTTTCCCCAACCACATCCGTGCTCATCAGGATCGGCAAGGCTTGCAGATGACAAACAGACAAGAGCTAATCCAGTTAAAATTTTCTTCTTCATTCGTATTCTCCTTTACGTGAAAGTCTTATTATGCCGGGTGAATATAACCTAATTATAACGGTATTGACACTTTGTTGGCGATCCTCGCCAACCCTGAAAAAACTGCAAGTAAACCCTTCAAGCCATTAACATGGGCCAAGCTCTTCTTCGCGCTGAGAAAGCAAATAAAATCATCTTTGACGAAGCCGAAGATAAGCACAAACGCCGTATAACGTGCAGAAAATGTCTACTGCAGATAAAGCACTAGCCATTTATTAAGGTGTGTTTTTCACGGACTCATATTTGACTCCTCTCAAGCCTGTATCTTGCCATTCGATATAAAGTTGAATTCTTGTAGCGGAGTTTGTATTGTTGAGCGGGTTTCAATTGTACTGAGCCATTAAAGGGATTCTATTCATTTAATGCGGCAGGAACCTGGATTCACATTCGGCAAAAGGAGTTTGTCATGAGCGTAAAGATCCCCAGCAGTTTAAGCATTGATATCGGCCTCGATGACATTGATCTCGACGGGGATCTCGATGTCAAAATCCCTACGGCTTATGCCATCAGCATCGCCGACCTGCCCCAGGTTGATATTAAGCTGCGTCCGCTGGATATCAATTTACACCCCCTCGATATTAATTTACGGCCTCTCGACATCAACCTTCGGCCCCTCGAAATAAAGCCGATTGACGTCTCCCTGCGCTTAAAAGAGATTCCGGCTATTCGCGCGCACTTTCCCCTGAACTATAAACTGGGCTTTTCACTATTCGGGCGAGAGCTGGCCGGCATCAATTTATGCGGTCAGGGCCAGTTTATTACCGAGCCCTACCAGGCCTACCCCTGCGAGCCTCAGCCAACGCCTGCACGCCAGGCGCTCATTAATGCGACGACAAAGCCAGGGTCGAAAAAAGCAGCTAAACCTTAAATACCGTAGCGAGTATTGCCAGCGGGATAGGAGGCGACATGACGACAGACAAAGCACCACAGAAGGTAAGCCTTTTTAGCGGCCCGCCTCGAAAACTACTACTGCATGAGCCCCATTTTGATCTTGAGGGTTCATTTACACTGGAACTTGACGACCCGCTTTTAGCGGGCGATACGCACCATAAAGTCCGGATAAAAAGGGATAAACAAGGAAAACTAAAGCCCGTCAAAATCAAGCTGGAGCGTTCGACGCCGCCGGGTAAATACAGTTCTCACTTAAAATCATCAAGTGCAAATATCCCTATCGAGCTCGAGGTGCAGGAGAATATTGCCCTGTCCATGTCACCTCCACAATTAACAGTGGAAGGCTGCAGTGGCACCAGGGTCACTTGCTCCCTCATGCTCACCAACAAGGGCAATGTCAGCCTCGATATTCCGAGAAATCATCACCTGGGTATTTATGATGACGATGGTGTGGAAACTGCTTTTGCCAGCACCTATCGCATGGATGAAGACGACCCAATAGAATTATTCGGCAATTTCATTCACAAGCTGCGCGATGGCTACGGCGGCTTATTAAAGCTGCGCATTATCAAAGGTTATGGCGCTTTGCCAGCTGGGGCCAGCCGCAAGGTGAGTATTGAAGTCGCCCTGCAAAAAAAACTCATACCCCGCCATGATTATCACGGCGTATGGAGCTTATTTAATAGTCACTTTACCGTTTCCATTTCGGTGAAAGCGTAAGGAGAACGCAATGAGTCGTTGCAAAACAAATTCCACGTTTTCAGGCCTCGATGACGCACTGAAAAAATTATTCGCCGCCAAGCTCAACCTGGGGCGAGAAAGTTTGAATTTATTGGGCGCTGGCTGCAGCAGCGCCAAAGACATGGTCAACAAGCTCTGCCCCCCCAGCAATGGCTGCCACATCCCCGAGCCCTGCTGGATGCCGCAAAAGATTGACGAGCTTTGTTGCTCGTTGAGCAAGTGCGACATTGGGGAGGTCTGCCTGCTCGTGTGCAACGAAGACTTTGTCCCCCATGACTATAATATTCAGGCCGCTGGAGAACATAGCAGTCTGGTACAAATCAGTACGGATAGCTTTACTCTGGGCCCCAAAGAGCGGCGTGTGGTGTCACTCAAATTCGAACTCCCCTCAGAGGAAAAAATGACCGACCCAAGCTGCTGCCTGTGCGATGACTATGAGCTTGTCATCTGGGTACTCGGTTGCCAGCAGCATTATCTGAACTGGTACATTAAACGTGACAAACACAGTAGCGATTGCTGCCATGAATTAAGGGTGGTCGACAAACCTGACTATGAATTGCACTGGTACGACCACTTCCATGTCTACCGCCCTTGCTCTAAACCGGCCGGGGCCAAAGATTAAGCGAGGCCCCTGTAATAGGAAACATTGTGACTAAGCAAACAATCCGCACACGGGTGAAGAGTGCCACCAGGGTTAATTTATCCTATGGCGCCACCTTAGTGAACTTGTCGAAACAATACGTCAATGAAATAAGTACTGCCCTGTTAGCGAAGGTAGCGACAAGTGATCCTGTTCTTGATGACGACGGCACAGAGGGGAGTTCAAGCCCCCAGCTAGCACGTCCGCCTCTTATCGTCGCCGGGCGCAGCGGCGAAATAGCCCATGCAGCGATGGTGCTCAGCAATACCACCAATATCGAAGGCAGCCTCACCTTTAAGATTATTGGCGATTTTCCCGGCATCGAGATTTTTATGGAACCGCCATCCATTGAGATCCCAATGGGTGAGTCCGCCATCATTCGCATTATGGCTGGTATAAATGACCAACTCCCAGAAGGCGTGAATTACCCCGGCGCGGTTTTGCTTGAAGAACTTAATGTCAAAGTGGCGGAGTTTGTGCTGCAGCGCCTGCCCGACCTGAGGCAGAAAAAACCTCGACGCACTAAACCAGCAACAAAAGCCGCCACCTAAAACTGCGGCTGACAAATCCGATGGCAAGGCGCTCATATTATCCCGCTGCCTCCTCTAGCAGCGCCTATTCGAAGAAGTTCACACTTATCATTAACCGGGCTTTATCCCGCCCGCTCTTCCCTGCTAGCCTTAGCAGTATCAATACCCCCCTCAAATGGAAGGCCTCCAAGCATGGAATTTCTCGATTTATTGCGCACCATCGTTAAAGAAGACGGCTCCGATCTTTACTTCTCTACGGGTGCGCCACCGAGCATGAAGGTGCTGGGTAAACTGACCCCCATCACCGACAAACCCTATGGCAAAGGTCAAATCAAAGAGATTGCCTACGCCATTATGGACGAGGGGCAAATTGAGGAGTTCGAACACAAGCCGGAAATGAATCTGGCCATCTCAGAAAAAAATATCGGCCGCTTCCGTGTCAATATTTTCCGCCAGCGCAGTGAAGTCGCCATGGTGGTAAGGCTGATCAAAACCGACATCCCCCACTTTCGCGACCTCGGCCTGCCCGATATCGTGCCCAAGCTGGTCTTGCAAAAACGCGGTCTGGTGTTATTTGTTGGCGGCACCGGTTCGGGTAAGTCGACCTCCCTGGCCTCTCTCATCGACTACCGCAACACCCATACTTCCGGACACATCATTACCATTGAAGACCCAGTGGAATTTCTCCACCCCCACAAAAAGAGCATAGTGAATCAGCGCGAAGTTGGTGTTGACACGGATAGCTACGAAGACGCCCTGCAAAACACCTTGCGTCAGGCCCCCGATGTGATTTTGATTGGTGAGATTCGCAGCCGTGAAACCATGGAACACGCCCTGGCCTTCGCCGAAACCGGCCACCTCTGCCTGTCTACCCTGCACGCCAACAACGCCAACCAGGCCCTTGAGCGCATTATTAATTTCTTCCCCGAAGAGCGCCACAAGCAGCTCTATCTGGATCTGTCGCTGAATTTGCGCGGTATTATTTCCCAGCGCCTGGTACCCACCGTCGATGACAAGCGCGCGGCAGCCATCGAAGTACTACTCGGCACCCCCCGTGTTATCGATTTGATTAAAGGCGGCAAGGTCACGGAAATTCGCGAGGTGATGGAAAAGTCTGAAAACCAGGGCATGAAAACCTTTGACTCGGCCCTGTGTGAACTCTACGACGCCGGCAAAATTACCCTGCAGGAAGCCCTGCTCAATGCCGATTCACGCAATAACCTGCGCCTTAAAATCCAGCTTAAACACGGTAATAATCCACCCAGCGTTATCGGCCAGGAGGCCGCAAGCAATGGTACGGGGAAGGCCGCTGCACCCGCCGGCAAAGTGGCTAGCGGAGAGGGCCTGAGCCTGACACCCATCGTAGTCCCCGATGAAGACGATGATGAAGCAGACAGCCCAGCAGCTTAAGTCACACCGACCCCTCTTTACAAAATAAGCCCCATCAATGGCCCGAGCTAAAGCACCTTTAGCTCGGGCTCATAAAACGACTGACCTTCCTCTGCACCAGCCCCAGCCCTACGTCTACCCGTCGATGTAATAAGCAGCGCTAAACAGCCCTCCCAGGCCTCTCCCTGCTGGCAAATTTTCTACCTGTTCAACTCGACGAACTGGCAACAAATCCCTATAGTAGCCACCCTCAGAAAACCCACAGCGCCACTCCCCAGCTTTCAGGAATAAACCGTTGATCTCAGCAGCTAATATCACCATGCAATTTGGTGCCAAACCCCTATTTGAAAACATTTCCGTAAAATTTGGTCACGGCAATCGCTACGGCCTGATCGGCGCCAACGGCTGTGGTAAGTCAACGTTTATGAAAATACTCGATGGCAACCTCACCCCCAGCGCCGGCAATATCTCCCTCAGCCCCAACGAGCGCATTGGCACCCTGCACCAGGACCAGTTCGCCTTTGAGGATGTCAGCGTCATCGACACCGTGTTAATGGGCCACAAAGAACTGTGGGTCATCAAACAGGAACGCGACCGCATCTACGGCCTGCCAGAAATGTCGGAAGAGGAAGGCATGAAGGTGGCCGAACTGGAAATTGAATTTGCCGAGCTCGATGGCTACAGCGCCGAAAGCCGCGCCGGTGAACTACTGATGGGTGCCGGTATTGAAGAAGCCCTGCACTTTGGCCCGATGAGCCAGGTCGCCCCCGGCTGGAAGCTACGCGTACTACTCGCCCAGGCCCTGTTCTCCGACCCCGACATACTGCTACTCGATGAGCCCACCAACAACCTCGACATCAGCACCATTCGCTGGCTCGAAGACGTGCTCAACGACAGCAAGAGCACGATGATTATTATTTCTCACGATAGACATTTTTTGAATTCGGTGTGTACTCACATGGCCGATATCGACTACGGTGAGTTGCGCGTTTACCCGGGTAACTACGACGACTTTATGATCGCCGCCACCCAGGTGCAGGAGCGCATGCAATCGCAGAACGCAAAAAAGAAAGCTCAAATCGCCGAGCTACAGCAGTTCGTCAGTCGCTTCTCTGCCAACGCCTCCAAAGCCAAGCAGGCCACCTCTCGCGCCAAGCGGATCGAAAAAATCGACCTTGACGACATCAAGCCCTCGAGCCGAGTCACGCCCTATATTCGCTTCGCCCAGGAGAAAAAGCTCCACCGCCAGGCGCTGACTGTTGAAAAACTCGGTCACGGTTTTGATGGTGAAGAACTATTTAGCGATGGCAGCCTGATATTGGAAGCCGGTGCCCGGCTTGCGGTGATCGGGGAGAACGGCGCGGGTAAAACCACATTTTTGCGCTGCCTGATGAATGAGATTTCCGCCAACAGCGGCAAAATCAAGTGGGCCGAAAATGCCACCCTCGGCTACTGCCCCCAGGACAGTAGTGCAGACTTCGACAGCGACACCAACCTCTTCGACTGGATGAGCCAATGGCGCAAGCCCAGCCACGACGATCAGATTGTACGCGCCACACTGGGCCGCCTGCTGTTTTCCTCGGAAGACTCTGAAAAAGCCGTGCGCGTTTGCTCCGGTGGTGAAAAGAACCGCCTACTGTTTGGCAAGTTGATGATGACGGATAACAACGTGATGATCCTCGATGAGCCCACCAACCACCTCGACATGGAAGCCATCGAAGCGCTGAACCTGGCATTGGAGCATTACGAAGGCACCTTGATTTTCGTCAGCCACGACCGCGAGTTTGTGTCTTCACTGGCAACGCGCATTATCGAAATCAAAGATCACAAGTTGAATGACTTTAAGGGCACCTACGACGAGTTCCTCGCCCACCAGCTAAGCCAGGGCTAAACGAGATCCAGCCGGTCTAAATCAAGGTGAGCCGCGAGCTCATCTTGGTTTAGGCAATGGGGAAGATCCCCCAGCAGCGGGCAAGCCAGTCGCCCTTGCAGATCCGCCACCATCTCTCCATGGCATTCATTCACACCGCTGGCCTGATTCGCTACCCAGCCTGCCAAACTCAAACCATCGGCACGAATAGCCTCGGCACTGAGCAGAGCGTGATTCAAGCATCCCAGTTTTATATCGACCACCAGAATCACCGGCACATTGAGTAATATCGCAATATCGGCAAAGCTCTGCCTTGCATTCAAGGGTACACGCCAACCGCCGGCACCTTCGATGACTGTCAGCTCTGCTTTTATATCGAGTGTTTGCTGACAGTGCGCGGCGAGTTGCTGGGCATCGAGGTGCAAACCTTCCCGCATCGCCGCGAAGTGGGGGGCAATCGCCGGCTCGAGGGCAAAGGGGTTTATTTGCTCGTACCTCAGTGCAGTGGTGCAAGCCTCGTGTAACAGCAAGGCATCGTCATTGCGCAGGCCTGCGCTAGTGAGCTCACACCCCGCCGCCACCGGCTTAACGGCAGCAGTACTGAGCCCGCGTTTTACCGCCGCCTGCAGCAGGGCAACGGCGACGGCGGTTTTACCGACCCCGGTATCGGTGCCGGTAATAAAATAGGCCTGGCTCACAACTCATCACCACCGACAGTCTTTAAAGCCAGCGCCAGTGTGTCGAGCAAGGCATCAATATGCGCCGCTTCGTGCTCTGCCGTCAGGGTAATACGCAAACGGGCACTGCCGACGGGCACAGTGGGTGGGCGGATAGCCCCGGTCCAGAAACCTGCCTTCAGCAGGTATTCACCAATTTTGATGACCTTTGCATCATCGCCAATTAACACCGGCTGAATCGGTGTTGGCGACGCCATTAAGGCGATACCTCGCTCGGCGGCACCCTTCTGAAAGTGGGCGATGAGGGTCTGTAGCTTTTCCCGCCGCCAGCTTTCGCTATCAATTAATGTCAATGCGGCGCGGCTTGCGGCGGCGACTGCGGGAGGCAGGGCCGTGGTGTAAATATAGGTGCGGGCAAACTGAATCAGACTTTCAATCAGCGCTTCGCTACCGGCGACAAAGGCGCCGAAGGTGCCGAAGGACTTACCCAATGTACCGACCAGTATCGGCAGGCGATCGATATCCATGGCGAAGTGCTCGGCAATACCACGCCCGGTGTCGCCCAATACGCCAAAGCCGTGGGCATCATCGACCATCAACCAGGCATTATTTTGGTCGGCGATATCGGCCAATGCCGGCAGGTCGGCGAGGTCACCATCCATGCTAAAAACACCGTCGCTCACCAGGAGTTTTCGTTGCGCGCTACTGTTCGCCAGCAGGGATTGTGCGGCAGGCAGGTCTGTGTGGGCATAGCGCTGGAATTCCCCTCGGCAGAGGAAGCCCCCATCGAGTAAGGAGGCGTGATTGAGCCTGTCCTGCACCACCAAATCGCCCTGCTCCACCAGGGCACGAATCACCCCCACATTGGCCATATAGCCGGTGGAAAACAAGATTGCACGGGGGCGGCCGGTAAAGGCGGCAAGTTCTTCTTCCAGGGCCTGGTGCTCGGCACCGTGACCACTGACTAAATGAGAGGCTCCACTACCAACACCGTAGCGATTGGCGGCCTGCTGAAAGGCGGCAATAACAGCGGGATGATTCGCCAGGCCGAGATAGTCATTACTGCTAAAACCGAGACAGCTTTTACCATTGACCCGCACTTCGACACCCTGGGGGCTTTGCAAGGTTTTACGCCGCCGATAGCGGCTCTGGCGCTGACGCGTATCAAGTGCCCGCTGTAGGACCGCATCCGGATTAACCATCGTTTTTAGCCTCGAAGCATTTTATACAACGACAGGCTATGCACGATCCGCATTATAAAAATGCTTATCCATCGCCGCTTCAGTAATTTGTTCCTGTACTGCCACCTCTTGCTCATGGGCAACACAGTGCTGCTCGGGCTGTATGCCCAGCTTGTCGAAGAGCTGCATATCTTTATTGGCCGAAGGGTTCGGCGTGGTGAGGAGTTTTTCACCGTAAAAAATCGAATTGGCACCGGCAAGAAAGGCCAGGGCCTGCATTTGTTCGTTCATTTCCTCGCGCCCGGCAGAGAGCCGCACGTGGGACTTCGGCATCAAGATGCGAGCCACGGCAATGGTACGTAAAAAATCGAAGGGCTCGAGGTCGGCGGTATTTTCCAGCGGTGTGCCCTCAACCTTGACCAGCATATTGATCGGCACGGACTCGGGCTGCTCTTCGAGATTGGCCAGCTGCACCAACAGACCGGCACGGTCTTTCAGTTCTTCACCCATGCCGACGATGCCACCACAGCACACCTTCATGCCCGCAGAGCGCACATTGGCGAGGGTATCGAGCCTGTCCTGATAAGTGCGCGTGGTGATGATGTCGCCGTAGTGTTCGGGCGAGGTGTCAAGATTGTGGTTGTAGTAGTCGAGCCCGGCATCGGCCAGATCTGCGGCCTGCTCATCGCTGAGCATGCCCAGGGTCATGCAGGTCTCCAGGCCCAGGGCCTTCACCTCTTTGACCATGTCCAGCACATAGGGCATGTCTTTTTTACTCGGCGAGCGCCACGCGGCACCCATGCAAAAACGGCTGGTGCCATTGGCTTTCGCGACCTTGGCCTCGGCGATCACCCGCTCAATTTCCAGCAGCTTTTCTTTCTCGAGCCCGGTGTTGTAGTGGGCGCTCTGGGGGCAGTACTTACAATCTTCCGGGCAGGTGCCGGTTTTAATCGACAACAGGGTACTGACCTGCACCTGATTGGGGTCGAAGTGCTGGCGATGTACGGTTTGCGCCGCAAACATCAAATCGCTGAAAGGCTGATTAAACAGGCCCAGTACTTCTTCTTCGCTCCAGTCGTGACGGACGGCAACAGTCATAAATTCACCCTTGTATATAGTTCGATATGGCACTGTAAGCTACTAAGGACAAGTACTGCCGATAGCAAAAAACACAATCGGCAATGATAGTGCCCACAACTTCGCTGTCAACCAAATTTCCACATTAGGGTTAACAACAGAGCCTGTAGCGATAGTCTGTAGCAACAGTCCGTAGTAATTACCCAGTCAATAGTTATGCCGTTCTGACTCGCAAGCGCTCCTTCTGAAAGGAATAAAGCAAGTAGCCGGCAAGTAATAGCGATGAGACCAGGGTGAAGAAAACTTTAGCATCATCAGCGATGGGAAAAAGCCCCGTTGTCATGGCACTGCAGAGCAATGTGCCCAAACAAAGATGCACACTCATTATTGCCAAGCGCCAATAACCCAGCAGCGCGACCACCTCACTGAGCAGCAATACAAAGGGCATCGCCAGAACGGCCGGGGTAAAGGGGGCAAAACTTAAGACCAGAACAAGCAATGAAGCCAGCAACACAAAACAGCCCAGAATAAAGCCAAACATCTTCATCATCCCAATCCTTTGGATACACAAATTATCTTTAGACGCTACTGACGGGCAATCAAGCGATCCGGGTTCGCCTCAACCTCGCCATAGAAGGTCCTTCGCTGTCGCGCCGGGCGGCCCATACCTTCTCGCAAGGTGACCATGGTCTCGACCGTCATTTCCTGGCCGTGAGTGGCACCAGCATTGAAGCAGGCACCAACACACTGAAGGTGAATAGCGAGTAGTTTGGAAAGTATCACTCAACGATAAGTCAAATTGTAAACTGGGCGTTGTATTGCATGGAAAGACCTCGTATCTGACCCTGTTTTTTCCTTGATGTTGTTTTAGGCCCGCCTTTTAGACAGACCCAAAATCAAGGCCCTACGACAAGGTTTATCTACAAGCTGCATATTGCGTGTTAATTAAAATGGGGATTAAACGCGGGGGCCTTTTTGAAACTATTCATTATAAAACAAGGGTTAATTATTTCCTCTTCCCCCACGGATCGACACTCTTTCCCGAGCGATGTCCTGCCCCCTGATTCCGCCCTTCCGCCTGCTTTCGTACGGCTGACTTTTTTGCACGCTTTTCGCGCAATCGCTCAGCATCCTCTAAATCCAGCTTTTTAGGGTTACCGGGCACTTGGCCTTCGGGTACAACCCGGTCTCTTGGCGGTAATAAAAACTGCTCCGAAGATGCTCTAGGCAGGCTTTTAAGCTCATACAAATAGAAGCCTTCAACTTTTTCGCGAGCCCAATCCGTCTTTTTCAGAAACTTCAGACTCGACTCAATGCTCGGATTGGTCTTAAAACAATTAATATTTAAATAGGCAAAGAGCACCTCAAATCCATACTCTTCTACCATTTCAATCAATAAATCTTTTAAACCAACCCCGTGTAGAGGGTTGTTCTGGTAATTTATCTCGTCACTCATACTAATGTCAGCTCAAGGGAAGTAAACAGCGGCATTATACCCGTAACAGCAGGGATAAAATGTAGCGCCACAACTTTCTGATATGACACTCATATTGCTGATTGGCCAAAGCTTAGCAGCCCCGACAGCCCCTGCGAATAGGTTTTACCACTGATATGAATAACGCACTACTTAAGGGGTCTGGCCCCTTTTCCCGACCCAAGAACTATATCGATAAACGGCCCACCATCTTCCCGCTCAATATACGCAACAAGCTGATTATCCTTCCGCACTATATTTTCTCGTGACCATAACGCTTACAGCTGCGGCGGCAACAATCTAATGGACACCCACCATAATAGCCTCGTGCGATAAAACTAACAGGCTTTGCTGCAAAACCATCTTTAGCAATGCCAGAGTCATTGGCCATACTGTAGGCAGTCAAAACGCTTTCTACGGTGACAAACTATGACCAAGGCCAGAAGCCAGCAAGTCTCACTCGAGGCAACCCCCTACTATCACTGTGTTTCACGCTGTGTGCGCAGGGCCTTTCTATGCGGCGAGAGCTTTGAGCATCGTCGAGGCTGGGTCGAAGATAAATTACTCGCCCTAGCCGAGGTCTTCTGCATCGATGTCGCCGCCTACGCGGTGATGTCGAACCACTACCATGTGGTGCTGTACATCAACGCATCGCAAGCGAGGAATTTGAGTGCTCAGGAGGTCATTGAGCGCTGGCATCAACTATTTAAGGGCAACCTGTTAAGCCAACGCTATTGCCGTGGCGACACGCTGCTGAAGGCCGAGCAAGTGGTTTTAGACGGTATTATCGAGGTATGGCGGCAGCGCTTACAGGATATCAGCTGGTTTATGCGACTGATCAACGAGGGCATTGCTCGCCAGGCCAATAAAGAAGATCAATGCACGGGACGTTTTTGGGAGGGCCGATTTAAATCCCAGGCCTTGCTGGACGAACAGGCACTGTTTGCCTGTATGGCTTACGTCGATCTCAACCCTCTGCGCGCTAAGATGGCCAAGACGCCGGAACACTCACACCACACTTCCGTAAAAAAACGCATCGCCAAGGCCCAAACTGCCCACCAGATCAACCACCCACAGCAACAAGAAAAATGCCTAATGAACTTTGCAGGCAACCCCAGGCAGGTGATGCCGGAAGGGCTACCCTGCCGCCTCAGTGACTATCTGGAACTGGTCGACTGGACCGCGCGTATCGTTCGCAATGACAAACGGGGGGCTATGGATAAAAATCTCCCCCCGCTATTAAGCCGTCTGAATATTACCCCCGACCACTGGCTGACCCTTAGCACCCAGTTTGAGGGACGCTTTGGCCGTGTGATTGGCACCCTACAACATCTTAAACAAGCTTGTATAACCCTGCGCTATCGACGTACCCCGGGTATGGCCAACTGTAAACTGCTGTTTGAAGGCGATTAATCACGCTGTATTCAGCCCGACCAAGTTGTAATCCATTCTTCTACACAGATAGAACCTAGCAGCTCGACTAAGCATCGCGCCACACCCTGCTCCAGGCAGAATTACAGTTATTCAGTCCATTACTGCCCGCCAAACCACAGCCGCCCACAACCAAAACGAAGACGTCACGACAAGGTGGCGTCGCAAGACCCGTTTTTAGCAGTGCGAATAATAGATGGATGTCCTTTATTACTTTTTTCTACTAACAATGGCCGTAATAAACCCTGCTATGACTGAAATTGCCAGCCCTAAGCTAAGTGACGAAATTATCGAGTTATCGAGAATAAAGTGTAAGCCATCAGTAAAACTAGAGTAACTAGCAACACCGCTTAAGACAGCTGCAACACCTGCAATGATTCCAAACACCTCTGGTACTTTCGATGATTCGGCGGTCTTCTCTTTGGCTGATTGCAGTTCTTTTTGAATTTCTTCAAAATCATCTGTCTCGGGTTTAGTTAACTGAAGATGCTCAATAAAGCGGTTAAATATTTCGCTATCGCTTTTTATAGAATTAAATACACTCCCAAGTGAATGAACCTCACTCAAATCTTTAATTAGGGTTTCCTTTTTTGCACTATCTAATAGTGGGCTAGAAACAGTTTCAGCGATAAGATCTTCTATTACGGAGTTTGGTGATATCGTTCCGGAGCGCAAACGATTCTCTCGAACTAAAGAGTCAATGATTGCATTGAGTTCGAAGAGGCCGATTGATCTACCTTCTCCAATCTGGTGAGAGAGCCTCTTTACAATATCTCTTCGAACCTCCGCATACTTCAGCACCTGACCTTTTAGATACAAATAGATAGCTAAAGGTACACCCACTATTGATGCTAGTGAGCCTATTAGCTGTAAAAAATCATTCAATGCTCGATATCCTTTTTAATGTATAACAGCGAATTATAAAGCCACAGGCTCTATAACACCTTGGCTCTTGTTCACCGGGCTTAGCGCAAAGCGAATATGCTTATCACCTGTAAAAACAACAGCTTGGCTGTTAATTGTTATTTGACGAACCGACATATAGAGCCATCCTTAGCGGTGATGATGTTTTTCCCTGGCCCATTATCATATTTGGGCACCCTTAAAAATCAATAACTTACTGATGACTTTCCTGTGAACAAGAGCCACTGGCTCGTGATCTTGGCAATTAGCCATAGTTACAGCTTGGACATTACTGTCTATGACAGCAGTAATGGCAAGGTGAAGTCTGCACAAAAAAACGGGGTCTTTCCCTGCCATATACCGCTAACTAGATAAGCACCAACTAATTCAAACCCGACTGATAAGCAATCAACTGATCCGGATGCGCTTCAACCTCACCATAAAAAGTATTCCGCTGCCGCGCCGGGCGCCCCATGCCGTCTAACAAAGTAGCCATGGTCTCAACCGTCATTTCCTGCCCATGAGTCGCACCCGCAGCACGAGAGATACTCTCGTTCATCAGCGTGCCACCCATATCGTTGGCACCGGCATTGAGACAGGCGACCACGCCCTGCTCGCCCATCTTCACCCACGAGACCTGAATATTGTCGATGAGGGTGTGGAGAACCAGCCGCGATACCGCGTGCATCAGTACCGACTCGCGCATTGTCGGCCCCCTGCGCGACAGGCCGCGGCGGTACATCGGTGCCTCCATCGGCACGAAAGGCAGGGGCACAAATTCGGTAATACCGCCGGTTCGCTGTTGTAAATCACGCAGATGCAGAAGATGTCTGGCCCAGTGCACGGGCCGCTCGACATGGCCGAACATCATGGTTGAGGTAGTTTTGATGCCGACCTTATGGGCGGTCTCGATGACATTCAGCCATTGCTGGGTATTAATTTTATCGGGGCAAATAATCCCTCGGACTTCGTCGTCGAGAATTTCCGCCGCCGTACCGGGCAGGCTGTTCAGCCCCGCCGCCTTCAGGCGCAGTAAAAAGTCCTCGATACTCAGACCCAGGGTCTCGGCACCCTGACTCACCTCAAGGGCGGAGAAGGCATGAATATGCATGTCGGGCAGCGCCTGGCGAATATCACCGCAAATTTCCAAATAGGTGTCGCCGGTATAGCTGGGGTGAATGCCGCCCTGCAGGCACACCTCGGTCGCGCCCTTTTGCCAGGCCTCTTTAGAGCGCTGGGTGACCTCTGCGCTATCGAGCACATAGGCCTTACCGCGCAGGGCCTCGGTGGTTTTACCCTTGGAAAAGGCGCAAAAGGTGCAAGACAGATAGCAGACATTGGTGTAGTTAATATTGCGATTAATGGCGTAGGTAACGGTGTCGCCAACCACCTCGCGGCGCAGGCCATCGGCCGCTTCGCAGATCGCCTGGTAATCACTGCCCCGCGCCTGAAACAAGTGCACGATGGCGCTTTCGTCAAGGCGCTCGCCACGCAGGGCGCGGGCAATAAAAGCCTGGGTAGCCGCTGACGATGTTGTCACCGCAGGCGGCGCAAAAGACCAGAACGCCCGCTCGACGTTTTGTGGTGGCGCTTCGGCACTACCCGGTGTCCAGCTCTCGCGGCGGGCATAACCATCGCTGTCCATACGCTTGATCAGCGCGGTGGCCATGGCCGGTGCCTGCCAGCGCTGTCCATCCTGGGCAAAACTGGGGTAGACCGGCAAGCGCTCTACCAGCAGCTTATTGCTGGCCGCGGTTAGCCGAGCGAGATTTTCCAGACCCGGCCAGGGTTTTTCGGGATTGACAAAATCGGGGGTCACCGGGGAGACACCGCCCCAGTCGTTAATACCCGCATCGATCAGTTGCGCCAACACGCCCTCGTTCAAATTCGGCGGGGTCTGTATATTCATCCCTCCGCCAAAAATAATCCGCGCCACGGCGATGGTCCAGAGTAATTCGTCGAGGGGGGCATCGGGCACATCCGCCATTAAGGTGCCCTTTTTAGCACAAAAATTTTGAATGATGATTTCCTGGATATGACCGTATTGCTGATGCACATCGCGCAGGGCCAACAGGGACTCGACCCGCTCGAGTCGGGTTTCACCGATGCCAATCAAAATGCCGCTGGTATAGGGGATATTGAGTTCCCCGGCCCGGCGCAATGTCGCCAGGCGTACCTCGGGCAATTTATCGGGTGAGCCGTAGTGCGGGCCACCCTTTTCACAGAGGCGCTTCGAGGCACTCTCTAACATCATGCCCTGAGACACGGAAAATTCACGACTGGCGCTAAACTCCTCCGTTGTCATCAGCCCTGGGTTGAGGTGGGGCAAGAGCCCGGTTTCCTCAAACACCAGCTTGGCCATGGCCAGTAAATAGTCCACGGTCGAGCTATAACCCAGCTCGGCCAGGGCCACGCGTGCGGTTTCATAGCGCAGCTCGGGCTTGTCACCCAGGGTAAACAGCGCCTCGTGACAACCCGCGGCCGCACCCTCGCGGGCCACCTTGAGTATCTGCTCGGGCAGCATATAGGGCTGCTCAATTTTTTTCGGCGTTTGCGCAAAGGTGCAGTAATGGCAGACATTGCGACACAGCTGGGTGAGCGGAATAAAAATCTTCCGTGAATAGGAGATCCGCGCGCCGTGAGCTTCATCGCGCAACTGGGCGGCGCGGCGCATTAATGCCGCAAGGTCAGCCTCATCAGCCAGTGCCAATGCTGCCGAGTGGCTGGGCTTTATCGCCTGACCGGGCTTAACAATACTGTTCATCCAAGCTGCCTGTTCGTTTGATTTTGCAGAGCGCTCTGCTGGTGTTTTGTGCTTGGAAAACGCCCATCCTCGGCGCTCATTTCCAGCTCGGCGGCGATACCGCTATCGAGCAGGTAGCGCAGAGTGGCACATTCTCTGCCAGCCGCCAACAAGGCGCGTATATCCTCTGCAGTGTCGATGTCCAAATTCAGTCCAGGGCTATTCACTACCGCAGGTTGCAAACCTTGCTCACGGGCGTGGGCAATATGGCGCTGACAGCTATTGTCGCCAAAGGCCGGGGCAATAATTGTTGGCGGCGATACCAGCAGAGCATTGGTGCCACCGTCGGAGCCTGCAGCGGCCAGACTCACCCCCGGGCACGTGTGCTCCGCAAGTAAGGCCTCTATATCGGCCTTGGTAACCAGGGGTATATCGGCGGGCAGCAGCAACATGGTGCTAGCCCCCCTGGCGAGCAGATCGGCAGCGGCGCTGCTGTAGGCGTGACACAGGCCCGCTTCCGGCCTGTTATTGATGGGCGATAAGTTAATGTCATTGCCGGTTTTATTACCAACGGGATTAGGCTGTTGTTGATTAAAGCCCCCTTGATTAAATTCTGCTTGGATGGCGTCAGGATCGAAAACCCGCAAAGGTGTTTTTATACGCAGGGCACACTGACTGACCCACTGCGTGACCTCGGCATCACTGGTAACAACCGTAATCCCTTCAACCTCAACTGTCGCGGCAATAGCGCTAAGCACATCGTCGAGCATCTGTTTCATCAAGTCACAGCGCTGCCCCGCCGTCAGCACAGAGGCCAGGCGCTTTTTCGCATTTTTGAAACTCTTTACGGGAACTACAACCTGCATATTATTTTCCGGGCGACTGCACCTTATTCTGTCTTATTCTATTCTACCTGTGCCGCCGTGTTTAGCGTTAAACATCCAGCCCGACAAAATCGAGCGTCTCACGGGCCAGCTCAATTTTATCCTCCAGGCTTTGCATCCAGGTTTGAGCGACACCAACCCGGGGAATAATCTGCCGGATAGCATCGGCCTCACCGGCATCGCGACGGTCGAGAATAAAGCCGCTGACAATATCCTGATAGTAATCCGCCACGGTAATGGAATTCATTTTCAAACCCAGTTCGGCCATTATTTTTGCTGTGGGGCCTTTGACCGCAGCGCCACCAATAATGGGCGATATCGCCACCACCGGCACCGTCGTCTTTTGCAAAATACCGCGAATACCGGGCAAAGCCAAAATTGGGTCGATACTCAGGAAGGGGTTGGAGGGACAGATAACAATTAAATCGAGGTCGGGGTCTTGCAGGCTAGCGAGAAATTGCGGGTGGGGCTGGGCTGTTTCTCGGCCGACAAAATGAATCGCTTTCAGTTTGGGTTCACAGCGCTGTCGCACGAAATAGTCCTGAAAAGGCAGGGTTATTGAACCCCCCTCGCTTTCCACCTCAACCTTCGTTGCTAGCCTATCGTCGCTCATGGGAATGATCGGCAGCGACACACCGAGCTTGCCACTCAAGGCCTGGGTCACCGCACCCAGGCCTTCGCCTGCGGCCAAACGCTGTGTTCGCTCGACGTGCATGGCGAGGTCTTTATCACCGAGGTAAAACCAGTCTTCGCCGCCAAGGGCCGATAAAGAGGCCATAAACTCGCCGGTTTCTCCCGCCCTGCCCCAACCGGTTTCTGTATTGACACAACCAGCCAGAGTGTAAGTAACGGTGTCGATGTCGGGGCAAATATGCAGGCCGAGATGAGTGAAGTCATCACCGGTATTGACCACGATGCTCAGCTCATCATCGCCGAGCACATGGCTGAGGCCGAGGGCCAGTTTTGCACCGCCGACGCCACCGCAAAGGGCCAGCACTTTTCTTTTATTCCTCACCTGACTATTGCTCACCTGACTATTGCCCACCTAATTTTACTCACCGAAACAGGTCTCGCTCTTTATCCCGCAGCAAGGCGCTAACGCCATTGCAGCGTTCGGGCGAGCTCTCAAAATTGTAACCGCGAATAATCACCAGTGGTTTGCCCTCGCCGCCTTCCCCCTGCAATAAAGCAGCGGCGCTGGCTAACTGATCGGCGACAGCCACTTCTGTGACGAGTAGTGTGCGTCCGTATAAATCTTTATCGCCGCGCCTGTCATCGAGGGCGGCTAAACCGGCGGCACCGAGGGCAAGGCCCGTGGTGCCATTGCGCCAGGCTCGACCGACGCTGTCGTTAATAATCACCGCCACTTTGACGCCATGCGTTTTATTCAATTGCTGTGCTAAGTCGGCGGCAAATTGATCGGGGTTATTGGGCAGTAAGAGCACCCGCTCAACCAGATCATCACCGTTTCCACTATCCGCGTGTTCGATGTTCGAGGCATCGATACCGGCATTCGCCATTACATAACCGAGGCGGTGTTCGACGATCAGTACACCCGGGCAATGGCGCACCACAGCTGTTGATTCATCGAGAATAACGCTAACAATACGCGGGTCTTTATCGACAGCAACTGCCAGCTCTAGCGCCTCGGCCGTGGGTTCAACCTGATTTAAGTCGACGTAACGATTCTCGGCTTTGGAGACAATTTTTTGCGCCAGCACCAGTACATCGCCCTCTTCCAGCGTCTGCTGATTAGCACTGAGGCTTGCGTCAATGAGCCGAGCAAGGTCATCACCCGGCTCGACCAATGGAAAATCACTCAGCGCAAAAAGCTGTAACTGCGCCGCCGTCATTGGCACAGGCACTGTGTATTGACTAACGCTGCCGCAGGCAGCGCTATGGGGAACTCACGCAAGACTTAAACCCCGGGTTTGCCAGTAATGCTAAAGCCAGCACCGGGAATTTTGTAACGACGATTGAGGGTAATCAGTACCGATGTCATCGCCTCGGCAACCACGGAATTGGCGATTGGCCCGGCGTGCCAGCCCTTCATACCCGCCGCTTCGGTCAGTGACACCACCAGCGCACAGGCCTCTTTGTTATTACCGCAAACCAGCACATCGCAATCGGGCGCGTGGCTGAGGTCGTTCAAGTGGGCAGCCGCAACATTTTGATAAGCCGAGACCACCTTCACTTCATCACCCAAAAAAGCCTGGGCCTGTATGCAGGCCGAACCACCCTCGGGCATTTGTACGGTGCCGACCTTCGGTGGCATTAAAGGCACGGTGACGTCGATAAATATTTTTCCCTGTACCGCCTCACGAATCGCTTCGAGGGTCGATTGATGATTGGCAAAGGGCACAGTCATCACAACCACTTCGCCCGCCGCTGCCGCCGCTTCGTTGGCCATGGCCCGTGCGGGAACCGGCACATTGCGCGCGTTCAGCTCTTCAGCCGCTGCGGCTGCCTTTTCTTCGGTGCGGGAACCGATAATCACTTCATAGCCCGCCGTTGCCCAGCGCAGGGCGAGGCCGCCGCCGAGATCACCACTACCGCCGAGAATTGCTATAACTGGTTTATTGTCTGTACTACTCACTACTATTCACCTTGATTTAAATGAATACCCACCCACATAAGCTGGCGGGTATTCGCTAATAAAATATGTGTCCATCGAAACGCTATTGTAAGCCGGAAGTTGAAGTCTTGAGCTTGGGCTTAAACCTCAGGTTTGTGCTTTAAGCCGAGGCATCACCTCACTGGCAAACAACTCCATACTGTGCCGCGTCCTGCTGGGCTCCGCGCCGGGCAATGACATCATTAATGTCAGGTGCGTGCCCGGTGACTCTTCATGGGCCGCTAACAACTGTGCCAGCACCGTTTCGGGGCTGCCAATAATAGCCGAGCGACCAAAGCTTTCACAGTAGCGCGTCTTCTTCAGCGCCTCTGGTGAGGGCACGACGCTTTCGGCAACACCATCCCCCGTCGCATCGCCCGACTCTTCGGCCCAGGCCTGATATTCACTCATCACATGGTGCAAAGGTTCGGCGCAGTCTTCCCAGGCCTGCTCATCGCTTTCGGCGACATAGCAGATCAGCAGGTGGGCAATATTAAAATCATCGGGGTCGCGACCGTGGCGACGTAGGGCTTCAATATATTTCAGTCGATGCTCAACAGCGCCGGTCGAGGCCAGATGACAACCCAGTCGCGCCGCTCTATCCAGGGCCTTATCACCCCGCGCCCCCACCCAAATGGGGAAGGGTTGCTGCACCGGCGGCGGAAATAACTGCACATCGGTGTACTGATTAAAGCGGCCATCGTGGCTGACCTTTTCGCCGTTAAGCATGGACTGCACCAGCGGCAGGCCTTCAGCCAAGCGTGCGCCCCGCTCCTTTGAACTGATACCCATGCCGGTAAATTCACCGGGGCGATACCCAAGGCCCATGCCCAGATCAAAGCGGCCATTGGAAATTACATCCACCGTCGCCGCATCTTCCGCCACTCGAACAGGGTTGTGCAGTGGCAGTAAAAGTACATAAGTGCCGATGCGCACTCGCTCGGTGCGGGCCGCAATAGCAGCGGCGATGGGCAGTACCGAGGGCGAGTAACCGTCTTCGACAAAGTGGTGCTCGCTGAGCCAAACGTGGTCGTAGCCCAGGGTCTCCGCCACGACAGCGTGGTCCAGTTCATGGCGATAAATAGACGCCCAGTCGGTGCTGTTAAAGGGCGGATTGCGGAACATAAAAAGAATGCCGATATCGAGCATGGTATTGACTCCCTTCGTGATAATTATTATTTTCAGGCTCGAACGTTATAGGCATGGCTGGTTTTTTACAATAACCCGCGCCATGCCCAGCCCTGTCGATCTGCCAATCATTGCTCGCAAGCTATGCTGATTTGAGCTGAAATAGCTCAGCCGACAGAAAAAAACTAACAGGCCGTCAATTGATAGTTGCCCAGAGAGGGCTATTTAGTTATAAGTATTAATCTTTAGAGTATAACCAGCCGGGGCCAGTGGAAGCGAAGGCCGTCATCAATCATAAGGAAGCGTGCGCCAACCATAGACAGCAGTATCATCGAAGAGACGCCAAAGTATGTTGAAAAGCCGTGTCCAAGAGTCAGCTACGGAGCAAAATCTAAAGCACCGTAATAACCTGATTACCCTGCTCGGCATCGGCTTTCTGGTACTCGCCATCACCTTTTCCACGCTGGCCTATCTGGCTCAAAGGTCTGCCAAGACCCCTGCTCGCATTATTAGCTTTGAGAATATGAGCTTCGAGATCGAAGCTGAACTGACCCTGTATCAACTATCACTACAAAGCATCATTATTGGTGAGCAAACCCTGCAACCCGAGCGCATCGACGCCCACTTACAACGCGCTTTGCAAATCATCGCGATCATACTGCAGGGTGGTGAATACCGACACCAGATCCTCGATAAAACAGCGGACGCCGAACTGACTCAGCAGCTAGAAAAACTTCAGCACAATATCATTATTTTAAAAACCCTCGGCGACCAGTGGATGGGCCTCACGCTCGGCCTTAGTAGTAATCAAGATATTAAATTTGACACCTTGTTCGACAGTCTTTTAGTCGATATCGCACAGATTCAGGGTCGCCTGTCGAGCGAGAAAGCACGGCAACTCGAGACCTATCAGCAAAGAAATCATCAACTCAACGGCGGTATATTATTTTGCGCGCTAATGTTGGTGGCCATTTTTTACGCCAGCAATCGCCGCTATTATCAGGCCAGTCAACGTCTGGTGGCTAGCGAGGCGAATACCCGCTTATTGTTTAATGCCAGTGTCGATGTCTCGGTCACGTTTAATGAACAATTACTTATCGAGTCCTTCAATAAAACGGCGCAACAAACCTTTGGTTACGATGAGGCAGAAATAAAAGGCCAGCCCTTCAATATACTGTTAGCAGAGCCTTTTTCCAGCACCTATTTTTCCGATCTACAACAATTTCTAGACGGTGGCGACACCGATATTATCGGTCACTTCCGTCAAATAATCGCCAGGCACAAAAACCACACCACCTTCCCGATGGACACCATGATTAACTCTGTCGTGGTCGATGGACGGACGCTGTTTGTCGCCACGGCGCGTGATATATCGCAACGTTTAAAACAGGAACAGGAAACCCGCGACCTTGAGGCCCGCACCCGCGCCATTGTCGACGGTGCCATTGACGGCATTGTCACTATTGACGCCGGAGGCCTGATTACCAGCTACAACCGGGCGGCCGAAACTATTTTTGGTTATGGCCCCGCAGAAATCATTGGTCAAAATGTTAACCGGCTACTGCCAAAACCCTACGCCCTGAAACCCGACATCCATATCGGCGACTTCATAAAAACCAACAGCCGCAAAATTATCGGCATCAACCGTGAAGTTGTCGGCCTACGTAAAAATGGCGAGTCCTTCCCCATGGGCTTATCAATTGCCGAGGCTAAACTTGGCGAACAGACAATATTTACCGGCATTGTGCGTGACATCACCGAGCGCAAACTGGCGGAAGATGAATTATTAGAGGCCAAAGAAGAAGCCGAAAGGGCCAACCGTGCCAAGAGTGACTTTCTATCGCGCATGAGCCACGAACTACGCACCCCCCTCAACGCCATTCTCGGCTTTAGCCAGCTGCTCGAACTGGATGACTTAAACCCCATTCAGACTGAAAGTGTGCAGCACATTATTAAAGCCGGTCGACATTTAACCGGACTTATTAACGAGGTGCTGGATATCGCCCGCATCGAATCAGGTCGCCAGGACCTCTCCCTCGAACCCTTAAAAATTAGTCACTTGCTCGATGACGTCAGCAAATTAATGGCTCCCCTGGCCACCGAGCGCAAGATTCAACTGCAACGACTAGAGCCCGAGCAATGCGATACCCACGTGATCGCCGATTTACAACGCCTGAAGCAAGTCTTGCTCAACCTGATTGCCAATGCGCTGAAATACAACCACGACGGTGGCCGGGTCGAATTATTCTGCGAAGAAAACCGTGAAGGAATTTTACGCATCAACATACGCGATACCGGCCCGGGCATAGCGCCGGATAACTTGCTGCGCATTTTTGAACCCTTTGAACGCCTCAACGCCGACATCAGAGGGGTCGAAGGTAGCGGCACAGGCCTGACACTCAGCAAAGCCCTGGTCGAAGCCATGGGCGGCGTTTTGGGTCTCGAAAGTGAAGTGGGTAAAGGCAGCACTTTCTGGATAGAGCTGGCGATTATCGACCATCAAACCAACGCCAATACCGAGCAGCCAGCAACACAAAAGCCACCGGTACTGCCCAGCCTTAATGGCAATGACGCAGCCACGGTGCTCTATATTGAGGACAACATCGCCAACTTCCGACTGGTTGAAGTCGCCCTCTCTCGCCGCCCCCATGTTCAATTAATCACCGCCATGCAGGGGGAGCTGGGTATTGAGCTGGCGCTACGCCATCAACCGGATTTAATTCTGCTCGACCTCCACTTGCCCGTGCTAATGGGCGATAAGGTACTGGCCCGCTTAAAAGCACAGGCAGAGACCCAGCACATACCGGTTGTGGTGATTAGTGCCGACGCCAGCCCCTCAAAAGTCACCAAGCTGCTTGCCGCCGGTGCCCACGCCTACTTAACCAAGCCTTTTAATATTAAAGAGTTGTTACGCACTGCCGATAGCCTATTGGAAACCAGGACGGATCAAAATGACAAACTCTCACTCTAAAGCGGCCAACATCCTGATTGTCGATGACGAACCCGCCAACGTTCTGCTGCTACAACGCATCCTGGAACATGACGGCTATACACAGCTACAGACCACCACCCAGCCCCTGGACGTTGAAGCCCTGTACCGTGCTCAGGAATTCGATCTGGTGCTACTCGATATTAATATGCCCCAGCTCGATGGCTTCGGGGTGATGGAAAAACTGATGGCCATTGAAGCCGTGCGCGGCAATTACCCACCCATTCTGGTGTTGACCGCATCCGCCGACCTCGACACCCGCTTTCGTGCCCTCAAATCGGGGGCCAAAGATTTTGTCACCAAACCCTTTGAGCGCCTAGAAATACTCAGCCGTATCGAGAACATGCTCGAAGTGCGCTCACTGCATAATCAAATTCGCCAGCAAAATATTTTACTCGAAGAAAAAGTCAACGAACGTACCCAAAGACTCGAAGAAAAGGCCGATGAACTGCAGGCCACACGGCTGGAAATTATTCGCCGCCTGGGGCGGGCTGCCGATTACCGCGACAACGAAACCGGGCTACATATTATTCGCATGAGCAAGTATTCCGAACTACTCGGCAAGGCCTGTGGCATGAGTGACGACGAGGCGGAACTGTTGCTCAATGCCAGCCCGATGCACGACATTGGCAAAATAGGCACCCCCGACAACATTCTTCTCAAACCCGGCAAGCTCAATGCCAGTGAATGGGAAATAATGAAACAACACGCTCAAATAGGCGCTGAAATTCTCTCCGGCCACCCCTCCGAACTGATCGAAATGTCCAGCCTTATCGCCCTCACCCACCACGAAAAATGGGACGGCGGTGGCTACCCCCAAGGCCTCAGCGGTGAAGCCATTCCTCTGGTGGCCCGCATTGTCGCCCTTACCGATGTCTTCGACGCCCTCACCTCACATCGGCCCTATAAAAATGCCTGGAGTGTTGATGCGGCACTGCAAGAAATTAATAGCCTCAGTGAAAAACATTTCGACCCCTCACTAGTGCCGGTATTTAATGAAATTATTGACGATATTCTTGCCATTAAAGAACAATATTCAGACGCTCGGCAGCATCATTAAAAAACCTACTTGCAGCTTATCTTTATCACCCCCTCTATGAGCAGTCGCTCTAGTAAGCCCCTAGGTCATTAAGTTTATTGCCGGCTAGCGCCTGCATGCAGAGCTGCCAAAACCTTCCGTTTTCGGCCCCCATATTTCACAAGACCACAGAGCTCGCCAGTGCTAGGCTATGACAACAACTATTAACAATAAATTTAATAACAGGATGTTTTCATGAAAGAATTAAGCACTACGGTATTTGCCGACGATTTTGTTTTCCTCGAGGGCCCACGCTGGCGCGACGACAAACTTTGGCTTTCTGACATGCACGGCCACACGGTCTACACACTGACCATGGATGGCCAACGAACCAAGGTTATCGACGTGCCCGGCAAGCCCTCCGGTCTCGGCTTTTTACCCGACGGCACACCGTTGATCGTGTCGATGCACGACCGCAAGTTAATGAAGCTGGTCGACGGCAAACTCGAATTACACGCCGACCTGTCGACCCTCTGCCCCTATGAAATTAACGACATGGTGGTCGACAAAAAGGGTAACGCCTACGTTGGCAATATCGGTTTTGATATTTTCAAAAAGGAAAAATTCCAACCGACTAATTTTGTATTAGTGACACCCGACTGTGAAGCCCGCGAAGTCGCCAGCGATCTCCACGTGCCCAATGGCCCGGTGATTACACCCGATGGCAAAACCTTAATCGTCGCCGAGTCATGGGCCAATAGACTGACGGCATTCACTATCGATGAGGATGGCTCGCTAAGTGATCGCCGCGTATTTGCCGACCTGGACGATGCGGCACCCGATGGTATTTGTCTCGATGCCGAGGGCGCGGTGTGGCTCGCCGCCTTTAATCAGAATCATTTTATTCGTGTGTTAGAGGGCGGCGAAATTACCCACCGGGTTGAGGTGGTCAAACGCTCCCCCGTTGCCTGCACACTCGGTGGCCCCGACGGCTGCACCCTGTTCGGTTTAACGTATCAGGGCTCTATTCAGGATATGGGTAAAGGCAAAGCCGCATCGCGAATCGAAATTGCCCATGTAGACGTACCCGGTAGCGGCTCGCCCTAGCAGGTTGTTGAACTTCTACTGACTCGGCCACCTACGGCGTTAAGATCAAGCTCAAAGTGCTCATTTACACCAAGTAAACTCCGCTTTTTCGCTTAATTTTGCCTTGTATCTGGCTCGAGTCAGCGAATTTCAACAGCCTGCTAGCAGGCTATGAATCAGCCTTTGAATCTTCAGCCGCGCTAGATTCATTGGGTGGCTTGGGGCCCAGCTTGGCGGGAATAAACATCGCCAAAAACAACACCGGCACCGCCACCCAGATACAAACGATAAAGGTGTCGTTAAGCCCCAGAGTGGAGGCCTGAACCGTCGCCAGATGATCCGTCATTGCCCACATCGCCTGCTCGTTACCTGCACTGAGTTGCTCGAGGGGGGCAAAGGCTTCGCTTAATGCGGGATTAAGCGGATTCAAATCTTCCACCAGTCGCTGGCGGTGAAAGGCTGTGCGCGACTGCCAAATACTTATACCCACGGCAATGCCGACACTGGTGGCAATGGTGCGGAAGAAGTTGAAAAAACTGGCGGCTGAGGCGGTTCTTTCCTGCGACACCGAACCCAGTGAAATCACCATTAGGGGTGGAAACATCAGGGTAAAACCCACACCCATCATCACCCTGGCCCAAAGAAACTGCTCAAAAGTGGAGTCGGTAGTCGAGGCAGCCTGCAGGTAAATTGCGTACATCATCACCAGGGTGCCGGAAACAATCAGGTAGCGCAGATTGAGCCGGCCAATATTTTTGCCCACCAACATCATCCCCACAATCGGCAGCACACTGGTGCCCGCCATCACCAGGCCCGACAGCGTCGCGGTGTAACCCAGGGCCGACTGCATCCAGATGGGATAGAGTACGGTGCTGGCAAAGTAGGTGAAATTAAAAATCACCCCCATAATTGACGCCACCACAAACACCGGAATTTTAAACAGGCTGTAATCGATAATCGGGTGGGGCTCGCGGCGCTCCCAAATCACATAGCCAATGAAGGCGATAACGGCGATATTGAGCATTAAACGAATATCCGCCGAGGCCAGCCAATCCAGCTCGTGACCCTTGTCGAGCACCAGCTGAAACAACAGCACCGTCGTCGCCAGTAACAACATACCCACGGCATCGACCGGTACCTTTTGAATGGGCGTCTCCATATGGCTCATGCTGGTCCAGACAATCCAAGCGGCGAGAAAACCGATGGGGATATTCAGGTAAAAAATCCACGGCCAGCCAATGGTATCGGTAATCACCCCGCCCAGCACCGGGCCGAGCACCGGGGCAATGGTCGAGGCAATACTCCACAAACCAATGGCCATGCCGTGCTTCTCGGGGGGGAAGATACGCAGCAGCACGGTTTGCGACAGGGGCACAATCAAACCGCTCGACAGGCCCTGTAGGGCGCGAAAGAACACCAGCATTTCCATATTAGTGCTCATGCCGCAGGCCCAGGAGGTCAGCGAAAACATGATCACAGAGGTCGTAAAGGTGCGCACCTCCCCGTAGCGTTTACAGACCCAGGGGGTCAGCGGTAAAACAATCGCCAGGCAAACGCTGTAGATGGTAAGAATCCAGGTGCCCTGAGAGGGTGATGCACCCAGGGTGCCGGAAATTGACGGTACCGCCACCACCGCGATGGTGAGGTCGAGCACGTTCATAAAATTGGCGGCCGTAATGGCAAAGGCCGTAATCATTAAAGGAAGGCGGGGAACCTGCGCCTGGGGCGCGAGAGGGGCTGCTGCCGTAACTGCTGTCATAGTTTGCCTGTGTCTCAATGCCATAGTTGACCGGGTCATCTCGTAACGAGAATCAAAACTAAAGCAGGCAATTGAAACGGGTATTGATAAATTGTAGGAGGCAGGAGGTTATCGGCAGCCCGTTGACAAGTCAACGTTTATTGTCAATCTATTGACTTAAATGCAAAATTGACGGTGAGAAGTGAGGCGTTTTTGAAAGTTAAAGTGAATGCCGGACTTGCAAGAAAATAACAAAGGAAGGACGTTGTGGGTCGCCTTGAAACGACCCACAACGGTCAATCAACAACTAAGAACCCATCAACTACCGAAAACGCCCTTCTCTTTCATCGCCTGAATTTGCTCAGGCGTGAAGCCCAGCTCCAGGGCGACAGCTTCGTTATCGGCACCCAGCTCGGGGGCCAGGAAATTCACCTTGCCCGGCTCATTCTTAAACTTGATGGGAATGCCAATGTGCTCGCGGCCCTGCTCGTCTTCAATAATCATTTCACGAGCGCGGATCTGCGGATCATCAGCACCTTCACGGAGATTATTGACCGGCGCAAACGCAGCCTCGACGCCGTCAAACCAGACAACCCACTCGGCCTGGGTTTTACTGAGGAAGGTCTCGGTGAGAAATTCCTTCACCGGGTTCTGATTGGGGCCGGGGGGCGGCTCGCAGAAAGGAATTAAATCCGGGCGCTCCATTTTATTCAACACCTCGATGGCGAAATGCATTTCGGAGGCACCCAGCACCACGTACTTATTGTCCTGGGTTTCGTAAATGTTATACATCGCATAACCACCCCAGGTGCGCTCCTCCTTCACCACCGGCGGTTTTTTCTCGCTGAACACCGTACCCATATTATTCGGCACACAGGCGATTAAGGAGTCCATCATCGCCAGGTCAATATAATCGCCCTCACCGGTTTCCTTGCGGCGCAACAGCGCCATCAGCACGCCAGACAGGCCCATCATCGAACAAAGCATATCAGCATTGGGAATAGCCGGAATCGCCGGCTTGCCATCAAAACCCAAATTAACACTGAGAATACCGGCATAGGCCTCGGTCGCCAGATCGTGGGCGGGCTTCTTAATGTAGGGGCCAGTCTGACCAAAGGCCGACAGTGAGGCGTAAACAATGCCGGGGTTGCGAGCCTTAATGCTCTCGTAATCAACACCCAGGCGTGCGGCGACGCCGGGGCGGAAGGCTTCAATCACCACGTCGGCAGTCTCGGCCAGCTTCAGGGCCATTTCTTTGCCCTCAGCGGTTTTCAGGTTCAGCTGAATACTCTTTTTACCGCGATGGGTATTGGAAAAATACACCGTCATACCGTCAATCTTGGGGCCGATTTCGCGATTCGGCTCGCCGCCATTGATGGGTTCGAGCTTAATCACCTCGGCGCCGTGGTCAGCCATCATCTGCGACAGCAGGGGCCCCGGTAAAAACAGCGACAAATCGAGAACTTTAATACCTTCCAGTTTCATGTAATACACCTTCTTTAACGTAAGACAATAGAGCGAAGCGACGATGGGCCGGTTGTAAGCGCAAATAAGAGTGCACCAACATTCGGGGCGGCAAGGATATTAGCCTCGGGGCTGCCTGTCTACGCCCTCTATTTGCAGCTACATGCCCCAGCCCCTATCATAGCGACCCCTTATGCATCCCCCTCGATGTTTTTCAAACTGAGGGCGAGACAACCTTACCCTTGCCGGGAGCAAATCGAGCCATGGCCATAGACGCAATACTTTGGGATTTCGGCGGTGTTATCACCTCCTCCCCCTTCGAATCCTTTAATCGTTTTGAAGAGAAAAACGGCTACCCAAAAGACTTTATTCGTGGCATTAACTCCACCAACCCCGAAACCAATGCCTGGGCACTGTTTGAATCCAGCCAAATATCGGTGGAAGAATTTGACGGCGCCTTCGAGAAGGAATCCCGCGCCGCCGGCCATGTTATTACCGGTAACGACGTTATTAAACTGCTCGCCGGCAATGTGCGCCCGCGCATGATCGAAGTACTCGAGCGCTGTAAGCAGGACTATAAAATCTCCTGCCTCACCAACAACGTGCGCGCCGGTAAAGGCCCAGGCATGTCCCGCTCACCGGAAAATGCCGCCGAAGTGAAAGCCGCCATGAGCCTCTTCGACCACGTCATCGAATCGAGCAAGGTCGGCATGCGCAAACCCCAGCCCGAGATTTACCTACTCGCCTGCGAGCACATGGGCGTTGACCCCGCCAATGTGGTGTATCTCGATGATTTGGGGATTAACCTAAAGCCGGCCCGTAAATTGGGTATGACGACGATTAAAGTGTTGTCGCAGGATCAGGCGATTGTAGATTTGAGTGGAGTGCTGGGTATAGACCTATAGATTGGATTAATGGCGAGAGAAAAGATGGGGGTTTTCTCCCTTATTGACACACGTATAAAACGAGCACGGCATGCCCAGCTGAAAACAATTGATTATAGAGTTGTAATTACATCTGATATTTTCCAGCTTCCCTCTTTCAACATCGTTACATTCTCCGTTGCGCTTGCATTATTACTAGGAGTGCACGTATCTGTAATGTTGTATTGAAGGCTTGCTGTGCTGCCGTCAATAGTTTCGCTAATGAGCGAATAGCTTGAGCATTTCGTCGTTTGCAATGCAAATTTTTCGTAAACAGCCACCACATCTTCCCTGCTTTTGTTCATGCTCTTCATTAAGGCAGGTACGTTTGATTCAACTTCAGCAATTTTGTTTGCAGTAAAATACACTTTTGATTGCTCATATGAAATACCAGAAAGAATTGCCTTTATGTAAGCGTCATACGCTTCTGAAGGCGAACTCTCTTTACCGCACGATGTCAATAATATTGAAAATAAAAAGATCGCGATCAATCTCACTTGTTTCTCCATTGCTTTAGCTATAGCGCTTAAGTTTGGCGAGAAATACGTAGCTTTTCCTCACTCTTGCTTGTGGCGTATAAATAGTCAAACATCATAATCCTTGGCAAACAGACCAAATACTTTCGTATTCACTATCTTGGGGAAAGTAACATCAGGGTTTATTGACTTAATGATCTTATGCATTTTATTGATATTATTACCATAATTCATAGAAATATGACGAAAACTACCGTCCTTTAGTAAAATGCCATGGTCCACTATTCCTTTGCCAGCATGAGAGAGTGTATTTCTATTTTCAAACCTCTTTATGTCTGCGACTTCAACCTCAAAAGACCAATCTGGTACCGCAGGGTAATTGACAACAAAACGCTCCCTGGTGATTATTGCTTCATATGTTGCGGGATGATAGATATGCCACCAAGCCACATAAAACAAAATCAGACTAAAAGCAGAAAATACACCGATCCAAATTAACCGAAATTGATCAGAAACTGTTTCATTGAAGAAATACTCGTAGCCGTATAATCCCGCCATATAAACCCAGCAGGCCACACCCATCCTGATATAGGTTTTTGATAATTGCTTTCTATTCTTTTTATAGTGATAGATGACATCGCCTTCCATAGATATCCCTTTCTTCCTAACAGTTCATTAAATGAAGCCCTTCCGGGTATCGCTATCACAATTTCTTTGCTGTAAGCAGCGGGGCGCTTAACGATATTATTAGAGAAGCAAAGGATTCATTCAACCCGCATCGAAAGGAGGTGGCAAGAACAGCGGCATTGATCACAAAACTGCCAACATACAGGACAGCCATCTTAATATCATGTAAGAAGGCCTTACACCAAAGCCTCAATATCACTAGTAAAGTACATTCCTTGTAAGTCAGCATCACTTACCGCTTGCTTAAATGTATCAGAGCAGATTAGATCAATACCAATAGAGGGCGAAGCTTTGAATAAAGCTTTATCCGCTGGCAGTGCTTCGCCTGATTCATATTTAACTAAGCAATTAAAGAAATAGTATTGTCCCGCATCTGATTGCAAAGGGAGAATCTCGCCAACCTCGGCTAAAAATGGTTCGAGTGCAGTTTTCGCTTTTTCGTTCAGGATTAGATTCCCTGCGGTATAAAAACTCCAGTCTGGTGCTTCTGTTGCGCCTTCGTTATTTTTATTGAGTTTGAAATTAACGGGTTTCCAGTATTCAGTAATGGGCATATTGCGTTTTGGTAAATTCATTGCTGCCAATTCACCAATGTACGGGTCTAGCAAATCCAAATACTGCTCAGTATCCAGAGATAAGGTGTGGAAACGCTCTTGGTCTTCATGAAGCTTATGCATAGCCGTTCCAGGTCAGGTCAGGTCAGGTCAGGTCAGGTCAGGTCAGGTCAGGTCAGGTCACAATATACAGGACAGCCAACTTAATCTCCTTTGAGCCAAAAAATCAAATGGATGTCCTTCATTGGTAAATGTCGTTTCTCCTAAACTTGTTAAATCTTGAGCTCGCTATACAACAAACTTTACTCACTCAGCAAACCCATCCCCCTCTATCGCATCACCCATGCGAATCAAACGGCTATCGAGTACCGCTGCCTGACGGTGAACTACCGCTTGCTTGTAGTCCGCGTCAGTGATCATCGCCATAAAGGCACCGGCATTAGGGTAGCGTGCAATAAAGGCAAGGTCCCACGCCTCTTCCAGGGGGCCGATGACCACGCACTCAGGCTTGCCACGCCAAATAATTTCACCACCGACACCTTTAAAAATGGATTCACCTTCTTCGCCGTAACTTTTATAGGCAGCGGCTCCACTGGCACTTCGCCCATCGGGATATTGAGCTTCATCGCGCAAACGAATCAGATTCAACATCATAATGGGCGTATCTCTGGGTAAGTTTTTAAACGTATCGAATTGTTGCCGGGTGGGATCAACACTATTACTCATGGGTGTTCCTTATTATTAGTTTTTCTTCAAAATTGGCACTAGTTGAGGTCGTATTTAACAGCCTAATCATCGTACTTCGGCGCGATCCGCAGGTGCTGTACTTTCTCGCCATTTTTCAAATGACATTCAAAAATCTCGTCGATGTCTTCTTTCGTGTGGTAGCGATACCAGGTTTCGTTGGGGTAGACCACCATCACCGGACCCAGGGCACAGCGGTCGAGGCAACCGGCGCTGTTCACTCGCAAACCAGCGGGGCCATTTAGCCCTTCTTCTTTGACACGCTTTTTCAAGTAGGCCCGTAGTTCGCTGGCGCCGTGATCTTCACAACTGGCGCGGCCATCGGTGCGTTGGTTGGTACAAATAAAAACGTGCTGTTTAAAATAAGACATTCGCGCCTTCCCCTTTTGTCGATGCCACATTCTAGCAGGGTAGCTAGCGGGGTGAGCAAGGCGTACCATCTGCCCTCCAACTTATTCCGACGAGGTGCCCATGTCTTACCAGGCCATTAAATTTCAACGTGAAGGCAGTATTGCCCGCATCACCCTCGCCCGCCCTGAAGCCGCCAATGCGCTGAATTTCGCCATGGGTGAGGAGCTGCATGAAGTTGCCCAGATTTGTGCCAAAGATGCCGGCATCCGCGCGGTGATCCTCGATGCCGAGGGCAAGCTTTTCTGTGCCGGTGGCGACGTTATGGCCTTTGCCGAGGCCGGCGACGCACTACCCGCCACCCTGCGCCGCTTGCTCGACAGCTTCCACCCGGCTGTCGAAACCCTGTCGGCAATGAACGCCCCCGTTATCGCCAGCGTGCAAGGTGTTGCCGCCGGCGCCGGCCTGTCCCTGCTCAGCTCCTGCAGTTTTGTGATCGCCAGTGCCAAAGCCAGCTTCACCATGGCCTATACCGGCATTGGCATGACCCCCGACGGCAGTGCCACCTATTACCTGCCGCGCCAAATTGGCCTGCGCCGGGCAGAAGAGTTGATGATCACCAATCGCCGCTTAAGTGCAGCAGAGGCGGTAGAATGGGGTTTAATCAATCAATATGTTGCCGCCGACGAACTCACCAGCACCGTACAAAGTCTGGCTGACAAACTGGCCAGCGGCCCCACCATCGCCTTCGGCCGCACCCGCCAGTTGTTGATGGACAGCTTCGACAATAACTTTAGCCAACAACTGAAGGCCGAGGAAGAGGGCATTGTCGCCATGGGTAGTACCCGCGATGGCCTCGGCGCTATCGCCGCCTTTAAAGACAAGCAAGCAATCGAATTTAAGGGCGAATAGTCACCCTCAATTCAACCATTGGCCCTGTTGCCATCCACCCAATCTATAAAGGAAATTCAGTGCCAAAAGCGAGCGAATTAAAAAAGGGCCATGTTGTTGAAATCAATGGCGCACCCCACTCGGTGAAACAGGTGGAGGCGAAAAGCCCCTCCTCTCGCGGTGCCGCGACGCTTTATAAAATACGTTTTACCAACCTCAAAACCCGTCAGAAACTGGACGAGTCCTACAAAGGTGACGACTTTCTGAAGGAGGCCGACTGCGTGCGCGTGGCCATGCAATACTCCTATCTCGATGGCGACACCTATATGTTTATGAATTCCGAGGACTACAGCCAGTACGGCCTCAATAGCGACGAAATTGAAGATCAGCTCGGCTACATCAGCGAGGGGCTAGAAGACATCACCGGCCTGGTAATGGATGGCGCACTCCTGGGCATAGAGCTGCCTCAATCGGTCGCCCTGGAAGTGGTGGATACCGCACCCGGCATTAAAGGCTCCACCGCTGCCGGGCGCACCAAACCAGCAACCCTCACCACCGGGCTGGAAATTCAGGTGCCGGAGTATTTAGAACCGGGTGAAATCGTCAAAGTGAATACAGTGACGGGGAAGTTTATGTCTCGCGCCTAATAGCGTTTTATTCAGGGTCCGACTTCAAGTAACAAACCCTAGAGCACCCTAAAAATTACAATAGCGAAGAATATTTTTTGCTCGTGACCGTAGGAGGCATGGATGCCGACACCGAGCGTACATGGACGTATTTACAGCGTGTCATGAGTGAAGAATATTCTTTGCTTTCGTAACGCTAATATAAACCCGGTAAAAAAGGAAAGGCAAAATGCTAGCAACTATAACCACTCCCCGCATCATGCTTATCGGTGGCGGCGCTGTCGGTGAGATCGCCGATGTCATGGCCAAGCTTGGCTGCAGTAAACCCCTGTTGGTTACCGACCCCTATATGCGCGACAGCGGCAAAGCGGCCCATGTTACCGACGTGTTGGCTGCCGCTAGTATTCAGTGGGAAATATTCGCCGACACCGTGCCGGAGCCAACCGATGATGTGGTGATTACCGGTGCCGAAATTATTAACCAGGGCGACTTCGACTGCGTGATCGCCCTCGGTGGTGGTAGCCCCATCGACACCGCCAAGGCCATGACCCTGCTGGCCCACGGTGGCGGCACGATTCGCGATTACAAGGTGCCCCACCAGGCCAACGCAAGCGGCCTACCGATTATTGCAATACCCACCACGGCAGGCACCGGCTCTGAAGTCACCAAGGTCACGGTGATTACCGATAAGGCCAGCGATGAAAAAATGCTGATCATGGGCCTCGGCTGCCTGCCTGCAGCAGCCATTGTCGACTACGAACTGACCTACAGCGTGCCCTATCGCACCACGGCCGATACCGGCATCGACAGTTTGACCCATGCCATCGAGGCCTACGTTAGCGCCAAACACAACCCGCACACCGACACCCTGGCCCTATCGGCGATGGGCTTAATCGCCCGCAATATTCGCAGCGCCTGCAACGAGCCCGACAACAAGGCCGCCCGCGAGGCGATGATGCTGGCGGCGACCCAGGCCGGCATGGCTTTTTCCAATGCCTCGGTGTGCCTGGTACACGGCATGAGCCGCCCCATTGGTGCCTTCTTTCACGTTGCCCACGGCCTTAGTAATGCCATGTTGCTACCCGCCGTTACGGCCTTCTCGGCCGGGGCCGCGATGGAACGCTACGCGGAATGTGCTCGTGCAATGGGCTTAGTGAAACGCGGCAGTGATACCGAGGCAGCGGTGAAAGGCTTACTCGCTGAATTACGCCAGTTGAATAAAGATTTAAAAGTACCTTCGCCGAAAGAATACGGCATTGATGAAGAAGAATATTTCTCACTACTCAACACCATGGCCGAACAGGCGCTGGCCTCCGGCTCGCCGAACAACAATCCGCGAGTCCCTTCTGTGCCAGAAATGGCCGCGCTTTATAAAGAAGTGTGGGAATCCTAGGGCCTTAAAACAGCCTAATTAAGAACCCCCACAACCGCAGCCGCGCCACTGAGCCAACTCATCGAGTTCGGCTAACTCGTCTTCGGCGCTGTGACCTTTTTGGTAGGCTGCCAAATGCGTCTCAGCATCACTGGAGAGCAGCCAGGCAGAGTCACTTTTTTCGGCGAGTCGCTGTAGCTCTGCGTACCAAAGTAAGAAGTCTTTCGAGTACTCGATGTCTGTCATAAGCGAGAGCCCCTGAGTTCAAGTAATCAATGACAACGCATTGTCAAAGACCTTCATTTTGCTCCTCGCTCGATTTCAATTTTCACGGGAATCCAGTGGTATTGAATTTGTTTCAGCGTGCCTGCGGCTTCAAGCTTAAGCAGCGCCGCGTTTAAGCTATCGAGTAAGGCACTATTATTTTTATTCACAGCCCAGGCCAGTGACTCCTTAGTAAGCGGTGTATACAGCGCCATTAACTCGGGCCATTCAGAACCCTGAGCCAGGTTCCAGCTGGTCGGCGCATCGTGAACAAAAAAATCGATTTCCTGATTCTGCAAGGCTTTAAATCCTTGCGCAGGATTTTGATAGGGTTTTAATTCAGCCTCGCCAGCATATTCTTTAACATAGCTTTCACCCGTCGTTTCCGGCTCAACACCAATACGCATACCCTGTTTGAACATGGCACGGGACTGGCTGAGCCGCGCAATATCGGACTTGCGAATAATCGCCATTTGACCAATCTCGAGATAGGGCTGGGTAAAATTGATACGCTGCGAGCGTTCTGCCGTCACGCTCATGCCCGACATAATGACATCGATAGCACCACTCTCAAGAGCGGGTATAAGCTCCGCCCAGGGGTACTCTTTAAAGGTAATCGTCTTGTTCAGCAGCTTGCCAAGTTCTTTCGCCGTGGCCGGCTCTATACCCGTCAGCTTGCCGTCTTCCTTATACACCAGAGGCCGATACTCCGCGCTTAAGCCGACCAGCAGTGTCTTGGCATCACCCGCATTGGCCACCGAAGCATTAAAAATGAACAGCCCGGTGACAACAGTCATAATACCGATCCAGACTTTGCTGTGTGCGCCCTTGTTTATCAGCCTGTTTTTAAAACGGCTGTGCAAAGCCAGTTTATTTAACAATGAAACCACCATCAATCTCCCTATGAGTTGCCTGCCAGGCGGCATCAATAAAATTAAATAATATTGTGAGAAAAATAAAACCTACCGCCAAGGTCAACGACTTTTATTAGGGCATTTATCGTTTTTATCAACGGTGAGCACCGTACCATCGCCGTAGGAGCAATAACGATTACCCCCTTTAATTTTCTGTCCTCGCAGAGGCCCTGAACCCACCCCACCCTTCTTCTCAACATTCACCACCGGCGGGCTACCACTTTGGGAGGGATTGGGATTTTTCCTCGGGCACTGCTCGGTATGTTCAATCGTCGATATGCCGCCGTCGGAGTAAGCACAATAGCGGCTTGTGCCTTTGACCTTATCGGATTTCAATGTGCCGGCAGGAGCGGCATAAACCCCTAAGGACAGCAAAGCGAATACACTCATCAAGACGGCAATAAAACTTTTATTCACGATGACAACCTATAGTTTGTGTAAAGCAGCGCTGAAATGGGGCTTAAATGAATCTAATAATGAAAGCTTTCCTTGTCTGCTGGCAGCGCCATCGATCTCCATTCGATAAAAAACCAGGTTAGTTTTTTATGCCTGATTTCAAGCCGGAAGTAGAGAATAAGTGCCATACCAAACAGACCAGGCCACCCATTAGCCCAGCGAGATGAGCCTCGGGATAAGCCTGCCAGACAGTATCTACCAACCAGGTAGTCTGAACAAGCACCTCCCAAACCAGCTTTGTGCAAACGATGACGATGGGCAGAAAGCCGAGAAAGCCTCTATTCGCCTGTCGGTAGTGATAACAAACCAGCAGCAAGGGGGAAAACAAAATCCCTGAAAGCCCGCAATAATAATCCAGGGATGAAAAGGCCGAGAGTAATAAAATATCCACCGCCACCACGCCCAGTGCAACAGAGGCTATCATCTGTTTAACGGAATACTGGCTCAGCCAAAGGGTGACCGCCGAAAAGGCGAGTACATCCCATAGTGCGTGGCTGGCAGAGCTATGGGTAAAGTGGGCCGTTAATAAGCGCCACCACTCACCCTGTGCGACGGCTCCACGATCGAAAATAAACAATGTCATATTGCTTTGTAGTAGTACTAGCGCGATTAAAAACAATAAAGGGTAAAAAAAAACCTTTATTGTTTGCATCCCGATTTTTACAAAAACTGACTTGCTAAAGCAGCAAGCCAGTTTTGTTGAACGGTTCTGTAACATTCTTACCTTGCCTGTTGATGCTTTTTACGCGTACTGGATAGCATCATCAGCGCAACAATCAAGATCAGCCACGATGGATTAACGGCACCGGCACCACCGGAGGAAGACCCACCCCTATTCACCGGGAGCGGACTATTAAACATGGGCTGTTGAGTATCTGCACGATGGCTTTGAACGGGCCGTGATTTTCTAGCCTCTCGAGCGGCAAACTCGGTAGCAACACGCTGCTTATTGCGACGCTCAATTTTCAGTTGCTGGAAGCGCGCTTCTTCAAGCACGATCATTGAGGTGTAGTCCGTCACCAGACCATATTCAACGGCGATATCGCTTATTGCCTGTTCCACATCGCCATCCTGCCCAAAGTAATCGAGTGTCGCCTGCAGTTGTTCGATAGAAGCAAAGGCCCATAGGCGTTCAATCTCTGGATTAAGCTGGCTGACATCGGGGAAATCGACCCGAGTTTTATAGGCTTTATCAACACCACCCACCTTCGCAGTAAGCACCACTTCGGCCTGACCCGGCTGCCAGTAATGGCCAAAGACATTGAGTTGTTCACCGCGATAAAGACTGCCAATATTTTCCGGCGTCATATCTTTCACCTTAACACCATTGATTTGGAGTTCAACATCGCGAAAAGCCTGGTGGGTCAACTTGCTGCTTGCCAACAGTATTTGGCCAACAATGTCATCGGCATTGGACACCGAAATCGCAAAGCCCTGAGACACCTCCGTCATTTCATTGAGCAGTGGCCTGTTTGCACTATTGCCCATAATGAAGGTAAATAAACGCACGTCATTATTTTTCAGTAATTTCAGAAAAGCCTTTTTACCCGTGTTGCCGACATTGGCAACGCCATCAGTGACCAGTATGACACCGGTGGGGCGGTCGGCATCGAGATCCTCTAAACCCTCTTGTAATCCCTTAAACAGATTGGTACCGCCACCGACACTATAGCTTTCAAGTTGCTGCAATACCCTACTCACCTTAGCCGGTGTGGCCGCTTGAAAACCGCCACTGAGATCAACACTGGAGTTATTAAACAGCACCACTTTAAAGCGATCATCCTGACGAAGTTTACTCAAACCCTGTCGAACACCTTCAATCAGGGTGGCGTATTTACCCTTCATTGAACCGGAGATATCCAACACAAACACCCAGTCACTGCCCTGGGTGATTTTCCCCAGCTCAGCGCCGGGGGTCAGGGTTAGCATAAAGGTACCCCGGCCACTGGCATCGGGCTTGTAGGTCACCAAATCCAATGTCGCGGGCTGGCCTTCCTTATGTCGCCAGTAAACGAGAATGTCCTGAGACAGGGAAATAACACTTTTGCTGATACCGCTTGTTGCCTTGTTCCCCGTTAAATTATTCCCCGTTAAACTGTTTCCTGCTGGGTAACCTTCGACATCGCTGCCACCTTCAATCAGATCTTCTTGAACGGTGTTTTGGGGATTACTGTCTTGCTGGTTAATCAGCGACACCGTCCATTCATCGGCGGCCACCTGTTGTATAAGAGCACCGGGGTGATTAGGCAGACGCAGAGCATCAATCGGATAACTCGAACGAAAGCGTAGCGTAAAGCTGAACTTTTCTGTCACCACTTCATTGCGCGACCAAAATGACAGTTTGGCATCATCAACCCCGCCCTCTTCCAGTGGATAGAGATAGCGGCCAACACCGGTATCTACCTGTGCCGCCTGTACATAGACCAGACGTATTTTTACATCAGATTGCGCCTGCACCGGGTAAACACTGACATCAAAGGTTTTATAGGCGTCTTTCTCCACTAGCGCCGCCTTGCGGCCCGCGGCCTTTTCCTCTGTATAAATCTTTCGCGCCTGTTGTTTTTCAACAACTTCGCCGATCACCGGCTTGCCATCGATCCAGAAAGTAAACTCGCCCACGGCCGCAGCCTCGGGTACGGGAAAGGAATAAATGGCCTCCAGATCATTCACACTGGGGTTGTGAAAAACTTGCTCCACAGATGTGGTGACATAACCATCTTCAATCAGCACCTCAACGTGGTGCTCGCGGATTTCCAGGTCGGCCAATCCGCTATTAAGGGGTTTCAGTAAACCCGCCGCATGGCTCCAGCCACTGAGCAACAGGGGGATGGTGGTACAGAGTATTTTAAACAGTGTTTTACGCTTCATGGTGACGCCCTCAGTCAATAAAAAATTGATGCCAAATCTATGGCGAGAGGGAGTCTGGTACGGCGGGGTTTTGATGAACAGCGCCAGCAAAAAAGTAGCGACGGGTAATACCGGACGGCTTACCCGCTGCTACTGAGAGCAATATGCGCTGCTATTTATTGTTTTTTATAGGCTTCAAATAAGCCGAATTGCCACTGACGGATGGCCAACACGGCACTGGCTCCGTGCTTTTTTGCCATCGGCAGCGACCTATCCTTTTGTGCCAGATGATTAAACTCCAGGGCCAGGGCGCGAATTTTTTTCTGATACTCGGCGTTGCTGGCTTGTGACAGCAGGCCATTCACCACAAGCAGTTGCTCGTGCTCCTTATCAAAGCGAGAATTAAAAAAATCCTGTTCAACCTTTGCCTGAAAAAACTGTTGAATCGCGCCATTGGCATGCCAGGAAAAGTTGGGCGACACCAGCAGCTTGATACGATTGCTCGGCAAGAGGTCAATAATCTTCAAACGATCGAGCAGCGCCAGCTTTTGAATACAGTCATGTGGGGCAATATCATACTGCTCGAGTAAGTCTTCATAACTGTAGCCATTAATCACACATACCGTAATCATCAGCAGCAAGAGATCGGCGGCAATTTCAGCCTCCTGCTCCAAGCTAAGCTGAACAATTTTTTGCTGTTCGCTGGCCATGTTCTGCACCAGATCTGAAATCTCCAGACCCATCATATGGCAAATGTGTTCAAGCCTCTGCAGCGTAAAATTTTGCTCGGAAAACAGGCGCTTAACGGAGGCCTCGCTCAACTGTAATAACTCAGCCACATCGGCGTAGGTCTTACCGTGGGCTTTGAGTTGTTTTTTCAGGGTCGCGATCAAAGGAGTGATTTGGGGCATATTCCAACCGGGGCGCTAGCAAGTATTAAATATTACGACTTTATAGCTCTATACTCCTTATGTTTCAACAATAGGTCGCATTTTAATGGGTGAGAATCAGCGCCCCCCTGTCGCCTGGCTATTCCAATATGCTGAGTTTGACGGAATCTGAGGAAGGCAAGCTGAACTGGAACTTGCCTGAGCACTAGTGCAATATCTAGGTACAAATGTAAACACCCACACAATAAATATTAATAACAGGGAAAGCATAATGAAAATCAATTCAGTATTAGGACCCATCGACGTTGAAAGCCTGGGCAGCACGTTAATACACGAGCACCTGGGCATCGGCTGGACCGGCTGGGAACTCGACCACCAGGATTTTGATCGCAAAAAGGCCTGTGACAAAGCCGTCGACAAACTGAAAGAGCTGCGGGATTTAGGTATCACCAGCTTTGTCGACCCCTGCCCCATGGAGCTGGGTCGCGACCCGGAATTTGCCGCCGAAGTATCGGAAAAATCGGGTATACAAATCGTTATCGCCACCGGTTTATATAATGATGCACTGGGTATTCCCCCCCACTTTCGCCTGATGGACATCGACGGTATCGCCGAGCATTACGTTAACGAAATAGAAGAAGGCATAGGCAAAACAGGGATTAAACCCGGCATCATTAAAACGGCCATTGGCGGCATTCACGGCATTACCGAAGCAGGACGCGGTATTCAGGAAAGTGAAATAAAATGTTTGCGCGCTGCCGCACGTGCCAGTAACGCAACCTCGACCCCTATTCTTTGCCACAACGATGAAATGGAACCCCTGGGGCGTGAAACCCTGGATATTTTCGAGGAAGAAAACGTCGACTTTAATAAGGTGCTGATTGGTCACGCCTGTGGCGTTGGCGACATGCGCTACTACTTTGACATTCTCGATCGTGGCGCCTGGCTGGGTTTCGACCGCTTTGGTATCGAGTCCATCGCCTCAGACAAGCTGCGCCTGGCATCGCTGTTTGGGCTGCTGAGCGTTGGCTACGACCGCATTATGCTGTCCCACGACTCCATCCAGTGCTGGCGTGGGCGTGATACGGGTGTCTTAGATAGCATGATTGCCGAATCGCCCAACTGGGACACCACCCATATCTCGCGCAATATACTACCCACCATGCGCGAGGCCGGTGTTAGCGACGAGAAAATAAATACCTTGATGGTGAAAAACCCCTGCTGCTATTTCAAAAAATAGCACGCTTTATTGCACCCCCGGGGTGCCGGGGTAAAGGGCTGTCGAAGTAAAGACGACGGCCCTGCCCTCACTGTCAAAAACCAATTCACACAACTTAAAAACAAACTATCTTAGGAGGTTTTTAATGAGCTCAACTGCAGCCGTAGAAGATTTTGATCCCGTTGCCCTCAGGCAACGTTATGACGAGGAGCGAATTAAACGCCTGCGCTCTGACGGTAATACCCAATACCAGGAAATGACGGGCGATTTTTCCTACTTTCTCGATGACCCCTATGTGGAAGAAGCCATTGTACGCGAGCCCTTAGAAGACGAAGTCGATGTGGTGATTATCGGTGGTGGTATTGGTGGCTTGCTCGCCGGTGCCCGCATGCGTGAAGCCGGTATCAAAGATATTCGAATTATTGAAAAAGCCTCCGACTTTGGCGGCACCTGGTACTGGAACCGCTACCCCGGCGCGGCCTGTGATGTCGAGGCCTATACCTACTTACCACTCTTGGAAGAACTCGATTATATGCCCCCGCGCAAGTACTGTGATGCGCCAGAAATTTTGAGTTACTGCCGTAAAGTCGCAGAAAAATACAGCCTCTACGACAAGGCCTGCCTGCAAACAGAAGTACAAAAACTGGTCTGGAGTGAAGAAACTCGCCGCTGGACCATCATGACCAACCGCGATGACAAAATAAAAGCTCGCTTCGTACTCATGGTTAACGGCCCTTTGAATCGCCCCAAGCTGCCCGGTATTAAGGGCATTAGCGACTTCAAAGGCCACACCTTTCACACCAGTCGCTGGGACTACGGCTATACGGGCGGTAATGCTCGCGGGGGCCTGGACGGCCTGAAAGGTAAAAAGGTTGGCATTATCGGCACCGGCGCTACCGCCGTGCAGTGTGTTTCCTATCTGGGAGAAAGCGCAGACCAGCTCTACGTTTTTCAGCGTACGCCATCGGGTGTCGATGTCAGAAATGACCACGACACAGATCAGGATTGGGCTGCCAGTTTAGAACCCGGCTGGCAAAAGCAGCGCCAAAAAGACTTCACCGCAGTATTGATTGGCCGTGGCGGTAAGCGCGGTGAGATCGATCAACTCGACCAGTTCGATGATGCCTGGGTCGAAATGGGCAAAATTTATCGCCGTAGAATGCGTGAAGCGAGTGAGAAGCTAACGGCCGAAGACGCTCATCAGATCTATGAAATGGCCAATTTTGAGAAAATGGAAAACGTCCGCAATCGGGTAGGCGACATCGTTAAAGATAAAGCAGTCGCCGAATCCTTAAAGCCCTATTACGCCTTTATGTGTAAGCGACCCTGCCTTGACGATCGCTACCTGCCCACCTTCAATCGTGACAATGTAGAACTGGTTGATACCAAGGGCCAGGGTGTCGATTCTATTACCGAAAAGGGGGTCGTCGTCAATGGCAAAGAATATGAAGTGGACTGCCTTATTTTTGCCACCGGTTTTGAAGTCGGCACCGATTACACCCGCCGCGCCGGCTTTAATTTAATTGGCGTCGACGGTGTTAGCCTTGAAGAGAAGTGGAGCAAGGGAATGATTACCTACTACGGCTTACACAGCCACGGCTTCCCCAACTGCTTACTGATTGGCAATGGCCAGGCCGCCTTCACTGCCAACTACCCCGATGCCCTGGATGAAGGCGCTAAGCACACGGCTTATCTTGTGAAGCACTTTCTGGACAACAACATCACCCGCGCCGACACCACTGTAGAAGCTGAAAAAGAGTGGACACAAGAAGTCCACGGCACCAAGGCCGTAACCATAATGGGAGGCACCGCCTGTACACCGGGCTATTACAATCTCGAAGGCCAGCACGACCCAAGAGCCCGCTATAACCAGCCCTATGGCGGCATGCTCGGCTCCAATCGCTACTTCGATAAACTGGAGGCTTTTCGCGAGGGCGACAAAATGCCGGGCCTGGAGGTTTCTTAAGGTCTAATCATCTGTATTAATTTTAATTTGATCTGACAGTTAACAGTTTTAGACAATCTCTGTCAGATCAAATTTTATAAAAATAACAATACATAAAACATTCACGAAAAATGAGTTTCGCAATGGAAAAATTATGCAAAGGATACGGACTGATAGAGGGTCCGGTATGGGACGACGCGCGCGGCCTTATTTTTAGCGACGTGGTATTTGGTGGTATCTTTGCCCTGAACACCGCAGGCCAGGTGAGCCAAATTGTTGAACACCGCAAGGGCATTGGCGGCATGGCCCTGCACGAAGCCGGGGGCCTGGTGGTTTCCGGTCGAAACATTGCCTTTAAAGCCTTTCAAGGTGGCGACACCATCGTTCTTCTAGACAGGAACGAAGACGAGGGCAATCTCGGTTACAACGATATCACCACCGACGCAAAGGGCCGTATCTATGCCGGCTCACTCGGCAGGAGTACCGTTTTTCAGGACGGCCGCACGCCAAAAGCAGGTAATTTATACCTGATCGATCTGGACGGTTCAGCCCGTGTTGTCGCTAAGGATATTCAACTGACTAACGGCCTTGGCTTTTCTCCAGACGGCAAAGTGCTGTACCACTCCGACTCAGAACGCAAGTCGGTCTACTGTTACGACGTCAGCGAAGATGGCTCGCTAGGTGATAAAAAACACTTTGTCACTGCTGAAAAAGGCAGCCCTGACGGTCTCGTTGTCTCCGAGGATGGACGAATTTGGGTGGCTCAGGCGGGTCGTAATGCAGGGGTTGGTGTCTATGATAATCAGGGTACGCTCACAGAGTTAATTGAAACACCGGGAATGTGCACCAGCGTCTGTTTCGGCGGCAGCGAGCGGAAAACCCTTTATATGGTCACCGGCTCTGAAAACCTGGGCTCAGAGGATAGAGATGGCGCAGTATTTAGCATTGACACTGATGTTGCCGGCGTGCCCGTGACGCCTGCCAGAGTAAGGTTAAAGCAGGCAGAACTTTAAAGCCTCAATGTGGACACCCCGCATTCAAATGAGCTTGTCAAAGAGACTGAAAAATGAACTTTATTGAATCACTCGCTATTTATACATCGTCACAAAAGGCAGTTGCCGCAGGTTTTATTGCTGTCGGGCTTGTCTTCATCGTACTGGCTGGCACTTTGATGCTGCAGTCACTGTCAGCGCAATTGTGGCAGGGCTTTAAGATTGGGGCTCTGGCCTGTGGCTTATTAATCTTGGCGGGGGGTATTGGCTATCTGAAGTTTTGCGATAAAACACAGGCCAAGCTGCTTACCCTGTATGAACAAGATCAAGCCGCGCTGATTCACCTTGAAAAGCAGCGAATACAAAAAGTCGTGCGGGAATACGCTATATATCAGGCAGTATTCGCAGTAATTATAGTTTTGTCATTACTGGCTATACTGATGGGCCGCGATTTTTTGATGGGCCTTGCTTTTTCCATCGCCTTATTATTTCTTTGCGTAATGCTAATAGAGGCTCACTCCAGAGGCTCGATTATAAAACATAACGAATATATGCAATCGCTATCTAGCGATGTATGAGGCACAGCTTAAACCAGGCCTTAACATAAGATTGTCGTGTTTTCACTTTAGCAACAAGCATACTTTTTCCACATGAGTTGTTATCGCTGATATCAAAACCCCATCAATGGAAGACATCATAAAACGGAGTGACAATGGGCATTAAATTTGGCAGTAAAAAATGGATTAAAGCCTTACAAGAAGAGATCAACAACAGCGAGGCCTATGCCAAAACGGCTGCAAAGTGGGAGGGTGACTTTTGCTTTGAAGTAGAAGTTGACGCCGAGAATCCCAAAGAAATATATCTGTATCTGGACTTGTGGCACGGCGAATGCCGGAGTGCAAAAGTCCTCAAAAGCCAGTCGACAACAGAACCCGCCTTTATTATGAAAGCACCTATCGCCACCTGGCGCGGTGTTTTTGAAAAAGAACTCAACCCTATCAAGGCATTGGTCGCCAATAAACTCGCCCTGAAAGGCAATAAACTGAAAATAATACGCTCACCAAAGATGGCCTTTGAACTGGTGAACTGCGCTGCCGCCCTGGACACCCAATGGTAGGCTGCCGCGAAGCTTACCCGGGTAATTGAGTACCCCGCAGCACTAGCCTGCGGGGATTAAAAGCGGGGCAATCCTTTCTCCGCTTTTAATTAATAACTGGCTTTTATTTTTTAGCTTCCTCTTTCTCCATCATGCGTGCACCGCCCAACATACCCACCATCGCATGGTTTCCCTCGTGACAGGCATATTCGTACATCTGATCTTCCGTGGGTCGCATCTCAATAGCCACGGTGAAGGGTTTAGTGAAGGTACTGGGAGCCTCGACGGTATATTCGTAAACCAGGCGCGACTTGCCCGTTCGCGTAAAGCGCTCCGTCAGCTTCATATCTTTACCCGAACCCAGGGCACCGATTTGCGTGGGATCGTCGACGTTACCGTTGGGCAACTGGTAAGCCGGTGTTTTATCGGTGAAATTGGTGGTCTCAACAACCAGGGTATCACCGTCCCAATGGCCCCGTGAATCCCCCGACCATTTCTTCATTTCTTGCGGTAAATGCGCGCTACCATCCATAGGAATAATGCGCGCATCGTGAATCATCTCCGTCATAAGCACCACATGACTGGGTGTCTGAACGATGCGAATATTGTTGTTGTAAGCACTGGGGATCAGCGGTGGCCCGGCATTAAAGCCCAGCATGCAACGCTCCGATAGACCGAGTGATTCAGGCCCCACGGGGCGAAATGTATTGAGGCCAATGGAGAAGAATTCGCGAACCGGTAGTTTACGCAATAAATAGTTCTGCCGGCCTGCCATTGCCGCCGGTGTCAGCTCGGGGAGACGTCCATTCGCGGGGTCAACGATCAGCGAGGTTCTGCGATCGTCACCTACCGAGTCGCCAAAATCCAGCCAGAAACTGTTATAGGGCACCTCGACATCGATCTCGGAAGGTAAGTCCAGATCCTTTTTATTATCGGTGTCGTTAATTGCCGTCACTGTTTGGCGAAACGTTTCGGCCTCATCGGACGAGAATACCGCTTTGTCTCCCAGGGCTTTAGGCCTCTCCAGGGGCGTTAATGTGCGGAAGTCCCACACCCCCTGAAGGTCTGGCTGCCCAAGAGAATTACGAGGCGCTTTATAGTCTGAGGCATCGGCTGTAGAAAAAGCCGATAGTGAAAAAAACAGTGCGGCGAGCGAGCCGGTTATTGGCAATATTTTTTTTACCTTGATCATTTTTAGTACTCCACCCCTGCCGGGAATTATTAAGTTTTCAACAAGCTACCACAAAGAGAGAGTCGAATATAGATGATGTCGATGACCCGTTGACGAGGCTTATATTTACCAGCCTAAGTTTCGACTTAAAAAAATCATAGATATGCATTTATAGAATAAATCTACCTTGAGCCAGCAAGAGCAAGAATGATTGGCCAGCATTTAATTTCTATCTTATGGAGAGCTATTCAGACCGGGATCACCGTAATACACAATCGGCACATCGGTAAATTCCCCGGAAACCCAGGAGTTTTTTATACCCTGGCCCCCACCCTTGAAACAGATGTAAAGCTTGCCTGTTACGCTACCCCCACGCTGAAACAGCCCCTTACTTTCAAGCCAGGGCTCCCTGCGCCAATCGCTAATTTCGATGACCCAGGCGATTTCCGTATTCCAGCTGGTGGTGCCTTTGCCGGCGGATGCTTGCTTGATCTGAAAATAACCGCCACCATAATTTAGCAGCCGCTCAAATACCGCCCCCCTTGAAGGTAGTGCAGGTAGATTAATATGGATTGACTGCATACCGGGTAAATTACTTTTGGCCAAAGCCGTGCCCTTCAGCGGATCAAAATCACGATCATACAATTCCAGCTTCCAAGCCCCCAAAAAAGGTGAGAAAAATATTGTTCGTGCGTGAAAGACCTCGCCATTGGCCACTCCCCTGACAGCCCAGGCAGGCACCACATCCAGCGTCGGCGTGTCGGTATAGGCAATGCCCTGCCCCACTACTTGCGCCGGGAGATTGGCGAGTGTTGAATCGAGGTGTTGCTCTACTGTCTCTGTGCCGGGCTTGACGAGCACCGAGAATTTCGTAATACCTCGTGATTGCGACCCAGATGCAAAGGTGGCAGTCTGGCCCTTCGCGATTAGTAACACGCTACTTTGGCCGCCAAAACCATGGGCAGCAGCATCTTGCCATTCACCCACCACCAGTAGACGCCGATCAGTGGTGCCCTTGTTTCGGAACGTAATAGTAGCTTCCACGCGGTTATTGGCTCCGGGTTTCATACCCTCGACAGTGACAACCTCAAGATCCCTGGCAAGATCTTGAGGCAGGGTAATGCTGACCGTAATTTCTGTTTCAAACTCAATGGTGCTACCACTCAGCGACTGCAAGTCAGGTTCATTATCACCACAAGCCATTAGGCACAGTATTAATAGAGAAAGAACTGTTCGCATGCTAATTTTCAGAGTGAGATACATAGCGGGAATTCCTTGCTCATAAGCTACTTTTGCAAAAATCTGTCAACCAAATAGTCAGTGTGGCCTCGGACCCCGCTCAATCACCACTTCATCATTGGCGCTGGGTTAAAGGGGTGTTTGATAAACCAGCGTGCCGCTAACTTAACCAGGTTTTTATGAAAACTCGCATTTGGGAAATGCGCTTTTAGCGCTTTAATCGTGGTGTTCGGCAAGCCAAACTTAAAGGTACCCAGGGAAAAATCAACCAGGTCAGCCTTTCTAAACAGTTCGACTAAACAAGAATAATCACCACTATATTCTCGCAGCTTATGGTGCTCGGTAATCATTAACGTGATTTCTTCATTCCAGGCCTGGCGGTTTCTTCGCTCTAAATAAGCGATGGCAGGCGGCACAGACGGCTCAATATAATCCGCCGTATCTTCGATCCAAATCCCGATGTCATGGAATACCCCGGCAATAATAATTTTCTCCTTTTCCTCATCATTGCACTCTTTTAATGACAGGCAAAAGTGAACCATACGATAGACATGATTCCGGTAACCCATATATTCATCGCCAATAAGCGCTTTCCATTCTGATAAAAGCTCTTCAATTAAGGGGATTTGATCTTCAATACGCATTTCTTATCGCTCCAATTTTAGCCAACTTACAATACGAAAGAGTATGTCGCTCGCGTCGATTGAACTTAAGTGGCGAAATTGACACAATATAGGCTAGAAACGACAAAAATAGTTATGAAAATCGCCATCGTGAACTACCCGGACGCGCTTCAATCTGCCGTATACGGCCTTCAGGAAATGCTCCTGATGGCAAATGCAATTGCCATAGAACAAGGGCAGAGTGTTCAGTTTCAAGCCAATATTATAGATTTCACAGCGCCCACAAGCTCTCACAACGAAGCGATTCCCCCAACAAAAGATGCGTTACAGGGCAAAGGCCTGCGCTATGAAGCGCTTATCCTACCACCCAGCATGCCCAGCGATTTTTATCTTCAGCCCGCTCCAGACCTGCTGAACTGGCTAAAAAAATGCCATCGCGAAGGCAGCATTCTCTGTTCAGCTTGTGCGGGAGCCTTCATCATTGCATCAACAGGCCTACTAGCACAGCGAGAAGCCACCACCCACTGGGGCCTGGCCAATGACTTTAGTGATTTACACCCTGAGATAAGATTAAACCTGAAGGAAATTGTTAACAATGACGGCGATATCATCACTGCTGGCGGCATGATGTCATGGCTAGACCTGGGCCTTGAGTTAGTCGCGCAATTTATGTCCCCCGCGACTATGCGCCAACTGGGTAAAATACTAGTTATCGACACCGGCCAACGAGAACAACGCTTTTATCAGCAATTTTCGCCGCGTTTAAATCATGGTGATGATGTCATTCTAAATGTTCAGCAGACTCTGCAACGTGATTACCCAAGCACCCTTAGAATTGCTGAACTAGCAAGCACCTCTTATTTAACCGAACGGACATTTTTACGTCGCTTTAGTAAAGCCACTGGCTTAAAACCCAGCGAATATCTCCAGCGTTTACGCATACAAAAAGCTTGCGACTTACTGGAGAGCACACCCAAAACATTCGAGTTAATCGCCCACGAGGTGGGTTATGACGACGTTAGTGCTTGCAGAAAAGTATTTACGCGAATTATCGGGCTTAGCCCCCGTGCGTTTAAGCAACGCTTTGTAAGGCGATAACAGTCCTCTTGATAGTATCTGTTGAGCTATTATGGAAAAATAAATACTACCAATGATTGGCAAACTTGATCTTGACTGGAAATAGACTCTCCGCTTAAAGCACAACAAGCATGAATGAATGAATGGCTGGCTGGCTGGCTGGCTAAGCTAGCGAGTATCAACAACTACAAATTGGGTACCTCTACGTAAGGGTCACCGACTTTTGTAGACTTACTACAATTACACACAAGCATGTGAATATAGCTACGCGTTAAAGTCGAATCTCGTCCATCAGCAAACACCTTAGCGAAAAGGCTGCAAATGATCTGACACCCTGGGAATACCTGGCCCAACATGAGCTGCGGGAAAACTCTAATTTAGGACGCCACTAAAAAGGGGAGGTTTACACAAGCACCTCGATATCAAAATATTTTTGCAGGCTCCTGTTCGCCCCTACCCGAAGGTCCCTTCTGATTTTTTCAATATCAATTCCATACTGGGCTTCTAGAATCACGGCATAGCATTTTCCCATCATTTTGCTCCAACACGCCTCAGACTCTCGTTTCTTAGACAAAGTCCTACCACGCCACATAATTTTGTACTATTCACAATGACCGAGCGATACAACTCTAGCCCTTAACCCAAGGCTGGCAAGAGCTAGCTGGCAACAACTACAAACTTATTGATAGCGAACCACAGAGAACACAAAGTATTTTCAGAAACAAAAAACTTACTAGGAACTAAAAATCCATTAACAGGCCAAGGAACGAACACCTTGAAATGATTCGATAGAACTCTCCATTTTGCCGGGCAGGAAACGGCTAAAAGTGGATGCGCAATATCTGTCTAACTTAAATATATACTTTTTATATTTATAATTAAGTGAAATAAATATCCTTATTATTTCCATTTGCGGAAAACTATAACCCCTGCTATCCAGGCAATCAAGCCATAACTATCAATTACAAACCTCATTCCATAAAGCCCGTATCAAACCCTGGCTTCAAACCGATACGCCCCACAATGACCAGGTTTAACGCGCACTGCGCTATTACCACCTATGCCTATCGAATTGAGGAAGCCAGGGATGCCTTACTGTCGACCTATAGACAGACTCAAAAGCGGTGGCGATAGCATCTTTCCCTGGCAATCAAAATACCACCTGTACTTTTCCAAAATCTTTCCTATACTCAAATGGAGCATGCCAATAACACGCAATGCCTGATTATAAAAATAATAGCGAAGTCTGTCTTTATCAATGAATTAAATCCCTGTTAAGGACAGCCATATTACTTACAATAACAATAAAAACAGCCCACAATAAAGGTCTACGCTGCTTATGAAAATTGCCCTTGTGCTGATTTTTTTGGTGGTTTTATCGGTTCTTTTTCATCTTTTCTCACCCTGGTATTTAACGCCCATTGCCTCCAACTGGACGGCTATTGATGACACCATCAGCCTCACCTTTTGGGTCACGGGTTGTGTGTTCATTGCGGTCAATTTATTTCTCGCCTACGTCATCATCCGCTACCGTGCACGCCAGGGTGGCAAGGCCGCCTATGAACCCGAAAATAAACGCCTCGAAATTATCCTTACTGCAGTAACCACCCTCGGTGTCGCCGCCATGCTAGCCCCCGGTTTAATGGTTTGGGATGAGGTAATCAACGTCCCAGAAGACGCCCATGTGGTCGAGGCCATCGGCCAGCAGTGGCAGTGGACCTTCCGCCTGCCCGGTGATGATGGCCAGCTGGGCACGGTTGATGCACGACTGATCACGCCTGCCAACCCCTTTGGCATCAACCCCGCAGACCCCAATGGCCAGGACGATGTTCTGGTGGATAGCAATGAATTGCACCTGCCCATCGACCAGCCGGTGAAAGTGCTATTGCGCTCGAAAGACGTGTTACACAATTTTGCCGTGCCCCAGTTTCGTGTGAAAATGGACCTGGTACCGGGCACCACGACCTATCTGTGGTTTACCCCCACCCGGGAAGGCAGCTTTGAAATCTTGTGCGAAGAGCTCTGTGGTCTCGCTCACTTCACCATGCGCGGACGGGTATTGGTCGACAGCGAGGCTGATTATCAGCAATGGCTCAGCCAACAGCCCACCTTTAGCCAGAGTCAGGAAACTGTCGACGGCAAACCCGAGCAGGGTCAGCTCGCCTTTGCCATGTGTAGCGGCTGCCACGGCCAGCAGGGCGAGGGCAACCAGGCTCTCAATGCCCCGAAACTGGCGGGCATGGGGCACTGGTATATCGCCCGGCAATTAGCCTACTACCAGCAGGGTATTCGCGGCAAACATGAAAAGGATATTTATGGCCAGCAGATGGCCCCAATGGCGGCTCTGTTGGCACAGCCTAACGCCATCGCGGATGTCTCCGCCTATATTCAAAGCCTCGATAGCAGCCCTGTGGTCGACACCCTCGGAGGTGATCCGGAGCGTGGCCATGGCTTTTATTTTACCTGCGGCACCTGCCATGGCGATACCGGCCAGGGTAACCGAGGCTTAAATGCGCCCCGCTTGGCCGGTCAACACGACTGGTATATCAAGCGGCAACTGGAAAATTTCAAACAGGGGATACGCGGCAAGCACAAAGAAGATTTATACGGCGTGCAAATGCGCCTGATGGCTAGCATTTTACAGGACGAGCAAGCCTTGAACGATATTGCCGCCTACATCAACACCCTGTAGCTAGCGGCTAATTGCCAGACAATAAAAACCAATAATGCCATTGCCAAGGGACTAGAGATGCCACACACCGCCATTGCCGACCAGCCCGATGAATCACACCACCCGACTAAATTTATCTGGAAATATATCTGGAGTCAGGACCACAAGGTGATTGCCATTCAATACGCGGTAACGGCGATATTTGTCGGTCTGGTGGCATTGGTACTCTCGGGTTTAATGCGTTTGCAGTTGGGCTTCCCCAATAGCTTTTCATTTATTGACCCCAGTGCTTACATTCAGTTTGTCACCATGCACGGCATGATTATGGTGATTTACCTACTCACCGCTCTCTTCCTCGGCGGCTTTGGCAATTATTTAATTCCGCTGATGATTGGTGCGCGGGATATGGTCTTTCCCTTCCTCAATATGCTCAGCTACTGGGTCTATTTATTGTCGGTCATCGTTTTACTGGCCAGCTTTTTTGTGCCGGGGGGGCCGACCGGCGCGGGCTGGACCCTGTACCCGCCCCAGGCCATTTTGCAGGGCACCCCGGGGGCAGACTGGGGGATACTGCTGATGCTACTGTCGCTGGCGATATTCATCGTCGCCTTCACCATGGGCGGCCTCAACTATGTCACCACGGTGCTACAGGCCCGCGCTGAAGGCATGACCCTGATGCGTATGCCACTGTCTATATGGGGTATTTTTGTCGCCACCATTCTCGGCCTGCTGGCCTTTCCCGCCCTGCTGGTGAGCGCCATTATGATGATCTTCGACAAGGTGATCGGCACCAGTTTTTTTATGCCGGCGTTGGTCTCCATGGGTGAACAGTTGGACTACGCCGGCGGTAGCCCAATTTTGTTCCAGCACTTATTCTGGTTTTTTGGCCACCCCGAGGTCTACATTGTCGCCCTGCCCGCCTTCGGCATGGTCTCCGACGTGATCGCAACCCACGCCCGCAAGAATATTTTTGGCTATCGGCAAATGGTCTGGGCCATCGTCGCCATTGGTGGTTTAAGCTTCATCGTCTGGGCCCACCACATGTACGTTAGCGGCATGAACCCCTACTTCGGATTTTTCTTCGCCACCACCACCCTGATCATCGCCGTGCCAACGGCCATCAAGGTCTACAACTGGGTGCTCACCCTGTGGAAGGGCAATATCCATCTCACCACGGCGATGTTATTTGCCATCGGTTTTATTTTCACCTTTACCCACGGTGGCCTGACCGGTCTGTTTCTCGGTAATGTTGTTGTCGACCTGCCGCTATCGGACACCTATTTTGTGGTCGCCCACTTCCATATGGTGATGGGCGTGTCACCAATCATGGTCTTGTTTGCCGCCATCTATCACTGGTTTCCCAAAATCACCGGCAAGCACCTGCACAAAGGTCTGGGTAACGCCCACTTCTGGGTCACCTTCCTCGGCACCTATGCGGTTTATCTGCCCATGCACTACCTGGGTTTTCTCGGCGTACCGCGACGTTATTACGCGATTGGCGATAGCACCTTTATTCCCGACTCGGCGCAGAGTTTGAATGCCTCCATCACCGTGGCGGCATTGATTGTCGGCATCGCTCAGCTGATCTTTATTTACAACCTGATCCACAGTTTGCGAAAGGGTGAACCCGCCGGTGCCAACCCCTGGGGAGCCACCACCCTGGAATGGCAAACGGAGCACACCCCACCCCGCCATGGCAACTGGGGCGCAAAGCTACCGGTGGTCTATCGCTGGGCCTATGATTACAGCGTGCCCAATGCCAAAGACGATTTTATTCCGCAAAATGTCACCGATGCGGATGTGGTCATGGTGGACTCGCCCCTGACCACAAGCTCTGATGATTCTCCTGAATCCATCGATCTCGGCCCGGGAGCCCTGTCATGAGTTTATTAAAAGCACTGGCGGAAAAACCCTGGCTGCCACAAACCGCAGGCGCTGATTTTGCACCCGTCCCAGGACCGCTTCCCAGCAATCCGGGTCGTACCGCCTTAAAGTTCTTTATTGCGGTGGCCAGCGTTATTTTCTTTTTACTGACCATTACCTTTTTATCGCGCACCCAATATCCCGATTTCCAGGCCCTGGCCGGGGAGCCCTGGCAACCCTTTAGCAATACCTCACAGCTGTGGCTCAACAGCGCCATTTTACTGTTGGCCAGCATTACCTTGCGCTGGGGCGTGATGGCCAGCCGCCAACAGAATCTTGGGCAAATCACCGTCGCCCTGTTTGCTGCCAGCCTGTTTAGTGCGCTGTTTTTATTCGCACAATTTGCCGTTTGGCAACAACTTTACAGCCTCGGTTATTTTGTCAACAGCAACCCAGCCAACAGTTATTTTTATCTCTTTACCGGCATTCATGGTCTACATTTACTGGGTGGCCTGCTGGCACTCGCTCGCTGCATCGTGCAATTCGCCATCGGGCGCGACTGCGCACAGCTCAACAAAGGGCTGCTGCTGTGCCGCAGCTATTGGGATTTTTTATTGCTGGTTTGGTTGTTTCTATTTTTCTTGCTGACCCTCTCGTCGGCAAGCTATCGAGCCATCGCGGTACTGTGCGGCTTTTAGGGAGGAAGGTATGGACAAGAGTGCAGATGAGGCCAGTGTCGGCATAAGCAGCCTGGTCGACGACTGGTCGAGCGACAAGCAAACCTTCGACATGCCCTGGGGCAAGTTGATGATGTGGCTTTTTCTGCTCAGCGATACCTTTATTTTCAGTGTCTTCCTCACCGCGTACATGAGTGTGCGCATGACTACCACCGCCGACTGGCCGCCCACGAGCGAGGTCTTTGCCCTGGTCATCGCCGGCCAGCACGTGCCCCTGCTACTTATCGCCATTATGACCTTCATCCTCATCACCAGCAGCGGCACCATGGCAATGGCGGTGAACTTTGCCTACCAGGGCAAGCCCCAGCGCGCCGCCAAACTGATGCTGCTCACCGCCCTGCTGGGCGCCTCCTTTGTCGGCATGCAGGCCTTTGAGTGGAACAAGTTAATTTTTGACGAGGGCATCCGGCCCTGGGGCAACCCCTACGGGGCGGAGCAATTTGGCGCCAGTTTTTTCCTGATTACCGGCTTCCACGGCATGCATGTTTCGGTGGGGGTTATTTATTTAGCCATTATTGCCAACCGCCTGCGCAAGGGCTTCTACGACGGCAAGGGCTACCACATCGTCGAAATTACCGGCCTCTACTGGCATTTTGTCGATTTGGTGTGGGTATTTATCTTTGCGTTTTTCTATCTTTGGTGAAGGCTTAAGGTGAGGGCTTGATATGTCAGACGACAGCGTTCAACAACACCCCATCAGTGTCTATTTAAAAATATGGCTACTGCTTTTTGTGCTCAGTACCTTTTCCTACATGGTGGATTTTTATCAAGTGCAGGGCTACCTGCGCTGGACCCTTATTATTATATTTATGTTCCTCAAGGCCGGACTGATTATCAGTATCTTTATGCACCTCGCCTGGGAAAGGCTGGCATTAATTTACACTATTTTACTGCCGCCCCTCGCCATCTTGCTATTAATCGCAGCCATGGCCAGCGAGGCCGATTATATTAATTTTGGTCGTCTGTTATTTTTTTCCCAGTGAGGACAAAGACGATGCCAAGGGATCGGTACAAACCTCTTCAAAGAATAACGAGCACCTAGCCCATGCCGGAAGTCACCGATGGACGATTTAAGCCCCGCCATGCAGCAATGCTTAGCGTCTTGCTCATTATCTGCGCAATTGCCCTGCAGGGCATCGTCAGCCATGTTGACCCGCAACTACCGCAAATTCACGGTGTTATTATTCCCGAGGCCCGAGAACTACATCCCTTTCAGGTGATCGACCAAAACGAAAACAGCTTCTCCAACCCTCAACTAAAGGGTAAATGGCACTTACTGAGCTACGGCTACACCTATTGCCCCGATGTCTGTCATACCACTTTGAGCGTACTGGCGAAATTTTCAGAGAAATTGAAAAAAGAGGCCCTCGATAAAGACCTGCAAATATTGTTTTACTCAATTGATCACCAACGCGATACCCCCCAACGACTGCAATATTACATGCCGCTTTTTAGCGAAGAGTTTATTGGCCTAACCCACCGCAATGCTGGACAAAGCAATGCCCGGGCCCTTGAAGAAAACCTTGGCATGATATCCAGCATTCAAGTGATAGACACAGAAAATACTCCCAGCGAAAACCCGGTTTACCGTGTCAGCCATAACGCCATGCTCTACATAATTAACCCTGCAGGAAAGCTACAGGCCGTGTTAAAACCGCAAATCGGCAAGGCTGGGCAGGGCTATTTTAACGCACAAGTAATTTATCGTGACTATCGTTTAATTCGACAATACTTTGAACAAACATAAATACAGCACTCAGCCTTTACTATCTAATTACTATCAAGCGCCATAACGACAGCAAGGGCTAAAACGCCCTACAAATTCTTTTACTTTAGTATTTATTAACTCGCCAGAGTAAGCTTTATACGGCTCTCATCTGTTGTTCAAGTCGCACTGTAATATTTAGCTCCTGTCACCTACATCCCCCTTTAGAAATTTATCCCCTCGGTGAATACAGAATAAGCGCCCTCTGCCGTCACGTATTGCAATCGCTCGCTATCAAGTCACTTTTCGCCCGGCATCGAGCCCCTGCCAGAATGCCTCAACGCCGTTAAGCATTTCATTGCCGCAGTCGATAAAGTGGTCTTCATTAAGGTCGCGGGCAAAGTAGAGTTCCTCGAGTTCTTCCTGGGTGTGGGCCGCGTGCTGAGCTTCGATTTTGGCGTGATAGGTAAAAAAGGCGAGGGGCAGTTTTTTATCAGCCCGGGCGTTATAAATTTTAAAGCCCGCCACCAGCTGCTCCCAAAATCCTGCCGCCGCCCAGTTCTCCACTGCATAACTCGCCGCCTGTGACACCCTGTAGTCTTCGCTACCGTAGAGCCGGGCCAGCTCATCGCAAAAAAACAGGGTTGCCGTCGTACCGTGGCTGCGCTTGCCGACCTGTTCAAAGCCCAAGTCCAGACAACTGGCCATGCGCAACAACCACTCAAAGTGAGCGGCGCGAAAATGAAAGGTGCCGCCCTCCACCGTACCCTCTGTCGCGACGAGTTCGGCATCCGGCACATCACTGTCACGTAAATCCGCGTCACCTCCTCCGCCACTGTCTTTGCGGGCCTTAAACACCACACCAATTTCGTTGGCGAGAATTTCCTTCGAGGCGCGCATGCCCTCCAGGGTGTCGGCATTGATGGTTTTTTGCAGCTGGGCAATTAGAAACAAATTGGAAAACACCGAGAATTGCACGATGAAAGCACGGGCCTGCTCCGCGCTAAATTCACCACCGGCAAACCAGGCGGTGTAGGCATTACTGCTAATCACCGGGTGGCACAATAAGTCCTGATTAATACGCCGTTGAAAACTGAGGAAGTGCTGGGCCCTGTCAATGGAGTAATGGGGTCGCCGCTCGAGCAGGGCCTGAATGGAGACGGCACTCAGCCCGCTGAGGTGATGGACCTCCATAAAGCCTTGCTGTTCTGGCGATAGGTACAGGCTCATGGCGAAGTCCTCTGGGGCGGCGCGACAAAATCCGCCTGTCGCTCTGGGGCCGCCTCCTGAAACGCGGCCAGCCCCATACAGTGTTGATAGATGCCTTGTATTCGCGGATAAGCGGCCATATCGCAATTAAAGCGCAGGGCGTTGTAGACCTGGGGAATCAGACAAATATCGGCCAGACCGGGCTGCTCGCCGAAGCAATATTCGCTGGCGCCCTCGGTGCCGCCGCCCGCCAGCGCCAGCAAGTGCACCTCCAGTGCCCGAAAGCCCTCGCCGATCCAGTGACAATACCAACGCTCCCGTGCGGCCTGGTCAAGCGCCAGCTGGTGTTCCAGATAGCGCAGCACCCGCAGGTTGTCGAGGGGGTGAATATCGCAGGCAATACTCAGGGCCAGAGTGCGCACCTCGGCCCTGTCACCCGGGGCCGAGGGTAGCAGGGCCGGTTCGGGCTCAATCTCTTCCAGATATTCAATAATCGCCAGAGACTGGCTAATGCTTTGCTCGCCGTGACAGAGGGTCGGCAGCAGCATTTGCGGGTTCAGTTCTTGATAGGCTGTGGAAAATTGCTCACCCCCCGCCTTCAGCAGATCGATGTATTCATGCTGATAATCCAGCGCCTTAATATTGAGGGCGATGCGCACCCGGTAGGCGGCGGAACTGCGGCAGTAGGTATATAGCGTTAAAGCTTGCACGAACGCACCTCCTGCTCAATGGCACCAAAAATAGAGGTGCCCTGCTCGTCCAGCATTTCGATGCGAATAGTGTCACCAAAACGCATAAATTCGGTGCTTGCGACACCCGAGGCGGCAATCTCAAGCACGCGTTTTTCCACCAGGCAGGAATAGCCCGCCGCCCCGTTGTGATTGGATACCGTGCCCGAGCCAATAATGCTGCCCGCTCTCAGGGCGCGCGTTTTCGCCCCGTGGGCGAGGAGTTCGGCGAAGCTAAATTGCATATCCACACCGGCATTGGGCTGACCAAACAACTGCCCGTTGTAGGTACTGATGAGCGGCAGGTGCACCCGGTCATCGCGCCAGGCCGCCCCCAGTTCATCGAGGGTGACCGCCACCGGAGAAAAGGCGGTCGGCGGTTTACCGTGAAGAAAGCCAAAACCCTTGGCCAGCTCGCCGGGAATCAGCTGGCGCAGAGAGACATCATTCACCAGCATCAGTAACTTGATATGGTCGCTGGCCGAGTGGCCATTGGTGCCCATGGGCACGTCGTCGCAGATGATCGCCACCTCGGCCTCAAAATCGATACCATCCTCTTCACTGGCCACACAGATGATGTCCTGCGGGCCGAGGAAATGGTCCGAGCCACCCTGATACATCAGTGGGTCGAACAAAAAGCTGTCGGGCATCTCCGCCCCCCGCGCCTTTCTAACGCGCTGCACATGACTCAGGTAGGCACTGCCATCGAGCCACTGATAGGCTCTGGGGAGTGGTGCGCACAGCTGCTCCTGTTCAAGCACACGACCCTCGTCAGAGTGATGATTCAGTGTTTCATAGAGGGCCTGCAACAGTGGCTCACAATGCTGCCAGTTTTCAATGGCGTACTGCAGCGATGGGGCTATTTTCTCGGCACTGAGATAGCGGCTCAAGCCACGGTTGACGACAATAAGCTGGCCGTCCCGTGTCGCCGACTTTAGACTGCCCAGTTTCATTACCACCCTCCTCCACTTTGTAGTCAGGCCCCAGGCCCGGGTACAGCGCCAGGGTCTCTCGGTTGCTGTACCAGGTCGCCGTACTATACCCTGTACTATGCCCTGTGCTACGTCGACCAGGAATTCACGTAGGCCGGCCACTCAACACTAGTTGCCGCCGCCGCGACCGTCAGGGAATCGCGGGTATCAATCATCACCGCCACTTCATCGGTGGCCTCGCGCTGGGCCTTGAGCCCGGTTTGCAATGCCTTGGGATGGGGCCCGTGACTGAGACCGCAGGGGTGCAGGGTGATCATGCCGGGATGAATATTGTCCCGGGAAAAAAACTCCCCACGGTGATAAAAAATCACCTCGTCATAGTCATCGTTATTGTGAAAAAAGGGCACCTTTAAGGCACCTGGGTCGCTCTCGATCGGCCGAGGGCAAAAGGTGCACACCGCAAAGCGCTCTGTGACGAAGGTGGTGTGGGCCGAGGGCGGCAAGTGAAAACGATGGCTCATCAGCGGGCGTATATGCCGCCAGTTAATGCGCACCACCGACAAATTACCGTGCCAGCCCACGGCATCGAGGGGGTTAAAGGGATAGCTCACGGTGGTCTGCTGGCCCCGCCTTTTCACCACCAGACGATGCTCCTCCTCGGAATATTGGGCTTTAAAGGCCGCATCAATACGCGGCGTATCGAGCATCGCCGCATCGAAAATAGCGTGGTGACCGACCAGGGCTTTTTCCGGCAGACCCAGGCTGGCACCGGTGGCCTCTATCATCAGCACACTCAGGGGCTGATCGTGCTCAAAGCGCCACATCGTGCCCCGGGGGATCAACAGGTAGTCGCCCTCACCGACACTGAGGTGGCCAAAGTCGCAAAACAACTCCGCCTGGCCACTGTGAATAAACAGCAGATCGTCACCATCGGCATTGCGCGCCAGTTCGTTCATGCCGCCCGCCGTCTGCCAGAGGCGAATATGGCAGTGCTCGTTTTGCAATAGCGAGGCCGCCGCCCAGGGGTGGCTCGCGTCGCCATCCAACTGGGTGGTATCAAAGGCGCGAGGTAACAGTGGGCCCTCAATACTGCTCCAGGAGGTTGGTGGGTGACGGTGGTAAAACTGGCTGGAGGGGCCGAAGAAACCCTCCTTGCTCATCTCCCTCTCGTAGCTGTCCGCCGGTAAATCACAATGAGCCTGACGCGAACTCTGCCCCTCCACTTTGGGAAAGGTAATCCACTTGCTCATTTAAAGTACTCCCCTGCGCCGCTGATCTTCCTCGATGGAATTAAACAGAGCCTGAAAGTTGCCCTCGCCAAAACCCTCATTGCCCTTGCGTTGAATAATTTCGAAAAAAATGGGGCCAATCACCGTCTCGGTAAATATTTGCAACAATAAACCCTGGCCGTGGGCGAGATCGCCATCGATTAATATCTTGGTTTTTTTCAGGCGTGCCAGATCTTCCCCATGCCCAGGAATGCGCTCTTCCACCGCTTCGTAATAGGTGTCGGGTATATCCAATAACTGCACACCATTGGCGATCAGTTGTTCAACGGAGGCATAAATATCCCCAGACCCCAGAGCGATATGCTGTATGCCCTCGCCGTGATAGGCATCGAGGTATTCCTGAATTTGTGACTTTTTATCCTTCGGTTCATTAATGGGAATACGAATCTTGCCACAGGGGCTGGTCATTGCCCGCGAGATTAGCCCCGTTGCCGCGCCATCAATATCGAAATAGCGAATTTGTTTAAAGTTGAAAATTCTCTCGTAAAAACTGGCCCATTGATCCATGCGCCCGGGATGAACATTATGGGTCAGGTGGTCGATGTACTGCAGACCCAGACCCACGGGCTCAGCTGAACTGTGTTCGAGGGGCACAAAGTCAACGTCGTAAATCGACTGCTCGCCATAGCGATCAATTAAATAAATCAGCGAGCCACCGATGCCGCGAATCGCGGGCAGGTTGAGTTCCATCGGGCCGCTGTCGCCGACATAGGGTTTCGCCTGCTGGGCAAGGGCGTATTGATAGGCCCGGCTAGCATCGGCCACACGAATGCCAAAGGCGCAGATCGAGGGCCCGTGCACCCGGGCAAAGGCGCGGGCAAAACTGTCGGGCTCATGATTGATCAGAAAATTAATCTCGCCCTGGCGATAGAGCACCACATCCTTGGAACGGTGCCGCGCAATGGCACTAAAGCCCATCGCTTTAAACAACAACTCCAGGGCACGGGTGTCTTCGGCAGCGTATTCAACAAACTCAAAACCGTCCGTACCCATGGGATTATCGGCTGCCATAGAATCCATAGCGTCGACCATAATCTTGACCGCCTTGCAGTGAACTCAACAGTCGTACCAACAGACAGAACGGCTGCGAGTCGCGAAAAGGAGGGCCCTGGCGTTGCCGGGGCCTACACCAGTAACCATAGAATTTATTGCCAATTTAGCAAGTCGTCGATCACCACGGAATATCACGCCGTGGATAGCACCTGTCTCTTATAACTTTAGCCGTCTAGGCATGAATCCAAGCTGCAGGGATATTTTCTTTTACTGTGAAAAACCTGAGGCGAGTATTTCAATAACAAATGCAATTCGCACAGGGCTATTCAGCCCTTGAAAAAATGCCGTACCATGAAGCACAGATAAAATCCTTGCGACGAAAATTTCATCCAACTATTACGCTCGGCGCAAGCTTCATTACTTGGATACAGGGAGCACAATATCTTAGGGCCGATCCGGAGCGGGTAGCGAGCAAGCTGAGGGAAGAAGACAGGAAGACTTCTTTGGTTTACCGCTTTACACGACTCATCAATTTTTGGCGCGACTAAAGATGCCCGCTAGCCAGCGGCAAACCATCTGATCAAGCATTCTTAGATTATTTACTGCTCGACGCACTGTTAAGTAATACACTTCAAGAACTGGCTGAAATTTCACGATTATTAGTATCAAAAATATCGTCCCACCGGTCACACCGGGAGTGAAATAACATGTACAACGGCGAAAAACTCAATAGCATTACCCACTTAATTGGTGCTGTTCTCGCACTGGTGGGTTTCGGCGTCCTACTCACCATCGGCATTCAGGAAAATAGCCCTTGGCTGATCGCCAGTTTTGCAATATTCGGCAGTACATTAGTGCTGCTGTACACCATGTCTACCCTCTACCACAGCTTTCATCCTCCTCGGCTCAAGCAAATATTCCAGAAGCTCGATCACGTCGCGATATACCTGTTGATTGCCGGCACCTACACACCCTACATGCTGGTCTCCTTGCGTGAAGGCAATGGCTTGATCATTCTGGCACTGGTCTGGGCATTGGCCATTATTGGATTGTTGTTAGATATTTTTATACCCAAACGTATCCAGTGGCTGCAGCTATTAATTTATCTGGCAATGGGCTGGCTGTGTTCAATTGACTATGGAGAGTTAGAGGCTGCACTCCCTAAAGCTGGCCTCTACTGGTTAACCCTAGGCGGTATTGCCTACACTGGCGGCATCATATTCTATGTTTTGGATAATATGAATAAATTGACCCATGCACACGGTATCTGGCATCTATTTGTTTTATTCGGCTCCACCTGTCATTTCGTGTCTATTGCTGGTTATGTTCGGTAGTAGCAACGAACAGGGACAACGAACAGGGACACCCAACATTCGATGCGCTTAAACAAACCATTGATTTTTTACAGAAAAACCTGAATCTGTGCTCGTAAATACTACCCAGGCCTTAAATTTAATTAGTCCTACCGAGGTAGATGTAGAGGCAGATATGAAAATAGTGGGCGCCCACCTTAATACTGTTCCAAAAAAAGAATCACCAGAGGACAGCCATCCTAATATCTTTGTAGAATAAAATCGATACCTCTTGCTGTAAAACTATCTTTAGCAACTTCCCTAATCTTGGCCATACTTACTCCGCATCAAACATTGTTACAGAGATGGTGAACCCATGACCAAGGCTAGATGTCAGCAAGTCTCACTGGAGGCAACCCCCTATTACCACTGTGTTTCGCGCTGTGTACGCAGGGCTTTTCTCTGTGGCGAGAGTTTTGAGCACCGTCGTGGCTGGATCGAAGATATATATAGAGGACAGCCATCCTAATATCTTTGTAGAATAAAATCGATACCTCTTGCTGCAAAACTATCTTTAGCAACTTCCCTAATCTTGGCCATACTTACTCCGCATCACACATTGTTACAGAGATGGTGAACCCATGACCAAGGCTAGATGTCAGCAAGTCTCACTCGAGGCAACCCCCTACTACCACTGTGTTTCGCGCTGTGTACGCAGGGCCTTTCTATGTGGCGAGAGCTTTGAGCACCGCCGTGGCTGGGTCGAAGATAAATTGCTCGCCCTTGCCGATGTCTTTTGTATCGATGTTGCGGCCTATGCGGTGATGTCGAACCACTACCATGTAGTGCTTCATATTAACTCTCGGCAAGCAGAGGGATTGGGTAACCTTGAAGTGATTGAACGCTGGCACCAGCTCTTTAAGGGTAATCTATTAAGTCAACGCTATTGCCGCGGTGAGCAACTGCTCAAGGCCGAGCAAGCTGTTTTAGAGAGGCTTATTACGGAGTGGCGGCAGCGCTTGCAAGATATCAGTTGGTTTATGCGCCTCATTAATGAGGGTATTGCCCGTCAGGCCAATAAAGAAGATCAGTGCACGGGTCGCTTCTGGGAGGGCCGCTTTAAATCCCAGGCCTTATTAGATGAGCAAGCGCTGTTTGCCTGTATGGCCTATGTGGATCTCAATCCCTTGCGGGCTAAAATGGTGAAAAACCCTGAATGCTCGCATCACACCTCCGTAAAAAAGCGCATCACCAGAGCTAAAACAGCCCACCAGCTCAACCACCCACAACAACAAGAAAAGAGCCTGATGTGCTTTGCCGGTAACCCCCGCCAAGACATGCCAGAAGGACTCCCCTGCCGTCTTAGTGACTATCTCGAATTGGTCGACTGGACGGGACGCATCGTTCGCAGCGACAAACGCGGTGCTATCGACCACAACATACCGCCAATCCTCACCCGTTTGAATATCACTGCCGATAACTGGCTCACCCTCAGCACCCAATTTGAGGGACGCTTTGGTCGTGTTATTGGCACCTTTCACCATCTTAAACAGGCCTGTGCGGCCCTAAACTATCGGCGGACACCCGGCATAACCAGCTGCAAGTTGCTGTTTGAAGGGCCTTAGTCAGTAGCCTGCCATACACTTTCGTCCCCATTACGCAGCAGGAACTAGCAGCACTACTCATCACTGCACCAAACCCCGGCTCAAGGGGTCTTACTACGTCTAAGTGGCTTAAACATACAGCTTCACAACAACCAATAACCATAACCGAAGGCAACTCGATGAGAGTTCACCGCACATCTCTTGTTCTTTGAGCTGAAATTACAACTGGATGTCCTATATAACTGCAACTTCACACCGATCAATAGAAAAAATCGAAGATAACTCGATGAGAGTTCACCGCACACCTCATATTTTAGAGTCGAAAATACAAATGGATGTCCCTCATTAATGGTACAGGGCTGACTACTAAACCGTGGCCAAATTTACTTGACCACTACAGATGGATGTCCTTTCTATATTCCACAGATGGATGTCCTTTCTATATTTTGCACTACTCATCACTGCACCAAACCCCGGCTCAAGGGGTCTTACTACGTCTAAGTGGCTTAAACATACAGCTTCACAACAACCAATAACCATAACCGAAGGCAACTCGATGAGAGTTCACCGCACATCTCTTGTTCTTTGAGCTGAAATTACAACTGGATGTCCTTTATAACTGATGAGGGTTCGCCGCACATCGTGTGTTTTTGAGCCGAAATTTCAGATGGATGTCCTCTGTATTCTTTTCTGTATTCTTGCTCATTGATGCGCTCATTGATGATTGATTGTTTAAATTATCAGGTTATTGTATTTTTCGGGTAGTAAGGCGAACTCTCCCCACTTTAGCCTCTCAAGACAAAGACCAATTCCGCTCCAAGATACTTCACCAAAGATGAGAACAACTCTGTCTTTAGAATTATCATTAATTCCTTTTTCTTGGGATACCCTATCTGTGGCCTTCAGAAAAAAATCATGGACCTTATTGTGACAGAAAATCTCTGTCATTCTTATATTTTCAGGCTTCGGGTTTTGCCCTGCATTAAATGAATTTTTTATTACTCCATAATATAAACGCGGGGTTTCATCTTCATCTTCCACTTTATCAATAGGCCGCAATAAATCTAATAATCGAACTGCATTATTTTGGCCGGGAAAGTAATAATATTTGTATATATTTTCATCAAAATTACGACAAATACCCGCTACGGTCGATATTTTACTAGGTAATTTAAAAGATTCTCCATTATGCCTACCTATAGGTACCTCCGATACGGGGCCAGTTGCGTCTTCTACAGGTGTCTCATCATATTCATCGTCTGACCCGTCAGGCTCAACCGGCTTATCGTTTAGGAAGCCAGTTACAATAACCAGATTTTCATCATCTATTGCTTTCTGTGCTTCTTCATGAGATTCGTACCTTTTTCCCTCAGGCTTAGTAGATCTCAAATCACACTTGATATCCTTATATGCTGGTTTATGTGCAAAGTGTGCGTCTCGACCATTAGAAAAGTGATCTTTATCTTTAGGAATTCGATTTAGGTTTGTATAGCACACAGGACAAAATATGTTTTCATCCATTTCAGGAACGTATTCAGAAGGTATAGTTTTAACTGCACTTTTAACTAAGGTTGCTTTGCTCCCATTTTCGAAGCTCCAACCATCAAGATGCCATGCATATTTTATTCGATGACTCGATTCATCCTTAGCCATTTTCAACTCCATTATTCAAATTGTGCCTACACATAACATTCGTATACTGCGCATGCGCACTTTACCAAATCTCATATCCGCCGTACCTTTGCAAGCATTTTATTTACAACATTATTTTCAGGTATGCATAATTCCCTACCGCGCTAAAGCAACAACAGATAAGCCCCCTCACCCACCCGCCTTAAAAACTGCGGCTTTTCAGAATCAATCTCAAGCTTCTGTTGCAACGTCGCAATATGAACATCAACAGCCCGCGTCTCAGTATTCAAATAGCGAGGGTAACCCCACACCTGATTCAGCAGCTCATGGGCCTCAACGGTTTTACCCCTGTATTCATAGAGATATTCCAGCACACGCATTTCTCGGGCGGTGAATTCAAGCTGCCCCTGAGGGCCTTGCCCCGACAAACTGGCGCAATCAATTTCAATATTGTCAGCGAGCATCATCTGCGTCGTCGACGGGCTTTTGTTCTGTAGACGAGAGCGACGCAGCAGGGCTTTGGCGCGCTGTACGAGATCGGTATAGGCGAAAGGTACACAAGTGTAGTCATCGGCACCGTGGGTCAGGCCTTTAACCAGGGCCTTGTCATCTGAATCGGCGGTGAGCATAAAGATCACCTGCCGGGGATGCAGCGCACGAACGCCGGCAGAGATTTCGGCGGCATCCATTTCTGCCATTCTGGCATCGAGCAGTAGCAGATCAAATTCACCACTGCGGGCTTTTTCATAGCCGCTGGCGGCATTCTCTGTCGCGTCGACATCAAAGTGGTGGTGTTCAAAAACGGCAATTAGGCCCTGGCGGACACTTTTTTCGTGTTCAATGATGATGATTTTAAAGCGCTCTTCCATACGTCACTTCTCTTGCTTTATTATTTTTAAAAAGGCCGCTGCAAGATATTATACCTTGCTGGCAGCACTCAATCGGCGAGCGGATAGCCCAGCACCTCACAAATATGGGGGAGCTGCCCTTTAATCCATAGGGGGTTAATGGCACCCCAGTCAACAATTTTATAGCCGCCATCTTTTTTTGCACCGACAAATTCACAGTGAATCGCCAACTCTTCCAGGGCGGTAATGGTGTCCTGTGCCGTGCGACGGGGCATACCGGTGAGCTCGGTAATTTGCGGTACGCTATTAATACCCGTACTAATTAGGTGGGCGACATAGAGGCGGCGGTAGAAACTGGTTTTGGTTTTACTGTGTGCCATGCTTGTTTAAAAGCCCTTTCGTAGAAACGAAAAACCCGGAGGCAATTGGCTCGCCTCCGGGTAAAGTCACTGTGCTTTTAGCCTTCGTTTAAAGGACTGAATCAAAGCGCACAGTTCAAGCGCTAGATTAAAGCGCCGCATCTATCAAAGCATTGAGCGTGACACTGGGGCGCATGAGCTTTTCAACCTTGGCTTCATCTGGCTGGAAGTAACCGCCCATATCGACGGGCTTACCCTGACAGGCGATCAGCTCATCGACAATCTTTTGCTCGTTAGTCACCAGTCCTTCGGCCAATTTGGCAAAACTGGCGGCCAGCTCAACATCTTCTGTTTGCGCCGCGACGGCCTGAGCCCAGTACATGGCCAGGTAGAAGTGGCTGCCTCGGTTGTCGAGTTCACGCACTTTGCGCGATGGCGACTTACCGTTGGCGAGAAACTCACCGGTGGCCTGGTCCAGTGTCTTCGCCAGAATAGCGGCTTTTTTATTGCCGGTTTTAATGGCGAGGTCTTCAAGTGAAACACCAATCGCCAAAAACTCACCGAGGGAGTCCCAACGCAGATGATCTTCTTCTTCAAACTGCTGAACGTGCTTCGGTGCTGAACCACCCGCCCCTGTTTCAAACAAGCCACCGCCGGCCATGAGTGGCACTACGGAGAGCATTTTGGCACTGGTGCCCAGCTCGAGAATGGGGAAGAGATCGGTCAGGTAGTCACGCAGTACGTTGCCGGTTACGGAGATGGTGTCTTTACCCAGCTTGATGCGCTCCATGGTGTAGCGAATGGCGCGGTCGGGTGGCAGGATGGAAATGCGCAGACCTTCGGTATCGTGATCCTGCAGGTATTTTTCAACCTTTTTAACCATTTGAGCATCGTGACCGCGACGCTCGTCGAGCCAGAAGATGGCCGGCATGCCGCTGGCACGGGCGCGAGTCACCGCCAGTTTTACCCAGTCCTGAATCGGTGCGTCTTTGGCCTGGAACATACGCCATACGTCACCAGCTTCAACATTTTCATGCTCCAGCCAAACCTTGCCCTCACTATCAACCACACGCATAGTGCCGTCGGCAGGCAGAGTAATGGTTTTATCGTGGGAGCCGTATTCTTCGGCTTTCTGCGCCATCAAACCAACATTGGGCACGGTGCCCATGGTGGTGGGATCGAAGGCATCGTGGTGCTTACAGAAGTTGATGACTTCCTGATAAATAGTGGCGTAGCAGCTATCGGGGATCACCGCCTTGGTGTCTTCAAGCTTGCCGTGGGAGTCCCACATTTTGCCGCTGTCGCGAATCATCGCCGGCATGGAGGCATCGACAATAATGTCGCTGGGCACATGCAGGTTGGTAATGCCTTTGTCGGAGTTGACCATCGCCAGCATGGGGCGCGTTTCATAGCACTGGCGTAAATCGGCTTCAATTTCGGAGCGTTTTGAATAAGACAACTTATCCACTTTGCGCAGGGCGGCGCCCAGACCGTCGTTGGGATTGATGCCCAGGGCCTCAAACTCATCGCCGTGCTTTTCCCAGGCATCTTTAAAGTAAACAGTGACCGCATGACCAAAGACGATGGGGTCGGAGACCTTCATCATCGTGGCTTTTAAGTGCAGGGAGAACAGCAGACCGGCTTTGCGAGCGCCTTCCATTTCTTCGTCGAGAAACTTGCGCAGCGCTTTAGTGCTCATAAACTGCGCGCTAATCACCTCGGCATCCTGCACGGGGACTTCTTTTAATACGCTGACCTTGCCATCTTTGCTGTGCAGCTCGATTTTCAGGGTAGTGGCTTTATCCATGGTGCAGGAAATATCGCTGGCGTAGAAATCACCGCTACGCATGTGCGCCACGTGGGTGCGCGAAGCCTGACTCCACTTGCCCATGCGGTGGGGATTGTTGCGGGCGAACTCTTTCACCGCACCCGGGGCGCGGCGATCGGAGTTACCTTCGCGCAGTACGGGGTTTACCGCACTGCCGAGCACACCGGCATAACTGGCCTGAATAGCGGCCTCGTCATCGTTTTCGGGGCTTTCGGGATAGCTGGGAATGTCGTAGCCCTTGCCCTGCAGCTCGGCAATCGCCGCCTGTAGCTGGGGGATGGAGGCGCTGATATTGGGCAGCTTAATAATGTTGGCGTTGGCATCTTGCGTCAGTTCACCGAGGGCTTTGAGTGCGTCGGAGACCTGCTGGTCGGCACCGAGCTTCTCGGGAAAGGCCGCCAGGATGCGCGCAGCCAGTGAAATGTCACTGGTTTCAACGTCGACGCCAGCCGCTGTGGTAAAAGTGTTGACGATGGGGAGTAAGGAATAGGTTGCCAGCGCGGGCGCTTCGTCGGTAATGGTATAAATAATTTTCGTTTTTGATGTGGTCATGCTTCCCCCAAATTTATTGTTTGGATAAGTATGCGCCAACTAGCGGCTGGCAGATACTCATCAGACTGCGAATTTTGCGCTGCACATGGTACAGAAAGTTGCCGCAGATTTATAGGTTGTAAAAAAACAACAGGACTAAATACACCCCTAAAAAGGCGGCGGATCAGCAAACAACGCTGGTTTACCGCGCAGGACCTCCTGCTAACGCCCACCCCAGCACCGAAAAACTGTAACCGGGCTACCCGATTGGCGCCCTAAAGCACGGCGGCTTACTATCGAAAATAGCCCCAATACCCTTCTCGACCCGGCAACACAAGCTGTTAAAAAAACCCTGGGCGCAGCTTGTCAGGAGGGCTATATACATCACTTTTAGTGTGCTAAATTCCGCCTGCTCAACTGCATACATTGTTTGCGGTACCGGCAACAAGATCTCCGCTGCCAGTGATATTCACAGCGGGGTGGGCATGATTATTAAATCGTCCCTTCAAATTCAAACGGTATTAACTCAGGGGTTCCAGAATGAAAGCCAAAGCAGTGGTGCTTACCGCGCCAAATGAATACTCAGTCAAAGAGATTGAGCTAGACACACCGAAAGCCAATGAAGTTCGCGTACGCATGGTCGCCACTGGCTTATGCCAGTCAGACATGTCCGTTATCAATGGCAAGCTGCCCATGCCCATGCCGATGGTACTTGGCCATGAGGGCGCGGGTGTTGTTGAAGAAGTTGGCGATAGCGTTACCAACGTTGCAGTCGGCGACCACGTTATTACCTCTTTCATCCCGATGTGTGGCGAGTGCTACTTCTGCCTCCACCAGGAGCCCTGGTTGTGTACTGCCACTGATATTTTCAGCGGCATGCAGCCCGACGGCACTAGCCGTGTGAAGCTCGACGGTGAATACATCGGCGCCTTCGCGGCACTGGGTAACATGGCTGAGCAAATTGTTTGCCCATCTATGTGCGTCGTTGCCATCGACAAGAAATATGACCTTAAAGCAGCCGCTCTGGTGGGCTGTGGTGTGATGACCGGTGCTGGTGCAGCATTGAACACGGCTGAAGTTAAGCCCGGTAGCAGTGCCGCCATCTTTGGCTGTGGCGGCGTTGGCCTCTCTGCTCTGCAGGGTGCCAAAATTGCCGGTGCCAACCCACTGATCGCCGTTGACCTGAGTGACGAAAAACTGGCCGTGGCCCGTGAATTCGGTGCCACTCACACGGTTAACGCCAGCACTGACCCCGTTGCACAAATCATGGAAATCACCAACGAAATTGGTGTTGACTATGCTTTTGAAGTGATTGGCTTCCCCGCTGTTGCCGCTCAGGCCTACGCATCAACCCGTCGCGGCGGCACCACTTGCATGGTCGGCGCTGGTAGCCCCCAGGACGAGTACAAGTTCAGCGCCCTGGAAATGCCCCTGTCTTCGAAGAAAGTTTGCGGTTGCATCTACGGCAGTACCAACGCCAAAGTTGATTTCGCCAAGCTGCTGGGCTTCTACGAAACCGGACAGCTCGATCTCGACCGTATGTGTTCACGCACTTACACCATCGACGAAGTTCACGAAGGCTTCGACGATCTGGTTGCCGGCAAGAACATTCGCGGCATCATCCTCTACTAAGCGCTGATGATTTTTTAAGCGACTCAGTAATAAAAAGGGCTGCAATTGCAGCCCTTTTTATTGTCTTTCTTTTGGTGTGCCTAAGGCTTAGACCATCAAGCTACGAATAAGCGCTTCGCATTCGGCTTGATCCATCATCTTCGGCACCGGCATACCGGAACCTTCTTTAACAGCTCTGGTGGCGATGGCAGGAACATCTGAGGCCTTAATCGCTTCAAGGCTAGTGCCGATGCCGAATGACACATTAAGCTGAACCACCGCCTCAATAAACTTATCGGCTTTTGTACCGGTAGAATCACTCGGTAACGACAAAGACAGCATGTCAGCTAGCTCGGCCAGACGGCCCTCGACCTTATCCTTTGAAAAACGCAGCACTTCAGGCAATACCACGGCATTGGCCCAGCCGTGAGGCGTGCTGTACCAGGCGCCAAATTGGTGGGCGACGGCATGCACATAACCTACCGCACCGGTATTAATGGCAATACCCGCATAGTAAGCCGCAATCGACACCTGCTCACGCGCTTCCAGATTACTGCCTTCGGCATAGGCTATCGGCAAATATTTGAAGAGCATTTGTATGGACTGCTTGGCATAACTATCGCTATTAGAATTTGCCCAGGTGCTTATCCACGCTTCAACGGCATGGGTCAAGGCATCCATACCCGTTGCCGCAGTAATTGAAGGCGGCAAGCCGGTAATGAGATCAGGATCGAGAGCAATCGCTTTCGGAGTGACTTTAGGGTCGGCAATAAAAAACTTCTCGTGAGTCACGGCATCGGAAACAACCGCACCAAAGGTGACTTCCGAGCCGGTACCCGATGTGGTGGGAATAGCAAACAGGGGAATGGGCTCTTTTTTAACCTTGTAATAACCGATAACGTTTTTCGATTTACCACCATTGGTGGCCGCAGCAGCGATGGTTTTTGCCGCATCGATGGAGGAACCACCACCAATGGCCAAAACAGCATCACAGCTATTTTTCATCTGTATAGCCAGGCCATCTTCAATAAGATCGATGGTTGGATCAGGTTTTACCCCATCAAACATAATGACCTCGACCCCTTTCTGCTCAAATACGTCAGTCGCCTTAGCAACAATACCCAGGTCAACTAAAGGCTTGTCGGTGACAATCAGGACTTTGGAGACATTGAGACCCGCAATATGAGTGCATAATTTTGCCGTGCTACCTGAGCCCACAAAGGTCAAAGGACCCGGCGTTGAAGGCAATACACCCATGATCGATTTAAAAGCTTTCATCTTCGCTTTATTCGTGACCAGAGCTAATACTTTTTCTTTTTCCATTTCACTTCCTCAATAGTAAATTTTTTATAAATTCAGGCATCGCCCCTGGGCACCCCGCAAAGATAAAGCCCTTAGCCACTAATGGTAAGCAATCGCACTAGCTCAGCACAGATGCCAAAAACCAACAAGTACACCCTTAAAAAATCAGACATAAGCCCATTACAATCTGTAAATCTTTTTTAGCCAATAAGCGGTTAATCTAAAACCGAGAGACAGAATTAAACGGGAAGAACACTATTTTATTTCAGAGGTAAGTGCAACGGACATCGATAGCCGCCATGACATCTGTAAACTCAAGCGTTTCGGGCTGAGTTTTTATTTCATCTATTAACCTGTTCAAACCCAGGCAACGCGCCAACATATGGGCTCTCATGCAAGTGCTGGAATACGGGTAGCCCACACACAGCAACGCGCATCATTATAGATTCTTACAAAGCTTAATCAACCTGCTAGGCTTGACGTATTGACAAACGGCACTTGGTTACTTGTGCAATTGTAGATGGATGTCCTTTTAACTCTTTTTTATGCGCGCCTACTGAAAACACATAGACTGATTATCTTTAGCTGTGACCTTAAGGCAATTTACTATATTTACCAATTGTCGTGCTGTTTTTGAGTGTAGGCGCTCTAGCTCAAAATCAGATTCAACTCCATACCATGCCAATGATTTATTGAATATTTCACCTTCTCTTTCACTTAAGCTTTCTGTGATTTCGGGGATGTTTGTAAATGTTGAGTCAGGGTCAAAATTTATAACGGCACCACCAGCTTTGATAGGGTTTATTAAGACGGAGTAAGATTCTTGGTCATTCTCCGAGCATGCAGTTAGAATAAATAGTGTTGCTAATAGATATTTCATGCTTTTACCTTATTGCATTGGCCAAAACCAGACGGTGGCATTTGAATAGTGGCGACCGCCTCTAACTGCAAACTCAAACCACGAGCTGTAGCGAGTTAACCTGGAACCGTTCCATAGATCTATATGATCCCCTTGATTTCCCGGCCCATAGTAATCTTTAAAAAATATTACTCCCTTTTTCCATTGGCTTTACATGGCGCATCATCTGTGAAAGATTCTACTGTAGGGTGGTTGTTCCATAACTCTTGAAACTTCATTACTACTCCTTAGTATGATTGCATAACGCCTGTGTAATTTGCGCATTGAAGCGCAGCGTAAATGCGTCGAATTGACACACTTGTTCTGCATGTTTAATCGTCAGATTCACTTTCAGGTAAATCCAAACTGTCTGGACCGCCAGATAGCCTTCCTGTTGGCTCTTCTTCGTCAATAGGTGGAACAATTTTCTTTGAACGAATCTCTTTAGACTTTTCTTTAATCCGTTTTATTGCCTCTGTTTGTTCAGGCTCTGGTTTTGCATTATTGTTCATAAATAGGTCTCTTTAGGCACTTTATTGATTTTTCCTTCTGGCTCTTTTGAGCCAACAATAGGCTTCAATCTTGCCACCCTTTTTGAATATTCTTTCACTTTCTTCATCTGAAGATCTTTCTCTGCGTCTTTTATAGAGCTTTTCATTTGTTGTACCTCACAGATTTTTTGCTAGATAACGTGGACTTCCTTTACTTGCAGGAAATAGATTATATCCAAGTTTCTTATAGCTATTAATTGCACCATCTACAGGATCAATAATGCGCGACTCTTTTGCACCTAGTGCGTATCCGTACATTTCAACTGCAGATAAAGCGATGTAAGCAACTCTACCTTTTAATGGATGGGTTGTATCAGTTGATCCTTCTAAAACCTCCAGCCTAATATGCACATTTCTGCCAGACATTTTCCCTAATAGTAGTCCGCACAGGGTTGAGCCAAACCATATGGCAGCTTCAAATCGCTTTGGATGTTTATTTCTATAGTGCTCCACCCATGATTTCCAGTCCCAACCTCCATTAGGTGGAAGCCTATCGTTATTGGGCCATAACTCATACTTTGCTAGGGCACTAGAATTAATAGGAGTTAACTTAACCCCCGGCATGTTAATAGCTCTAGGAACCTCATTATATACTTCAGCGCGTAGCGCTCCGTATTTTTCGATATGTTCTTGAAATGACTTTTCTTGCTCCATAAATCTATCTCCATGTATGTGGTGCAGAACGCCTCAAGAAGAGGCGCGCATTAGCGCGTCCTTCTTGCTTGACTTGTTAAATAAATACCACTCCACGGCTTGTTTTTCATACTTTTGAACAAACTCACTCTTCCCATCACAGTAGCGATCAATATCATTATTGCTTTCCATAGCCACATGCCTTTTTAGAGTTGCATATTGTAAAGCTACTTCGGGGTGGTTAATTAGATAATCACGAAATGCTAAATGACGGACAACATCAAAGTGACCTTTTTTAAAAGCGTGTACTTGATGTGACCTATTGTCACCTCCTTTTTGGAAAAATCTACGACCGGGAATACCAAGTTCGCCACGACCGTAATAACCAGCGGCTTTCATTTCACTATTATAAGAATCGAGATCTATAACATTTTCAACTTCAATGAGAATGTCGATAATAGGTTTTGCTGCCAACCCTTGAACAGCAGTACTTCCGATATGATGAATGGTTGGATTTAGAACGCTAATGGCGTCGTTTAATAGTTGCGACTCATCTTCAAAGTTTTTAGTCCAGCTATCTTGATAATCTAAAACTTCAATTATTCGCATTACACCAATCTCTCGAATGCATTTAACGCCGCCATAACGGGCGCGAAGCAGCTTCGCTGCATAGCGTCCCAGTGACCGCAGGGAACGAGTTCATGGCCTTGTTAGCACTTTTACTCTGATGGCAATTGATTCTGCTTACCCTGATAAAAATAGAGATATACCAAACCGATTGGGGCTATAAAAATAGCGAAAAACCAACAAATAGACATAGTAATGAGTTTCGTAACAAGCAAAATAAAACCATTAACCCAGAATACATTTCCGCCCATAATAAAATCCATAATACTCTCATAGACAAAGCGAGAATATGGATAAAGAAGCGTATTGGCTAGGAACAAACCAATCACGGTAAGCGGGACGGGTACTTGCTGCGACCCTTGGGAAAGGATAAAAAATAGCATTACTGGAAATATTAGTCCAAATATAAACTGCCTAATATAGTATTGCTTTGTCAAACCACCGAACGTCCTTGCGAAAATCTGTCTCATAACTCTTCCTTTAGTTATCGAATTTGAATATGTAGTGCTAACATTTGTATATGGCGCATGCGCGCTTTGCCGAACCCAATATCCGTCGAGCACCCGCAAGCCTTTGATTTAAAATACTATTTATAAGCACGCATAACTCCCTACCGCGCTAAACGCGCATGCGCCATATTCCCTTTCCCTTTGCGCAGTATCCACCCCTCGAAAAACCCTAAGCCATTGATTATTTGATATTTTCTATAAAAAGAGGAATGATATAGCGCAAGCCCAAGAATGATAACACGCAAAACGCTTGCCGCAAGAGCAATATACTGGCTATAAATACAGCGATCCAAATAATGCTCATCAAATACACTAGCATCATCATGGTCCAATAAACCGGCGCTCAACCCCAAATGACCCGGCAACAAAAAAGGCTGCAATAGCAGCCTTTTTTGATCTAGTTAGACCCCACAAAGCATTGTCTCAATTTAAGCCGAACGCTCCGCGCGCATAGTCACAAACTCTTCAGCCGCCGTTGGGTGTATGCCCACGGTGGCATCAAAGTCAGCCTTGGTGGCTCCGGCTTTAATGGCCACACCCAGACCCTGCATAATTTCACCAGCGGCCTCGCCCACCATATGACATCCGACGACGCGGTCGGTGGCGGTATCGACAATCAGTTTCATATACACTTTTTCATCGATGCCGCCGAGGGTTTGCTTCATCGGCTTAAAGCGCGATTCAAAGACTTTAATCTCGCCGTACTTTTCTTTGGCCTCGGCTTCGCTAAAACCCACCGTGCCGATATTGGGCTGACTAAACACGGCGGTGGGAATAAAGTCGTAATCGACCTTGGTAGAGCCGCCTTTAAATAAATTTTCAGACAGCGCCATGCCTTCGCGAATCGCTACCGGGGTTAACTCAACCCGGCCAATAACATCGCCGAGGGCGTAAATCGACGGTTCGCTGGTTTGAAAGAAGTCATCAACCTCTATCGCACCCCGTGAATCGCAGGTAATTCCCGTCGTTTCAAGGCCCAGGTTCTGGGTATTGGCCTTGCGGCCCGTGGCGTACATCACGCTATCGACGTCCATCGTCGAGCCATCGGCCAGGTTTAATGTCAGCTGGTCTTGCTGCTTATTATCGTCTTTTATTATTGATTGAATATCCGTTTCAAAATGTAAGTGCACACCCATCTTCGCCATTTCTTCGGCCAGGTGTTTGCGCACATCCTCGTCAAAACCCCTTAAAAACAAGGGGCCGCGATAGAGCAGATGCGTCTCGACACCGAGGCCGTGGAAGATACCGGCAAACTCCACCGCAATATAACCACCACCGACAATGACCATACGTTTGGGTAAAGTGTCGAGATAAAAGGCGTCTTCGGAGGTGATGACGTGTTCATTACCGGGAAAGTCCGGCACAAAGGGTCGCCCGCCGGTGCACACCAATATATTGCGCGCACTGTATTCGCGGCCGTTTACCACAACGCTGTGGGGGCCGGTAATATGTGCGCGACCTTCAATGAGCTCTACGCCAGACTGCATTAATAAATTACGATAAATGCCGTTGAGCCTTACGATTTCTCGCGTTTTATTATCCCGCAGCGTTAGCCAGTCGAAACTTTGCGGCGGCAGCGTCCAGCCAAAACCGGCCGCTGTCCGGAATTCCTCTGCAAAGGCAGAGGCATAAACAAAGAGTTTTTTCGGCACGCAACCGACATTGACACAGGTGCCACCGAGATATTGTTCTTCGGCAACAATCACTTTAGCGCCGTACTGGGCTGACATTCGGGCGGTACGCACACCCCCGGAACCGGCACCAATAACAAATAGATCTACATCGTAGTCGCTCACTCTGGCGTCTCCTGTTCTGTATTTTCAGTATTAAACCAGGCGAGTTTTTTGTGCAGACTCACCACATGACCAATAATTAATAGGGTTGGTGCTCGGACCTTAAGCCCTGCCACTTTATCGGCGAGATTAGCGAGGTCACTAATCACCACGCGCTGCTCGGGCGTGGTGCCTTTTTCGACTAAAGCGGCTGGCGTATCGCGGGGCAGTCCATGCTTTACCAACTCAGCACAAATATCACCGAGGCTCACCAGGCTCATATAAAAAACCAGAGTTTGATTGGGCACGGCTAAACTCGGCCAATTGAGATCAAGCTTATAGTCTTGCTTGTGGCCGGTAATAAATTGCACCGACTGGGAAAAGTCCCTATGGGTAAGGGGTATTCCGGCATAACTAGCACAGCCTGAGGCGGCGGTAATACCCGGCACCACCTGAAAAGGCACGCCCTCTTCCGCCAGACGTTCAATCTCTTCACCACCGCGACCAAAGATAAAGGGGTCGCCGCCTTTAAGGCGCAACACGCGCTTACCCTGTTTCGCCAGGTCGACCAGCAAGCTATTAATATTCTGCTGGCTAACGGCGTGGTCACCGGCGCGCTTACCGACATAAATGCGCTCGGCATCGCGGCGCACCATGGCGAGTACTTGAGGTGAAACCAAACGGTCGTGCAACACTACGTCGGCCTGCTGCATTAAGCGTAAAGCGCGAAAGGTGAGTAGGTCTGGATCACCCGGCCCGGCGCCCACCAAATAAACCTCACCGCTGGATTGAGCGTCTAAATCCGCATCAGCCGTCATCATTTCTAGCTGGGCCAATAACTGCTGGTCCGCCTGCGCGTCATTACCGGCATAAACAGATTCGGCCACTTCGCCGTCGAGTACGGTTTCCCAAAAGCGTCGCCGCTGGTTTTCGCCCCTCAACAGTGATTTAACTTTGCTGCGATAACGCGCCGCCAGTTTCGCGAGAGTACCTAAGTTACCGGGCAGAAGGGATTCAATGCGACCGCGCAACAAGCGCGTCATAACGGGGCTGGTGCCGCTGGAGGTAATGGCGATTTGAATCGGTGAGCGGTCGACGATGGCTGGGAAAATCACGCTACACAGAGCCGGATTATCGACCACATTAACGGGGATATTGCGCGCCTGGGCTTCGGCCGAAATCGCAGCATTTAAAGGCTGGTCACTGGTCGCGGCAATCACCAGCACAACATCATCGAGATCGCTCTTGCAATACTCGCGCTCGAACAACCCTAACAGGGCCGGATATTCCAGCGCCATATCGGCAAGGCCCTGACAAATGGCCGGGGCAATAACACTAATATGGGCACCGGCTTCACACAGGGTGCGCACCTTGCGCAGGGCGACATCACCGCCGCCGACAACTAAACAGGGTCGAGCGGCGATGCGATGGAACAGCGGTAAATAGTCCACAGGGCTACTCCTATTTACAAAAGGGCTCTTTAACTAAGGGCCCTTTAATTAAAAGCTCTTTAAACAAGGACTTTTGAAACAGGCGGCTAGCCAATAACTTGCAGGCCACCCATCAGCGGCTGTAGCACCTCGGGAATATCAATGCCGCCATCTTCGCGCTGGTAGTTTTCCATCACCGCGACCAGCGTGCGGCCCACAGCCAGGCCAGAGCCATTAACAGTATGTAACAATTCTGGCTTTTTGCTTTCCGGATTGCGCCAGCGGCTCTTCATGCGGCGCGCCTGAAAGTCGCGGAAGTTACTGCAGGAAGAAATCTCACGGTACTTATCTTGCGAGGGCAACCACACCTCGATGTCATAAGTGCGCGCCGCAGAGAAACCAATATCGCCACCGCACAAGATGACCGTGCGATAGGGCAAGCCCAGTTTTTCAAGAATCTCTTCGGCATTGCGCAATAAACCCAGCAAGGCCTCTTCCGACTCGTCGGGGCGGACAAACTGCACCAGCTCGACCTTTTCAAATTGATGCTGGCGAATCATGCCCCGCGTGTCACGGCCATAACTGCCCGCCTCGCTTCTAAAACAGGGGGTGTGGCAGACAAACTTCAGCGGCAATTTATCGGCATCGACAATTTCATTGCGATAAAGATTCGTCACCGGGACTTCGGCGGTAGGAATTAAATAAAACTCATTGTCGGCCCGCAGTTTAAACAGGTCTTCTTCAAACTTCGGCAACTGTCCGGTGCCGTAGAGGGATTCACTATTGACGATGAAGGGCACATTCACTTCGTTATAGCCGTTGTCCACAGTGTGGGTGTTCAACATAAACTGAATTAAGGCCCGGTGTAATTGCGCCAGTTGGCCATGCATGACCGCAAAACGGGAGCCGGTGATTTTCGCCGCCACATCAAAGTCGAGCAGGCCCAGCTTGCCACCCAGGTCGACGTGATCCTGAATGGGAAAGTCGAAGCTACGCGCCTCGCCCCAGCGATTAATTTCAACGTTGTCGTCTTCCGTTTTACCGGCGGGCACTTCGGCGTCGGGGATATTGGGGATGCCACTGAGCAAAGCTTCAAGCTCAAGCTGCACTTCATGCAAGCTCTTTTCTGCCGTTTCCAGGTCGCTTTTTAACTGATCAACCTCAGCCAGTAGCGGCGCAATATCTTCACCGGCGGCCTTGGCTTTACCAATGTTTTTCGAACGACTATTGCGCTCGGCCTGCAGCGCTTCAGCATTAATCTGTAGGGATTTACGCTGGTTTTCAAGGGCTTCGATGGCCGCGACATCAAGCGTAAAGCCACGGACTTTGAGTTGTTCAGCAACGCGCTCGGGTTCTGAGCGGACGGTTTTCGGGTCGAGCATGACGGGGTTTTCCTGGAGTTAAATCAAACAGCTAAAGTCTAAAAAACAACAACTAAATAAGACGTGTTAGCGCGAGTCCCGTGAGCGTGCCGCCGAGGCACAAAAACAAGGTCATCACGACATAGAACAGCGCCAGCGCAAGGTGGCCATTTTGCCACAAAGCCAGGGCGTCGAGGGAGAAAGTCGAGTAGGTCGTAAAGGCACCGAGAAAACCGATCATCAGCAGCTCGCGCCACTGCCCGCTGAGCAGGGATTTCTCGACAATGATCACGTACAGCACGCCCATTATAATTGAGCCGAGTACGTTCACCACCAACGTCGACAGGGGGAAGCGACTGCCCTCAACCGGGAAGAGTATTGAACCCACGCCATAGCGGCCCATGGCCCCCAATGCGCCACCCAGTGCTACGGCTAACCACTGCACTAGCCGTTCTCCTCATTACTTTTTTTTGCCGCCTTATTTTCAGCGTAGCGCTGCTGTGGGCTATTACTATCCAGCGTGCGTAGATGCCGCAGCTTTTCAGCGATCTTCAGCTCCAGCCCCCGTTCGACGGGCTGATAATACTGTTTGTCCTTTAAGGCTTCGGGGAAGTAGTTTTCACCGGCGGCAAAGCCCTCTGGCTCGTCGTGGGCATAGCGGTACTCCGCCCCATAGTCCTGCTCTTTCATCAGCTGGGTCGGTGCGTTGCGCAAATGCAGGGGCACCTCGTGGCTGGGCATGGCGCGCACATCTTTCACGACTTCATTGTAGGCCGTGTACAGGGCATTACTTTTTGCCGCTGCGGCCATGTAGGCGAGGGCCTGGGCGATGGCCAGTTCACCCTCGGGGCTGCCGAGACGCTCCTGAACCTCCCAGGCATCGAGGGCGATGCGTAGGGCACGGGGGTCGGCATTGCCGATATCTTCACTGGCCATGCGTACCACGCGTCGAGCGATATAGAGCGGATCACAGCCGCCATCGATCATCCGCACATACCAGTACAGCGCGCCATCGGGCGACGAACCGCGCACCGCTTTATGCAGGGCGGAGATCTGATCGTAAAAATATTCCCCGCCCTTATCGAAGCGCCGCGTGTCGGTGGTAATCACCTGTTCAACCTGGGCGCGCTCGATGATTTTTTTCTCACCCTCAGCCGCCACAGCGACAAAGTCACTGGCGATTTCGAGCAGGTTGAGGGACTTGCGGGCATCGCCATCGGCGGCATTGACCAATAATTGTAGGGCATCATCACTAATGCTGAGTTGACCGGCAAAGCCACGCTCGGTGTCGAGTAGTGCGCGCTGAATCACACCGGCAATTTGCTCGTTATCCAGTGCCTGTAAGACATAAACCCGGCAGCGGGACAGCAGCGCATTGTTTAATTCGAAGGAGGGATTTTCAGTAGTTGCACCGACCAGAACAATGGTGCCGTTTTCGACGAAGGGCAGAAAGGCATCCTGCTGAGATTTATTAAAGCGGTGGACTTCATCGACAAAGAGTATGGTATTGCGCCCGTACTGTGCGCGCTCCATTTCGGCCTGCTGAATCGCTGCACGAATATCTTTCACCCCGGACAAGACCGCCGATATCGATTGAAAACTGGCGTCGGTGGTTTCGGCAATCAGCCGCGCCAGTGTGGTTTTACCCACCCCCGGCGGCCCCCAGAAAATCATCGAGTGCAACTTGCCACCGGCGATGGTATCGCGCAGGGGTTTACCCGGTGCCAGTAAATGTTGCTGACCAAAAAAGTCGTCGAGTTTGCGCGGTCGCATGCGCGCCGCTAGCGGTTGATAAGACTCTTCAACAGGCGATGAAAAAAGGGATTCAGTCATCTTGCAGAATGTCGACGCCGGGGGGCGGAATAAAGTTGAACAGTGCGTCGAGCTGCTCGGTAGCCATCGCCACGTTGCGCTGCACATCGCTGAGAATGATTTCTGTGCGCTGGGCGAGGGAGTCGACAATCACGATCTGCGTCGGTGTCTCGCCCTCAAACACCAGGCTGACTTGCTCGTAGAGGCCGCTCGATGCGATGGGCTTCAATACATAAGTGGCAATGGACTCTGTGCTGCTAACACTGACGGTATAGCTTTGTTCCAGCTGATCGGCACCGCCGCTAAACAACATCGCCGGTGTGTCAGCCACGCTTTGCTGAAAGGGTCGAATAATTACCTGTTCAAGATCGGGGTCGTAGAGCCACAGGGTGCTGCCATCGCTGATCAACCACTGCTCCATGGGTGGGGCAATAATCCAGCGCAACTTGCCCGGCCGAGCAACCTGCATTTCGCCCCGACTATTTTGTATTTCATAACCATCGGCAGCGAAAATACGCTGACTGAAATCGGCCCGCAAGGTGGTGAGTGGCTGCAACAGTGCTTTTAATTGCGCAGCGGCGGACGCATCCGCAAACACTGCCGGTGGTAACAGACAGGCCAGCACCAGGCCGAGTGAACAGGCAAGGCGACGTTGTTGTAAGGTAAGAAGACTGCGTCGCGAGGCAATAAACCTACTCACCCACTTAACCCGCACGTTCGGGCACCAACACTTCGCGGCTGCCGTTGGTGTTCATGCCACTGACCACCCCCGCCGCTTCCATCGCTTCAATCAAGCGCGCGGCACGGTTATAGCCCACGCGCAATTTGCGCTGCACGGAGGAGATCGACGCCCGGCGGCTGCTCAGCACATAGTCGACGGCTTCATCGTAAAGGGGGTCGGCTTCGGGATCACCGCTACCACCCTCGTCAGTGCTATAGCCCGGCACCAGGATGGAGCTAGTGGTGGCCTCATCGGTAATCTGGTCGATATATTCTGGCTCACCCCGCGCCTTCCAGTCGGCAACCACACTATGCACTTCGTGATCATCAACAAAGGCGCCGTGCACGCGCGTCGGCACACTGGTGCCCGAGGGTAAATACAGCATGTCACCGTGGCCGAGGAGTTGCTCGGCACCGCCCTGGTCGAGAATGGTGCGCGAATCAATTTTGGACGAGACCTGAAAGGCAATGCGGGTCGGCACGTTGGCTTTAATCAGGCCGGTAATGACATCAACCGAGGGACGCTGAGTGGCGAGTATTAAATGAATACCGGCCGCCCTCGCCTTCTGTGCGATGCGGGCAATCAACTGCTCGACCTTCTTGCCGACGATCATCATCATGTCGGCGAACTCGTCGATCACCACGACGATATAGGGCAGTTTCTGCAGCGCCGGGGCCTCCGTTGCCGGCTCGGTAAACAGAGCCACCTCCGCATCGGGCTGCCACAGGGGGTCGGTCAGGGGCTCACCGGCTTTTTCGGCATCTTCAACTTTACGGTTATAGCCCGCCAGATTTCTCACCCCCAGCGCCGCCATCAGTTTATAGCGCCGCTCCATTTCGCCGACGCACCAACGCAGGCCGCTGGCAGCATCGTTCATGTCGGTAATCACCGGGGTCAGCAGATGGGGAATGCCATCGTAAACCGACAGCTCGAGCATTTTTGGATCGACCAATATCAACCGCACTTCTTCCGGGGAGGCTTTAAACAGCAGACTCACCAGCATCACATTAATACCCACCGACTTACCCGAACCAGTGGTACCGGCCACCAGCAAGTGGGGCATTTTGGCGAGATCGGCAATCACCGGCTCGCCGGAGATATCGTGACCCAGGGCCATCGACAGCGGCGATTTGGCCTCATCGTAAGCCTGCGATGACAGTACATCGCCGAGCATCACCATTTCACGGTGCTCGTTGGGAATTTCAATACCGATCACCGACTTGCCGGGAATGACTTCAACTACGCGCACGCTAATGACCGCGAGTGAGCGGGCCAAATCTTTCGACAGGCCACTGATGCGACTGGCCTTAATGCCAGCGGCGGGCTGCACTTCAAAGCGAGTGATCACCGGGCCGGGCAACACTTCAACCACCTCGGCACCGATGCCAAAGTCCAGTAATTTCAACTCGAGTAGACGCGACATCGCCTCGAGGGCTTCGCGAGAAAAACCGAGGTTATTATTTTCAGAGGCCTTATCGAGCAGGTTTAAGGGCGGCAGAGAACCGTTGGGTTCATCTTTAAACAGTGGCACCTGCTTTTCCGCCTCGACCCGCTTGCTCGGTGCCGGGGCAATCAAAGGCTTAGAAATCATCGGCTCTTTGCGCTTCTCCAGTTTTTGTTTTTTCTGCTTAAAGACTACCTCGCGCGACTTTGCGGCGGCCTCCGAATTGCGCTTATCGCGGTGCTTATCGTAAAACTCCACCAGCATCGGGCGCAGTTTATTGTAGAGCAGCAGGCTTAAGCGGCCACAATTATCAACCAGGGCCAGCCATGAGAGGTCGGTGAAAACAGTCACACCAAAGAGGAAAATTGCCAGTAGCAACAGGGTACTACCGAGATAACTGAAAGCCGATGCTGCGGCCTCACCGACACTACTGCCCAAAATACCGCCCACACCGTGGGGCAGTGCCGAGGCCCCGCCGTGGTGAATTTCCATCAATGCGGTGGCGGAGATCATTACCAGTACCAGGCCAATCAGGCGCAGAATAAAGGTCACACCGTCAAAACCGCTGTCTTCAATTTTGCGCTGCTGGAAAACATTCCAGGCCCGAGCGGCAAGCAAGAGGGGGAAGAGATAGGCGACGTAACCACTGAGGGAAAAGAAGATATCGGCGAGCCAGGCACCGGCGGGGCCGGCAGCGTTGCTGGTAATACCCCCCGCGCCCCCGGTATAGGAAAAACTGGCGTCGTCCTTTGAATAGGAACTGAAGGCAATCATCAGATAGGCACAGAGGACAATCCAGCCGATTAGCGCACCTTCCTGTCTCAGTAGACGCTTACGAAAAGACATTTTTTCCTGTTCTTCCGTAAGCGAGCGGGAGGCCGTTTTACTTTTAGTGGACGCTTTACTCAATGTTTATCTCATCGCCGGTTTTGTCGATTGACAGCTGCTTCACTCTCTTCAATGTACTGCTCAATACAGCCTGTCGGGTGGATTTCTACGAGGCCTATCTTACGTGTAAAGCGAGCATTTTGCGTACTTGTTTGGCCTCACCGCGCAGATTCATTATCATAGCGCCCTTTCCCATCCATCTCTTCTTTTGCGAGGCATTATGGCGGACGCACAACACCATCGTTTGATTATTCTTGGTTCCGGCCCGGCGGGCTGGACTGCCGCTGTTTATGCGGCTCGGGCAAACCTCAACCCTGTCGTGATCACCGGCATCCAACTCGGCGGCCAGTTAACCACCACCACCGATGTCGACAACTGGCCCGGCGACGCCGACGGTGTACAGGGCCCAGAGTTAATGTCGAGAATGCAGAAGCACGCCGAACGCTTTGATACTGAAGTAATTTTTGATCATATCGAAGAAGTTGATTTAAGGCAACGGCCTTTTCGCCTGCAGGGCAGCTCGAGCTATACCTGCGATGCCTTGATTATCACCACCGGTGCCTCGGCCCAGTATTTAGGCCTGCCATCGGAAGAGGCCTTTATGGGCAAGGGCGTGAGCGCCTGTGCCACCTGCGATGGTTTCTTCTATCGCGACAAAAAAGTGGCCGTCATTGGCGGCGGCAACACCGCGGTTGAAGAGGCCCTGTACCTGGCCAACATTTGCAGCGAAGTGGTGCTGGTGCACCGTCGCGACCAACTGCGCTCGGAAAAAATCCTCCAGGACAAGATTCTCGAGCGCGCCGAAAATGGCAATATCACCATCATGTGGAATCACACCCTCGATGAAGTGCTGGGTGACGAGGCCGGCGTAACGGGCATGCGGGTTAAAAGTACGGTCGATGATGCTACAACCGAGATCGACTTACCCGGTGTTTTTATCGCCATCGGCCACGTGCCGAACACCGGTATATTTAGCGAGCAGCTCGACATGAATAACAACTATATTACGATTCAGGGCGGCCTTAACGGCAATGCCACCGCGACCAGTGTGCCCGGCGTTTTTGCCGCCGGCGATGTTGCCGACCACACCTATCGCCAGGCGATTACCTCTGCCGGTTCCGGCTGCATGGCGGCGCTGGATGCCGAGAAATATCTCGACGAACTTTAAGCGCCCGTTAATAGAGACGAGGGCAGACTTGCGATTATTTAGCGACAACAAGGCACCAACTTAAATCGTGGACCTGCCCCTGCTCGACCCCCTGTATCCGCTATTCCCCGACCCCGCCACGGCGCTGAGCGAACCCGATGGCTTGCTCGCCGCCGGTGGTAATCTGTCCGTAGACACCCTGCTCGGCGCCTATCGACAGGGCATCTTCCCCTGGTACGAGCAGGGCCAGCCCATCCTCTGGTGGAGCCCCAACCCGCGGGCCGTTATCGTCCCCAACCAACTTCATATTTCCAAGAGTCTGGCCAAAACCCTGCGTCGGGGCGGCTATCGCATTACCACCGACCAGGCCTTTGCAAGCGTGATCAAAGCCTGCGCAGAACCCCGCCCAGAACACTTACACAGACCCGATGAAAACCACACCTGGATTAGCGCCGACATGATCGCCGCCTACATCCGCCTGTTCGAAGCCGGCCATGCCCACTCCGTAGAATACTGGCTCGACGATCAGCTCTGCGGTGGACTTTACGGTCTGGCCATTGGCAATGTGTTTTGTGGCGAGTCGATGTTCAGCCGTGCCAGCAACGCCTCAAAAATCGCCTTTAGCCATCTCGCCAAAGGTCTCGAAAAAGCCGGCTTTGTGCTGATTGACTGTCAGCTGGAAAATAATCATCTCAATTCCCTGGGGGCACAGGTGATGGCCCGCGAGGATTTCATCGCTATTATCAAGGACGCCGCCGAGATCACAATAGACTGGCCTGCCAGCCTAATTTCAACTAAGGTCAACACTTAACAGGGTCAGTACTTCTATAGGGGCAGCACTTCCTATAGGGGCAAGACCTGACAAGAACGCAGAGGGATCCAATACACCCCCCTGCCTGTGAGCCACCATCGATAGGGCGGAAGATGAGCAGAGATATCACCCCGGATTTGCACAAGATCCAGCTCTATTTAACCGAGGCTCACCCCTGTAGCTATCTCGCAGACAAGCAGGCCACCACGGCCTTTGTCGACCCAAAACACCCTCTAGATACAGAGACTTACAGTCACCTTTCAACAATGGGCTTTAGGCGCAGCGGGCAATATATTTACGCGCCGCGCTGTGCCTCCTGCAAATCCTGCATTCCGGTGCGTGTGCCGGTCGAGGGCTTTAAGCCCACCCGCAGCCAGAAGCGCTGCCTGAAGCGCAACGCCGATATCAGCGCCCACATCGAGCCGAATATCGATCTCGACGAGCATTACGCGCTCTATCAAAAATATATCGACACCCGCCACAGCGACGGCGATATGTACCCCGCCACCCTCACCCAGTATCGAGATTTCATCGGCAAGCCCTGGGAATGCACTCGCTTTATCGAATTTCGGCTCGGCGAAAAACTGATCGCCTGCGCCGTCAGTGACTGGCTCGATGATGGTCTGTCAGCGATTTATACTTATTACGATCCTGAGCTGTCTGTGCGCAGCCTGGGCACTCTCGCCATCCTGCGCCAGATTGAGCTGGCCCAGGAACAAGGACTCGACCACCTTTACCTCGGCTACTGGATTAGAGACAGTGCCAAGATGACTTATAAGTCAAAGTTTCGTCCCGGTGAGCTGTATATCGAAAATCGCTGGTTGCGAATCTAAAGCTATCAAGGCCCTCCTCCGCCGAAAGAAAGCCCATCATCTAATTCAAAGACTATTGATCGGCAACAAGCACGCCCGCTTAAAAGTGGGCCACCAGCTATGATAAAATCTCGCGTCTTACCTCGTAATTAGGAAAACACAATGCTCAGCGATGACCTGACAAAAAAACTGAATGCGCAAATAAATTCTGAAAGCTATTCGGTGGTTCTCTATCTGCAAATGAGCGCCTGGTGCTCGAGTAAGGGTTACGATGGTTGTGCCGATTTCTTTCGCTTACAGGCCAACGAAGAAAAGCAGCACATGGAAAAGCTGTTTGACTATATGCTGGAAACTGGGGCTTTGCCGCTGCTCGGGCAGATAGCCGCACCACCAACCTCGTGGGATAACGTAAGAGAAATTTTTCACGCCACCTTTGAGCACGAAATTAAAATATCTAAAGATATTAGCGACCTGGTAGAAATCGCCATCGCTGAAAAAGACTTTTCTACCCACAACTTCCTGCAGTGGTACGTCGCCGAACAGCACGAAGAAGAATTCAAACTCAAATCCATTCTTGATCGCATCGATATGATCACCGCTGAAGGCCATGGCGTTTACACCATCGACCGCGAAGTCTGCCGGCTGACACAGCAGGCAGCATCGAGTGTCACTAAAGAGCGCTACTAGATCCTATACGCCCAAATTCTTTCGCCTTCAAAGAGCAGCAATTTCTTTCACCGGCAACCAACAGCCACACCCGGGTGGTTATTTTTGCTAAGCGCGATTTAATAGTGCACAATGCCGCCCCGATGTTTACAAGCACAGCTGGAGTCAGGCAGTAGTATGGCGAAAGAAGAACATATCGAAATGGACGGCGAGGTGATAGATACCTTGCCCAATACCACATTCCGCGTAAAGCTGGAGAACGGTCATGTTGTGACCGCACACATCTCTGGCAAGATGCGTAAGAACTATATTCGCATTTTGACCGGCGATCAGGTCAAGGTTGAATTGACGCCCTACGATTTGAGCAAAGGCCGAATCACCTACCGGGCGCGCTAAACAATCGACAATAAAAAACCGGGCACAGAGCCCGGTTTTTTATTGCTCGCATTTCTATTTATTCGGCAATTTCTACTGTCATCAGCGCTCAGTTATTAAACCCGACGCAGAAAACCCGCAAGGCTTAAGCTGACGCTACAATCTCAATCGCTATTTCTCCATCCACCAGTGTGACCTTCACCGTACCGCCACCCTTCGATAGCTCGCCAAACAACACGGCTTCGGCCAGTGGCTTCTTCAGTTTTTCCTGAATCAGTCGGGCCATGGGGCGCGCACCCATATCTTCATCGTAACCATTCTCGGCGAGCCACAGGCGAGCACCCTCATCAACCTCCAGACCGACAGATTTATCATCGAGCTGAGCTTGCAGCTCAACCAGAAACTTGTCGACCACGGTGCCTATAATATCGCTGCCCAATGACTGGAACTGAATAATAGCGTCGAGGCGATTGCGAAACTCGGGGGCGAACATCTTCTTGATACTCTCCGTGCCATCACTACTATTATCCTGCGCGGTAAAGCCCATCGAGGTGCGGCTCATTTCACGGGCACCGGCATTGGTGGTCATAATCAGAATAACATTGCGGAAATCCGTTTTACGGCCGTTGTTGTCGGTCAGCGTGCCGTGATCCATCACCTGCAGCAGCAGGTTGAAAACATCGGGGTGGGCCTTTTCAATTTCATCGAGCAAGACCACGCAGTGAGGGTGCTGTGTCACCGCATCGGTTAGCAGGCCGCCCTGATCAAAACCGACGTAGCCCGGAGGCGCGCCGATCAGACGTGAAACGGTGTGGCGCTCCATATACTCCGACATATCAAAGCGCTGCAGCTCAACACCCAGGGTCAATGCCAACTGTCGAGAGACCTCTGTTTTACCGACGCCCGTTGGCCCGGCAAACAGAAAGGAACCGATCGGCTTACTCGCCTCACGCAGGCCGGCGCGGGCCAGTTTAATGGCGGAATCGAGAGACTCGATAGCTTCATCCTGGCCAAAGACTACGCGCTTGAGCTTGTCGCCCAGATTGCGTAACTGTTCTTTATCGGAGGAGGACACACTCTTCGCCGGGATGCGGGCAATTTTGGCCACGGTGTTTTCAACATCGACCACGCCAATGGTTTTTTTGCGTTTCGAGGCAGGCTGAAGCTGCTGAAAGGCGCCGGCTTCGTCGAGCACATCAATGGCTTTATCGGGCAGAAAGCGATCGCTAATATATTTTGCCGACAACTCCGCCGCTGATTTCAGCGCACCCTGGGTATAGCGCAAACCGTGGTGTTCTTCAAAACGGGACTTCAGGCCCTTAAGAATATCCACCGTCTCTGCCACCGAGGGCTCGGGCACATCGACTTTCTGGAAGCGCCGCGACAGGGCTCTGTCTTTGTCGAAGATGCCCCGATATTCCTGATAAGTGGTGGAACCAATGCAGCGCAACTTGCCCGAGGTGAGCAGGGGCTTCAGTAAGTTGGAGGCATCCATCACCCCACCCGATGCGGCACCGGCACCGATAATGGTATGAATTTCATCGATAAACAAAATGGCGTGCTCTTCATTTTTTAACTCGGCGAGCAGGCCTTTAAAGCGTTTTTCAAAGTCGCCACGGTATTTGGTACCGGCCAGCAGAGCGCCCATATCGAGGGAATAAATCACACTGCTTGAAAGCGGTTCGGCCGCTTTACCCTCGACAATCAGCTTCGCCAGACCCTCGGCAATGGCTGTTTTACCAACGCCAGACTCACCCACCAGCAGGGCGTTGTTCTTGCGGCGGCGTAGCAGAATTTGCCCCACCCGCTCCAGCTCGGCACTGCGACCCACCAGTGGGTCGATATAGCCCTGCTCAGCCTGGTGGTTTAAATTGCAGCTGAACTGTTCCAGTAAGGTCGCTTCCGGGGCCCCATCCTCACCGGCAGGCGCATCCGCACTGGCCGGATTCTCGGCCTCACCGTCCTCGCGTTCAGACTGGTTGGCGTACTTGGCAATGCCGTGGGAAATATAATTAACCAGATCAATGCGGGAAATATTCTGCAGGCGCAGGAAGTAAACCGCCTGGCTTTCCTGCTCGCTGAAAATAGCTACCAGCACATTGGCGCCCTGCACCTCATTTTTACCGGAGGACTGAACGTGGAAAATGGCGCGCTGGATTACTCGCTGAAAACCCAGGGTCGGCTGGGTTTCCCTCAGCTCGTCACCCTCGGGCAAGAGCGGTGTAGTGGATTCAATAAATTCACCTAAATCATTGCGCAGCACGTCAATATCGGCACCGCAGGCATTGAGCACACCGACAGCCGAACCGTTATCGAGCAAAGCCAGTAGCAGGTGCTCGACGGTGACAAATTCATGGCGTTTGCTATTGGCACCCTGAAAGGTGGTATTTAAAGTACTTTCTAAATCTCGACTTAGCATGAGCTACTCCCGCTAAAGGTCGTCATCGTCATTATCTTCGGAAGGTTCAATTTCACACAGCAAGGGATGTTCCTTTTCTCGCGCGTAACCATTCACCATTCCGGCTTTGGTTTCGGCCACCTCCCGGGTGTAAACCCCGCAAATGCCCCGGCCTTCGGTGTGTACTTTTAGCATCACGCGAACCGCAAACTCCTTGTCGAGGGAGAAAAAAAGCTGCAGTACTTCGACCACAAACTCCATCGGCGTGTAGTCGTCGTTGAGCAAAAACACCTTATACAAAGGGGGTTTTTTTAACTGGGGCTTAACGGCATCGGCAACAGCCGTAGTACCGTCACCCACCTCATCGAAAGCGTCGTCATCACTTTGCAGGCGCGTGTTTTTCAGGCTAGGCATTACTGTTTCTATCATTGATTGTTGGGCTTTATACATAGCGACAGCATACGCCGCTTGCGAATAACTTTCATCTCTGCGGCCGGGATTTTGTCGACCCTCCTGCAGCGCAGCTCACCCGGCAAACCTCACAGCTTGACATCTTCTACCTTAGTGCTTAAAAATGACTCTGATAAACCAATGGGTTTTCTGCCCTGCTAGGGAATGGCTTTACCAGGCAGACTCATTGTGTATAAAAATACTAACTATAAAAATAAATGTGTTCAGGAGGCGTTTTATGCCACAAGGTACAGTGAAATGGTTCAACAATGCCAAGGGTTATGGCTTTCTACTTGCTGATGATAGTAGCGGTGATGATATTTTCGCTCACTACTCAGCCATCGAAATGGAGGGTTATAAAACTCTCAAAGCGGGGCAAAGCGTTATTTTCGACCTTATTCAAGGTAGCAAGGGGGTACACGCCGCCAATATTCGCTCCGGTACTGAAACTGCAAACGGTAACCATCAACGCCCACCCTGCAGTCATGAAGCGCCGGTCAGTGCCGTCGACGATTTTAATCATTAACGCCTAGACCCACGCCCCTGCTGTCACTGATGGCTGGGGCGACAAAGCGCCACAATAATAATTCTCATAGGGGTGGAACTCCCCAGGGCCTGTTTTGTTTCGTCTCTTCAAATAGCCGCCCATGCGCACGGCCGTCTGCGCGAGCAGGCTCGTCGCTAATAAGCCGCTGTGCAAGTCGTCCTTGCTCCACTAAAATGCGCCAACCACCCACTCCCCTTAACGCTGGCTATGGCTAAACTGCTTCTTTTTAACAAACCTTTCGGCGTGCTCAGCCAGTTCACCGCGGCCGATGGCCATCCGGGGCTAGCGGACTATGTGAATATTCCCGAGGTCTACCCCGCTGGCCGCCTCGATCGCGACTCCGAAGGCCTGCTATTACTAACCGACGATGGTGCCCTGCAGGCACAGATCAGCAGCCCGCGCTTCAAACTGGAAAAAACCTATCTCGCTCAGGTCGAAGGTGAGGTAACGGAACGCGCACTGGAGCAACTAGCAAGCGGGATAACGCTCAAAGACGGCCCCACCCTCCCGGCGAAAGCACGTCAGGTTATTGAGCCTGATATCTGGCCCCGCGTACCGCCCATTCGCGAGCGCAAAAATATTCCCACCAGCTGGATAGAGCTGACGATTCGTGAGGGCCGCAATCGCCAGGTGCGCCGCATGTCCGCCCATGTTGGCTTTCCTGTGCTGCGACTGGTGCGCAGGCAAATCGGTGCCTGGTCTATTGAGGGACTCAAACCCGGGGAGCATCGGCAGATGAATGTCGCCTCGCCCAAAGCCAAACCTCGACGCAGCCACTCTGCAAAACGCAAGCCGCGACCCGCAAGAAAAAGGCCCTCCCCCTAAAACCCTGGCCTTGCCAACAAACCAAGGGACAGCAATATGCCCAAGCAGGTCCACTTAACGGTCGCCGCACTCGTACCCGGCGAGCAGGGCTTTTTATGTGTCAAAGAAATGGATGATGGGCTCACCGTTATCAACCAGCCGGCGGGCCATGTCGAACCGGGGGAAGGCCTGGTTGAAGCCGTCAAACGGGAAACCTACGAAGAGACGGGCTGGCGGGTTGAACCCAGCCATCTGCTCGGCATCAGTATTTACACTTCCCCTCACAATGGGCTCACCTACTACCGCATGACCTTCCTTTGTGACGCGATAGAACTGGATAAACACGCGGCGCTCGACAAGGATATTATCGAAGCACTGTGGCTCAATGACAGTGAAATGCGCGCTCGGCAGAATGAAATGCGCAGCCCCATGGTCATCCAGGCACTCGACGATTATTACAGTGGCAGGCGCTATCCATTAGAGATCATTGACGATTATCGGTAGAATGCAATTTTTATATCTTGCTTCATCAGGTCAGCATTCAAACTCATGTCAAACAGTCAAAATACAGCTGTCAATAAATCCCGAAAAGTCATCGTCGGCATGTCCGGCGGCGTCGACTCCTCCGTTAGCGCCCTGTTATTACTGCAACAGGGCTACGCGGTCGAGGGCCTGTTTATGAAGAATTGGGATGAGGATGACGGCACCGAATACTGCACCGCCAAGCAAGACTTGAGCGACGCCGAAAAGGTTTGCAAGACCCTGGGCATCCCCCTGCACAGCGCCAACTTTGCCGCCGAGTACTGGGATAATGTTTTCGAGTACTTCCTCGATGAATACCGCGCCGGGCGCACCCCCAATCCCGACATCCTCTGCAATCGGGAAATCAAATTCAAGGTCTTCCTCGAATACGCCGAACTGCTGGGTGCCGACTTTATTGCCACCGGCCACTATGTGCGCAAGGGCAAGGAGAATGGCCACACCCTGCTGCGCAAAGGCCTCGACAACAACAAAGACCAAAGTTATTTTTTACATGCCGTTGAAGAACAGGCCCTGGCAAAAACCCTCTTCCCCGTGGGTGAACTGGAAAAACCGGAAGTGCGGCGACTGGCCGAAGAACACGAACTCATCACCCACAATAAAAAAGACAGTACCGGCATTTGCTTTATCGGCGAGCGCCGCTTTAAAGATTTTCTCGAGCAGTACATACCCGCCCAGCCCGGGCCGATGAAAACACCCGAGGGCACGCTACTTGGCGAGCATCAAGGCTTGATGTTTTATACCCTCGGGCAGCGCGGGGGCCTCGGTATTGGCGGCGTTAAAACCGCCGACGAGGCACCCTGGTATGTGGTCGCCAAAGATCTACCGAACAACACGCTGATTGTCGCCCAGGGCAATAATCATCCATTACTGTTCACCGCTGTGCTCAAGGTCAGCCAGCTCCATTGGATCAACCCCCGACCCGCTGGTACTGAGTTTTCCTGCATGGCCAAAATTCGCTACCGCCAAAGTGACCAGGCCTGCCATGTCGAAGTCAGTGAGAGTGGTACAACTTGTACCGTTACCTTTGACGAGCCCCAACGGGCGGCGACACCCGGGCAGTCACTGGTCATGTACCAGAATGATGTTTGCCTCGGTGGTGGCGTTATTGAAAGCAGTTGGAACCCCTCATGATTCGCACCCCCACTCGCGACCAGGCAATAGCGCTGGCCGGCGTATTTCAGGCCTGCCAGCTCGTCGATAATCTGGCGCGCACCGGCACCATCCCCCTCGAACAACTGAGCATTGAGCTCAACAGCTTGCTGGAACAGAACCCGGCATCCACCGAGGCCATTTTTAGCTACGGCAAGCACAACGCCGCCAGCAATCTCACCATTGGTATAGAAACCATTCAGCAGTTGTTTCGCGACAAGACTAAAAACCGCCGTCCCGACACCCTGCGCTATGTCATTGGCGTGATGCACTTACAGCGCAAGGTGGGCAAAGACACTGCCATGCTCGAACAAGTCGGCCAGGGTATTGAGCGTGCCAAGGCGCAAGCTGAACATTTCACCCTGAGCCACGACAATGTTATCGCCAATATTGCCGACGTCTATCAAAACACCATCAGTACCCAGCGCTATCGCATTCAGGTCAGTGGCCAGGCCGGTCACCTGCAGCAAACCTCGGTTGCCAACCGCGTGCGCTGCCTGTTATTCGCCGCCATTCGCGCCGCCATCCTTTGGCAGCAACTCGGTGGCCGACGCTGGCATTTTTTAGTGTTTCGCGGTCACCTACTCAAGCACCTCGAAACTTTACAACAAGAGGCTCGCTAAGCTCCCCGAGTCTGGCAAAATCCGCTAAAATAGCCGCGCATTAATCGCAATACCAGCGTCAATACCTCAGCTCATTAATCGTTTCATTTTTTACTCGCACCTGGACACTCACTATGGATCTCTCTGCACTCTCAGCCGTCTCTCCCATCGATGGCCGCTACGGGGCTAAAACCAGTGCATTACGCGCTATTTTTAGCGAATTCGGCTTAATTAAATACCGTGTTCAGGTTGAAGTGCGCTGGTTACAACAACTCGCCGAGCACCCCGCCATCAGCGAAGTGCCCCCATTTTCAGCTGCTACCAATGACTTTCTTGAGCAGCTACTCGCCAACTTTGATGAAAGCCACGCAGCAGCGGTAAAAACCATTGAAAGCACCACCAATCACGATGTGAAAGCGGTGGAATACTTTCTGAAAGACTACTTTGCCGACAATGCAGAACTCAATGCCGCCAGCGAATTTGTCCACTTCGCCTGCACCTCGGAAGACATCAACAATCTCTCCCACGCCCTGATGTTAAAAACCGGCCGCGACGAAGTGTTACTACCGGCCCTGGAAAACATTTGCACAACACTGGCCACCCTCGCCCACGACTTTGCCGACAATGCCATGCTGTCGCGCACTCACGGGCAAACCGCCTCGCCCACGACGATGGGCAAAGAGTTCGCCAATGTGGTCGCCCGTCTACGCCGCCAAATCGAACAAATTAGCGCCGTAGAGATTCTCGGCAAGGTCAACGGTGCCGTGGGTAACTACAACGCCCACCTCAGTGCCTATCCTGATATTGACTGGCAGGCGAATGCAGAGCAATTTATCACCGGGCTGGGTCTGTGCCTCAACCCCTACACCACACAAATTGAACCCCACGATTATATTGCCGAGCTATTCGATGCTATCGCCCGGGCAAACACTATTTTAATCGACCTCAATCGCGATATTTGGTCCTATATTTCCATCGGCTACTTCAAGCAAAAAACCATTGCCGGCGAAGTGGGTTCATCGACCATGCCCCACAAAGTAAACCCCATCGACTTTGAAAACTCTGAAGGCAACCTCGGCATCGCCAATGCGCTGCTCAATCATTTGGCCGCCAAATTGCCCGTATCGCGCTGGCAGCGTGACCTCACTGATTCCACCGTGCTGCGCAATATGGGTGTCGGCCTCGGCTACAGCATGATTGCCTATAGCTCGATTGAGAAAGGCCTCGGTAAGTTGCAGCTCAATGCGCAAAACTTGAGTGACGATCTGGATAATTCCTGGGAGGTTCTCGCCGAGCCGATTCAAACAGTGATGCGCCGTTACGCTGTGCCCGAACCCTACGAAAAACTCAAGGCCCTGACTCGCGGCCAGGACATTACTCAGGCCACTCTCAGCGTATTTATTAAAACCCTGGAAATTCCCGAGTCAGCCAAGCAAGAACTATTAGCCATGACGCCGCAAAGCTATACCGGCAACGCCAGCGAACAGGCCCGCAATATTTAAATGCCAGACCTCGGCGAGCATTCAATGTCTGAACAGTGGTTTGCCAACTGCGGCGGACTCGACAATTTTCTTGCCGAGTACTGGCAGCGCAAACCCCTGTTAATTCGCCAGGCCCTGCCCGGTTTCAGCTCTCCTCTTGAAGCCGATGAATTAGCCGGACTGGCGCTGGAAGAAGATATTGAATCGCGACTGATTCTTGAGAGTAAAACCTCTCCCTACTGGTCACTACAATGCGGGCCCTTTGCCGAAGAGTCCTTTCAGTCGCTGCCCGCCAGTCACTGGACACTGCTAGTGCAAGCCGTCGACCAATGGGTGCCCGAGGTTCACGATCTGCTCAGCCATTTCGACTTTCTACCCCAGTGGCGCGTCGACGATATTATGGTCAGCTACGCCGCCGATCAGGGCAGCGTCGGCCCTCACTTTGACCAGTACGATGTATTTTTACTACAAGCCGACGGTCAACGACGCTGGCGACTCGGTCAACACTGCGATGCCAATACCCCTTTATTAAAGGGGCCAGCGCTAAGTATCATCAACAACTTTGAACAAAGTGAAGAGTGGCTGCTCGAGCCCGGCGACATACTCTATGTACCCCCAGGTCTCGCCCATTGGGGTATTGCCGAGGGCGAGTGCATGACCTACTCCGTCGGCTTTCGCGCCCCCCGTGCCAGTGAATTACTCGGTGACCTTGCCACCGAGCTACTCTCTAAAAACGGCGCTAACGGTAGCGGCACCGACGAACTGATTTACCGCGACCCCGCACTCACAGCCGCGATGGCAAAGGGTGTTATTGACGATAGCTTTATTGATGAAGTCAAAAACCTGCTGCTGCGCCAACTCGATGACAAAGAACAACTGGCCCAGTGGTTTGTTCGCTTTATGACAACGCGGAAGTATCCCGACCTTGGCCTTGAATTAGACGTAGAAGCTGAGCCTGACGCTGACGCCGAAGAACACAGCTCATCCAATATCAATTTCGACGGGGATACACGACTGACTCGTCACCCCGCCTCGCGCTTCGCTGCGCTGGCCGGTGAGCCTGCGAAGCTGGCTGTGGACGGTGAGCTCTATCCCTGCTCCCAGGCATTTGCCACCTTACTTGCCGATTCTCGCTGTCTACCAGTCAGCGAGTTGGGTACGCTTGAGCCTCAAGATCAGACCTTACTCGACACCTTGCTCGACAATGGCTCTTTGCTAGTCGACGTTTAGCGCTTCCCCGCCCTCCTGCCCCTCCCCTTCCAAAAACCCAAACGCTAGCCCAGCAAAACACCCTAAATAATAAGATTGAAGGGACGATGACATTATTGAATAATGTAAGCCTCTTTACATTATTCAATAATAATCAATCGAGCCAACATTATGAGTATTACGCCGTTTCTCACCCAGCAACGCATTGACGAAATGACCGCCGCCGGTCATTGGAAAAACCAGACATTACTCGACCATTTCGATCGTCATGTGAGTGAACGCCCCGAGCACATTGCCGTTGTCGACCACAATAGCGAAACCGGGCTGCGCACCGTACTGTCTTACCGCCAGTTAAATACTACCGTTACGCGTATGGCTCTGGGCTTACTCAAACTTGGCATTAATCGCGGCGATGTCATTTCTTGCCAGCTGCCCAACTGGTGGGAGTTTTTGGCGATTCATTTGGCGGCCTTAAGAATTGGCGCGGTGACTAATCCGATGATGCCCATTTTTCGTCACCGCGAAGTCGCTTACATGATGGGCTTTGCGGAAACCAAAATTGCCATTGTGCCGAAGTCTTTCAGGGGTTTTGACTACCCCGCCATGATGGCCGAGATCAAACCCGAGCTACCCCAGCTGGCCCATACACTCGTTATTGGCGGCGCAACTAATCCCGACTCTTTTGAAGAAGCCCTGCTCAACACCCGCTGGGAAGATGAAATGGACGCCGAAGCCCACCTCGCCGGCCTCGCCGCAACACCCAATGAAGTGGTGCAGTTAATGTACACCTCGGGCACCACCGGCTCACCCAAAGGCGTGATGCACACCTCTAACACCCTGCTTTCATGCACCGAAACCTTTATCTCTTGTTATCACCTGAATAAGAATGACAACCTGTATATGGGCTCACCCCTGGCCCATCAAACCGGTTTTCTGGTCGGCATATTGATCGGTATGTATCTCGGTTCAAAAGTGGTTTATAGCGATGTGTGGGAGGCGAGCAAGGCCCTGCAAATAGTTCAGGATGAACACATTACCTTCACCATGGGCGCGACCCCCTTTGTCGCCGATATGAGTTATTCCCCAGACGTGAGCAAATACGATACCAGCCACTTCCACACCTTTGTGACTGGCGGCGCACCCATCCCCCGTGTTGTCGCAGAAGATGCCCGCAAAGCGCTGGGCTGTGGCGTCTACGGTGCTTACGGCATGACCGAAAGCTTAATCGCCTGCATTTGTGTGCCTGAAGACGCCGATGACAAAATATTTAATACCGACGGCAGCGTGCGCATGGGGGTAAAACTACGCCTCGTCGACAGCGATGGCAATGAGGTCCCTCAGGGAGAGGAAGGCGAAGTGCAAACCGCCGGCCCCTTTAATTGCTGCGGCTACTTAAAGCGTAAAGACCTGACCGACGAGGCCATCGACAGTGACGGCTGGCTAAGTTCGGGGGATCTGGCCCGGAAAGATGAAGACGGTTATATTCGGATATCGGGGCGTTCAAAAGACATCATTATTCGTGGTGGCGAGAATGTGCCCATCGTCGAAGTTGAGCAATTCCTCTACAAGCACCCCGCCATTCAGGAGTGCGCACTGGTCGGTATGCCTGACCCTCGCATGGGCGAAAGAGGCTGCCTGTTTGTGACGCTAACACCCGGCAGTGAATTTGACGAAAATGAATTACAACGCTACCTCGGCGAAGCTAAAATGGCCAAACAGTACTGGCCCGAGCGACTGGAAATAAGAAGTGAGCTACCGCGCACGCCGAGTGGTAAAATTCAGAAATTCAAATTGCGTGAAGAGGCCAAAGCCTTTGGTGAAGAAGGCGACGGGCTAGCTTATGGTTGATTAATCAAGCAAACTTTATTCTACTAATTAACGAATAACTCCAGGGGAAAAGCCATGAATAACCCAGAACTACTCTATGCCGCCACCGTTATTCTGCTGAGAGACTCTCCCAATGGCGTCGAAGTATTACTGCAGGAACGCAGCGGCAAATCGGAATCCTTTAGCGGCGCCTTTGTTTTCCCCGGCGGCAAAGTCGATTTACACGACGCCGACAAAGAATATGAAGCCCTCTATTCCGGCCACACCGACAAAGACGCCAGTGCCATACTCGGCATGCCAAAATATGGTCTGGCCTACTGGATGGGCGGTATTCGCGAATGCTTTGAAGAGGCTGGCATTTTGCTGGCCTACGACAAGAGCGGGAAAATAGTCAGCTTTAATTCTCCCGAGGTTAAACAGCGCTTTGTCGACTATCGCGCGGCTTTAAACAAAGGCGAAATGAGCCTACTGGAAATATGCCGCAAAGAAGAACTCACCCTGGCCACCGACCAGATGTTCTACTACAGCCACTGGGTAACACCCATCGTCATGCCCCGCCGTTTCGATACCCGCTTCTTTATTTGCCGCGCTCCCGCCGAGCAGGAGCCCATTATCGACAATCATGAAGTGGTCTCCCAGTGTTGGGTAAACCCCGCCGAAGCGCTGCGCAAACGCAAGGAGGAAGGCTTCCAGATTTTCTTCCCCACCATCAAAAATATTCAGGGTCTCACCGGCCACGAGCAAAGCCAGAGCCTGCTCGACGCTGTGGCACAGTTTCGCGACCTGCCGAGAATCCTGCCCATTAAAGCGGAAAAAGAAGGTGCCCCACCGCTGATACCCGGCGATGAAGGCTATGAACACCACGAAGTCGCCACTCCGCATTATTGATTGGGCGCGATAAAAGATGAGTGACAAAGCTGCCTGGTACGCCCGTTTAAGTGACAAAACTGTTGAGGGCATACCCGATGCCGACAAGCCCCAACACGCCTTCATTGGGCAAATTGTTTTTAATCGCCCGGCCAATCGCAACAGCCTGACCCCCGAAATGCTTGAGGCCTTGAAGGAGGCGATAGACGACGCGAAAAAAGACACGGATATTCGCTGCCTTATTATTACCGGCAGCGGAAAAAACTTTTGTGCCGGCGGTGACTTTAAAGGTGGCGCTGAAAACTCAAAAATCCCCTTCACCCAACAGGGCTTAATCGATACCTACGGCACTTGCATGGAGCTACTGAATATTTCTGTGCCGGTGATCGGCGCACTTAACGGCCACGCCATTGGCGGTGGCTTCGGTGTTGCCCTGCTGAGTGATATTCGCGTTGCCAACAGCGACGCGCTTTACAGTGCCAATTTCGCCCGCCTCGGCATGCACTCCGGCATGTCCCTGTCCTACATTCTGCCGCGCCTTATTGGCCTGGTAAAAGCCAATGAACTGATGTTCACCGGGCGGCGCTTTAGCGGCAGTGAAGGTAAAGATCTCGGCTTATTCAACTACGCCCTGCCCGCCGATCAGGTGTGGTTCAAAGCCCTTGAGTTGGCAGAAGAGATCGCCGCCTGTGCGCCTAACGCGGTGCAATTAATGAAGCAGTCGATCATTAAAAATCTCGACTGGGACCCCCATTCGCGGCTAGCGAAAGAGGCTCTGCATCAATCGGCCACTTTTAATTCCAATGATGCCCGCGAAGGCATTGCCGCGATGATGGAAAAACGCGAGCCGGTCTTTAAGGGCACATAAATTATTGATTCGAATTTTCCATAAATTTAAACAAATTATTAGCACTAATAACTCAATCAACAGGATCTCCGCTATGAGCAGTACACCCGAGCAAAACGAACGCCACCCCGACGGACAAATCAGCACCGAAGTGCGCGGTAACATCTTTTTAATCGGCATCGACCGCCCGGAAAAATACAACGGTTTTACACCAAAAATGTTTAGCGAACTGGCCGATGCCTACGCCGAACTGGAAAACAACAGCGAGCTTTGGGTCGGCGTACTGTTCGCCCACGGCAAACATTTTACCGCCGGTCTCGACCTGCCAAAATTTGCCGACGCCATGAAAAAAGGCGAAGCCATTCTACCCACCAATGGCATTGACCCCTTTTCACTGAAGCCCCCTTTCCGCACCAAACCGGTGGTCGCCGCCATGAATGGCATCTGCTACACCGCCGCCATCGAATTAATGCTGGCGACAGAAATTGTTGTCTCTGCGAGAAGTGCGCGCTACTCCCAGCTTGAGGTGGGTCGCGGTGTTATGGCCGCAGCGGGTGCCACCTTCCGCATGGTTGAGCGCGCGGGCTGGGGAAATGCCATGAAAGTGCTGTTAACCGGTTATGAATTCAATGCCGAAGAAGCCCTGCGCTACAACTTTATTCAGGAAATTGTCGACGATGGCGAAGAGTTTAATCGCGCCCTGGAACTGGCGGAAGAAATTGCCAAACAGGCCCCTCTCGCCGTACAAGCCACCCTGCAAAGCTCTCGCGCCTACTACTTCGACAGCCCTAAAGCCGCCGTTGATGAGTTTATTCCAGTAATGAAAGCGCTAGCCAATACCGAGGATGCCGCCGAGGGGGTACAGTCCTTTATCGAAAAGCGCCCGCCGGTCTACAAAGGCAAATAAGCTACATTCGCAACACTAAAAGTTGAAAATTGATAAATATCACTGACAGTTTTCAAACACTGATTTAGCATAAGGGTGGTAGATAAAGCCAATACATAAGGCTTGGAAATAGTGCAGCAGTAAATGGCAGGGGACTTTAATCCGCGCCAATAAGGAGAGCAGACAAGATGAAAATGCCTATAAAAACCATTATCACCCTTGCAGCGCTATCAGTAAGTCCCCTGCTTGTTGCCAGTGAACACAGTAATTCTGCAGCGGGTGCTGAAGCCAATAGCGAAGCGAAAGCCCTGTTTGAAAGCCATTGTCTGGCTTGTCATCAGCCCCACAAAGGCGGCAAGGGCAAACATAGGGAAGAAAAATCCGGTGGCGGAAAGCAAGCTCACGGCGATGGCCACCCTAAGCGCCTGGCACCTCCCATGGCGATGGTGAAAAAGCATTACCTGAAAACCTATCCCGATAGAGAGCAGTTTATTGAAAAAGTCTCAGCCTGGGTGAAGGCCCCCGATGCCAATGCGGCCATGCTCCACCATGCGGTTGAAAAATTTGGTGTTATGCCGCCACAAGCCATCGATAAATCAAACCGCGAGCTAATTGCCGGCTATATCTACGATGTTCTGCCCTCCGGGCACGGAAAGAAAGGAGGCTGTAAGAAAGGTGCTAAGCACTAGGGACGTGCTATGACAACGCTGAACACACCAACAAATGGTGCCTATTGTTATTCAACACCTGGGCTCGATCATCTTGCCCAGGATTGAATTCATCGATTGCCCCTTTTATTGTGCTCATCCACTTCACCAAAAATAACTAGGCCTGCTCAGCCCAGCCCTCTGCCAGAGGCACCCAGTGATAGAGCTCGAAATCGCGTCGGGCAAACTTCCACTCGCCATCGACACGCCGATAAATGTCCTCGTAATGACCGCAAGCGGTAAAGGCTCTACCCTCTTCAATCAGGCGGATTTCAACCGCGCAGTTGCCCGTGGCGCTATCTCCGTCAACCTGAATAACGTGATTCTGAATAAAGGGTTTGGGGCCAACTTCTTCAATTTTGTCCTGATATAGCTGAGCCAATTGCTCCCGGCCACGAAAATCAAACTGTGGCGGCATATGAAATTCGCCGTCTTCGGTAAACATACCGAGTAAAGCTTCAGAGTCCTGCCTGACCACCGCGTAGCAGTATTTCGCCGTGAGTTCACGGATCGCATCTTTATCTTCGAGTACCTGTATGCGCGCTTCGAGAGAAGTCATAGTTATCCCTTTTTTATTGTCTTTATTATTTTTTGAAAAGGCATAGTAAACACAAAGAGCCTGACCCGCCATGTAGCATATTACGGCAGCCGGGTTTATTATCTGGCGCTGTCGGTCAAACAAGCCCTGGCGCAGACGATAAAGACAGATTCCATCGGGAACAAATTAGCCAAGTGCTCATCAAACCTACAATCGACCCCCTGGGGTCACGAGCCATTGAACATGAGAAGGAAAGGGAAATGAGCAGTAGATTACAAAAAACACTGGGGCGCTTATTCGCCATTCTTGCACTGTCCTTATCAATAGCACCGGCACTGCAGGCAGAGCCCGACACCCAGAAAGCCATCTTCGCTGGCGGTTGTTTCTGGTGTATGGAACCCCCTTTTGATGCCCTGGACGGCGTTGTCTCCACCACCTCGGGTTATATCGGCGGCACGGTGGCCGAACCAACCTATAAGCAAGTGTCCAGTGGCACAACCGGGCATACCGAGGCCCTGGAAATTGTCTACAACCCTGACAAAATCACTTACGAAGAATTGCTCGCCACCTTCTGGCTTAACATTGATCCCGTCGACGGCGGTGGCCAGTTTTGCGACCGCGGCAGCCAATATCGCAGTGAGGTTTTTTACACCAACGAGCAACAGCACAAGCTGGCTGAAAAAAGTAAGCAGCAGCTCAATGACGGTGGCCTACTACCCGCCCCTGTGCAAACCGCAATCACTGCGGCCAGTCAGTTCTATCCCGCAGAGGCTTACCACCAGAACTACTATCAAAAGAATCCCAAGCGCTATAAGTTTTACAGTTGGAACTGTGGCCGCAAACAACGCTTGCTACAGCTGTGGGGCAAGGCCTACGACCAGCGCTAACAGGCTGTTAAGCATCGGGCAACAGTCTACTAGTTGACCACCAGCATATCCGTCTTCATACCGCGCAGAATACGCTCGGCGGTATTGCCAATTAACAAACCCTTCAAGCCTTTATTGGCGGCATTGCCAATCACTAGCAGGGCATCATCCCGTGAAGCCCTCTGGCTCACCACCTCTTCAACCCGCCCTGTCACCACTTCAATGGACTGGGCGTTAATGCCCAAATGCTCGACTAGCGCCTGAATCTTCTGCTCGGCAATGGCCATGGTATCGAGTAGGAAATCACCACTCATTGGCGCACTGGCAATGCCGGCATAAACTAGGGCGGGATCGGGCACCACACTTAAGATTTTCAGAGGCACGCCTTCAGCCTTGGCCAGAGCGGCCGCATTGTCGAGCAAGCGCGCAGTGAGTTGCTGGTGAGTCTCCCGGCTATCCAGTGCATCAATCGCCGCTATCACCTGCTGGCAGGCTTTTCGCTCTTTGACCATCGCCAGCACCGGGCAAGGCGTATCGCGGAACAGGTGCCAGTCATCCGGGGTATGAACAAGTACCGACAACACCGGATCGTGGCTCGCCATCATGACAATTAAGCCGGTGCCATAACTCTCGGCTTTTTCAACAATGGTGGCGTGTACTTTTGTCGTCCACTCCACATGCAGGCGATAATTTTTACCCGCACACAGCTTATCGAGACGCGTACTTTCGGCGTCAACAATTTCCGCCTGTAGCTGACTATAGTCCTGCAAATTAAGATACTTACTTAACTCACCGAGCTGGTCATGTACGGGTACTAAAACTTCAATACCAGTATGCAATCGTGCGGCAAGCTTTTCTGCTTCGGCGAGCACCGCCTCGGCATCATCCCAGTGGGTTATCACGGCCAGTATATTTTCCATCGATGACTCCCTTTATTTTTGCCTGAGCCTTGAACATTAAGTAGCAATGCCAAAACGACTGTTTATAGTTCATCAGCTATCCAGTGCAAGCATATCAATTCAGTCCGTTTAATATAGCAGCGACGGGAGGCCGTTTGATACAAGTCATATACCCCATCAGCGATGCCCACTAGAGTCAGCACTCATACTACTACGGTAAAAGAGCCACCCGGTGGCCCACCCAACAACCTAGATGACAAACTTTAGCGACTCTCAAATTCAGCGCTCCCTCACTACGAGCTTTAAATCCTCGCTGTTTCCCCTCTATGAAAGTGATACCCAAGAGCCTGCAGCAATAGAGCCCGACAAATCTGAACTGAGTAGTATCGCGCAAATGGGCATCAATATTTACTGCCCACAGACGCGAGTCGATGACTACGAGCACCTGATCTGTCAGGAGGTCACACTGCGGCGTTCGCTCTACAACCGCCATCAACCGGTAGCATCTGTCTGGTGGCTGGGTAGCCCCTTGCAGCAATTTTCACCCGAAGCCATCACCGAGCTATGCTTTCGCCTCAGCAGTCATTTTACCCATCAGCAAGAGGGCTCAATTCGCGGCATGGCGGTGACGCCCATGGAGCTGGACAAAAACAATCTCGCCCTGATCAAAGGCTTAAACTTTAATGCCGTAAAATTAAATATTGATGCCAGTGTTGCCAGCGGCGACCGCAGTCTGTCAAACATTGAAACCGCCCTGCAAATACTGACCGACTACAAGTCATTCAAGCTAAGTTGTGTGATTAAATTCAGCGATCAGACTCACCCGGATTTTATCGACCGCCTACTGAGTTTGCTGGAAAACTCCCACTGCACTCATATAGAGGTCTCAAGTCAGAAAAGTGGGCCCGTCTCTTTGCAGGATAAACTCACCAGTCAAACCCAGCTCGCCCGTATTAACCAGCATTTCCACGATTGTCGGTGGCGGGTTTGCGGCAACAACAATTTCTTTGCGCCCTCTCATCCGCTTGGGCATTTACCTCGACCCGCCAAACTTGAAGCGACGCCCTGGGGCTATATAGCCGGACAAATTCCCCTTTGGCTGGGCTTTGGTGTCGCCGCACTCAGCCTTAGCGAGGGTAATTATCAATGCAATACGCCATCTGGCGAGGGCTATGTGGATTTGCTGGCCAATAAGCAATCACCCGTACAAAGCCACTTTCACCTCGCTGCCGATAAAAAATCCAGTTTTCGGCTTATTCAGCAATTACTCTGCGAACACACTATTACCTCATCAGACCCTCAGCTACGCCAACAACTGACTTCGCTCATACCCAGGGAATGGTTCAAGGATGACAGCCCCAACCTGGCCTTAAGTACGGCGGGGATCGTCAACCTTTCCAGCATCTGCAATAAGCTTTTTGATCCCCCTTGAACTAAGAAATTTACCGGTTTAGCCACTCACTATTGGCTACATGGATGCATAGAAAAAGGGTTACAATAAGCAACTGAGCAGAATTAGTAGAGAGTTAAGCATGTCACAGCGATGCCCACACAGTGCCGAAATAAATTGCCGAGATTGCCGCATGAATGCGCTCTGCCTGCCCATCGCCCTAGAGCTCGATGAAGTTGACCGTCTCAATGATATTGTCCAGCGTGGCCGCCCCCTGCAAAAAGACAACTACGTTTACAACTGCGGTGACGAATTTCGCTCTGTTTACGCGGTGCGCAGCGGCTCGATAAAAACCTATAGTGTTAACGACCAGGGTGTAGAACAGGTTACGGGCTTCTATCTACCCGGCGAAATTTTTGGCATGGACGGTATTGCCCACACCCATCATATTAGCTCCGCCATTGCCATGGAGACCGCCGCCATTTGCGAGATCCCCTTCGGCCGCATGGAAGAGTTGAGCATGACCCTGCCCTCCCTACAACGCCACTTCTTCAAACTGATGAGTAAAGAAATCACCAACGACCAACAGCTGATCTCACTACTCAGTAAAAACAGTGCCGAAGAGCGTGTTGCCACTTTGCTCTTAAGTATCTCCGCACGCAACGCCAAACGCAGCCTGTCGAACGTGCGCTTTCGCCTGCCCATGTCCCGCGCCGATATCGGCAACTACCTGGGTCTGACCGTCGAAACCGTGAGCCGAGTTTTCAGCCGCTTTCAAAAACAAAATATTCTTGCCGTCGATAAAAAAGAAATTGAAATTCTCGATGTCCCCGGATTACAGCAACTGGCCAATACCTGATAGACCGACGCCCCTCTTCTTTTTAAGGGTGAGAGGACGGTAAAACCTTTATTCCGAGCCATTAAAAAATCGATTAAATCCGCTACCTTGAAGGTACTCATAGACCTTCAGACAATAATTCAAGCACATAAGCCTTTGGCCATGACTTTATCCAATAAGCCCTGGCACTGATGAGTAGAACCTGGGCGCTGTGAAATTCGACAGTTTACCTATCTCTTCAAGCGGCCTATCTATTGCTGCGACAAAAGAAAAGTATGTTTTAATTCAAGCACCCTAACGATCTCATGTCTTCAGTGAATCGAAGCCCTTATCCTCTCTGTATACGAGGCGCGCCAAATCAGTGGAACGGACTCTGCCATTAATCGACGGCTTTTTTAAGGCTCACCCCATCGCACCAGGTTTACAAGGCAGGAAGCGAGCAAACTCGCCTGTCATGCCCAAATACACCGCTCTCCTCTTCGCTCTTATCTTACTCACCAGCACGCTTGCCTGTTATGGCGACACACTACATTATTCCGTCAATGGGCTATCGCCTGCGCTGAAAAAAAATGTCGAGGCCTGGCTGGGAGAGAACCCCAAAACACCGGCAGAGCGTTCGAACTTTCTTGCAGGCCTGCACGATAGAATCGCCAAGAGTCTGCAGGCACTCGGCTATTACCAGCCCGACATCGTCATTAATATCGAACGCAGTAAAGCGATCTGGCAACTAAGGATTAATGTCACGCCCCATCAGCCCGTTTTAATTAACGACATCGATATTCAGCTCCAGGGCGACGCCCTTAAAGACCCTGCTTTTACCGACTTAATCGCATCAAGGCCTCTTGTGAAAGGCGCTGTTCTTCACCACGGAAAATATGAAACTTATAAAAAAGCCCTGATCAATCTCGCTCAGCAACGGGGTTATTTTAGCGCCAGCTTTACTGTGAGCCGTATTCAGGTGAATACCGAGGCCGACACCGCCCAGATACTTTTATGCTTCGACAGCGGCCCGCGCTACCGCTTTGGCACCATTCGCTTTGATGACAATGTACTCGACGCCTCCCTGGAAAAATCTCTGCAAACCTTTCAACAAGGTGATTATTTTGATTTTGCAGAGATCCAGAAATTTCAGGCAAATTTACAACACACGCAATATTTTTCCAGTATTACCTTCAAGCCCCTGATTGCCGAGGCTAAAAATAAGCATGTGCCCGTCGAGCTCGACCTGCTCCCGGCCAAACGCCACAGCATTGATGCCGGCATTGGCTACAGCACGGATACCGAAGAACGCCTTTCCCTGACCTGGCGCACTCCGCGCATCAATCGCTACGGCCACAGTCAGGAAACTCGCCTGGAATATTCGAGCGTCAACCCCAGCGGTCGCGTGACCTATAAAATCCCCCTCACACACCCCCTCAACGATGTGCTGCTACTCAGTGTCCGCAAGGAAGAAAATGAGTTCGGCGATCTCGACAGCCAGCAGAAAGAATTGCAGATACGCCGCGAAACAAAAATTGAGGGTGGCTGGATACGCAGTTATTCCCTGCGCGCCCTCGATGAGGGCTGGGATGCCGTGGGTCTGAAAACAGCCAGTGATTATCTGCTGCCGGGCCTGACTTTTTCCCATGAATTCAGAGCGGGGCCCTTCGTCGACCCACTCAGTGGTTTTAGCCAGTACTATCAGTTCGAGGCGGGTAGTGAGGATCTCGGCTCGGATATTGATTTACTGCGTGCCTATAGCAAGTTCACCTACGTCACCACCCTGCAAGTTCGCCACCGCATCGTCACCCGCGCGGAACTGGGTGCGGTGCTTGTCGACAGCAAAGACCGTAAACATCTGGCGCCCTCACTGGGATTTTTTGCCGGCGGCGCACAAAGTATCCGTGGCTTTTCCTATCAGGCCATTGGCAACACCATCAGCGGCATTTTACCCAGTGGTAAAGCAAGCACACTGGTGGTCGGTGGCGACCGTTTATTCACCGCCAGCATGGAGTACCAGTACTACTTTTCAGAGCAGTGGCGCGGTGCCTTATTCAGTGATTTTGGCGATGCCTTCGACGAAGGTCAGTTTGACGCCAATTACAGTGCCGGCCTGGGTGTGCACTACCTGACGATAGCCGGGGCCATCAAAATGGAACTGGCCAACAGCTTAAGTAACGATAACCCCGGTTGGCGGCTGCATCTCAATATTGGCGCCGAGTTTTGAGCAAATCATGGCGCTGGCTCGCCGCAACGCTTATCGCCTGTCCCGTGTTATTACTGCTATTACTGATAGTGCTCGCGTCGACCGAGGTGGGTAGCCGAAGGTTAATCAACACCCTGGGTAAAATGACGCCCCTCGAGATTCAGTACCACAAGGGTAGCCTGCTGGGTAAACTGCAGCTCTCCCATGTCCGCCTCAGCCAGGAAAACATCAACCTAGAACTCGGCGACATCAGCAGTGAACTGAGGGCGAGCTGTCTGTGGTCGGGCGAGCTCTGTTTGCAACATATTGTCGTAGGGCAACTGGAAATTCATGCACTGCCTGCAGATGATGCGAGTACGGACAAGCCCGATATTCTTCATAAAGCGGCAGTCCCAGCGTTGTTCGTTTTTCCTTTTAAGCTGGAAATAGAGCAGCTAAGCATCGCCAACACCACCGTCCACTGGCCGGGGGGATCGTGGCGTCAGGGGCAGACTCGTGCTCAGCTCAGTATTCGCGGCTCACAAATTATTATTAATAAGGCCCGCGTAGAAAATACTTATTTAGAGTTGCATGAACTGTCCCTCGACGACAAGCCCCCCGGCGATCGGTCCACAAACAGCCCCACATCCACTGGACTTAAAACCTCGAAGCATATCGCTCTGCCAGGCATCGATTTGCCGCTGGAGCTTGTTGTTAATGATCTCTCATTGCAGCAACTGCACTGGGATATCTACGGCGATAAATATCAACAACAAGCACTGAATTTAACAGCGCGCTGGGTCAAGACCCAAGTCCAAATTAGCCAGGCTGCGCTTAATGATCTACCCCGCGCCAAGGCCCGGTTAAACGGCAGTATTACATTTATCGACAATTGGCCCCTCACAGTCGATGCCCAACTTGAAATGGCACAGCCGCCACTTTGGCAAGGGCTTCATCAGCGTACGGTCGATATCGCAGTCTCCGGCAACCTGGCTGCTCTGAGCCTCAATGCACAACTGCAGGGCAAGCAAGACATCAACCTGCAGGGCAAGCTCAACACTCTCGACCCCCTGCTGCCTTTTGAACTACAGGCCAGTGCCCAATGGCCCGGCAAGTTGCCATTGCGAAACCTGCCGGGGCTGCCTGCAGACTTACCGCAAGCACTGCTCGATAGTCACTTGCTAAGCCCCGTGCAGTTATCGGCTGAAGGCACACGGCACAGCCAGTCCTTTAATTTTCAGGTAGCGGCAGAGGGACTTAACAACAAAGCCCTGCAGCTATCTCTGCAGGGTCGACACGAGGCTTCCCTGCTCACCATCGAAGAGGCCGAGCTGCGCGATATCGCCGATGTCCATCTTGCGGAAGATAGTGTTGTGCAAGGTAGTATTGCCCAGGACGGCAAGCGTAAAGATAGCTCTGTCAGGGATAATAAACTGACACTCAGCGGCAGCCTGTTTTACGGCGAAACGATGAAGTGGACACTGGCTGCAAAATCTCCCGGCTTTACCTTGCCGGCCCTCCATCCACAAATATCCGGCCGCCTCGCGGGAGCCCTGCAGGCCAGCGGCCGCGCCCATAACAATGGCTGGCACTTCGCCCTCGATAAAGTGGACTTAAAGGGTGAGGTGAACGGCCTGCCCGCCATCATTAATGGCTACGCTAAGATCGACAATGACCTGCAGATTACCCACAGTAAATTACACGCCGAACTGAACCATGCCCAGCTGCTGCTCAGCGCCGACGACAGCCTCAAGCAAGGTCCCCGGTTCAATCTCACTATCGACGACCTTAAGCGTTGGCATGCCGATGCCGGGGGCTCCCTGACGCTGAGTTCGAGTTTGAGCACCGATGCTCAACAGATTGTCTTTAAAGGCACCGGTCAGGACTTGCAATGGCAGAATATTGCCATTGAGAAAAGCCAAATTGCGGGCCGCTATAGCCTGCAGGGCTTACTCGCCGCCGCGCCAAGTTCTGTTGCAATAAAACCCTTTTCTGTAGACCTGCATCTCGACAACATCGACCTTGGCTCAAGCCAACTCCGTGAGCTGAGCATTGTCGCCAGCGGGAATGAACAGGGCCAGGTTCTCAGCTTAAGCAGCCGTGGTGATATCGAGGGCACGCTGGAATTCAGGGGTCAATCCACCCCCACTGCCCACAATAAGGATGGTGGCTGGCGCGGCCAGCTACTGCCCACACAACTAACAAGCCCCATCGGACATTGGCAACTGACACAAGCGCTAGCCCTTGAATGGGACACCACCCGTCAGCAATTTAAAGTTGCCGCCCATTGCTGGCGAGCCGATCATGCCCAGCTCTGCCCCGGCGCCTACCGACTCGGCAAAGCAGGTGGGGGCAATCTCGAGCTAAGGGCTGATCTGCGCTTTTTCGACGCCCTGCTGCCCGCAAACGTCGCAATGCAGGGCCAGCTCATACTCGCGCTACAAAGCCACTGGTCTGCCGCCCAGGGCCCTCATATACAGGGTGAACTGGCTCTGCAATCGGGGGCAGTCAGCCGCTCGCTGGGCGAGTATGAGTCGGCGTCTTTGCACTGGGATAATGCCAACGCGCGCTTCTCTCTCAATGCCCAGGAAATACAGCTTGTAGCGGGCCTTGAACAGGCGGGGCATAAAACTCTTCGTGCCGACTTGAAACTGCCTCGCCATAAAGACGCCGCCATCAACGGTGAGCTTATTGTCGAGCAACTACAGCTCCACACCTTCAAGCCATTTTTACCCCAACTATCGCAACTGCAGGGCCAGCTCAACGGCGCTATCAAACTATCGGGCCATGCCGAGCAGATACTCGGCCACGGCTCTTTCCACCTTAGCGATGGGCAGTTTGCGGCAGTGGGTAATCCCAGTGAAATTAAAGCCCTGAATCTGCAAGTTAAGCTGCACGGTGACTGGGCTGAATTACAGGGCAAGGGTGAGATGGGTGAAGGCGAACTCAATATCCACGGTCAATTACTGTCCCAGCCCGAGCCCAATATCACCCTGAATGTAGAAGGCAAGCAGCAACGACTTCTCATCCCCCCCAGCAGCACCCTGCTTATTTCTGAGAACATTCATCTCAGCGTGAGGGAGGGCCTGCTAACTCTCGACGGACAAGTGACCTTACACGAGGGCCGGGTGGAATTTGACCAACTCCCCGAAGACGGTGTTGCCCTCTCGGCGGATGCGATAGAGATCGATATCAGGGGCAAGCCCTTGGAACAGCAGCGCCCCTTCGATACCGCCATAGACCTGCGCGTGGCGATTGATGATCAGCTCGCCGTGCTTGGCCACGGCTTACAAGTCCTCGTCGGCGGTGATCTTCAGCTGCGACAAAAAGCACAACAGCCCCTGCAACTGTTTGGCGATTTAAAGGTACTCGACGGCGAGTTTCATGCCTACGGACAGCGCTTAGCGGTGAAACGCGGCACCGTCAGTTTCACCGGCGCCCTCGATAACCCCCGGCTCAATGTCCGTGCCGAACGTCAAATCGGCTATGAAAAAATCACCGTGGGTGTCGAAGTGCTGGGCAATCTGGCCACACCCCGGCTACAAATTTACTCCGACCCCAGCATGCCGCAAGCTGAAGCGCTGTCCTATCTCAGCCGCGGCAGGGGTTTGAGCAGTCGCTCCGACGCCGGGGCGGATGGCACCGCCATGGCGCTGTCCATGGGCACCGGCATTGTTAACCAGAGCGGTTTGTTAAATCCCTTAAACCGGCTCCCCGGCATTAACAATATTAAGCTCGGGACCGAGGAATCCGCCGCCGGCACCCGCGCCACCGTCGGCGGCTATATCGGCAATAAAATTTATTTGTCCTACGGTGTCGGCCTGCACGAGCCCACCAATGTACTAACCACCCGCCTCTATCTACACTCCCGCCTGTGGCTGGAGTTAGTCAGCAGCCTGGAAAATAGTCTCGACCTCTACTACGCCTTTGATCTTGATTAATTCATAAACGTCCTGTTATTCAGACCAAGCGAACCGGCTTAATTTAGAGGCCGTTCAACTGCTTGAAATCAACTGCAAACAAATCTGCTCAGTGATTGGCGTAAAACTTACGCACGAGAGAGGCTGATCGCTCCCCTCTGGTCTATGCTGAAAACCATCATAAGTAAAGGGAGGCACTAATAATCCCCTCATTCGCGGCGCGGAAGACTTGCCTTTTCCGAGCACTTCAACCGTTTCAATGCCTGGCCTTGTACTGGATGGTTGAGGGCGCTTGCCGTGCTTTTTCGATGGTCACGACAATAATAGTGACCCTGGATGCCGCTAGTCTGAGACCCAGACACCCACAATCTCATCTTATGATTCATTGCGTTTAGGATTCGACTAAAACACTAAATTTATGGGGCTACGATGGAATTAATTTTTAAACAAAAGCTTGGCTCCAATTTTTACGCTGAAAACTATATCGCCTACGCGGCCAATGAAAACGAAGTGCTGTATCGCGTCAAAGTGGTGAAACCACAGTTTCTCGACAAAGCCCTGAAAAGCTACCTTTACCAGCAACTTGAATACTTACAAGAGCTAGATATTGAAGGGCTTCTACTACCCGAGCTACTTGAGATTGAGAACGCTTTCCTGATGAAGTATGCCTTCTACCCCCAGGCAACACTGGGTGAGTATTTACGCTCAGAGCGTACGCTCACTGTGGAAAAAACCCTGCAGCTGGGCACCTCCCTCTGTGAGGACTTAGCCAACAGGCACCATAAAACCTGGGTCCATCGCGGTCTGAAACCCAATAATATTTTTTATTCCAGCGCTGGCACTGACACCCTGTTATTCGATGATTTGGCCCTGGTCACACCCAATCGTTTGAGTCGCTTGATCACGGATCCGGCCTATTGTCGAGATTCAATACCCTACCAGTCACCCGAGCAATGCGGACAAGTTCGCCTCGTGGTCGACTACCGCAGTGATCTCTACTCCCTCGGCTGCGTGCTGTACCACTGTATTAGCGGCTCTCCCCCTTTTACATCGACCAAGCCCCAGGAACTTATACACTCCCACCTGGCTGAAATCGCCCCACCATTAGCTCACGACCACCCCCAGTGCCCCCGTATGCTGAGTCGTATTATTGCCACCTTGTTAGACAAGCAAACCGAAAAACGCTATCAAACAGCCCAGGGCTTAAAAAAAGACCTGCAGAGCTGTCTGGAGCGGCTGGCTAAAAATGATGCTTCTGACTTCCCCTTAAAAAGCGGTGATTTCAGCAAGGAAATTGTCCTGCCCTCCATCCTCGTCGGTCGCAGCCAGGAAAAACAACAGCTGCTCGATTTGTTCCAGCAGGTCAATCGCGGCACCCTGGGCGTTGCCTTCGTCGCCGGTTTATCGGGTATTGGCAAGTCTCGTCTGATACAGGAACTTGAAGTACCGATACTGGAGCAGCAGGGCCTGTTTACCTCCGGTAAATACAATCAATTTTCAATGCACCAACCCTACGCCACCCTCGCCCAGGCCATCGGCAAATTAATGCGCCAAATACTCACCGAAACCAGCGCGCAATTGGCGGACTGGAAGCTCGACATTCTCGACGTGGTGGGCATCAATGGTCAATTACTACAGGCTGTTATCCCCGAATTATCCCTGCTGATTGGCCCCCAGCCCGACGTCAATTTACTGCCGCCGATAGAATCCCGCAATCGCTTCAACGACCTGTCTTGCCGCTTCATCACCTGTTTGGCCAGCCAGGAGCACCCCCTGGTCATCTTCATCGATGACCTGCAGTGGTGCGACGACGCCACCTTCGATGTGCTGGAATTGCTCTTTTCCCAGCCTCAAAACCATGCCTATTTATTACTGATATTGGCCTTTCGCAGCAATGAAGTGAATGACAAACATCGCATTCACGCGCTGAAGCGCTTACTGGAAAAAAATCAAACGGCCCTCCTTGAGGTTGACCTGGGCGAACTCGATAAAACCCAGGTTAACGAAATGACGGCCTATATTCTCAATTGCTCACCTCTGGAGTCACAGAGCATTACCGATGCCATCCACCCCACCTGCGGCGGCAATCCCCTGTTAGTGGGCGAGAGTTTGCGCTGGCTACACCAGCGCGGGGGCATTTTTCATGATATTAATGGTCGCTGGGATTCCCAGCGCGATGCCCTCAACGAGCTACAACTACCCGCTAACTTCCTCCAGCTGTTCACCGACAAGCTCAGCCAATTAGCCACGCCATCCCAGCAGCTACTGGCTGCGGCCGCCCTGCTGGGCGAACGCTTTAAAACCAGCGATTTAGCCGCTTTGCAAGGCCTCTCGCCGAGCGAATTAATGACACAACTGGCGGAGGTTTTTACACAACGTATTTTAATCAAAGATAAGTCCGATCTTTACTTTGCCCACGACCAGATTCAAACAGCCGCAGCGAAATTGCTTAGCGCCGATGCCGACATTGCGGTTCACCAACACATTGCCCAACTTTTTCTTCAGCAACTGCGGCAAATGGAAGCATCCGAGCAAGATAATGAGCAGGTTAAATTGCTGTACCTGATTGCCGAGCACCTGAAAAAAAGCCGTGATCAACACGCCTCCAAGCAGGATAAATTTACCGAGGCCAGCATCAACTTTCGCGCCGGCGAGGCGGCCCTCAAGTCATTGGCCCACAATACCGCCGATTATTACTTTTCAGAGGCCGTTCAAGTTTGTCCCGCCGATCACTGGGCTGAACACTATGCTTTTATGCTCAACCTCTACAAATGCTACGCCCGCTCTGCCTTGCTGGTGGGCGAGCAGGGCCGCTCCAATGAAATTATCGAGATCGCCTTACAACATGCCGTGAGCGATCTCGATCGCGCCGACTGTCTACTGGAACAAATTGTTGCCACTATCTCCCTGGGCGATATTGAGGAAAGCATTGTGCTGGGCCAACGCTGCTTTGCCTTGCTGGGCCACCCCCTGCCAGAGGGTGAAGCCGCCATCGACGCCGAAATTGCGGCCCATAGCGCAGTATTGCACGACCCACTGGTCGTCAAACGCTATCGGCAATTAGCCAATGCATCCAGTAAAAAGATTCAACTTGAGTTCTCTCTTTACACCGAACTGTTGACCGCATTCTATATTTCTGGAAGACACAAACTCTATTTTGTCGCCGGTATGCGCAGCACCATTATCGCCCTGCAGCATGGCACCACGAAGGGTGCCTGCTTTACCCTGAACACCGTGTGCAATTATTTCCATCTGCAAAAGGACTATAGCCTGGCCGAGAAATACCAAGGCCTGGTATTGGAACTTGCCGCAGAGCAACCCTATGAATTTAGCACCATCAGGGCCATTACCCAGGCGCTTTGGGTGACGATGCACCACAACCAGACAGTCAGTGAGCTGCAGATACTGTGTCGTAGCAATATTAAAAATGGCTTGCGAGCGGGCGAACTCAATTACACCGGTTTAACTTACATGCCCCTGATTTGGTATCAACTGACAATGGGCGCAGATATCGGCAAGCTACAAAACTTAATTCAAGAGGGCATTGCACATTGCGAGCAATTTTCTATTGCCTCACCCCTGGAGGTTTGTCGGGCAATAGAGGTCGCCCTGACGCCACTATGGGGTGAGCTCCCCCCCGGATATGAGCACGGTGTCGCGCAAAAAATTAAACAATGGCACGCCGAGCAACACCTGATGGCACTGTGCAATTATTACTATACCTCCGCCATCGTCAATTTCTATTCTGGCGATTACCCCGCCGCCGAGCGGGCCTTAATAAGTGCAGAACCCTTCCTCAGAGCCATCCCCAGCACCGTCATCGAACGTCTTTGGGGGGTCTACCGCTTTTTGGTCGGGCTACGCACCGGCAATAACCCCGATGCCGCCGCACAGTTGGCGGCGATCAGTGAAGCCGCACAATATGGCCCCCTGCTCCGACCTTTTTTATGCCTGATGCAGGCCGAGACCACGGCCCAGGAAAACAACAGTATCGCCTCCCTGCGCAATGCTTATTGGCAGGCCATTGACAGCGCCCACGAGCAAGGCTACTGCTTTCACGAGGCCTATGCTCATCAACGCCTGGGCGAAGCCCTCGCGCTGCGGCAACACCACAGTAGCCATTTTCATCTCAACGAAGCCGTACACCTCTATCAAAAATGCAATGCTCCCCTGTTTGCCGACAAGCTCTGCGAACGCTTTCAGTTATCACTTCGAAACATCCAGGCCACCGCTACAGCGCCACACTTCGAGCAAGACCTCAACAATCAGTTTCTACTGGACGCCACTGAAGATATTATGAAAGAGAGGAACTACGATTCCCTTCTTCTTAAAATTTTAGCCGCACTCATGGCCCGCGTAGGCGCCAAAAATGCCTACCTTATTATTCACGAAGATGAAGAGCTCAGCATCCGCGCCCATGGGCGTAAAAATGAAAAATTAGAAACCCAGCTTGTCAATCAGGATATCAATGAGGGCGTAAACCTCTGCCCTGAAATTGTGCGCTTTGTGATGCGTAGTCAGGCACCCGTGGTACTGGAAAATGCCATGTTGTCGAGTGACTACTCGCACAGTCAAACGGTCCAGGACTACCAGCTAAAATCAGTACTCGCCCTGCCACTGGCCGTGCAAAACCGAGCTCTGGGATTGATATATCTTGAAAACTCCCTCATCGCGAATGTCTTTAGCGACGAGCAGGTATCACGGCTTCAGCTTCTCTCTGCACAGGCGGCGATTGCCCTCGACAATAGTTTGCTCATCGCCAGCCTGCAGAAAACCCAGGAAAACCTGATTCAACGGGAGCAAAACCTGTCCATCACCCTCAACAGCATCGGTGATGGCGTAATTGTCACCGACCAGGCCGGTAATATTACCCGGCTCAACCCCATTGCAGAAAAACTCACCGGCTGGTCGATAGCCGAGGCAGAAGGTCAACCGGTACGTACGATATTTAATATTATCGATGCAGAAAACCGGCAAAGCATTGCAAACCCCGCAGAAAAGGTTCTCGCCAGCGGAGAGACCGTTTCCCTCAGCAACCACACGACACTGATAGCCAAAGATGGCAATGAGTACCACATCGCCGACTCCGCAGCGCCCATCAGGAATGGTGATGACAGTATCCTCGGCATGGTCCTGGTCTTCAACGATGTTACGGAAGCCTATCACTTGCGCCAGGAAGTGGCCGGCAACCACCTGAAGCTACAACAAATTCTGGGGGACATGCAGTCGATGGTCGCAACCCTTAATACGGAAGGTGAGGTCCAGTTTGTCAATAAAACGCCACTCAATCTCGCCGGTTTATCCGTGGAAGATGTCGTGGGTCAAGATTTTTGGGACTGTTTCTGGTTCAGTCATGATCAAAAGCTTAGCGGAATAATTCATCAAGCCTGTCAAGCCGTCGCCTCTGGACAGGAATATAAACAGGACTTACTGGTGCGGACCATCGACGGCACCATGTGGATAGATTTCATCCTGCGTCCCATTAAAGATGGACAGGGTAATATCAACCTCCTGGTGGCCGAGGGTAGGGATATCTCTAGCCGCAAGCTGGCTGAGCAGACACTTAAAAACGAAAAATTATTACAGACCCTGACGCTGGACAACCTCGCTGAAGCCGTAATATTGAGTAATAAGCACGGTGTCATTCAGCACTTTAATGCCTCCGCCTGTCACATGTTTAACTACAGCGAACAGGAAGTCAGCGGCAAGGCCTTAGATATTTTATTCGACGAAAAAGACATCGACAAACTTGAAAATTATCGCCGCACATTGCACCTATCAAGCGCCACGGGCATCAACATCAATGCCAAAAGGAAAAACGGAGAGCTATTTCCCTTCCATATTGCCATTGCAGAATTACCCGAAATAACAACCGGCGAAAAACAATTTGTCGCCTCTGGACAGGATTTAACAGACATTGAACTACAGCAGGAAATGTTGCAACGCAGTCAAAAAATGGACGCCCTCGGAAAACTAACCGGTGGTATTGCCCACGACTACAACAACATGCTAGGCGTGGTACAGGGCTACTGCGAATTACTGGAACCCGTACTTTTTGCAAATCCAAAATATAAGGGCTTTCTCGAGCAAATTGAGCATGCAGCTGAGCGCGGTGCCAAACTAACCCAAAAACTACTGTCTTATTCCCGCCAAAAACCCGCGCAGTCTGAGCTCACCGGCATCAATGAATTATTACTGTCACAGCGGGAATTACTCGAAAAGACACTGACCGCCCGTATTCAAATCAAGCTCTCACTCGATGAAAAATCACCGACTATTAATATTAATACCGGTGATTTTGAAGATGCCATTTTTAATATTTGCATTAATGCTATGCATGCAATGCCGGATGGCGGCCGCTTAAGCATTACCGTCAAAGAAAAAGAACTGAGCCCGCAAGATGCAGATGCTCTACAAATCAAAAGCGGTAGATATGCTGTCTTAAGTATCACCGACTCCGGAACGGGCATGGACAAAGAGACACAAAGTAAAATATTTGACCCCTTCTTCTCCTCAAAAGGAGAGCTGGGAACGGGCCTTGGTCTCAGCCAGGTCTATGGCTTTATGGAACGCAGCCAGGGCACCATTAAAGTCTATTCCGAACTCGGTCTCGGATCGCGATTTTCTCTCTATTTTCCACTCGAAGAATCAGCAAGTGCTTTAAATATCAATCACCAAAATTCTCAGGAAGAAGATGATTTATCGGGCACCGCAAGTATTTTAATCGTTGACGACGAACCTGCCCTAGTGGGACTTATGAGCGAAGTCCTCAAGAGCCAGGGTTATATTATTTTCAGCGCCGAAAATGCCGACGATGCGATGAAAATCGTCAGGACCCAAGCTATCGACCTGGTATTAAGCGATATCATCATGCCGAAAACCAATGGCTATCAGCTGGCGAAAAGCGTCCAGCAATATAACCAAAATATCATCATTCAATTAATGAGCGGCTATGATGATGAACTTAATATTGATGGTAGTAATTATTTTTTACAGGCAGAGCAATTGATTAAACCCATTAAGGTACAAACCCTGCTAAAGAGAGTAAAAAGCCTACTTGACCGCCAAGAAAATACTAGGTCTAAGCTGAGCTGAGGGAGCATAGCTTTATTATATTCAAAGAGATTTTGTTATCGAGGCAAGGCCAGGGACTTAACTTTAGCCAATCTCACTCGACTGGAATAAACCGGCGAGCATCGCCTTCTCGTCTGTGTTGAGGATATCTCGGGACTTGTTTTTTGTTACCAGGGGCTGACGCCTTGTTAAAGCCCTCGTAGACTGTCTTCTGGCAATACTGCGTCGCTCCAGAGAGCGCCTATCGAGAGCCCGCCTATCCTCCCGAGGCCACATAAGGTAGTGCCGTTCTATATTTTGACGCCATTCGTTACTGCCAAACACAAAGCCGACGAGCCGCCTTTCATCCAGACGACGTTCACATTCTCGGCGCATTCCCTGCCTAATATCCCTGCTATCCATACCCTAAACCACATCCCTGTCTGAAAATAACGCTGCTCCGAGCAGCGTGAATAGTCTAATTTATGCCGTGATTATATGTAAAGAATTTCTTTTTTATAAGCCTTTGAATCGGCGTAGAGCTTGATAGTCGCCTGCCCTCAGCCACCATAAAGTTGTTTGAAGCGAGTGGGATCGAAGCCATTCATGCGCTTTTTACCCACCAGAATAATCGGCACACCCTGGCCCTTCAAACGTGAGAAATCAGCTTTACCTTTAGCCGATGTTTCCACATCGTACTCGCTGAAGGGAATCTTATTGGCCTGAAAATACTGCTTGGCCCGTCGACACACACCACACCAAACGGCACTGTACATGACCACAGCCGGGCGTTGACGACTGGCCTTTTCCCGTCGCTGTGCCGCCCGCCGATCGAGAAACTCAGACCCGGTGACCTCACTGCCCTGATAGGCATTAATGATTAATTGCTCACCAATCGGCTCGGCGTCTACTGTCTCGGGCGCCTGGTCAGAAAAATGCACCTGCCCCTGCTCATCCGTCCACTTATAGATTTCGCCATGGGCAGATACAGCGGCTAACAATAAGCTAAGAGCAACTGCACGAAGGAAAAGCGAGATTCTGGACGCAGATGATGAGATCACGATTTGTTTTGAGCCTCCACGGCATTCGCACAATTTACCGGCATTTCAGCGCGCCCCACACGGCGAATATTTTCTGCCACTTTACCGGCGATACCCTTAAAGCTCAAATCCGTTGCACCGCCAATATGGGGGGTAGCGATGACGTTGTGCTCAAATAGCGGGTCGCTCGGATCCACCGGCTCCTGCCAAAACACATCGAGCCCGGCACCGGTAATTTGTTGGTTTTTCAAGGCCTCTAACAAGGCCTCATAATCAATCACCCCGCCGCGAGCCACGTTGACCACAAAGGCCGTTTGTTTCATCAGGGCGAACTCGGCAGAGCCCATCAAACCCCGGGTATCGTCATTTAAAGGTGGCGCGAGGATGACAAAATCCGCACGGGGCAGCAGCTCCGATAAAGCGTCGCCACTGGTGTGCAGGGCAAGGGGAATGGCCCGCTCTTCCTCGGTATCTTTTGGCCCGCTGCGCGATACGGCAAGCACCTCCATTTCAAAACCACTGAGCCTGCGCGCCACCTCTCGGCCGATGCCGCCATAACCGACGATCAGTGCCGTGCGCCCCTTTAATGACCAGCCCGTAGGCCCAGCCACCACGCCATCGCGAATATTCTGCTGCGCTTTGGGAAATTGCCGCGCCAGGGTCAGCATTAACATCACCGCGACCTCGGCAACGGATTCTGCATTACCGGTACCAGCAGCGGGTACATTGGCAACGTAAACATCATTTTTAGTGGCAGCGGGAATATCGACGGCATCAAGCCCGGCGCCAAACTGCTGTACCAGCTTGAGCTTGGGCAGGGACAATTCCGCTGCGCCGAGAGGAGTAATGGCGGGAATCAATACATCGGCATCCTGTCCCACTGTAGTGATATCTTCGGGCCCACAACAAACTATCTCGTCATCGGGTAAAAGACCCTGCAGCATTTTTTGTATCACGCTAAAACCTTGCCGACACAGTACTATTTTCATCCTTCCCTTCCCCTGTCTTTACACTTTATAGAGTGCTAATTATTGTTTTCATGATTGAACTATTCATGCAATATTAAACAAAATAAAAATCCGGCGCACAACTGCGCTGCCAGCCTTAAACAATGCTTCGTAAACTAGGGAAATAATGAGAACACTGATTCGAATCGCCATCACTGCCCACTTGCTACTGGCTGGCTTATACCCCTTAGCGAGCGCAGGTAGCGAAGCTATATCAACACCACAGAGCAAGGCTGTTAATACGACCTGCGATGGCTCGCTAGACATACTGCTGAGCAATGACGACGGCTTCGACAAGCCCGGCATTCTCGCCCTGCAACAGGCCCTAAGTCAGGCTAAACACCGTGTGATGCTCGCCGCCCCTGCCAAGAATGCCAGCGGTAGCAGCGCCGCTATTACCTTTGCCCCGGTCGCGGTCGAGAGAATTGCAGACAATCGCTATGCCATTAGTGCAAGCCCTGCCACATCAGTGGTGCTGGCCATCAGCGCCCTATACCCGCCAAACAGCCCACCCGACCTGGTGATTTCTGGCATTAATAGTGGCGCCAATCTCGGTCCCGCCACGGGGATATCCGGCACCGTGGGTGCGACCACGGCGGCGATTCAAGTTATCGACCCGCCGATTCCCGCCATTGCGATTAGCACCGATCCTCTGGGCCCAGGTTTTAGCGAGCAAGAAAACACTGAACACTTGCAGCGTATCTCAGGCTTTATCGTCAAGCTTGTCGACAGACTTAAACAGCAGTCTTGTAAAAGCGGCGTACTTTTACCCAAAGGGCTGGTATTAAATATTAATTATCCACCACTGCCGCCCGAAGAAATTAAAGGCATTTTGATAAAAGAGCAGGGACAGTCGCCCTATTTTAAAATCAGCTATGCCCCCTCAAAAAATGATGCCACTGTCTATTTACCGGTCTTTAAAAGCCAGGCGGTTGGAAATGACATGGCACAATCAGACACCCTTGCCTACCACCGGGGCTATATCACCGTCGTGCCACTGGACGGTGACTATACGAATAAAAATCCGGCCATTAAGGCGCTTATCGAGCCGCTTATTTTGCCATTAAAGCCCTGATTAAAGGGGCGAAAGCAAATATCCACTGTTTATTAGCCGCACTTAACAAGCCCTATTTAGCGGACTTCAGCAGATAATTTAAAACCATCAAAGTGACGGAAAACAAGGCGTAAAGTGTGATCACGGCCAGCTGCAAAAAATAGGCGGCAATACCACCCTGATCGCCGCTATAAGCGGCGAGGTAGAGGGAAAAGCCACTACCGGCAATCGCGATAATGCCCGCGCCCACTCGGTACAAAATACAGAGCTTTGGTCTCAGCCTGCGAGACAGTGGCAAGGTCAGAAAATAAACAGTCACCGGTAGTAGTAATAGCAACAGACCAATTAGCATTCGCGTAATCCCTTACCTTGTTTTAACGACAGCGCCTCGAAAATAACACAGCTCAAACAGCACACCTTTAAAACGCGCAAGGACAAAAACCCGCTATTTTCTAGCCTTTAATCAAACACTGAGCGGGCAATAATCTCTTTCATAATTTCTGAACTGCCGGCGTAAATACGCGAGATACGGGCATTGGTATAAAGTCGACAGATTTCGTATTCGTCCATATAACCAGCGCCGCCGTGCAGCTGTACACCCTCGTCCATCATCCGGCCCTCCAGTTCACTGCAATAGAGCTTGGCTTTAGCGGCCATATCACCGGTGAGACGCCCCTGATTGTGCATTTGCACGCAGTGGTCAATATAGACCTGAGCCATATCAATTTCTGTACTTAACTCAGCCAACTTAAAGCGGGTATTTTGAAAATCGGCGATGCGCTGGCCGAAGGCTTTGCGCTCAACCACAAAGTCCCGGGTGACTTCAAAAGCCCGCTTGGTGCAGGCCACGTAGCCCACGGCACCAATTAAGCGCTCCTCCGCCAGGCCCTGCATCAAATAGTGAAAACCCTTGTGGGCATCACCCAGTACATTGGCCTTGGGGACTTTGACATCGTTGAAAAACAGCTCGGCCGTGTCCTGCGCTTTAAGGCCCATTTTTTTCAGATTGCGCCCCCGCTCAAAGCCTTCCATACCGCGCTCAATCACAAAGAGCCCAATTTGGCGGGGATTATCGGGATTAGTTTTTGCCGCGACGATTACCAGGTCGGCATTAATACCGTTGGAAATATAGGTCTTCGAGCCATTCAGCAACCAGTGATCACCCTTGTCCTGGGCATTGCTTTTCATTCCCGCTAAATCACTGCCGACATCGGGCTCGGTCATGGCAACGGCGAGAATACTCTCCCCCGATACCGCTCCGGGAATAAAGCGCGCGTGCTGCTCGGCATTGCCGAAGTGCTTTAAATAGGGGCCCACCAGACGACTGTGCAAGGTATGAAAAAAACCGGCCTCGCCATAGGTGGCATCTTCTTCCATCATTATTTGCTGATAGCGGAAGTCTTCAATACCCAGGCCACCGTGTTGTTCATCGGCCCAGGTTAATAGATAACCCTGCTCGCCCATTTTTTTAAACATTTCCCGGGGCACAATGCCCGCTTCGCGCCAGCCCTCACGGTGGGGTTCAATTTCACTGATCAGAAATTTGCGGTAGGCATCTCGAAAGATGGCCTGTTCTTCATTAAAAAGATCACGTTCCACGCTTGGCACCTCGTATTTTGGGAGAAGAAAATTAACGCTTATTTTTATGGTACTCGATCATACGTGCTGTGGCCCCTCCGTGCAGGCCTAACTAAGACCCGATAGTTTTACGCCATACGAATCATCGTCGTCACATTGAATTAACTCGCGGACAAAGGCATCCAGCTTTTCGACCTCGGCCTGTTTAAAATATAAGCCCAATTTACTGCGGCGCCAAAGGATATCCTCACTACTGCGCGCCCATTCTTTGGCGACCAGATATTCCACTTCACGCTGGTATAAATCGGCACCGAAACACCGGCCCATATCGCCCATTGCGCTGGCATCAGCCAAGACCTCCCCCAGTTGCGAGCCATAGGCGCGACCGAGACGAGTCAGCAGCGCCATGGGTAACCAGGGGTAGCAATATGCCTGGGACTGCAGCCACTGATCGAAATCACCCTCACTCTGGCTCGATAGTTCACCACCCACCAGCGCTGCCTCCGCAGTCCAGTCAGCGCCCATTTCGGGCAGGAAGGGTTTGAGGTGTGCCAGCGCCGTTTCGGCCAGCTTTCTATAGGTCGTGATCTTGCCACCAAAGACGCTCAGCAAAGGGGCTTTAGCATCATCACCCAGCCCCAGCTCGAGGATATAGTCGCGACTAATCTCACTGGCCCTGACAGAGTCATCGTCACACAACGGCCTGACACCGGCGTAGCGCCAGAGAATATCCTTACTGCTTAACTGTCGAGTAAAGCAATCATTTACCGCTTGCAACAGGTAGGACTCCTCTTCGCCATCCATGGCAACGTCAGCGGGATCACCGCTGTATTCTCTGTCCGTAGTACCTACCAGTGTGAAGTCATCACCAAAGGGAATCACAAACACGATGCGATCGTCATCGTTTTGCAGCAGATAAGCCTGATCCCCAGTGTACAAAGCCTTAACCACAAAATGGCTACCCTTCACCAGACGAATATCCTGCGGCGAGGGTTGCTTTAAGCGCGTTTCAATAAACGATTGAGCCCAGGGGCCGGTGGCATTAATTAAGACTTTAGCCCGGTACTGCAAGATCAAACCCCGATGACTGGAATCTGCGCCATCCTCTAATGTCACATGCCACAAACCCCCACGGCGAATGGCCGACTGACAAGCGGTGCGGGTTAATATCCTTGCACCCTGCTGCTGGGCCTGCAGGGCATTGGCCACCACCAGCCGCGCATCATCAACCTTACAGTCAAAATATTGAAAGGCGTGTGTGAGCTTATTCTGCAGAGGGTTGTTTTTATGGGCCAGCAGGGGCAGGCCTTTGGAAGCCGGCAACTGACCGCGTTTGGCCAGGTGGTCGTAGAGAAAGAGGCCCGTGCGAATCAGCCAGCGCGGGCGTAAATGGGGCCGATGGGGCAAAATAAAACGCTGGGGCTGAATCAGGTGGGGGGCTTTACGCAGCAAGACCTCCCGCTCCACCAGCGCTTCGTGCACCAGCCGAAAGTGCCAGTGTTCGAGATAGCGCAAACCGCCGTGAATTAATTTACTACTGGCGGAAGAAGTAGCACCGGCGAGATCCCCCTGCTCGCAAAGCAGCACCGACAGGCCGCGACCCGAGGCATCGGCGGCAATACCCACGCCGTTAATGCCACCACCAACAATCAGTAAATCGACAAGTTCAGACATAGATTCATCATCGACCATAGACTTGCCGCCGTCCAGAAATTTACCCCGATAAAATAAACTTTCCACCATTAATGTCGCGATGAAAAGATTAAAAACAGCCATACTGTGAAATAAGGTAATTCAAAACAGGCTAAAGCAATGCCGCCCTATATTCTCAGTATCGACCAGGGAACCACCAGTACCCGCGCCATTATTTTTGATCGCGCCGGACAGACCATTAGCCTCGCTCAGCGCGAGCTACAACAAATTTATCCCGCCGATGGCTGGGTCGAACACGAGCCCGAGGAAATTTGGCGGGCCTGTGTCGAAGTCTGTCGGCAAGCCTTGAAAAAGGCCTCGCTGCAGGCCAGCGAAATCGCCGCCCTGGGGATTACCAATCAACGTGAAACCACTGTTATCTGGAACCGCAGTGCCGGTAAGCCCCTGCACAACGCCATTGTCTGGCAAGACCGGCGCACCGCCGCGCAGTGTGAAACACTCAAAGCGGCGGGCCATGAAGCCATGGTTCAAGAAAAAACCGGCCTGCTACTCGACCCCTATTTTAGTGCCACGAAAATCGCCTGGATTCTCGATAATACCGAAGGTGCTCGAGCACAGGCGGAGCGGGGGGAACTGGCCTTTGGCACCATCGACAGCTTTTTACTATGGCGTTTAACGGCGGGGAGAAGTCATAAAACCGACGCCAGCAATGCTTCGCGTACCTGCCTTTTTAATATTCACCATCAACAGTGGGACGATGAATTACTCGCCTTATTTAATGTACCGAAAAACCTTCTGCCCACAGTGGAAGACTGTGCGGCCGACTTTGGCCACAGCGAAGCAGCATTATTCGGCAGCCCCATAGCGATTAGTGCGATGGCTGGCGACCAGCAGGCGGCATTAGTTGGTCAGGCCTGTACCCGCCCCGGCATGATTAAAGGCACCTATGGCACGGGCTGTTTTATGATGCTCAACACCGGCTCTAAAGCCCTACGTTCAAGCCAACGACTGCTCAGCACCGTTGCCTATCGCCTTAAGGGTGAAACGACCTATGCCCTGGAGGGCAGCATATTTATGGCCGGTGCCGCCGTGCAATGGTTGCGTGACGGTCTGACAATTATCGACAGCGCCGAACAAGCAGAGACCCTGGCTCGACAGGCAAACCCCGAACACAAGGTCTATCTGGTGCCCGCCTTTACCGGCCTCGGCGCACCCTACTGGGACCCCGATGCTCGCGGTGCCCTGCTGGGCCTGACCCGCGATTCGGGTGTCAATGAGATCGTCGCCGCCACCCTGCAAGCCGTGGCTTATCAAAGCAAAGACTTAATTGATGCCATGGAGAAAGATGCTGGTATTAAAGTACAAAGCCTGCGGGTGGACGGTGCGATGGCGGCCAATAATTATCTGATGGAATTCACCAGCAGCCTGCTGAATATCGAAATTCAACACTCGGCCATGAATGAAACCACCGCCCTGGGCGTCGCCTATTTAGCCGGCTTACAGGTGGGTATTTACGCCTCACTGGAAAGCCTGGCAGCACAGTGGTGTTGCCAGCAACTGACTGAAGCGAAGATGTCGACGACTTTAAGAGAACAGTTTTATAGCGGCTGGCTTGAGGCTGTCGAGCGAATTAAAACCCGTTAAAAACTGTATTTAAACGATAGGGATACATTATCCCTATCGTAATTCGCACCATTATCACCCAGCCAGGTCGAGTAGGTTAGTTTCAATGACGCGCTCGATAGATAGGAAAAATTCACACTGGCGCTAATGGCCTGCTCATCTTCTGACAGCCCCCCTGCAGCACCCGGCTCATACCCCTTGACGTCGTGAACCCAGACGATGGAGGGTGATATTTTAATATTGGCGAAAGCATCCTGATAATCCAACGTGACCACGGCGATATAACCCCAGGAAAAGTCACTGATCGGGCTGCCAAAGGCGGAGCGACCATCCCTGTCCAGCTGATTAATTTTTTGCACTTGCATATCAAGAATAAGGCTGACTCTGTCGGAGCCGAGAAAATTATAATTTGCCGAATGACTCATACTGCCCAGCAAGGTCAGCACATCGCTACTCTCCGTCGGGCAAGTCGTGCATTGGCGCGTATCGAAAAAGTCGGGTTTATAATTCAATTCACTTTGAAAAGAAATGCCCAACTTGCCGGGAATTAAACCGCCGACAGAAATCCCGTAAGTATCCTGATCCTGAGAAAATACTTTTTCGTAGCCGCCAATAGTCAGACCGCCAAGCACCGGATCGGGCACATGATAGTTGTCATCAATGGCCAAAAAAGGCGTGAAGGCATGGGAGCGCACCCAGTAAATACTCAGATCGGTACCATTCCACGATTCCATATACGTCGACATCGACAGGCCCCACTGCCCGCCACCGGGTTCATCACTGGCGCCACTGCCTTTATAGGGTACGCCGGGTTCTATGTCCGGATTATAGCCGGCACCCAGCAAATCAAAGGGACTAAAAAATGTGCCCGTGGGTATAAAAATAGACTCTCGCCAGTTCCAGACATAATAGGCTTCGATACCAATATTTTCGCTCAGACCAAACTGCGCATAGACGGACTCCTGGGGCATCAGGGTTTCTTTCACTTCGGTGCCCGGTGTCGTGACTTTGGCGAGGTCCACCGGGTTCTGCATTTGACTAATACCACCACTGATAATATTGCTCTCACCCCAGGAGATAACCTGCTTACCGGCGCGAATATTTAAGGGGTGGTCACCAAAATGCCAGGTGTTAAAAACGAAGAGGTCGAGCAAACGTAGCTTATTACCCGCCAGCTGCTGTGCGCTATCGTCTATACCATCGGCCATCATCGGCTCAGTTGGCCGCTTACAGTTACTGCAGTCTTTACCGGAAATAACCGGATCGTAGATGTAAGACACCCGGCTAAAAAAACCCAGGTCGCCCTTACTGCCACTGACATCGACGAGCAGCGATAAGGGCGCACTATAAATATCACCAGCGCCGGAAAAAACCTGGCGATTACCCGACGCCGAACCCTGCTGTCCCGTTTGCGTACGCATGGCCGTGCTGGCTGTAAAGGTCGAATCGACAAAGAATAAAATATCTCGGTCTTCAAAGCGTAATTGCAAAGCCTGTGCATCGCTAACAACGAAGGCAAAAACGCAAGCCAGCAGCCAGTAACAAGGACGATTTAAACAAAAACAATCGAGTAACACTTTGCCTGCGGCACCAGACTTAAGCCGCTGGAATAGACCATAAAGTTTGGACAAAATATCTCCAGAATTATTATTTTTACGCAGTGGCTATTAGCGCTTAGCCTTCATTTTCAGACGCCCGGGAATATAATAGCTAGCGTTTTGGTCAAAGGAAAAGTCGAAAGGCGAGTAGTCATTGTCGACATGGCGCAGGTAATAGCGCTCGGTATCGAGCTTGTAATAGGTATCGAGGGTGGTATAAAAAACTTTCGCATCATAATAATTAATATGGTGAGCCTCGCTAAAACGGTGCACCTCACCCCGTTCATCGTAGTGCTCGGCAAACATCACCCGCCAGGAATCTTCATCCAGATAGTAGCGGCGACGTTGATAGCGGTGGCTACTGCCCTCTCGACGCGTCGCTTCCACCACCCACACACGGTGCAGTTCGTAACGGGCCAGATCCTGATTAATATGTTTGGGCTGGACGATATCGTCAACCGCTGTGGCCCCGCTGTGTAACTGATAGGCGTTGTAGGGCACGTACATTTCCCGCTTGCCAAGCAGGGTCCAGTTAAACTCGGTAATTGGCCCGAGCCACATGTCGCCCTGATCCCAGATATGGATACCATCGGAACCCGACATGGGCTGGTCGTGACTAATCATGCTCGAGCGCTTGACCCGTCGCTTACCCGGGCTATAAGCCCAGTTGCGGCGCTCCTCGTCACGGCTGTTCAGCAGAAAGTGATATAAATACAGGGTGCCCGCATTTTTTGCCGGGCGCAGGGTATACATCACCGCTCGGGTTTTAATATTGTTGAGGTTTTCCAGCGTACTTCTCGGGTCGCCGTACATGTATTCAATTTCATGTGCAGACACGCCCAGCTCGTAGCTGCCATCTTTTGCCGTCAGGGCGGTGGTGAAATAACCCCGGTAGCCACCCCCTTTGTAACTGAGGCGCATATTCCAGATCGCCTGCTCACCATTTTCGGGCTGGGGAAAGGGAATGCCACGCACTATGCCGGCAATACCCGCACCATCGTCAACGACCCGGGCCTGGCCCTGGTATTTAAGGGTTTGTTCGGCAATAGCGGCAGGATAGGAAACACTGCGGCGGCTGGGGAAAATGCGCAGACGATAGCTTTCGGGATAGCGCGCCAGCATGGCCTGGTGGCCGGCCGATAGTTTGTCCCGGTATTGCGCCGCGTTGCTCTGGTCGATAGTCAATAACGGCGCATCGCTGGCAAAGGGATCGGGGTGCCAGTCACCGGGCTTATAGTGGGCCGGTGGCGTGACAATGCCCCCCTGCCAGGGTGGAATAGAACCCTCGGCATTGCCCGACAGTTGGGCACCGAAAAAGCTTAATTCAGATTTGTTTTGCGTTTCCGCAAATAGACCCACAGGCAAACTAGCCAGTAAAGCCAACAATATTAATTGATACATTAAAGACATCCTGCGAGACTCAACAGCACATTAATGCCTGTTTTCTTTCGTCAAAATCTCGCCAATATAGCCCTTGATATCAGGGCTTTATAATTATAAGAAGTCTTGAATATACCCCAACAACGGGGGCTTAGCGAGTGACGCTAGTTATCGAGTAGATAGATGCCATCCTTTTCAATACGGATTATTCGCTGTTTATACAGGCCACCAATCGATTTTTTAAAGGCCCCTTTGCTCATGCCAAAAAGATCGGCAATCAATTGCGGATCAGACTTATCGTGTACGGCGGCGAAACCGCCCTGCTCCTGCAAGTGATTCAAAATGGTCTGGGTATTTTTATCCCGCGCCTCTTGCCCCCCCTGCAGGCTCAAATCAATCTTGCCATCGGGGCGAATATATTTAATAAAACCCTTTATTGACTGACCGAAACTTAAGCGTTGATACACTTCATTTTTATACAACACGCCCCAGTGGCTGTGATTGATGATGGCCTTGTAGCCCAGCTCGGTACTATTGGCAATAATCAATTCAACCGGCTGCTGAGGATTGTAAGAATGGGGCTCGTCATCACTAAGGAAGCTATCAACTTTTGATGAGGCAACAATCCGCCCATCCACCCGGTCGACATATAAATAGACGAGGTAGGAGCTACCCACCTCCATCGGCCGGTGCTGTTCGGCAAAGGGCACCAGCACATCTTTTTCCAGGCCCCAGTCGAGAAACGCGCCAACACCGGTGCTATCCACCACCTGTAAATAGGCAAACTCACCGACGCTAGCCTTTGGCTTTTGCGTGGTGGCTAAGGGTCGGTCTTCAGAGTCGAGATAGAGGAAGACCTCAATAGAGTCGCCAACCGTTAGATCATCCGGCGCATATTTACTCGGTAACAGGACATTATCCAGCTCCTCAGCATCCAGGTAAAAACCGAAAGCCACCTGTTTAACGACCTCTAAAACACACGTTTTGCCAATACTTATCATTCTCTACTTCACACCAATAGTTTTGTTCAGTAGCCATTATAGCGGCCACGGGCCAAAGCTTAGTAATTAAGGCCTATAAAACTGCATCCAAACGACAAGAAGCCCTGATTATGGGTTTTTTTAACACGCTATATCGAGCTTGCAGTCGATACTTTTCTCCATCATCGACTGCCGGGCCGCTGAGTCTTCGCAACTGTCAAGCGTAATGCAAAGAAAACTGTGTCGGGGTTTTCAATTTTCCCTGAAAAACATTAACCGCACTTATACTGTGGTTTTAAGTGCTAGTATCTGCCGTAAACAATAACGCTCCAAAGTAGTCCGCTAGTTATAAATAACAAACGTAAAGGGGTCTCACTTGCGCATTTCACAAAAACTACCCGCACTCCTGGCAGGCTTTAGTATTTCAGCCTGTATTATTACTGCCCTTGCCGCTTACTTTATTGCCGCCTCCGAGTTAACGAATTCTGCACACACCAAGCTCTCTGCCCTTGGCGAAGCTCGCAAGTCCACCCTGTCGGGCTATTTAGAGTCAATTAAAGAAGATTTAAGCGTTATCGCTGAAAGCGAGATTGCCCGCAATGCTCTTACTGAGCTCTCCCCTGCCTTCGACGAATTCGGTAACCGTGGAACCAGGGTGTTGCAGGAGCTGTACATCACCAATAACTCCCACCCAACGGGCGAGAAGCACAAGCTGGACTTTGCTCGTGATGGCTCTAGTTACAGCCTGGCTCACCGTCATCATCACCCCTGGTTTCGCAAACTTCTCGAAGAGCGGGGTTACTACGATATCTTTTTGATCAGTACCGGGGGCGACGTTATTTATTCCGTTTTTAAGGAGCTGGATTACGCAACAAACCTGCTCACTGGTGAGTGGAAAGACTCGGACCTGGGCCGGGTTTATCGCATGGCCAACAGCAACCCACAGCCTGGCGCCATTGCTTTTACCGACTTTGCACCCTACGCGCCCAGCTATGATGCACCGGCAAGTTTTATTGCCACCTCTGTAATAGGCTCTAATAACACCGTCATAGGAACACTGATATTCCAGATGCCCATTGAGCGAATCAATCAGATCATGCAAGCCTCACAGGGCATGGGTGAGTCGGGTGAAACCTATCTCGTTGGCAGCGACTATCTGATGCGCAGTGATTCACGTTTTTTCGAAGAGTCCACTATCCTCAAAACGCAGGTTAAAACCGCAACAGTGAAAGCGGCAATTGCCGGACAAAGTGGCGTTCAACAAAGCTTGGACTATCGCGGTATCTCGGTGGAATCTGCGTTTACCCCTCTTGAGTTTCAGGGCCTCACCTGGGCATTAATGGCCGAGGTGGACACGGACGAAGCCCTCGCGGGCGTCGCCACACTGCGCAATGTCGCCGCATTGATTGCCGTAGTGGTTGCCGTTTTTGTCGGTCTTGCCGGTGTCCTGGTATCAAAAAAATTAATTACCCAACCCATTGGCAGCATGGTAAGTGCCATGGGAAAGCTCGCAGGTGGCGATAAAAGCATCAGCATCCCCTGTACGGAACAGGACGATGAACTCGGTGATATGGCCGATGCCGTTGAAGTTTTCAAACAAAGTATGATTAAAACCGAACAGTTGGCAGCGGATGAAGAGAGAACTCGAATCGAACGCACTAAGCAAGAACGCCAGCTAGGGGAAGAGCGCGAGCGCCTGGCCACCGAAAAAGCCAACGAGCAAGAGCGACAACGTAAAGAGGCCGAAATTCGCTCCGAGCGGATGAATACGCTGACCTTAGATTTTGATCGCCTGGCGACAGAGGTACTCACTGCCGTCAATAACGCCTCAGAGGAACTCGACAACACCGCACGCTCAATGTCGGGCCTGGCTAATGAAAATGCCCATCAGGCCACGGTGGTCGCCTCGGCTTCAGAACAAACCTCTATTAATGTAAAAATGATCGCTACCGCATCTGAGCAAATGGCCAGTGTCATTGCAGAAATTGCCCGACAAATTTCTTATTCAGCAGAAATTGCCAACAAAGCGGTGACGGAGGCTGAAGATACCAGTCGCACTGTCCACAGTCTGTCTGCAGCTGCACAAAAGGTTGGCGCCGTCGTTAATCTCATTAAGGATATCGCCGATCAGACCAACCTCCTTGCACTTAATGCCACGATCGAAGCCGCACGCGCCGGTGATGCGGGCAGGGGCTTCTCTGTTGTCGCGGCTGAAGTCAAAAATCTGTCGAGCCAGACCGCCGGTGCCACCGATGAAATTACCGACCATGTTGCAGAGATTCAGGCCGTTACCAAAAGTGCAGTCGAGGCTATTGCGTCCATCGAAGCGACGATTGGCGAAATGAATGAAGTATCGACCACCATCGCCTCTGCCATCGAAGAACAGGGACTCGCTACCCAGGAAATTGCCACCAACAGCCACCAGGCCGCAATTGGCACACAGGAAGTTTCAAATAACATCGTCACAGTGAATGAGACGGCCGGTAAAACGGGGGAATCTGCTCAACAAGTCGTTGCTGCCGCTGCAGGTTTAGGCGAACACTCGGAGAAGCTAAGCAAGGCGGTAAACAGCTTTTTGAAGGAACTTAAAGGGGTTTAACAACACTTTTCTTGATTCAAGCACAGGCCTTAAATACGTTTTTGCACAGGCTATAGCTCACGCCACCTGCCATAAGTGACCCTTTCTTCTTCCGGGGAAGCGCTCTATTGGGAACAAGCCACCATCAAAAAACAGCACAAACTTTAAGGCCAGGCATTTGCGACCATGATCACAAACCAGCGAATACCCAACTGAAACACTCCGACTTGCAGAAAACAAGATATAGAATACCAGTCACTATTGAAGGGCAATGTAACTTAAAGCCCCTGTGTTTATGCTTTCTGTTAACATTTCTGAAATTAACCACATTATATTAGTGGTTATAGATGCTAAAATCGCTATGCAAGAATGAAATAAACACCATCTAGCTCACAATAAAAGGCGAATCGCTGACTTATGAACACGACACGTAAAAGTGTCACGGATGACGTATTTCAGGGTCGCAGACTGATTTATCTGGTTGATGATGACAAAGGCAGGGCCGCAGCGCTGTTGTTGCTACTGACAGATGCCAATTATGCGGTCCACCTCTTCACCACGTTCAATGACATGTCGGCTGCCCTTACCCATGAACGAACACCTGCGGCCATCGTCCTCAACACTTCACTTTACGGGGATGATAGCGCCGGTATCGCGGCAATTTCACAATTGAGCACAGAGTGTCAGGCACTGCCCCCTACCCTATTTATTTCCAGTGACGGCAGTATGAGCAAGCGCCTGGCGGCGGTACGTGCCGGCGGCCACTTTTTTTTCACCGAGCCTCTCGACCAGCAGGCACTCTTCGCTGCTCTCGACCATTCACTGACAACAACTGACAAGCCGCCAGCCTGTAAGGTATTGATTGTCGATGATGCGCCGGCCCAATCCCATTATTACCAGGAGACATTCGCTGACGAGCGTTTAAACCTTAGAATCCTGCCCGAACCGCTGGATATATTGGACACCCTGAATCACTTTAACGCCGATGTCATCATTATCAGCCTCAACCTCTCGGCCTGCTCGGCGCTGGAACTGGGCCAGGTCATCCATCAGCAAGGCGCTTTATCGCCCACGCCAATCATTTTCTTATACAGCGAAGCTGACAAAAATCATCACCTCGAGGCTATGAATTCTGGTGGTGATACCTTCATCAATAAATCGACAAGGCCCGAGCACCTGGTTGAGAGCGTTATTGCTAGGGCAAGACAGGCAAACCCTGATAGCCCCGTAGATCAGCGAGTACAGTACAACCTGGATCGCAGCGAGTTTTATCACTTCGCCATGGATCAGCACAATATCGTCAGCATTACCGACCTGGGTGGGCGTATTACCGATGTCAACGAACGGTTTTGCGCCATAAGCGGTTATTCTCGTGAAGAATTAATGGGCCAAAATCATCGCCTGATAAAATCGAACCATCACCCCAAAGACCTTTACGAGGATATGTGGCGCACCATTAAGGGCGGCCAGGTTTGGCGCGGTGAAATTTGTAACCTCAGCAAAGACGGCCGCGAGTACTGGGTCAATTCAACCATCGTGCCCTTCCTCAACCGCCGGGGCGAACCCTGGCAATACATTTCAGTGCGCACCGATATCACGGCGTTAAGAATTAGCGAAGACCGCCTCCACCGCGCCCAGAATCTCGCCAACATTGGCACCTGGGACTGGAATATCTGCAACGACGAGTTACATTGGTCAGATCGAATTGGCCCCCTGTTTGGCAACCCCCCCGGTGTGCAAGAAAGCTCCTTTAAGGATTTCCAGTCGGCAATCCACCCCGATGACCTGCCACTGGTCATGCATGCCATCGAAGATTGTATTGAGCACGGGTTGGAATACAATATTGAACATCGCATAATCTGGCCCGATGGTTCGGTGCACTGGGCCCACGAAAATGGTGATGTTATTCGCAACCCCAAAGGCGATGCCATTCGCATGCTGGGGGTAGTGCAGGACATCACTCAACGCAAAGCAAGCGAGCGGGGCTTACAGGAAGAGCAACGACGCCTGAATGAAGCGCAAAAAATAGGTGCCATCGGTGACTGGTGGGTGAGCTTTACCGACAATCAGCTCCACTATTCTGAGGAGGCTGCTCGCATTATTGGTCAGCAAGCCTTTACAGGTAAACTCAAGCTCGATAACGCCATTGAGAAGATCGACCCCAAAGATCGCAAGGCCATCGAGTTAGATAATAAAAATGTCTTTAAACACGGTCATAGTAAGGTCGACTTTCGTTTCCAGCCAGATGAAAATAGCACGCGCTGGGTACAGGTAGCGCGGCGCGTTATTCGCGCCAAGGATGGTAAAGCAACGGGCTTTCGCGGCACCGTGCAAGATATCACCGAACGTAAAGAGGCCGAGCAACAACAGCTGCACAACAGGCGCATCCTCGAAAATATCGCCAAAGATGCCCCTTTATCAAACACACTCTCCCTACTCATTGACCAGGCAGAAGCGGGGCAGAAAGAACGCTTTGGCGCTGTTTTCATCGTCGACCCGGCGACGGGCCTCTTACACTGCGAGGCTGCTCCAAGTCTACCCAGCGCTTTAATCAGCGCCTTAGATGAGCTCAAAATCGACGCCCGCCAGGCCGCTCACCAACAGAGTATGGGTACCGACCTGGCAAACCACGTCGACTGGCAAAGCTTTCGTGAAACCTACACTGAGGCCGGTTTCTTCCTCTGCTGCACAAGGAATATTCAATCCTCTTCGGGACAGTTACTGGGCCTTTTACAGGTGTATAGCCGCTCATCCAATCCATCCAACAGAGACTGCGCCTTACTCAGCACAGAACTTGCCCGCTTTGCCGCCATCGCCATCGAGCAAAAACAGGTCTTGTGGTCACTGATCGAGGCCAAAGAGGATGCCGATAAAGCCAATCAGGCAAAGTCCAAATTTTTGTCGCTGATCAGCCACGACTTGCGCACGCCTTTGACGGCCATTATCGGCTTCGGACAATTATTGGAGATAGACAAAAGCTCACCCTTGAATCAACGCCAACAGAATTGTGTTACTGAAATTAACAATGCCAGCGAGCACCTGCTCGACCTTATCAACGACATACTCAACCTCTCGCAGATAGAAACTGGTTATATTGAGCTGCAGCTGGAAGCCGTCAACTGCTGTGAGCTAATCGCCGAGTGCGAAGCCCTTATCACCCCATTGGCAAAAGAGCGCGACATCTGCTTCACCACAACTCACACCACAGGCGATGAATCATCCGGCCACCCCTCTTTCGTCGAGGCAGATCGCAAGCGGCTAAAACAAGTCTTGCTTAACCTCTTGAGTAACGCCGTCAAATATAATCGCCACGGTGGCAGCATCTGCGTCAGCTGCGAGCCCGCTGGTAAAAACCTGCGTATTCTCGTCACTGATACCGGCGAGGGCCTGAGCGAAGACCAGCAAAGCCAGTTATTCTCGGCATTTGAACGACTCGGTGCAGAGCACTCAGGGATTAAAGGCAGTGGTATTGGCCTGGTCATTGCAAAAGGCCTGGTCGAAAATATGGCGGGCACCATCGGTGTGGAGAGCAAGCTCGGCACCGGCTCTACCTTTTGGCTCGAGTTGCCGCAAGCACTTTCAAGCCCCTGAGATAGGGCTCTCTGCCGCTTCAATAGCCCTCCAAAAAACCTGTTTTGTTAACGGAACCAGCTAACAAAACAGGGCTAAACAACAATCCCTGCACGGCAAATAAAATTATAATGCGCTCAAACTTGTAAGGCTCAAATTGCGATGGAATCAAACAGCACAAGCCTCGTCGACCTGAAATCAATGAACATTCTCATTGTCGATGATGAGGCCGCAAACGTCAGGTTGCTAGAGACTCTACTGGGCGTGTCTGACTATAAAAATTTAGTTTCCACGCAGGATCCACGGGACGTGATGAGCCTCTGTCGAAACAGAGCGATTGATCTGGTTTTACTCGATATCAATATGCCCCATATGAATGGCTACGAGGTGATGGAGAAGCTCCGCACCCTTGGCGAGGAAAAACCTGTGGTGCTGGTATTGAGCGCCCAGACAGATCGCGATTACCGCCACCAGGCCCTCGATAGTCTCGCTCTCGACTATGTTGTCAAACCCTTTGACAGCCACGAACTACTGTCACGCATCCGCAATTTACTCGAAGTTAGACGCGCGCAAACCTATATGCGCCACCAAAACCAGCTACTTGAACGCGAGGTGCACAAGCGCACCCAGGAACTGGTCGATTCGCGCCTGGAAGTAGTGCGTCGCCTGGGTCGCGCTGCCGAATACCGCGACAATGAAACCGGTCTACACATTATTCGCATGAGCAAAATCGCCGCACTCATTGCCAAAGCCAGCGGCATGAACGATGTGCAATGTGAACTTTTACTCAATGCCGCGCCGATGCACGATATCGGTAAAATAGGTATTCCCGACCACATTCTGCAAAAGCCCGGCAAGCTGACCGCGGATGAATGGCAGATCATGCAAACCCACTCGCAAATCGGCGCCGAAATTCTCGAGGGTGATGAATCGATACTCCTGCGCAATGCCCGCGAAATTTGCCTGTCTCATCATGAAAAGTGGGATGGCAGTGGCTACCCCAATGGACTGGAGGGCGAAGCCATTCCCCTGATGGGGCGCATCACCGCCCTGGCCGATGTTTTTGACGCCCTGACATCGGAGCGCCCCTACAAAAAAGCCTGGGAAGTCGCCGATGCCCTAAGCCTTATTAGCAGTGAAAGTGGCAAGCATTTTGACCCCCGTTTAACCGGGCACTTTATGTCGGTGGTACCAGAGATTATCGATATTATGGGCGAACACCCCGAACCCAAAGCCGAGGAATAAACGCTTATTTACTCGGCGCCTTCTTCATCAAGGGCGACAGTCCATCATTGGGTGGTGAATTTGCGCTCCCCTTCCCTGTCCCATCTCGATTCGCTTTGCGCTTACCCTTATTCTTGGTATTGCGGTGACGACTGGCACTCTTCTCCTGTCCTTTGACTTTTTTCTTCTTGCCCGCCGCCTTGCCATTGGACTTGAGTTTCTTCGGACCGGTGAACTTGGCCTTTAAACTCTTAATGGTGCGTCGTTCGAAAGCCGTCTCGGTATAGCGCTCGATGGCCGCCATTAAATTCCAGTCGTTGGCACTGACAAAAGAAATCGCCAGGCCCTGTCGCCCCGCTCTGCCCGTACGCCCAATACGATGAATGTAGTCGTCGACACCACGGGGGAAATCGAAATTAATAACGGTATCGATGTCTTTAACATCCAAACCCCGCGCCGCCACATCACTGGCCACCAGCACGTTTATTTTGCCCTCGGCAAACTGAGTCACCATAAAGTTACGCTCTTCCTGACTCAGCTCGCCGTGCAGCACGCCGGCACGAAATTTATGGTAGCGAAGTAAAGCGCTAAGCTGGTCGGCGGTGACACGTTTATTGGTAAAAATCAGTGATTTGCGAGCTTGCTCCGGCACCGGGCCTGGTGCCACAGGCTCACCTTGTTCAGGCTTTGCTGGCTCCGCTGTCTCCTCATCGGGATCAATTTGCCGCGGCCTCACCTTCACTTTGACATTCGCCCAGGGCGATGTATCAACACCCTCTGTTACTGGTGCCGCGTCCACATCAGGCGTTTCGAGCGGCTCGACTTCAGGCGCTGGCACGGCCTCTTTACGAACGCGCCCCTTGTCGACATCGGCATTGGATTTAAGCAGGTGAACCAGCAACTTTTCTTTGTGGCTTTTATCATCACTCAACACCACCTGTTGATGAATATGCACATGGCGACTGCGCTCACTACCCACCGTTATCTGTGCCGCGTCTTTCAAAATTTCACCGGCGATGCGCGTCACCCCGCTGTGACGCAGGGTGGCCGAGAGCAGCAGGGTTTGGCGCTCCGGGGCACAGGCCTCGACGATACTCAGTACATCGGCACGAAATCCCAGGTCGAGCATATGGTCGGCTTCATCAATAACCAGGGTTTGTAAGGCGTCAAAATCAACGCTACCCACCTTAATTAACTCCACCAGACGCCCGGGTGTGGCGATAATAAATTCGGGGTTTTTACGCAGTATCGATTTTTGATATTTAAAATCGCTACCGCCGATAATCACCCCCGCGTTCAAGCCGGTATTTTTACCCAGCGGGGCAAAGTGTTTTTCGACCTGCCGCGCCAGCTCCCGTGTCGGCACCAAAACCAACACCAGGGTGCCTGCACTCGCCGCCTGCTCTTCCGACAGAATCCGCTGCACGGTAGGTATCAGGTAGGCCAGGGTTTTGCCGCTGCCGGTCTTGGCGCTGACCAGTAGATCGCGCCCGGATAGCGCTTCGGGAATTACTTGCGCCTGCACATCCGTTGGTTCGACCAATTTAAGCGCCGCCAGAGCACCCTGTAAGCCGTGATGTAAGCCGAGATCTTTTAACATATAAAAACACCTTGTAGTTCAGTGCACATTGAGGAGGTTAAGAAGCCATTTTTGCTAACAGAGCACGCCAAAAGTCGACGCCCTTAGACCGCGCCAACTGTTGGTTGTGCGCGGGGATTTGTTCAACATTGGGGTCACTGGCGATGGCTCTTTCAATACTGCTTTCACGCAGCAGGTGCAGTACAGGCAGCGGCGAGCGATTGGTGTAATTGGCGGCATCATCAGCATCTTCGCCATCGAACATATAATCGGGATGAAAACTTGCCAACTGATAAACGCCCTCGTAAGCGGCATCCTCCAGGGCTTGTTGAGCCGTATCGAGTAAACTCAGGTAATCGTAAAAATCTCGCCAGCCATCGGCGAGTATCAGCAGTGTCGTTTCAATGTCGTCGTGCTGATCGAGAAAGTGTAGCTCATCGAGCAATGCAGCAACTGCAGCTTTGGTTTTACGACCCTCGAAGACACAATAACGCACGCGCCCGCCATCAAATTCACGCTGGGCAAAGGGACAGAAGTTGTAGCCAATCACCACCTCCTGTAGCCAGCGTCGCACCTTGGCAATGGGCGCGGTGTGCTCCTGCTGTTGTGCCTCACTGTCCACGTCAATACCCAGGATGATTACCGGCGCGTATTTTACCTGATTACACGCGCCGCAACCGCCCCCGCAAACAAAAAGCCGTGTGAGCTAGCGCCTGTAAACGTTTACGGCATAGGCGAGGAGTAAAGCATCGTTTACAGCCATGACACGCTGTAAATACCTCCCGGTACGCTCGGCTTTGGCATCCATGCCCCCTACTTTAATGAATGCAAACCATCCTTTACTCGGCATGCTTTAACGCGCCCCAGCCCTTACTAGTCGGCACGACTAGGCAATAACGCCCGCCTTGCGCAAATTAGCCAACTCATCGGCACTACATCCCACCGAGCCCAACAGCTCATCGGTATGCTCACCCAATGCCGGTGATGGCAGGCGCACGCCGGCGGGCTGATCGTTAAACACAGCGGGTGGCCGGGCCTGGCGCATACGGCCGCCACGGGGGTGGTCGTATTCGATAATGGAACCCGAATGCGCCACACGCGGATCATCCAGCACTTCATCAAAGGTGTTAATCGCGCCACAGGGTACCCCTGCCGCCTCCATGCGCGCCACTAAATCGGCGGTAGTGATAGTGACCGCTTTTTTCTCGATCACATTGAGCATTAAGCCGTAATTGGTAAAGCGTTCCATCAGGGTATTGAAGCGAGAGTCTTCCAATAACTCAGGCATATCGAGCGCCTCACAGGCGGCCTTAAACTCAACATCACCGACAATAATGGTAGTGATATAGCTATCGGCCGTTTTCACCACACGATAAAACTCAGAGATCAGCGGCTTCGGCTGAAAACCCTCATCACCCACAAAACTGTGATTCCAGTACACATCGGCCCATAAGAAAGCGAGGCTAGCATCGAGCATCGAGACCTCTATTTTATGCCCACCGACGGTGCCCCGCTCACGGGCAAACAGGGCCGATGAAATCGCCTGGGCGGCGGTGTAAGCGGCAATTTTGTCACTGGCAATGGTCTTCACTAACTCGGGGGCATCGCCACCCACACCCTGGGCATAGGCGAAGCCCGAAGCCCCTTGAATAATCGGATCGTAAACCCGCAAACCGGCCGCTGGGCCATCGGGGCCAAAGCCTGAAATCGACAGATAAATAAGATCGGGATTAATCTTATGCAGCTCATCAAAACCATAACCCGAGCGCTCAAGGGCACCGGGGCGAGAATTCTGTACAAACACATCAGCCGTTTTAATTAAATCGTGAATATAGGGCCGCACGCCCTTGTCCTTTAAATCGACGGCGATGGAACGCTTGTTGCGATTCATATAGCCGTTGTAGCCCGTGACACCACCACGCACACCGCCCACATGGCGTGATGGATCACCGACATCGATAGTCTCTAGTCGGATCACATCCGCACCCTGGTCAGCCAACAGACCCGTCGCCAGTGGCCCGGAGGCATTGGTGGTTACTTCAATAATTCGCACGCCTTCTAACGGTTGCATCTTTATTCCCCTCATACTTGTTATCGTTTCGCCAACGCGGCTTTAACACAGTGGCAAGATTAATTGTTGAACGGCTTATTCAACCTTCTGCGCCGTGAATATGCAATGTTTGCGTATAACAGGAACTCGAAAAGCTAGTTGCAGTGCGTGATGATGGGCGTCACTACTGGAAAAGAAAAACGGGGTGAGTCTGTTCAATCATCCTTCAAGGGAGAGCCCACTAGACCGGAGTAGTACCAGGGTATAGCGGCCACTGAAGAATGGTTTGCAAGATGGGCTGCCCTTCTTTATTTAGCTTACATGGCCCAATTAACGTTCACCTACCTACAACAACAGGTGAACCCAAATACTCACACTCACTAGCGATAAAAGAGTGGAGAAGACAATCACCTGAGAGGTGCCGGTGTCAAAAACTTGATATTTCAGGGCAATAACGTGGGCTAAAGCCCCGGTCGGCAGCGCACATAAAAACACCGCAGGTAGCAACCAGCTAGAATCCGCGATACCCAGGGCGTAAAAGCATCCCAGTGTTAAAGCCGGATGCAGTACTAATTTAATCACCACCAAAGTAAAAATTTGAGGGTAAGTAATGTGAGTTTTTCGAAACTGTAAACTCGCCCCTAAACAAAACAGCGCCACAGGAATAGCCGCTGGGGCCAACATGTCGATCACACTTTGCACACTGCCCGGCAGTGAGAGCGTGAAGTTAGAAAAAGCCAGCCCAATAACTGTCGACAGGAATATCGGGTTCTGTAGTAATGAGCGCTGCACAATGCCGTACATCGCTTTGGCGTCGATCGACCGATGCTCGAACGCCTCTAACAGCAGCTGCGAACCGTTGACAATCAATATATTCCCCAGCAAAACGATGCTGATCGTCGCCGCATAGGCAGACTCCCCTAACAGCCCAAAGGTGAGGGGAATGCCCATGTACGCAAAGTTAGCAAACACGGCATTTAAGCACTGCACGACCGGGACGCGCCGGTCAGGCGAAGGAAATATTCGTCGAAAGCCAAGGTAAGTGAGCAAGCCCGTCAGTACCACCGCAAGGCTTACTGCTGCGAGTGCAGGGATATTGAGTAAGTCATTAATCGATTGCTGGCTAGCCGCATTAAACAGCAGCGCAGGCACCGCAAAGTAATAAACGAATAGATTGAGGCCGGGCAGCAACTTAACATCAAGCACCGTTCGCTTAGCGCCATAGCCAAGGGCAATTAATAAAAACAGAGGCAATATAGCCTCTAGACTTGCTAGCATCGATGACTCCGCATGATAACTCGGTAGGGAAAGGGCTTTAGATCAGTGAATACTTTGGAGGGATCATACAATTAATAAGGGCGAGAAAGATTTGATATTTCATCGCCCCCAAAACGGGTGACGGCCCAAGACCTTCGCGCACATGTCCCTGTATTTTCTTCTGGCAACTTTTCTAGATTTTCCAAATGGATTTAATAGCAGTCGGTCTACAGGCAGGCTTTCGACGAGATTATTGTGTCTAGACAGCATTCAGTTAACGCAGGCCCTGTGACCAGGCAACAAAATGTATACTCGAGCTTAAATATATTAATAAATAAGACTTACTCACTATCTAAGGAAACGCCTAAATGACTACCACCACTTCCAGCGAAAACTTTGACCCCGATGTTCTAAGAGATAGATATAAAGAAGAAAGAGAAAAACGCCTACGCCCCGACGGCAACAAGCAATATCAGGGAATGACGGGGGATTATTCTTATTTTATTGAAGACCCCTACGTGGCAGAACCTATTGTCAGAGACCCCCTCGAAGATGAGGTAGAAGTCGCCATCATCGGTGGTGGCCTGGGCGGCCTGCTAGCGGGTGCGCGCCTGCGTGAAGCCGGCATAGAAGATATTCGCATGATCGAAAAAGGTGCCGGCTTCGGCGGCACCTGGTACTGGAACCGCTATCCGGGTGCCGCCTGTGATATCGAGGCCTACACCTACCTGCCTCTGCTGGAGGAGCTCAATTACATGCCGCCACGCAAGTACTGTGATGCCCCGGAAATTCTCGAGCACTGCAACAGAATCGCCGAGCATTACCGCCTCTATGACAATAGCTGCCTACAAACAGGCGTCACAGAAATGGTCTGGGATGAAGAGAGCCGACGCTGGACGATTCACACCGATCGCAATGACAAAATCAAAGCGCGCTTCGTCATCATGGTTAACGGGCCCTTGAATCGCCCGAAACTGCCCGGCATTCCAGGCATCAGCGACTACAAGGGCCACACTTTCCATACCAGCCGCTGGGACTACAACTACACCGGCGGCGATGCCCACGGCAAGCTCACCGGACTGAAAGACAAACGAGTAGGCGTTATTGGCACCGGTGCCACCGCCGTGCAGTGCGTATCGTATTTGGGCGAGGACGCAAAACAACTGTATCTATTTCAACGTACGCCATCGGGTGTTGACCCCAGAAACGATCACGATACTGACATGGAATGGGCGGCAAACCTGAAACCCGGCTGGCAAAAAACCCGACAAAAGGACTTCACCGCCATCCTCACTGGTCGCGGTGGACGCCGTGGCGAAATCGATCAACTCGATCAGTTCGATGACGCCTGGGTGGAGATGGGCAAAATTTATCGCCGCCGCATGCGCGAAGCGGGCAAGGACGTACCCAAAGATAAAGTCGTCGAGATTTTTGAAATGTCCAATTTCGAAAAAATGGAGAACATTCGCAATCGAATTGATGACATCGTCAAAGACAAGGAAACCGCCGAGGCACTGAAACCCTGGTATGCCTTTATGTGTAAGCGCCCCTGCCTGGACGACCGCTTTCTACCCACCTTTAATCGCGATAACGTCAAACTGGTAGATACCCTGGGCCAGGGTGTCGACGCGGTTACAGAAAAAGGCGTTGTGGTTAATGGCGTCGAGTACGAAGTCGACTGTCTGATTTTCGCCACCGGTTTCGAGGTGGGCACCGACTACACCCAACGCGCCGGCTACAATTTGATCGGTGTCGACGGCCAGAGCCTCGCAGAAAAATGGAAAGACGGCATGCGGTCCCTGTACGGCATCCACAGCCGCGGCTTTCCCAATTGTTTCATCGTCAGCAACGCTCAGGCTTCGTTTACTGCCAACTACCCCGATGGCCTTGATGAAGGAGCCAAGCACATCGCCTATCTGGTGAAATACTTCGAGGAGAACAACATCACCAGAGTCGACCCCACCGCAGAAGCCGAAAAAGCCTGGTCCGCCGAAGTTGTCGGCACTCAGGCTCGCGGGCCTCAGGGTGGTTCGGGCTGTACACCGGGCTACTACAACCTTGAAGGTCAGCACGACCCAAGAGCCCGCCACAACCAGCCCTATGGCGGCATGATGGGTGCCAATGCCTATTTCAAGAAAATTGAGGAATTTCGAGAAGGGGACAAGATGCCTGGACTGGAGCTTTCCTGATCTGGCCTAAGCTGGTGACCTTTTAAAAATAATTATTCGTAGAGGATCTGGCGGTTATTGCTATAGCAATGGCTGCCAGGTCAAAGCGGAAAACCAGATTAAAACAGCTCAACTAAAACCGATGGACTAGACTACCCCGATCACGACAAACCCTGTGTCAGTATAAAAATAAACACACTCAGGAGAATCACCACCCAGGCTGAGGACGACAGGCTGAGGACCAACCAGACTAAAACCAGACTAAGGACACCCATACTAATAACTTCGTAGAATAAAATCGATGCCTCTTGCTGTAAAACCAACTTTAGCAATTTTCCTTACCTTGACCATACTTCCTGAGCATCTAACAACCTTTCCAAGCCGAGAAAATCATGACCAAGGCCAGAAGTCAGCAAGTCTCACTCGAAGCAACTCCCTACTACCACTGCGTTTCGCGCTGTGTACGCAGGGCCTTTCTCTGTGGCGAGAGCTTTGAGCACCGCCGTGGCTGGGTCGAGGATAAGTTACTCGCACTGGCGCAGGTCTTTTGTATCGATGTTGCGGCCTATGCCGTGATGTCGAATCACTACCATGTGGTGCTGCATATTGACGCGCCACAAGCAGAGCAATTAAGTGATCTGGCAGTGATTGAGCGCTGGCACCAGCTCTTTAAGGGCAATCTACTCAGTCAACGCTATTGTCGCGGTGAGAAGCTGCTCAAGGCCGAACAAGCTGTACTCGATAGTGTTATCAAAGAGTGGCGACAGCGCTTGCAAGATATCAGTTGGTTTATGCGCCTGATTAATGAGGGTATTGCCCGTCAGGCCAATAAAGAAGATCGGTGCACGGGGCGCTTTTGGGAGGGCCGCTTTAAATCCCAGGCCTTATTAGATGAGCAAGCGCTATTTGCCTGTATGGCCTATGTCGACCTCAATCCCTTGCGGGCTAAAATGGCAAAAACACCGGAATGCTCGCACCACACTTCCGTGAAAAAACGCATCACCAAAGCTAAAACAGCCCATCAGATCAACCACCCCCAACAACAAGAAAAGAGTCTGATGCGCTTTGCCGGCAACCCACGCCAGGACATGCCCGAAGGACTTCCCTGCCGTCTTAGTGATTATCTTGAGTTAGTCGACTGGACTGGGCGTATCGTTCGCAGCGATAAACGCGGTGCTATCGACCACAACATCCCACCAATCCTCACCCGTTTGAATATCACTGCCGATCACTGGCTCACCCTTAGCACCCAATTTGAGGGGCGCTTTGGCCGTGTTATTGGCACCTTGCACCATCTAAAACAGGCTTGCGCGCTCCTAAACTACCGGCGTACGCCCGGCATAACCAGCTGTAAGTTGCTGTTTGAAGGGGCTTAGTCAGCAGCCCGATACACCCTCGCCCCTATTACGCAGCCACAAACTAGCAGCACTACTGATCACTGCACTACACCCTGCGCCAAAGAGACTTTACGTCAATTAAGTGCCTTGATTTTACAATTTCAGAGTGATCGACAGCCAAAACTGAACGCACATCGACGAGAGCTTATCGCTCAACTTTCATTTTTGAACCGAAAATTTCAGATGGATGTCCTTAAAAATCGGCAATCCTCGCCAGGACATGCCCGAAGGACTCCCCTGCCGTCTTAGCGACTATCTCGAACTGGTCGACTGGACTGGGCGTATCGTTCGCAGCGACAAACGCGGTGCTATCGACCACAACATCCCGCCAATCCTCACCCGTTTGAATATCACTGCCGATAACTGGCTCACCCTCAGCACCCAATTTGAGGGGCGCTTTGGCCGTGTTATTGGCACCTTGCAACACTTAAAGCGGGCCTGTGAAAGCCTGAACTATCGGCGTACACCTGGCATAACCAGCTGTAAGTTACTGTTTGAAGGGGGCTAATCAGCAGCCCGTCATACACCCTCGCCCCTATTACGCAGCCAGAAACTAGTAGCACTACCGATCACTGCACTACACCATGCCTTAAAGGGTTTTTACAGAAATAAGTGGTTTGATTCTATAACTTCATAGCGATCAACAGCCAAAACCGAACCCACATCGTCGAGAGCTTACCGCTCTACTCTCTTTTTTGAACCGAAAATTGTGGATGGATGTCCTTTAAAGTTCTTTAAAGTTCGAGTGTCCAGCCCGCGCCCTTTGGCGGGCGATTGTGCTGCGACTGGTTATGACGGCGACACTGTGAACTGACTATAACCACGTGACGTACCTTTGCCCATTAATTGTGGGCCAGTAAAATGAACTGGCCGTGACTGCAAGAATTGTTGCTGGTAAGCCGCAAAGAACAGCATGCGTTTGCCGAAATAGATAACCCGCTAATGGCACCCAGAACGAACACGCCGAACTGGCATACAAGGCTAATACTAAATGCTGGACTGCCAACAACCGGCACTGAATGCATAATATTCACTGAACTCAAGTGAAAACTGATAGCGCCGTATAACGCCCAAATCACTTGACGTAAAAAGGGGCGGTTTTTTTGCGTCTTTTTGCAAAAAAAGTGACGCTTTTTACGGTCAAGTGGATTTGATTGTTATACATTATTGTATGCTTTTATTTTCTGCTGAAGGTCTTTGTCGTCTAAGTCACGAATATCCTTAACCGTTGCTACATCCCAGATTTCAGCGAGCTTTTCTATTTCAATATCTGAATAGCTCCCTTCTTTTTGAAGTTGAGATGGATTTATTTTTGCCAAGCAACTTACGGCAAACCAATCAACTAGTATAGAGTTTGGGTGCTTCTTAGCTGGATGCCATTTACCAGTAGGCCCAAGATATTTATGGAATGTTCCAACTTCAAAACTTGTTCCATCGATCATATTCTGTTTCCACATATCTGCAATCATCTGCTCATCTTTAAACTCTTTCATAAGGCTCATGCCTAAAAGTGAATTCTTAGGTAAGTTATCTAGGCAAAGTTTAATTTTCTTATTTGTTTCGTCGCCTGTTATCATTTCGGCTCTTAAAGCTATCAAAGGAAGTATTCCCGCATATACTGACAGCCCAAGAACAGTAGAACGATCAATTCGTTTTCCATTCCATAATAGATGGGTAGGAGTTTTATCAACAACCTCCCATTCTGCGTTTATTCTCTTTCGCGAACTATTTATAACATCACAAGCCCAAAGTATAAATTGACCATTTGTTCTACTGGCATAACCTATAGTATCCACTTCGTTACCTGTAGTATTGAAGTGTTCTATTATTCGTTTTGCACTGTCAATCTTCAGATTTCGTTTTGTACCTTTATACCCTTTAAGTTTGTTTACTCCAGACATACTATTAGATAGTAGCCCAACGAAGCATAAAGTCTTTTGATCTGATGGATCAAGGTTTTCTGATGGCTTTGCATCTATAAAAACAGGTATAAATCTTTCTTTATTCATAATGTAACTAATTGCATACTTTATTTTGGTGTATAACGCCCACATAAAAGGCGGAGCGTCAGCGACGTCCAGCGCAACGAAGTGGAGC